>Ga0116142_10000042_pt1 | contig 155935 bp, 147 predicted proteins | sample AD_UKC033_MetaG_FD_89785 | JGI IMG/M metagenome (GOLD analysis project Ga0116142, IMG submission 89785) | Active sludge microbial communities of municipal wastewater-treating anaerobic digesters from USA - AD_UKC033_MetaG | ecosystem: Engineered > Bioreactor > Anaerobic > Digestate | place... | reverse complement strand
GCCCTTAATTTCTCTCCAATACTGTCCGCCTGGGAACGGTTCATCTCTTTGTAACCTTCGGGCAGGCAGTCCCAGTCCACTAACACAGGGCTGGAACCAGGCAGGTGTCCTTTCGCCGCCTCCCGTCGCAGGTACTCCTCGTGGATGGCGCGTGAGATCGCCTCGTGGCTAGAATTGAAGACCAGGTTCATTTTACAGGTCCGCTCCATCAACCCGAAGAAGAACAAGCGCTCAAATACTCCAGTATTCTTGCTGGAATCCCGGATCAGACTTGCCAGACCCTTTTCTTCGCTCATCCTTACTAGGATGCGCACAGGCGTAGGTTTCATCCGCTCCAGCAGCATCAGCGAAGCTCTCAATCCGATACCTTCATCCTCCACCATCACGTATACCGCCGAGACATTCACCTGTTTTTGGGCGTCCATCAGGAACCCTGCCTTCAGGAATTCAATTGAGCTCGTGTCAAACGAAAGGCACTCCCAATCGCAAACATGGTTTACCAGCGAATACTCCTGACAAACCTTCTCAATAAAAGCGTCTGCTCCGGGATCCACCAGTGAAATGTGAATCTTTTGCTGTGTTGCATCGTGATGAGGCGACCATCTGCGGGCAACGTTAAGAATTAACTGCTCAGCGAAATCTCCCAAACCGATAATGAGCAGGTGAGGTACCCGGGTAATCTCCTCCGGCTCTGCGGATATCGGGAACTCGCGGAAGAGTTGTTTGGCGCCCTGGTCATAGATATTGAAAATGTCCAGCCGCATTCCTTGGTTTTCCCTGGCAGAGAATTCCTGCTTTCTCAAGAGGACCCACAAGTCAGGATCTTTGATATGGATCGAGCAATTCAGTTTACTGCCCGCGCGCCTGGTAACCAATCTTCTTGTAATCACTGCCACGTCTGAATTTACCCCATCCGCACCGCACACGGCGATCAGGTATTTTGCGCGATTGACACCAGCTTTATTCAACAGGTAGACGTCGCGTGCATCACCGGTCAGCACGATCGCGCCAAGTTCGCGGCTTGAGGCAATGTTCGGGTTATTACCATCGTGCTCAATGACAACTACTTCGTACCCATTTCTCCTGAAATCACGCACCAGGTGAAGTCCTTTCTCACCAAGACCACAAATGATCGCGTGGTTCCGAAAAAACCTCAACCCAAAAAGCCGTACCTGGTCCCGGAAAATAGCAGCAAATCCCAATAGAATGCCGTACATGGCAATCGCCGGAGCAAGCCACCGGGCAATTTCCAATTCCCAAGGAATAGGTTCTATTAGGTTGCCCGGTTCAATGGTAAACAACCAGATTGCGTTGTAAACCGCGGTAGCGAAAGATTTCTGTTCCCCGGTTTGATTAAAATACCGTTGAAACCCAATTATGCCAAGAGTTAACGCTGCCAGGCCCAGGAGGATGAGAATTGGAAACCTGGCATCAGCGAGAACCCGACCAAAGTGCATCGCTTTTTGTTTTTTATCCTTCTCATCTATGCAGGGTTCATCATTGTAACCAGGTACGGGCTCAGGCATTCCAAGCCTCCTTGGGAGATTCGTCACCTTATAAGAATAAGTCATATATGGCTAATTCATTTTATAATAACATAGTAATTTTTTCTCAAATCATACAAAACTATTGATAAACTCTTGATTAATAAATCGAACAAAGCTTTGAAACTGGTGGAAGCTATGGGATCTTGATCCATATTTGGTAAAGGTAAAGCCAATATGTAAGAATTTATAAAGCTCGTAACTTTCAGACGTCGGAAACCAACAGCGCGGCTACTCCACTTCGCTCTTTTCTGTCAATACTAATGGTTTGCTACTAATCTCCCGCACCTGCCCCTCAATGATCTCCGCCACGCCCTTCTCCAGGTATTCCGGGGGAAGGGTAATGTTCATCTGCTCGATATTGACGCCGGAGTTCCGTAAGAACTCGTGCAATTCTGTCTTGTCTGTTCCTCTCGGGTCGATGGCTTCCACCCCATTCAAGCGGATGATCTCAAAAGCCGCCTTGGCCTTGGCAGAAGCAGGGGAGGTCGGGCTCACCAGGATCTCCCTGATGGCCCTTATAGCAGGGGACAAGAGGTCGGTTAGAGCTGCTTGAGTGGCCTTGAGGCGGGGGTCATGACCCAGTTCAGCGAAGTGCGCATTGTAGACCTGCATGAATTCTTCCGTTTTGGTTAAGTCTTTCAATCCAATGAGTGACAGCCCGCACTTCTCGGCGATCTCTTCCCACGAATGATCGTCCTTCAGATCTAAAAACAAAGCCACGGCGGTTTCTACCTTCTGCTGGTGGATTAGATCCCTCCGTTCATGCTTGCGTAGCTTGATAGCCCTCTTGCCGCTCGGCAAGACCCTCTTGGCCATGGCGCCGGTGAGTTCTAAATTTCCCAGTTTCTTGTGCCTGCTGACTTCTCCCATGTAGCTCCTGTGATAGGTTGCCTAACGGCGGAAGTATAGCATAACGGTAAGAGTTAGTCAAGAAATGGTTGACAACTGTTACATAATCTAGTATCATACCTAAAGGAGGCAGAATGACCGAATTAAATGTTCCAGACGTACCAGAAAGCGATCCCAGCATCGAAGATTTCATCCCCGAAGGTGGCTCTTTCGAGCTGCCCGATCCCTCGACCGTCATCAAGCTGATGACCTCGGGAGGGGATGAAGCCTACGTTATAGCGGGCGCCCCCATGACCATCGGGGAAGCCATGCTGCAGAGCGCGCTTCGTATCACCGGCGCTGTCCAGTACTGGCTCAACGGCGCCCAGGTGGACGTCAACACGCAGGTGGGACCGGGTTCCACCGTCACCATCGTCGGCAGCGTGAAAGGCGGATAATCCTGTCCGCGAGACCGGGGGGCGGACCTCCTCCGCCCCCCTATTTTTGGAGGTTTCCATGAAGATCGCTCCCAGAGCCCCGATCTCCGAAGAGTTCGTCGCCGCGCTGCGCGAGATTTACACTTCCCGCTTAAAGGAATACAAGCGCGCGCTCCAGGATAACGCCACGATGTACCAGCAGAGTTACTTCGCGCGCAACAAGATGCACATCGCCAAGCTCATCTCCCTGCTCACGGACAAATCCGTCTTCGATTTTGAGCTCACCCGCCTGCGTTCCCTGAACTACAGCGAGTACTGCATTAAGACCAATACGAGAGGCGCTAGATACCTATGCGGTCTTTCTTTCCCGGTGGTCATCCCCATTGAGAGGGTCAAGTTAAACCTTGGACCTTACTGGGTGTGCACCCTGGTGGACTTCCTCAAGGGCTGCGACCGGGACGGCATGCAGGACCAGAACGGCTACCGTTTTCATTTTTATCCTTCTCGGCAGGAGATGAGCGAAACCCGCACACCCCATCACTACGGTTACTGGCGCAATACGACAGAAACACCGCAGTCCCCCCTGGACTACGCTTCCAGCACCTGTTTGGGCGGCTTCAACACCATCATTTATTCCTTAGCAGCCTGCGGGGACGTGACCGAGTACCTTAGAAACGCCTACATCTACCTCAACCGCCACAGTCCCCATGATCAACTGCGCTTCTCCTCCATCCGTTCCTTCCCCTGGGCGGAGGTGGTGTGATGCAGATCCAATTATCCGATACGGTCGCCCTCAAACTGATGACCTTCGGCAACATCACTGAAGGCCTGGAGTTTTCTGGATTTGGCTTCGTCGAGGTCAAGGAGGACACGATTTACGTCTACGACGTGGTCGTCCTGGACATCGGCAGCGAGGTGTTTACCGAGATCGATCCCAAGACCTTGATATCCCTGATGGAACGGCCTGACGCCAGGAATATGAAGCTGTGGCTTCACAAGCATCCTTTGGGAGACGGGGTTCCAGGAAAACACAACTGGTCGGGGACGGACAACACCACCATTTCAACCGCCCCTCTCGGCGGGCATCCTGAGATGGTCAAGTGGTCTTGTTCCATGGTCCTGACCCCGAGAGGCTGGGTGGGGAGGATCGACAACCACCTCAAGAACATCACGCAGCACATTGAAGTGGTGCCGCAGTGCCGGGAAGCTTACGTCGTCTGCGACGCCATCCAGGAGAAGAAACCAAGAACGCAACTATTCTGTGGTCTCTCGCGGGAGCACGAGATCTGGGGCGGCGAGTACAACGAGTTCATTGGCCTTGTCAGGGAAAGGTTCCCCGAGAGTTTGCTCAACGACCTGGGCATTCCCTTAGAGGACATGGCCGATTTCCTGATCGACAGCTACTACGAAGGGGACGACGAGATGATGGACAGCTTTTTGGATCCCGGCGTCACCAACCACCAGATCTTGCGCATGATAAAGGAAAGGAGCACAGATGGATCACACGCGGCACATTGATATCTATGACGTATCCAAAGAAGTTGTGACCCTCATCGGCGCGGGGGGCATCGGCGCCACCACTGCCATAGCCCTCGCCAAGATGGGGATTAGTGGGCTGGTCATTTACGACATGGACAGCGTCGGCACGGAGAACCTTGCTACACAATTGCACAGACTTTCAGACGTCGGAAAGTCCAAGGTCGAGGCCATCAATGAAGCGATTGGCACTTATGCCAACGACGTGAGCGTGTTCCCGCGAGTGGAGCGCGTCACCGCTCAAACCCAATTTGAGACACGTTTCGTTATCTGCGCCGTGGACAATATCCATACCCGCCAGGAAGTGTGGCGAAGCGTGCATTACCCGATGGTTCGTTACTTCATCGACGCCCGGATGTCCGCTGAGGAATTCCACATGTACACGGTCGACCTGAAGAGCGATGACAGTGTCAAACGCTACAACGACATGATCTGGCAGGAGAGCGACGAGAACATTCCGGAGTTGAAATGCACGATGAAAGCCACTATTTTTTGTGCATTTATGGCCGCAGGACACTTGAGCAACGCCGTCAAGAAGCTGGCGATGGGGGAGGGACATCCCTTTTCCCTCATCCACAACATCAAGACCTTCACCTTTTTGGCAGGTTGAGATGGGCTTCTCGGCGATCATCTATGACACGCACGCCCAGGTGTTCATTAGTGGAACAAGTCTTCAGGACTTCAACGAGCAGCTGGAGTGGTTCAGGGACACGATAGCTCCTTCCGACCGCCGCTACGACCCGGACCACAAAGCCTGGATAGTCAAGCCATACGAAAAGTATATGGACCTGCCATACATGCAGATCGCGCTGGAAAACCGCCGTAAACAGTTGAGCCTGTTCGAACCCGCCGAGATTATCCAATGACTTTGAACGATGAGATCCAGATGGCGCGGCGCACACACAACATCCACGACATCATTGGGACACACAAGAAGTCATTGTTGTGTCCTTTGCCGATGCACATCCACGTCAACAACACCCCTTCCTTTTCTGTATTTTGGTGGGATGGGGTGCAGATGTTCCGCTGCCATGGTAACTGTGGACTGCAGGGCGACGTGATCGACCTGGTGGGGTTCCTGCGCATCCCGGGATACAAGCCGCACAACAAGGCGGACATCCGCCGCGCCTTGAAACTGCTGGATGACCGCTACGAAAGGGTGGCTTTGCCCCCGGTGCGCCGAGAGCGTTTACCAGGGAACGCCTGGATGGACTTTCTTCCGCCCGGTCCGGAGGTCATTGAATACGCCAAAACGCGGGGACTGGAACAACAAACACTGCAGAAATTCCATGTTGGGCAGTCCGGTCACTGGATGACCATCCCCTCTTTTGAAGAGGGAAGGTTGATCGGCATCAAGCTGCGTAATACCGAAACAGAAGGTCTTCGCTTCATGGCCCTCAAGGGTTCCCATCAAGCGCTCTTCAACTATGACAATGTCTATCTCTCGGCGGGCACTGTTCTCCTGGTCAAGGGAGAGATACCGTGCATGTTACTCGACCAGCTGGGTTTCCTGGCCTGCGCTCCAACGGGAGGGGAAGGGGGATGGAAAGTGAACTGGCGCGTGGCTTTGGCATTGGCGAATGTCATTGTCGTGGGCGACAACGACGAGACAGGGAGAACGATGGCTGCGAGGCGCGCCGCTTTCCTCAACGCAGTCATCCGCTACCCGCCGCAGAACCACAAGGATTGGGATGAATGGTACCTGGCTGATCCTGAGCATTGTCTGAGAGAAACTAAAAGTTGGATAGGAGAAAATCTATGATGTACGAAAGGAGAGGGAATGGCACCCGAAAAGAAAGCCAGCGCTATATTGACGTTTGAGGGCAGTGTCAGTGCAGACATCATCGTCGAGATGATCGAGATGCTCAAAGTGACCCGCGCAAGAAACGCCGAACTGGAGGCCGAAAACACCACTCTTAGCGAGCTGGTTGACATCCTCGCCGCTCAAATAATCCGGAAACAGGAGGGCTTGTGAGAGTAAAGACCTTCACCGCCACTGATCAGGCCGTACTGGATTTTATCCGCAGGTACAAGGAAGAAAACGACGGCAATTCCCCTTCTCACAGGGAGATCATCGAGGGGACAAGTATCATGTCCACCGGCCACCTGACCTTTGTTCTTGAAAAACTTGAACAATTTGGCAGGATCAACGTTAAGAAGGGGCACCGCTCGATTACAATAATTGGCTGATGAAAAAATCTAAACACAGGTGGAGCAAAATGGGCATTCTACGAGACACCGTCAACCGATACTTCCAGTTCCGGGGATACAAAGAGCCGGATACTATTCAAGCTTTCCTCTTTCTGACGTCTGAAATTGGTGAACTATCAGATAAGCTGGTGCACCGGCAGTCAGATGAATGGGTGCGCAACCATCCCGAGAGTAAGAATGATGATGTCGCCGGTGAAATAGGGGATGTCCTGATGATGCTCACCAAAGTTGCAGATACTCTCGGTGTGGATCCCATGGACTGCATGCTGGAGAAAATGGCCACGAAGGGGTTCGATGGGAAAGATTAGGAAAAAGGACGACGAGATCGCCATCGTCGCCGAGCTGAAGGAATTCCTGGATATGGAAGTGCCGAGCCCGGGTCGAGCACGGTTCACGCTTCCATTGGGGTTCCTTGTCGGCGTCGCCGCCAGGAAGAAGCTGGAGGACCTTGACCAGGTGCCCTTTCCGTTATCCCGAGTGAAGATTGAGCTGGAGGGGAAGCAGTTGAAGGTGACTTTTAAGAAGTTACCTGATTAGAACTTTATTATCCTTGAGGAGGGATGTAATGGAATATTTCTGTCAATTCTGTAATGAGAAACTGGACGAGGATCACATTCTGGTTTGCCCGACATGTAAGGGTCAGCTGCATATGGGAACTCACGCCAAAGTCTGCGCCACATGTGGACGTTCTTTCCCGCTTGGACCCAAGCCCAGGAAAGCCGCCGATCAGAAGGTCAGGGAACCGGAAACCGAGGATATACCGACCCCAACGGTTACTGAAGAAGGATGAAATCCCTGCGAGGGCGCTGAAAGGCGCCCTCCGAAGCTGCATAGATTGTTTGGGGATCAGCACTTAAAATTGCATAGATCAGTGGACAAGTGAATTTATGCCACGAAAAAACCCCCGATTTTCCTCTTAGATGATTATTGTAATTCCAATTTACGTGTTCCCAAATGTGTGTACGCAAATAGCACTGGAAGAAACTTAGTTATTGGCACAAGAGGCTCTGTTAAGAATTAATAACAGATTTTTCCTGATACCGAAGTTGCGCTATTAACCGATGAACTCATTCATGGTTTTGTTGTTAAAACCAAATCTATTCAAAAATGAACATTCACTCTTGAGAGGTGGGCGGAAAAACCTCGGTCTTTTTCTTTCCTCCACCTATGATGGCAAGAATCCCTCCAACAATCGCTAGTGCCATAAAAATAGCTACAAGTGTTCCTCCCAGTATTGCACCAGCAAGAGAACTTATAACGAGCAGAATTCCTGCCACACGACCTTTTGCACCCAAGGCAATAGCAGCAAGGATAATTGTTACAAACGAAAAAACAACACCTCCCCAACCGAGGCCAATAACCGTACCTGAACCCTCTGCATTAAATGCAGACGCAAATCCTCCAATTAAAAGTGTGGCCAGTGCGGCAATTACACTAAAAATGCCAGCAATAAGTGCGATTATTCCACCCGCTTTTTTCATAATACTCCTCCTGTATTGGTTTTATGCCCGATTTGTTATTAATTTCTTTTCACCCTTGTTTTGTTACTTAAAATTAATTTTACACCTTTCACTAATGATTGAAAATGCATCTACCTTTTATCCTGTATAATGGGTATATTCAATGGACTTCATAGAAAAAGGAGAGGGTGATGAATAGAAGGAGTTTCCGCACGTTAATAATCTTGATAATTGTTTTATTCTTAACTTCATTAGCTTGTGGTTCCAGTGACAATGTGAGCACAAAAGTGGGTGAAGTAGAAACCGAACCAACTAAACAAAATGCTACTGAACCTCCAGCTGCGCCGGTAGCAACAGAGGCTCCTACAGAAGCTGTCAAGCTTCAGGACAAGTACATGGTGGGTGACATTATTTCCTTGCCGAGCCAGATTATCGTGTTAACTGGAGCAGAATTTAAAGGGAATTTGCTCGTAGCCGACTTTGTAATCGGTAATACCAGTAATGAATTCCTAAATATCAGTTCTCTCGTGTCCTTTTCTGCGAGGAGTGCGGATGGAACTACTCTTGAACAAGAGTGGTTTGATTGTGGACCAAGTGTGGATGGTGAACTTGCTCCAGGTGATAAGTTAAAGGGCAAAATATGCTGGAAAAATGCAACTCCTGGCACGAAGATCTACTATGAAGCGAACCTGTTCTCTTCTGGTGCTGTTATTTGGGAAGTCAACGAGTCAATTCCGACTACCGGCGCTGCAATACCCGAGATTGATAATCTTTCTTTGACTGTTGAAACAAAGGGAATTGGAACTGAAGTTGCTCTAAACGGGGAAACCATCATTTTGAATTCTGCTGCGATTAATAATGGGTTACTTACCGCTAATTTCACAGTAAAAAATACTGGCACAGAAGAAATCAACGTAAGTTCTATGGTCAGTTTTTCTGCTCGTGCAGCAGATGGGACAAAACTTGAACAGGAAATTTTTGATTGCGGTACTGGACCAGACGGTTCTGTTCAGCCTGCGGATTTGATCAGAGGTGATATTTGTTGGAAAAATGCCTCAAGTGGAACTAAGATTTACTATCAATCCGGTTTCCTGAGTTCACAGTACGTCATTTGGATAATCAATTGATCGAACAAAAATGAAACATAGGCTTTAAATACCTGCGAGGGCGCTGTGAAGCGCCCTCGCCGTATGCATCGCTGAGCAAGACAGTTTCCTATCTATTCTTGTAGTGGTCTAGAGGTCCAAAGTTGGAATGGGCGTGCACCAGATCCTCCGTCTGTAAGGCAAGGTAGCGCTGCAGTACCGTGGTGCTGGTGTGTCCCATCAGGCGCATCAGCTGCATCAAGTCCATCCCGTTGCGCAGGCACTCCAGAGCGAACGTGCGCCTGAAGTCATGAGGGCAGGGTACCTCGACGTGGGCATCTTTCGCGCGACGGCGTAAGATTTCACGCAGCCCATCCGCGCGTAAACCTACTCCGGAAGCGGATACCCACAGAAAGTCTCTCGGGTCTTTTGACTTTCTCCAACGCATGTAGCGCACGATGTCCCGGCGCGCGGTGGGTCCTACAACTACTGTTCTCGGTTTATCGCCTTTGCCGTTCATCACCTTGATCTCCCCATTGTCCAAGTTGATGTCCATGTTGCGCAGGTTGCAGAATTCGCTGCGGCGCAATCCTGTGTCGACCAAGGTTCGCAGGATGGCAATATCTCTCACACCGCTGAAGGTGCGGGGATCGCACGCATCCACCATCCGCAGCACATCGACCATGGGAACGCCCTCGATGGGATCCCATCTAACTTTTGGAGGGGGGACTTTCTTGATCGGGTTTGACCAATCAGGTAATTCGTATTCCTTTTCATACCACAACATGAAGGCTTTGACTGTCCTCCAGAATGTGTGAACACCGCCAGGTGTATGCGACTTTTCCAATTCCAGGATGTACTCACGGAGTTTTGCCGCTGTCAGCGTTTCCATGTCCTCAACCCCGTTGTTCTTCATCCAGTTGGTGAAATTGACCAGTTTCTCTTTATAGAATTTCACCGTCCCGAAAGCCAAATGTCGGGCCTGGCGGTCAACCAGAAAATTTTGTGTCTCCTCAGAAATCCTGTGGTTGCCGAAATTTCGTTTCATTCTCAACTCTCCTTTGCATCACCATATGTGCTGGTTGAGAGAGTTGTTACCCCCATATCTTCGGTAAAAGTGGGGCGAGAGGGGGTCGAACCCTCACGATGTCACCATCGACGGATTTTAAGTCCGTTGCGTCTGCCGATTCCGCCATCGCCCCAGGCAGTTCCTATTTTATCGCAATTCGCAAAAACGAGAGTAGAGAATCGAGAGTCGAGGATTGCCCGAACTCTCACGATTCTCACCTTTCCATTCTTAATTCACGATTTTCGAAACCCCTTCACCATCCGCGCCCGTGTTGAGTACAGGTGCACCAGCGGGCTTGAAACCCTGCCAAGTACCCGGGCGGAACGGACGGCGGCGCGCAGGCTCTCCGCGTCGTGAAAATCCGGAAGCAACGAGTACATGCGCCCGATCTCGCTCTGATGGTGCGCGTCTGAGCCGGCGTTGCCCGGCAGCCCCAACCCTTCAGCGAATACCGCAGCCAGCCGGTTATATTCGGGTAGAAGCACACGGCCGTTGCCGACCTCGATGGCGTCCACCTGCGGTGCGATGAGGTCAAGTGTTTCGCGGCGCCAGCCGGAGCGCTGCGGGTCAAACGGGTGCGAGATACTGATGAAAGCCCCCTGTCCGCGCAGGCGTCTTAAAGCTTCCAGCGGCTCCAGACCGCGCGGTACCTCCTCGCTCACAAAGGCAGCGAGGAACTCGCCTTCGGTGGTCTGCACTTCTTCACCCGCGATCACCAGGTCGGGGGCGGCACGCCAGGCTTCCAGCGCACCGGTGAGTGTGTTGTGGTCGGTCACAACCACGCGGTCCATCCCGCGGGCGCGCGCGGCGGTGATCAGCTTCCCGATGGGTGTGATACTGTCAAGCGAATAATGGGTGTGGGTGTGAAAATCAACCTTCAGCAACGCTGTCTGCTCCCGGCTCGGCCGCGCAGGATTTGGCCGCGGCTGACCAGAAGAGTATACCAAAGAGCAGGCTGATCCAGAAGGTGGACAATCGGAAGAGGATGGTGGCGGTGACGCCCAGTTCAGGCTGAAACCCCAGCAGGAGGGTGAGCAGCCCGGCCAGCGCCAGTTCGATCACACCCAATCCGCCTGGAACGGTGGAAAAGAAACCGATCATGATGGCGAACGCCAGCACCAGGCAGGCAATGGCCGCCAGGGTGAGGTCGGCATTTAAGCCGAACCCGACCAGGGTGAAAAAGAGCGCAGCGGCCAGGGCGATCCACGCCAGCACATTGAAGAGGAGCGAAACCGTCATAGGGAAGGTTTTGAACAGGCGCTCGTTCCCTTCCATACACTGGCGCAGCTGACGGCTGTACAGGCGCAGCAGGGGCAGCTTCTCCCCGGCGTCCAGCAGGCCTTCTCCGGCGGGCTTGATCTGCAGGAAAAGGATGGAGAGCACAAATAAGCCCAGCATGGCCGCGAAGAACGGCCAGAAAGCGGGGTAGGCCAGTATGCCGAGCGTGGCCAATGCCAGGATGCTCAGACCGTCAGAGAGTTGGTCGATGAGGAAGATGGAATCAATGCGGATGAGAGGGATGCCGCAGGCTTTGCTCAGCCAGACCGAGCGGTAGGATTCGTTGGCTTTCGGGTCTGCGGCGGTCAGCGCGGAACTGGAAATGTAGTAGATCACACGCTTCTTGAGGGGAATGCTGCGGATACCGGAAAAGTTCAATGAAAAAGAAAGGTTGAGAAAGCGCAGCGCGTGATGCACGAGATTCAACCCCACAGCCAATCCGAAGTACATCCACTTGAAATCACTAAACAGGCTGATGACGCGGGGAAGGCTGCTGAGGAATACCAGGATGATGAAGGCGATCAACCCTAACAGCAATCCGGGAAGCAGCACGCGGTAATTCTGGCGGGTTTCTGTGATCAAAGTGTATTAACTCCGTGGTTAATTATAGCCAAATTCAACTTTACTTTGGTTTACACGCCTGTAAGTTTTCGCTTCTGCAAACCAGGCGCTTTTTGGTCTTTCCAGCCTTGAAAATGCCCTTTTTTTGACTTTTCATTTCATTTATGCTATGCTACTAAATTGGATCGTTTAGTAGAACAAACCGGATTTCAAGGACGAGAACATGCATCGAGAACGGGTTTCTGATAATGTGTATTGGTTTCAAAGCGAGGTTTACGCCCAGGTGACGGCTGGGGCGGTCACGGGCCCGAGTTGGGCGGTGATGATCGACACGCTGGCTTTACCGGAGGAGGCGCTGGAGATGCGCGCTTTCATCGAGGATAACCTCGGGGTGCCGGTGCGTTATGTGATCAATACCCATTATCACGCAGATCATTCATGGGGCAACTGCTTTTTCCCCGGCGCCACGGTGATCGCGCATTCATTGGCCCGTGAGACGATGTTGGAGAAAGGCGAGCCTTCGCTGGAATCGATCAAGAAACAAAACGCGGCGTTTAAACAGGTCAAGCTGGTCCCGCCGCACCTGACCTTTTCAGAAGGGAACCTGACACTGCGGGTGGGCAAGAAGTCGCTGGTGATGTTCGCCACACCAGGGCATTCAGCGGATGGCATTTCCGTGCTGGTGGAAGAGGACAGGGTGCTCTTTGCCGGCGATGCCTTTATGCCGCTGCCCTACATGGTAGATGGCGACCCGGAGGAAATATCCGCGACGATCAAACGCATCGGCAAGATGGGATTGGAGAACATTATCCAGGGGCACGGTGACATCATCCTGCGCGGTGAGATCGAAGAAGCCACCCGTTCCAACCTGGCGTATATCAACGCGGTGCGCAAGGCGGTGCGGGCGGCTTCTAAACGGCGTGAGCCGCTGGAAGCGTTGGCCGAAATCGATATCGAATCCTGCGGCAAGAGCCGGGTCACACTGGGGGGTCTGGGCGTGGAACTGCACAAGCGCAACGTGGTTTATCTTTATAAAACGCTCACAGCCGAAGAAGGCTCAATCGATCAACAATAACCGGCATTCAGCCGGTTTTTTTATCGAAGCAGTAAACCCAGCAATGTAAATGCCAGCGCTGCCACCAGCGGCTCGATCCACAGTGTGCGGCGGTTGGCTTTTTCTTCGATATTTGAAGCCAGGCTGATCAATCCATACAACATGCCCAGGAGGATGAGTCCGAACTGCAAGGGGCGCAGCGGGAGGTAGAACATGGCAGCAGCCAGCTGAGCTAGGATAAGAGCAATACCCGCCCCCCAACCCACATGCCACACACCACGGAGTCTTAAGAACAGCGAACGCGTGCTGATCAAGAAAACCACCGGGATGATGGCGGCCAGCAGGATATACAACCGCAGGTCAGCGCCGCTTATCGCCGCGACGATGATGAGAAAGAGCGCGAAACTGACCGCGTCAAGCCCCAGCACGGCGAAGGAATAACGCAGATCAGCGGGATCAGCTGAAATATATTCAATCGTCAACACAGCCGCCAGGAAGACACCTCCCAGGCCGAACACGGTCCACCAGGCGGGGCCGACCGGCAGCGTGCCGAGCGTTATGCCGATGGCCACCGCGCTGAAAGCCGGCACCAGCCAGTGGTGCCAGTGCTGGTAATATTGCTGCGCACTGAGGTTGGGGTGTGAAGTTACCACCCATTCCACCCCGGCTGCTGCCAGCACAGCCGCTACAACCGCTACAACGGTTGAAAAATTCAGGCTGATCACCAGCAGGATGCCGGGAAGCTGCAGGTTAAGAGAGCGGGTGGGGAGCGTGATGAACGCCGTGGTGGCGTATGCCAGCAGGATCAGGGCAATGACCACACTTAACCGTTCAACATCCGGGAGATGTTTTTGTTCGTTCACAGGATTATTTTACCTTATCCACTGACTGACGGCGTGGTGCTTCGAGCGGACAGGAAATCAGATATGGTAAAATGATAGACTGTATGAATACGAACGAGCCGATCCTTTCAGCCGCACCCCCCCGGTTATTTACCACCATCCTAAAAGGTTTCAACACGGTTGCCGGGCAGGTGCACCTCATCCTGCTGCCAGTACTGGTGGATCTATTTCTGTGGCTGGGTCCGAAGCTGCACATTTACGAGCTATTTGAGCCGACGCTCAAATTGATCACCGCGAACATGTTGAAGCTGACCTCCTCAGACATGCTGGATACGATGCGCGCTGCCACAACCCTATACACGGAAATGCTCCAGGAGCTCAACCTTTTTTCAGCCATACGCACCCTGCCGGTTGGTGTACCCAGCCTCATTGCCCGCCTGGGCGAGGTGAACATGCCGTTGAATTACTTTGGGACTTACGAAGTGGATTCTCTGCGGGTGGGTGTAGCGGCTTTGGGTGGATTGATTATGCTCGGGTTCTTTATTGGCACTGTTTATTTCAACGCGCTCGCCCGCCATTCTCAGCAGGAAGCGGTCAATTTCAGCTGGAAGAAACTTATCAACCAGTACGCGCAAACACTGGTGTTCTTTTTGATACTGGTGGCGCTGCTGATCGCCATCTCGATCCCGCTGCTGATCCTGGTTTCGATCCTTTCATTAATCAGCGCCGGATTGGCGCAATTCGTTATCGTACTGGTGGGGTTTATGGCGTTATGGCTGGTCCTGCCGTTGGTTTTTTCACCGCATGGAATTTTCGCTCTGGATCAGAAAGTGGTTCCCTCCATGCTGCTCAGCCTGAGGATGGTGCGCTTCTTTCTTCCCGGCACGAGCTTCTTCATCCTGGTTTGCATTCTGATCAGCGAAGGATTGAACATGGTCTGGACGCTGCCGGGTACCGATTCCTGGTTGATGCTGGTGGGCATCGGCGGACACGCGTTTATCGTTACGGGGTTGTTGGCAGCCAGTTTCCTGTATTATCGGGATGGGATCAAATGGATGCAATACAATATTCAAAAGATGACAGAAGCTGTAAAGAAACAGGAAAGTGGAGGAACACCGGATGAACAACAATAATCCCACCAATTATGGCGCCAAAGATATCCAGGTGCTTGAAGGTCTGGAGGCGGTTCGCCGCCGTCCGGGTATGTACGTGGGAGGGACCGATCTAAAAGCGCTGCATCACCTTGTATATGAAGTCGTGGATAATTCCATTGATGAAGCGCTGATGGGCGCCTGCAGCCGCATTGATATCATCATCCATCCTGACAGCAGCGTGACCGTGATGGACGACGGCCGCGGCATCCCGGTGGATATTCACCCTGAAAAACAGAAATCCGCGCTGGAAGTGGTCATGACCGTGCTGCATGCGGGAGGCAAGTTCGGGCATTCCTCCTACAAAGTATCAGGCGGTCTGCACGGCGTGGGTGTATCGGCTGTGAACGCGCTTTCGGAATGGTGCGAGGTGCATGTTTACCGTGATGGTCAAGAGTATTTCCAGCGTTACGAGCGCGGTATACCACAGGAAGCTGTAAAGGTCATCGGCAAAGCTCCGGCGCATAAAACCGGGACGTCGACAACATTCAAATTTGACCGCGAGATCTTCAAAGGCGAAGTGGATTATCGTTTTGATACCCTGGCGCAGCGCTTCCGCGAGATGGCTTTTGTAACCCGCAATGTAAAGATCAAGCTGGTGGATGAACGGCCGCCGGAAAAGGAAACGACCTTCCTCTTCGAAGGCGGCATCGTTTCGTTCGTGCGTTACATCAATCGCTCCCGGGATGTGCTGCATCCGGTCTATTATGTTGAAAAAGAGATCGATAACATTGGTATCGAGATCGCGGTGCAATTCACAGACGCATACAGCGAATCGGTTTTTTCCTTTGCCAATACCATCAATACCATTGACGGCGGTACCCACCTCACCGGTCTGCGAACTGCCATCACCAGGGTGATCAATGATTACGCGCGCCGCGCCAACCTGCTTAAAGACGCCGATCCCAACTTCACCGGAGATGATACCCGCGAAGGGATGACCGCAATTGTCAGCATCAAGCATCCTGACCCGCAGTTTGAAAGCCAGACCAAGGTTAAGCTGATGAACCCGGAGGTGCAGACCTATGTGCAGCAGGTGGTGGGTGAATCCTTCGGTGCTTTCCTTGAAGAAAACCCCGCTGCCGGCAAGGCCATTGTGAGCAAGTGCCTCACATCAGCCCGCGCGCGCGACGCCGCGCGCAAGGCGCGCGACCTGGTGATCCGTAAATCCGCGCTGGAATCGCTCACCCTGCCGGGCAAGCTGGCGGATTGCTCCGACAAGGACGGCAGCCGCACCGAAATGTACATTGTGGAAGGGAACTCGGCAGGCGGTTCAGCCAAGCAGGGGCGCGACAGGCACTTCCAGGCGATTCTGCCGCTGCGCGGCAAGATCCTCAACACCGAGCGCGCCCGCCTGGATAAGATCCTGGGCAATGAAGAAATCAAAGCCATCATATCCGCGCTGGGCACCGGCATCGGGGATAACTTCGACGTCAAGAATTTGCGCTACGGCAAGGTCATCATTATGACCGATGCCGATGTCGACGGCAGTCACATCCGCACCCTGCTGCTCACCTTCTTCTTCCGCTATATGCCGCAAATCATCGAGGAAGGGCATCTGTACATCGCCCAACCCCCTCTATACCGCATCGCGCACAAGAACCAGATTCGCTACACCTACAGTGACGCCGAGAAGGACGAGTATCTAAAATCACTGGGCACGGTGGCCGAAAAGGCAACCCTGCAGCGTTATAAAGGATTGGGAGAAATGAATCCCACCCAGCTGTGGGATACGACCATGAACCCGGAATCCCGCACGCTGCTGCAGGTTTCGATTGAGGATGCCGCTGCGGCTGACCACACCTTTGACATGTTGATGGGCTCGGCGGTGCCCCCGCGCACGCGCTTTATCTCCACTCACGCCCACGCGGTGCGCAACCTGGATATCTAAAAATCTGGCTCCCGGAAGAAAAACCGGGAGTCATTTATAATCAATTAGTATTTTTATTGGTGATTTCTGTAATCAGGAGAATGACAATGAGACAAGTGGTGGAGGTCATTGAACCGCAATGGGTGCGCGAAGGAGCGGGTGTCAAACTGCGCCGCACTTTAGGCTCAGAGAAAATTGATCACCTGGACCCCTTCCTGCTATTGGATCATTTTGGCTCGAATAACCCGGAGGATTACCTGCGCGGGTTTCCCATGCACCCGCACCGCGGCATTGAAACAGTCACCTACATGCTGGCCGGCCTGGTGCGGCATAAAGACAGCCTGGGGAACAAGGGTGAGATCAGCTCCGGCGACGTGCAGTGGATGACCGCGGGGCGGGCGATATTGCACGAGGAAATGCCTGAGGGATTGGGCGGACAGATGGAGGGTTTTCAGCTATGGGTCAACCTGCCCGCTGACCTGAAGATGAGCCCGCCGCGCTACCAGGAGATCCAGGCTGGCAGGATCCCCTGGCTGAATCCTGAGAAGGGTGTGGCGATCCGCCTGATCGCCGGCAGGTATGGTGATGCGGCAGGACCGGTAACAGAGATCGCGGTCGATCCACTCTACATGGATGTTGCGGTGGACAGCGGAGACTCCTTTGAGTATGACCTGCCAGAGGAACACAACGCTTTCCTTTACGTGTTCCGGGGCGGGGGAGACTTCTGCGGCCTCACTACTGAAGCGACCCGGCTGCTTATACTGGGGCAGGGCGGCGGGGTGTGCGTTAAAGCGGGTCTGCTGGGAACCAGGTTCCTGCTGGTGGCAGGCAAACCCCTGAACGAACCGATCGTGCGTTATGGACCGATCGTGATGAACACAGTTGACGAGATCAAACAGACGCTGCGCGAGATACGCGACGGGACCTTCATCCAGCCTTAGCATTTTGTGATTTTCAGGAGATCAGCTATGTCACTATTTAAAAGTATCAACGTGGTTTCTTACCACGTAAAGGATTGGGAAGCCGCGAAAGATTTTTACAGGAAAATTCTTGAATGGCAGGTGGCTTACGAGAGCGAGGAGATGGGTTGGATCGAATTCGGGGGTGAAGGGGAGACTCACATCGCCATCAGCCGCTGGGATTCAGAAGAACCAATGCCGCCGTACATTGGCGGCGCGACTGCTGTGCTCAGCGTGGAGGATGCAGTCGCGGCGACCGAAGCGCTGCGTTCCAGGGGGGTGCGTTGTGATGACGCGGTGATGATCCCCGGAGTGGTATGTTTTGGAACTTTTTATGATCCTGAAGGAAACCGTATTCAATTCGCTTCGGATCCAAAATAAAAAAGGTTGTTCCATACCTGGAACAACCTCTCTCGTTTTCTTGTTATTTCAAGGTTTCCAGTTCCTTGAGAACCACACGCCGGGGCTTTCTTCAGTGAGTTCCGAATTAAACCCTGTGAAGTGCATCCAGGTGTTTCCCGGCTGCAGCTCAAAGGGGGTGCCGTCCTGGTTAAGGAACTGGATGGGAGTATCCCACCCGGATTTGTAAGTGAGCTCGTACTTCATGCCGTCACGGAAAACCACGGCGCGGCCGCCGGCATTGAGTATGTGTATCTCATGCAGGGTGTCATCGTGATGCAGGGTTTCGATCTCGGCGTACACCAGGATGATGTTGGAGAACTCCAGTTGTTCGCCGTTATTCCTGTCGGTTAACGGCACCATTTCTAAATCACCGTTCTCTTTGATGCTTTCGATCGTGCGCAAGAATTTTCTTGTTTCAGGGTTGTACTTCCAACCCGCGTAATTATTTTTGCCGAACTGGTGGGTCATTTCAATGGCTTCCACACCGCCAGCTGGCGGCAGCGTGTAAAAAGCCATTCCGTTAAGATTCTGCCGGGTATTGCTGGCGTTCGGACGGGCAGCGTAATACTTGGTCATCTCGGCTGAATTGGCAAACACGCTGATTTCCGGCATCACATCCTCCTGGCGGCACATCGCCGGGCAGGTGTTCGTTCCTTCAGAAATGACGCGGCTCCACCCGAGATAATTCAGGATCGTCTCCCAGGTGCTCGGGAAGGCGTATACCGCTCCCAACACGCCCTGGTACATGGTGACAAGGTAACGATCCACCAGCCTGCCTGAACGGATGGGACCGATCTGCTCTGAATCGGTTCCATAAAATAAAGCCAGAAATCGATTTCCTCCTTCGCCGGTGTAATAATCGAAAACAATATCAGCCGCTGAAAGGCCGGCATGCGGCCGCCCCTCGCGCGGGAAATTGGATACTTTGATCATCATCGGGCGGCGATCGAGGATGGCAGGGTCAGAAACCTCCAGGCCGGTTAACGGGTTCACATTGGCAGGGAAGTTATCAGGTCCGTAACGCACGATGACCTGGGTTGGTGTGGCTGTGGGAAGAGGTGTGGCGGTGGGGGTGGGCGTGCTGGTTTCGGTTGGCAATGCGGCTACTGTCTGCCGTACTGCTTCATCCACGCTGATCTGCGTCGCGGTTGGCGCTGCGGTTCCACCACAGGCGGATAGCAGCAGCAAAGAGGGAAGGATGGTGAGAATCACCAGTCGCTGTAACAGTTTCATATAGGCTCCAATACTCTCAGGTTGGTTCGTTACCAAAAATTATAACCCAATTCGTTATGCTGCCTCCGAGCCGGGTGATCAACGGTTAACGGTGAAGTGCAATCTCTCGCCATCCGCCGGCGACGCGTAAATAACCCCGGTCGATCCACCCGGCGTTCCCAGCAGCAGTTTCCACCCGCCTTCAGGTCCTGAAGCCCCGATGTAGCTATCGGCATTGATCCAGGTAAGATCACGGACATTGTTGAAATCCGGTATGGATAGGGGGGCTGATCCAGGTTGGCCGATCCAGGCGCCGGTCGCATCATCCCGGTAGAAAAATCTTGTGTTGTCTTTGGACCATTCAGGAACACTGTAGATCTTGCCAGTGGCGTAATCAATCAGACCGCTGCCGTCGATATTTGCGAGGCGCAGGGTAAAGTTGCCATCGGCTGGTGCACCATCGTGCACAAGGAATGCCAGTTTTGAAAGATCAGGCGCAATTGCGGCGATCTCCGAAGGCCAGTAGGTCATCTGGGTGTCGAACATCAACTCACCTGAAAGTCCATCAGATGAGATGCGGTAAACACTTGAGTCAGCGTAAGGTATGGTCCATGGATCCTGCGGAGGAACGACTGCCACCAGGGTGCTGCTGTCCGCAGACCAGGCCGGTGAAGCCACCCAGGCGTACTCGGATGCGGTCTTAACGAATGGATATGCCAGCACGGGGCGGTCCAGTTTTATACCTGTTGAATCAAAAATATCCATGCCTTCAGGGTAAGAAACGGCGATCTTTTTTCCATCCGGCGAGAAGGAGTAATGCCAGCTCCATTGCGTACCGACATTGAAGAGAGCACGCATCGCAGAGGTGTCGGTGTCAATGAGGTAGAGGCTTTCTCCGGTCTGATAACCCGGTCCGTCATAGGTGACGCGCGTCGTCATGGCCAGGCTGCGGGTGCCGGGTACCCAGCTGAGCTGGTTGGGGACCGATGCGACAGCGTCAGCCGGGCGGGGGAGGACATCAAAGCCGGAAGGATTGATGAGCGTGCGTAAATTGCTGCCGTCAGCGTTGATCACCTCGAGGGTGTAACTAACCCAGTCAGTGGAGCGGGTTAATGCCACCTGTGAACCATCGGGTGAAACTATGGCTTGCTCCACATCGCCGCTGGTGGTCAGGGTGATGGGAGTAGAGAGGCTTTCTTTCCAGAAATATGCGTTCTTATCTGGTGCTACGAACGCCACGCTCAAGGGGAAGGCAGCCGGCGGCGTGACCGGTGCAGGGGCTTCTGTTGGTAAAGCCGTGGCTTCCTGGGTCGGTGTGACCGGCATTGTTGTTGCCGATCCTTCTGGTATTCCCCCTTGTGCCGCATTGACTGTGGCAGCCACGCTGGTCTCGATGAAATATTCGGACGGAACCCCGTCAGGGGTGGCCAAACCGCAACCTGAACCTGCTACAACGAAAAACAGCATCACGCCAAGGAGCGGTAGAAGTCTCTTATTCAACATCTGATTTCCTCCTGGTAGTTGTAATTACGATAATTATACTCTTATTAATATTATAGCATTATCTCAGCAAGTTTTATTCCGTTTCGTAAACGAGCAACAAAAAAGGCAGCGCTACTGCCTTTTAGTAAATGTTTTCGAAATGTATTGTGTCCCGTTACGCGATCAGGAATCCAATGCCCATCAATAGCGGTGTCAGCAGGTTAAGCAGCACGTTCTGGATCAACGAGGGCAGCAGCGCCGGGAGGTTCTCAGCATTGCTTAACACATTCCGCGCTGTCGGAATGGCGATGACCACTGACAGCAAACCGATGAGCGTCCAGGCGGGTGTGAGATCGAATACCACCCCCAGGATGATAGCGACATAGGTGGCTGCGAGGAAAGCTACATAAATCACCGCACTGGTTTTTCTTCCGATGAGAATCGGGTAATGCTTTCTGCCGGCCGTGGAATCAGCCTCAACATCCGGGAACTGGTTCAACAAAAGCAGGTTGCTCACCAGGAAAAAGGGAATAAAAGAGGCAAGTACCGCTGCCCAGGTGAGACTTCCGGTGAGGACGTAGAATGTTCCAAGAACCATCAAGGTTCCAAAACCGAACCCCGGTGAAAGCAGGCAAAGGAAGGGTTGTTTATTGAGCCATTGTGTGTAGGTCAGGATCACTACCAAACCGATAACGCCTATCAATAGGATCGGCCAGCCGATTACCACGGCGAAGTAAACCCCGATCAGTGTGGAGATCAATGCGGTGCCGATCGTCGTCCATAGTGCCAGGTTTACCTTGGAGGAGTCTTCGACAAATGTCCCGCTGCCCCCACTGAAGGGAGTGCGGTTGGTGCGGAAATCCAGTCCGCTGCGAATATCGGTGTAATCATTAATTGCGTTCACACATCCGTGGGCTGCCAGGCCGCCGATAAATGCCAGGATAACGTGCCAGGGATTGACCGCTCCAATCGTCCAGATGGCGGCTGCGGTTCCCAGGAACACGCAAACAAGGGCGAGGATGAGGAATCGCGGCCGCATGGTGCTGATGACATATTTCATTTACATACTCCTAGAAGTAGATTATTACCAATAATCAATAACACATTGAGGGTATTTTAGATATTCAGCCAGCGGGCAGCTGCAGCCGGCAGGTCAAGGCTGGATGCCACCCTGCGGGTACACTCCGGCAGCGAATCCAGGAATAGACGGCCGTATTTTTTGGTGAGCACGCGTTTATCCAGGATCACCACCACGCCGCGGTCTGACTGGGTGCGGATCAGGCGGCCGAAACCCTGCCTGAATCGCAAGATGGCTTCCGGCAGGTTGTATTCATTGAATGGATCCTCAAATGTCTCTGAGCGCGCGGCGATAATCGGATCGGAGGGAACATCAAAAGGCAGTTTTACGATAACCAGCACGGATAAGGCTTCGCCGGGGATGTCCACACCCTCCCAGAACGCGCGCGTGCCGAGCAGCACAGCTTTTTCGGCTTCACGGAAGGTTTCAAGCAGCGTGTTGGTGGAAGCGCCCTCACCCTGTTCGTAGACCTGGATATCGGCATCAACCATTGCAGGTCCGATCGCCTGAGCCGTCTTTTTTAGTTGCGCGTACGAGGTGAACAAGGCCAGCATGCGCCCGCCGGTGGCTTTTGCCAGGCGGATGATCGCGCTTTCAACCTCACGCTGGTAAGCATTGGCTTCAGCCGGTTCGGGAATGTCATTCACCAGGTAGAGCAGGGTGGCATTTTCGTAATCAAAGGGTGAGCCCAGTACCAGTTCATCCGCTTCATCCGCGTTGAGGCGGTTGCGTATGTAATCAAACTCATTATTGGTGGTGAGGGTGGCTGAGGTGAGGATGACGGAGGCTTTTTCATGCCACAGGTATTTTTCCATCAACGGTCCAATATGCAGCGGTGCCACCTGCAAGGCCAGGCGCTGCGAATTAGGCATGATCTCTACCCAATAAACAAAGTTCATGTCGGGGTGGTTCACCAGCGCCTCAAGGTAATTTTGGGCTTCACTCAGGCGGCGGTACACACTGGCCAATGACCCCAGGGTGTCCTCAAGTTCTTCAGGAACCTCATCAAGGCTGTCACTGATCGCCTTTTGAAGTTCAGCAACCAGTTTTAACGCGGAGCTCAGGGATTCCTGGCAGCTATCCCAGGCGATCTCAACATTAGACCAGCTGGGCAGGGTGCGTGTAGCGGGAAGCACCCGGCATTGCTGTCCGTAACTGCTGACGGGCTGTCCCTCGCGTTGTTCGTCCATGAAGGAATCCAGGCTGAAGATCAGGTCGGAGAACTCATTCTCCAAACGGAAGAGCAAGTCTGAGATCTTGTGCACGGCCATGTTTAACGCCGCGAAATCTGATGGCGGCAGGGAATGTGAAACCAGGGTCAATAACCTGCCCAGGAGTCCGCTGGAAATGCTGCCGATCTCACGCAGCATGCGTACAAAATCGTTCTGAGTGAGGCGGAAGGAGAGGGCGTTGGTGGTCGCGGATTCCAGGTGGTGCGCTTCGTCGACGATGAGGTAGTTGTATTCCGGCAGCACCCGGTTGCCTGTAACCACATCCGCCAGCAGGAGGGCGTGGTTCACTACTAGAATGTGCGAGGATTGAGCATCCTGGTGGGTGCGGTAAAAGGGGCAGGCGCCGCCCATGCGTGATACGCAAACCTCGGTTTTACAACCCTCATCTTCAGCTGAGAGCCGCTGCCAGACCTCGCGCTCCTGGGGACCATTCAAATTGATTTCGCCGCGGTCACCGCTGCCGCCCGCATTGAGCCAGACCAGGGTTTTCGCGAGGATCCTGACCTCTTCCGCGTTTTGGGGTCCGACCTTGCGCATGGCGCTGAAGCGGCGGGGGCAGAGGTAATTGCCGCGGCCTTTTACTACCGTGGCACGTACCTCCGAACCCAAAGCGGCTGCCAGGTCGGGGATGTCTTTTTTGATCAACTGGTCCTGCAGGGTGATGGTGTTGGTGGAGATGACCACACGCATGGAATTACGGATCGCCCATTCCACAGCCGGGATGAGGTAGGCGAAGGATTTGCCCGTACCCGTTCCGGCTTCAACCATGAAATGCTGGCTGTTGGAGAGCGCGTTCGCTACTGCACGCAGCATTTCCAGCTGCTGGGGACGGCTCTCGAAATTATCAAAGTAACGTGAGAACGGACCGCCGTGTTCGATCTGCGCGGCGATCTCATCAGCGTCGAGCGGGGTGGGGGTTTCCACAGGAACCAATGGAGGTGAACTCTTGACTCCTCCAAAGAGCAGCCCGTAATCGTCCTGAACCACCTTCCTGGCTTCCACGGGCATGCGCCCTTTTGCCTGCAGCACCAGTTGAAAAGCCAGCTCACCATCCCACTCGATGCCCTCCGCCATGCGCACCACTTCGGCAAGGATTTCAATGGGGAGTTCCAGCAGCTTTTGTGAGAGCGAATAATAGACCGCCTGTGTAAGCCGGGCGTCATCCAGCGCGCGGTGCGAGTTGGGGATCAGGCTGTTAAGCGTTAAGCCCAGTGTGCCCAGGTTATAACGGCTGTTGCCAGGAAGCACAATGGCAGCCATTTCGTAGGTGTCGATCACCTTGTTAAAAAGGAGGATCTTCTGTTTTTGAAGAAAACCGAGGTCAAAGCGTATATTGTGCCCCACCACCGGATCGCTGCCGACAAAATCCGCCAGTTCCTGGATGACCGCTTTGAGCGGTGGAGCGTGCGCGACCATCTGATCTGTGATCCTGGTGAGTTGTGTGATGAGCCGGGGAATCGGGCGGCCGGGATTGATGAGTTTTGTCCATTCCCCCTCCACGCGGTGGCCGTTAAAGCGCACAGCCGCGATCTCAATGATCGCGTCCCGCTGCGGATCGAGTCCGGTAGTTTCGATGTCAATGGCGACCATGGGGGGCATGCGGCAATTATATCACGCGGGTTTTGGCGGGCTCTGATGTATGAATTAAGCGGTCATGATAAGATTACTCAGTTCATTCACTCGCGTGGAGGCAGCCGTTGGAGCGCATTCAATCTGGAGTTTTATCACTTGAAGTCAACCCGGGTTTGGGGCTCTTCGATATCCGCACTGCAAACCCGCATTTCCCCTGGCTGGAAGAGATCAAGCCCGGGTGCGAGTACACGCTTGATGGGAAAAAATTCCGTTCACCCGGTCTCAGCTGGAAGGTTCAAGATTCGCAGCACCGGGCGTTGAGCACCCTGGAGCACGGCGGAATGGATTGCCTGGTGTATGGGCTCGCGGAGGACGAAAACAAGATCGGATTAACCCTGACCTTTGGTATCACTGGTGAACACCCGATGGTTATGTGGAAAATCAAGGTTACCAATTACAGCAACAATGCAGTAGATATGAACCGGATCATCATGCTGGACGTGGATGGGAGGCGAAAAAGCAAGGCCCGCCGCCTGAAGTTCGGAAGTCCCTCAGATCTGGGCTTTTTCTCAAATGGCTGGCAGTCGTGGTCTCCCAGCAGGTGGTATAACGGGGAAGAACGCATGACCATCAGTCATTTGTTCGGGATACAACGCCCGATGATCTACAACCCGGGTACAACCCTGCCGCAAAAGCGGGGTACTTTCTCAAGCGACATGTTCGCGGTGGTTGGAGACCGGGTGACGCGGACAGGTTATCTTGTCGGGTTTCTTTCCCAGAAAAACCACTTTGGCTCGATCCTGGCGGACCTCAACAGCGGTGATATCTCGATGTGGGCGAACGGCGACCACACACGGCTTGACCCGGGTAAAGAAATGGAGACAGATTGGGCGGTCTTCACCCCGGTGTTGCTCGATCACCGCGCCCCTTTGGAGATCTACATCGAAGCAGTAGGTCGTGAAAATCACGCGCGGGTGCCGGCAGAAACCCCTGTAGGATGGTGTTCCTGGTACCACTTTTACACGGCTGTGACCGCAGATAATATACGCGAAAACTTGGGGGCGATACTTGATCAACAGGAAAAACTGCCAATCGAATTGGTGCAGATCGATGACGGGTTTGAAAAACAGGTTGGGGATTGGCTGGAGTTTAAACCCGCTTTTCCCCATGGGGTAAAACCACTGGCAGAATCCATCAGCCGCGCGGGGCTGGTTCCCGGGCTGTGGCTGGCGCCGTTCATTGTTCACCCTGGTTCCGACCTGGCGAAAAACCACCCGGATTGGATGCTGCGAAAAGCTGATGGCAGGCTGGTGAACGCTGGCCTGGGCTGGAAAGCTTTGACAACGGCTCTGGATCTGACCGTCCCCGAAGCGCTGCAGTATGCCAAAGATGTGATCAGTACCGCCTCAAAGGAGTGGGGATTCCCGTATTTGAAACTTGATTTTCTCTACGCGGCTGCGTTGAATGGGCGCTATCACGACCGCTCGCTAACAAGGGCGCAGGTGATGCGCATGGGAATGGAAGCCTTGCGGCAGGCCGCCGGACCGGAAGTGACCCTGCTTGGCTGCGGTGCTCCACTGGGTTCGGCCATCGGTGTGGTTGACGCCATGCGCATCGGTCCGGATGTTAGCGGGGATTGGCTGCCGGCATTCAACGGCATCGGTGCAGGTCTGCGCAAAGAACCCGCTGTGCCTTCAGCCAGGAATTCGATCCATAACATACTGACCAGGGCGAACCTTAACCGGGGCTGGTGGGTGAACGACCCGGATTGCCTGCTCATACGGCCGGATACCAACCTGACAGAAGGGGAGGTACGTTCACTGGCAACGGTCATCGCGCTGACCGGCGGTTCGCTGCTGCTTTCTGATGACCTGCCGGGATTGCCGCCGGACCGCTTGCGTATCGCAGAAGCTTTGCTGCCGGTGATCAATGAAGAGGTACGTGTTTTGGATTGGTTCGATAACAGGATGCCATCCAAACTTCGCGTAGACATGTTCAATGAAACAGGTGCATGGCACCTCCTTGGCGGATTCAACTGGTCTGAACAAAGAGCCGCGTTACACTTTGACCCGAAAACGTATCACCTTGAAGATGGGGAGTACGTATTCCGCGAGTTCTGGAGCGGTGTAACTGGAAGATTCTCCGGGCAGACCGCGCAAGAAATACAGGATGTACCCCCGCACGCGCCGGTACTGCTGGCTGCCCGCAGGGTATTGAAAGGGCAAGCGCAGTATCTTGGCAGTGACCTGCACTTTTCGCAGGGAATCGAAGTGGTGGAATGGCGAGAAGATGCGCGAAGCCTGGAATTTACATTACGGTTGCCGCGCATCGCTTCAGGGGTGGTGATATTAAGCTTGCCGTTCACACCGGTAAACGCCGTTGTTAACGGAGAGCAGGCCGCAATCAGGATGTTAACTGAGGGAATTTACAATCTACCAGTTAGCGTAGAGGGTTTTTGCAAGGTGCGGATTAACAAAGAAGGAGCGGAATAACCGCTCCTTCTCATCAGCTTTTGATTTATTACTTGTCAGAAGGGACCGGGGGAATAGAGTCTGGCTTGTTTTCTTTCAACCAGCGCTCTGTTGCAGCCTGTTTGCGCGCAGCGTTGCGGCGTTTGAGCCAGCGCACCAGGAAGTAGATAGGCACCCCGAAAACCAGGATGATGGGAACCACCAGGATCACAAGCCAGATGAGGAGGTTGACCAGCCCTTTTCCGAAATCAAGCAGCGCCTGAAGGGCGTCGCGAGCGACACCTGAGGGCTGCCAGCCCGCGACTGTTAGCGGGGCGATGGTTTCTTTGGATTGGATCTGCACTGCGATGGCTGATGTAGAAACAGATTCATCGTAATACTTGATCTGTCCCTTGATGAGCTCGATCTGTTCGGTCACCTGCATTTTCTGACTGTAAATGGACAGCGCTTCTTCAGTGTTGGTTGCGCTTTCGTAGAATTCAGTCAGCTTGGCATCGGCTTCTTCCAGGTTGCGTAAACGAGATTTCAGGTCGGTATATTCCTTGGTTACGTCCTGCCCGGAAATGGTTTCATTCAGCGTGTATTTTTTGGCGTCTCCGGTCATGTTCTTGATCTTCTGCATGGCTTCGTCCAGGCGCTCAGCGGGCACCCTGATGGTAACGCTGGCTTCAGGGACTTCAACGCCTGATGAAGTGTAGGCTTTGTACAGGTTGGAGGAAACGGTGTATCCGCCCATACCCTTGGCAAGCTGCTGCACATCATCCAGTGTGACGGTGGGGTCATCGACCGCAATCGACAGGCTGGCTGTCATCATGATCATTTGCACTGATTCCACTCCGGCAGCGGTCGCTCCCATCGCTTTTTCGGATTCAGCATAATCAGCAGCGAGCGGCATGGGTTCAGCCGCCGGGGCTTCCATGGCGTATTCCTCTACTCCGCCGAATTGCCGTTCAGCGTTATTTGAGGCTTTGGATGCGCAACCGCTGAGCATAAGCACAAGAATGACCATTGCTATCAAAATGCTTTTCGTTTTCATTCCCTTCCTCCTTGTAACTGGTCGATGAACTTGGTTATTGAGATGACGTAATTGGGACGGGATTGGTTCCCGAATTACCAGCCGGCGCTGAGGCGGCGGGCATGTTTTTCCGGTAAGCCCGCATTGATGATGCGCTGCTGCACGGAGGGAATGTCATACGGCACCCGGTGGATTTCCCAGGTCATTGACTCCGGGTCAAACACACCATAAGATGCCCTCGGGTCATTATCCCGCGGCTGCCCGACCGAACCGGGATTAAGGATTGCCCGCGTGGTGATGGTTAAAGGGACACCTGCCAAACGGTAGCTGCGTTCGACGAATCCGTTTGCAGGATTGACTGTGAACGCCAGCGGCAGGTGAGAGTGCCCGACAAACGCGAGTTGAGTATTAAAACCACTGAAGTTTTCAGCCGCGATGCCTGTATCCAGGATGTATTCCCAGACGGGGTTGCGCGGGCTGCCGTGAATGAGCGTGACCAGGTCGGAAACCAGTTTTTCCGGCAGACTGCGCAAGTATTGCAGAGTATCGGGGGTCATCATCCGCCTGGAGACCAGGATCGCCTCACTGGCTTCGTGATTGAATACCCCCAGGTCAGCGTCTCCGCATATTGCCAGGTCATGGTTACCCCTGACGCAAAGCAGATTCGGCAATTCGCGGATGCGGCTGACGCACTCGTTGCCGTCCGGTCCGTACCCCACCAGGTCGCCCAGGCACCAGATCGCATCAGAATTACCGGCATCTGAGAGAACTGACTCAAGCGCTGTCAGGTTGGCGTGTATATCCGAGATCACCAGGATTTTCAATGTTGTTTTCCTTGGTCTGCTCAACAAGATCCAACGGATTTATTGTACATTAATCAAGGATTTATATTCCTTCAATTATCTCTGCTGCGTGGTCGTAACGCTGGAAAGCGGGCATCAGGTAAATCCCCTGCGCGTAAGGCTTGATCTGCTGGATCAATTCAATTGTAAGGCGTATACCGGTTTGTGTGCCGTGGTCACCGCTGGCTGCCATCAGGTCACGGGTTTCCTGCGGGATCTCAATTCCCGGCACCTCAGCCTGCAGGAACGCCGCGTGACGAGCGCTTGCCAACGGCAGCAGGCCGACGATCAAAGGGACGGGCAATTTATCAAACCTGGATTCGTATTCACGTAAGAAATCTGTCAAAAGGGCGGGATGGTAGATCGGCTGCGTGAGGATGAAATCCGCCCCGGCTTTCAGCTTGCGGCGTAGGTTTTTCAACTCCGAGTCTACATCCGCTGGTTTGAGGTTGAGCGCACAGCCCACAAAAAAGCTAGTCGGCTGCCCGATCCCGGATCCGGCATGGTCTACACCGGTGTTGAATCCCTGTTTGACCAGTTTGATCAAGCCAGACGGCACGAGGTCGTAATTGTCCATGGCGTCAGGGTAATCACCGATGGATGTCGGATCGCCCATCACCACGAAGATGTTGCGCACATCCAACGCGTGGGCTGCCAGCAGGTCGCCCTGTACGCGCAGCACGTTGCGGCCGCGGGTCGGAAAGTGCAGCACCGTCTCAATTCCCACGTTTCGCTGGATCAGGCTGCAAACCGCCCAGGGGCTCATACGCATGCGCGCCATGGGACTGTCTGCCACATCAATCACATCTGCGCCGGCTTCAGCCAGCAGGCTTGCGCCTGCGATCAACTTGTGAGTCGAAAGTCCACGCGGGGGGTCCATTTCCACGGCGATGATGAATTTTCCATCGTTAAGCTTCTGTGCCAATTTTGTCGGCGGAAGGGCATCAATACCGGCAAACTGCCCGCTTTCAGCTACCGCGAGGGTTTCTACAGGCAATCGTTCAATATCCGGTGAACTTTTAAAAGCCTGCGCCATGGCGGCGATGTGCGCGGGCGTGGTACCACAGCACCCGCCAATGATACTGGCGCCGCTCTGCCAGAAGGACAGGGCGTATGTGCCGAAGTACTCGGGAGCAGCCGGGTACATGATCCGTCCTTCAACCTGTTCTGGCCAGCCGGCGTTGGGCATTACAGAAAATAGCGCATCCGGCAGCACACGGCGCATTTGCCTGAGGATGTTGAGGATCTGGTTGGGACCGCCCGAACAGTTCACCCCGATCACCTGCGCGCCGGCATTACGCAGTCTTTGGGCTACCTTGGCGGGGGGGTCGCCGAGGAGGGTGCGGTTATCGCGCGTGAAGGTCATCGAGGCGATCACGGGCAGCTGCGGCTCCACTTCGTGAACTGCGAGCACCGCCTCAACAGTTTCATAGAGGTCGGTCATGGTTTCGATGATGATCAGGTCAACCCCGGTTTTGATGAGCGCTTCAGCCTGCTGCCTGAAAGCATCGTGCGCTTCGGGTAGTTGTACCCTGCCGAAAGGCGCGATACGCACCCCCAGAGGACCAATATCACCTGCGATCAGCACTCTACCATCGTTGGTAGCGACCGCGCTGCGGGCGATTTTCACTCCCGCGCTATTGATCTCCTCCAGCCGGTCTTCCAGTCCATATTGGGCCAGTTTGAAGCGGTTGGCGCCGAAAGTGTTGGTCTGGATCATGTCCGCTCCAGCGTGGATGTAGTCACGGTGTACGGACTCGATCACCTGCGGGTGGCTCAGGTTGGCGCTATCCAGGCAGCTCATTCCCGCTGGCAGGCGTTGGCTCAGCAGGGTGCCCATGGCGCCATCAGAAAAAATGGCGCGCTTATCACTAAGAAGATCTAATAGTTCGGTTTTTTTGATCATGCTGCACCCATTATTTCATCAATTGCTCAACCCGGGTTTCACCCAGGCTGTAATACTTGGCGCCCGGGTGATGCAGGATGATCGCTGCGGTGGATTGTTCCGGAACCAGCTGGCAGGCGCTGGTAAGGCTCATGCCCAGGGCCTCTTCTGCAGGCAGCAGGTCGAACACCTTCCTGTGATCTTCCAGATCCGGTATTGCCGGGTAACCCCAGGAGTAACGTTTGCCCTGGTTTTCGGATAAACCCAGCTCACGGCGGATGTGCCGGTGTAGGTACTCGGCAGCGGCTTCCGCGGTCTGTACGGCCAATCCATGTGAGAAGTAAGCTTCTGAGAAATCCGCGGCAGCCTGCAGCCGGTCAAAGCGGCTGGTGGCTTCCTGTCCAACCGTTACCACCTGAAAGGCTACCAAATCCATCCTGCCTGTATCCACACCGGCGAAGTAATCTGCCAGGCAGAGCAATTCTCCGCCAGGCTGCCTTGGGAAGGTAAAACGGGTTTTTTCAATCGGCTTTCCTTTTTCCAAAGACTCCACATCGTAAATGATGAGATCATTGCCTTCCGATTGCGCTGGCCAGTAACCATATACTCCTTTCGGCTTCAGCCATCCTTCAGCAATGGCTTGCTTACGCATCTTTGACAGGCGGTTTTCATAATCGACCCTGATCTTTTCCCAATCTGCACCATGGGCGTTCTTGGCGCCCCAGGATAAACGGAAAAGCTCATTGATCGCCAGGTGTTGAAAGACAATTTCCAGGGGCATCTCTTCCACGACCCTCACCCCAAAAGCGGCCGGGCTTGGGATAACCGCGGCGGGTTCCACAGTTTTCACCTGCCTTGCGGTTTCTGTTTTCGTCCCTGGTTGCACCCGTTCCAGCTCTGCAACCGCTTCCTTTTTGATGCGTTCTCGCAACGCCAGGTTCGTTTCAGGATTTGAAAGTGCGTCCATCGTGGATAATCCGTCAAATGCATCCTTGCAATAAAAAACACCGGGCTCGTAAAGGGTTCCGTCTTCGGTTTGCAGGATGCGCCTGCCAAAGCGTTGATTGATTGCCGCGCCGCCGACCAATACCGGGAATTTCAGTCCGCGCCGCTGCAGTTCATTGACGATGAGCGGCATTTGCTTGCTGGTGCTCACCAACAGGGCGCTCAGACCAATGGCATCAGCGTTTTCTTCAATGGCGCGGTTGATGATGGTATCCGCCGGCACCTGTTTTCCGAGATCGACGACGGTGTAGCCGTTATTGGAGAGTATGGTCTTAACCAGGTTCTTACCAATATCGTGGACGTCACCATAAACAGTAGCCAACACAAGTTTGCCTTTGCTGGCGCCTTCTTTGCGTTCGAGAAAATTCTCCAGGTAAGATACAGCTTTTTTCATCACCTCGGCAGATTGCAGCACAAAGGGCAGAATCAGCTCCCCACTACCAAATTTGTCACCTACTTCCTTCATCGCCGGCAGCAGCACATTATTGAGGATGCCAACAGCGGTGTCATTGCGGCTGGTACCACGCCCGCCTGCCTGGAGGAGGGAGTCAATATCCGCCTCGATGTCTTCCTTTAAACGATGAACGATCTTCCAGCGCAGGCGTTCATCAGGGCTCATCGCGGACAACGCTTCCTGCTGGGTGCTTTTTTGCGTTTCGCCAGGTCCGGCGGACTGGAAATGTTCGATCAGGTGCTGCAGCGCCTCCGGTTTACGGTTGAAGATCAGGTCCTCCGCCAGTTCGCGCTCAACTGTTGTGATGTCCGTGTAGGCGGTGATCGTCGCCGGATTGACGATAGCCATATCAAGCCCCGCCTGCACGCAATGGTAGAGCATGACACTGTTGATCACCTTGCGGGCGTTGGGTGCCAGCCCAAATGACACGTTGCTGACACCAAGAGATGTGAGCACCCCGGGCAATGCGGCTTTGATCAGGCGGATGCCTTCAATGGTCTCGATGGCTGAACCAGCGAATTCGTCTGAACCTGTGGCGAGGGTGAAAGTCAGATCATCGAAAACAAGATCCTGGGCGGTCAGTCCGTGTTCGTTCACGGCGATATCGTGGATGCGCCTGGCTACCTCCAGTTTGCGATCTTTGGTCTTGGCCATGCCCTGTTCATCAATCGTAAGCACGATGACAGCGGCGTTATGCTTTTTCGCCAGGTCAAATATGCGGTCAGCTTTTTCCCGGCCGCCCTCCAGGTGGGTCGAGTTGATCAGGCAGCGGCCTGGCGCGGTTTTGAGCGCTGTCTCCAGTACATCGACCTCGGTGGTGTCAATCACCAGGGGCAGGTTGATTACCGGAGAGATCGTCTTGATCAGGCGCTTCATGGTCTCTTTTTCATCGGCTCTCTCAGTGAGAGCCACGCACAGGTCAAGCCCGTGCGCGCCGTTTTCCACCTGCTGCTGCGCTAATGTGAGGATGCTTTCAAAATCATTTTCAAGAACCATGTTTTTAAATATTCGGCTGCCCTGCGTGTTGAGACGCTCGGCGATAAAGAAGGGCGGCGGTTCCTGCTGCATCGGTTGCGCTTGCATGGCTGAAGCCAGTTGCGGTCTGGAAATGGACTGGCGCGCTCTCACCTGAACTTCGCGCACCATTTCCACCAGCCGGGCGAGGTGCGCGGCTGTTGTACCGCAGCAACCGCCAACAACATTAACCCCGTGATTTAGAGCGAAATCATAAAGCGACTGCGCGAAGGGTTCAGGTTCAAGAGGATAAACCGCCTGACCGTTGACGTTCAAAGGCAGACCGGCGTTGGGAATGCAGGAAACCGGGAGGGTTGAATTTTGACCAAGGAAACGGATGGGTTCGCGCATGAAGTCCGGACCGGTGGAACAGTTCAGACCGATCACATCAATGGGGAGTCTTTCAAGTATGGCCAGCACGGCTGAGATATCGGTACCCAGCAGCATACGTCCGGTTGTATCCAGGGTCACCTGCGCCTGGATCGGCAGGGAAACACCGGTCTTTAAGAAGGCTTGCTGGATGCCATGAATAATGGCTTTAACCTCAAGAATGTCTTGCGAAGTCTCGATCACGATTAAGTCCACACCGCCTTCGATCAATCCCTCAGCCTGTTCCTGGAAGATCGCGGCCAGTTCATCAAAGGTGATATTTGACAGTTCAGGATCACTCATTGAAGGCAGTTTTCCGGATGGTCCGATCGATCCCGCCACGTAACGCGGTTGTTCCCTTGTGGAATACTCATCCGCGAGGCGGCGCGCGAGCGAAGCAGCGCTTTGATTGATCCTTTTCGACTGGTCTGAGAGCCCGTATTCACCAAGTGTGAGACGGTTTGACCGAAACGTGCAGGTCTCGATCACATCCACCCCTGCTTCAAGAAAAGAGCGGTGAACTTTTTCGACAGCCTGTGGATAAGTGATGACCAGGTAATCATTGCAGCCGTTTGTTTTCTCACCGCCAAAGTGATCCGCGGTCAGGTCCTGGGTCTGCAGATTGGTGCCCATGGCTCCGTCAAAAACAACGATCTTGCGCTGCAGCGCGTCAAGGTAACTACGGTTGGTGTATGTACGCTCCATGTGGTCTCCTCGATATTCTCACTTATAAAAACAACCTCTCTCGAGAGAGGTCGCATGTGAATGGCACATTCTCTCTCATCTCTCAGAATTCCTTCTGCCGGAGTTGGCACCAGTCTGCATGAGCGGTTGCCGAGGTTTCTGCGGGCCGGTCCCTCCACCTCTCTTGATGAGCGGGTCACAATCACCCTGTAATGTAAAAATTTTACCATGAATGGAAAACGATCTGCTGTCAAGTATATTTCTTGCAACAAAAGAGAACAGGTGATGTTATTGCAGCGCTTGTTCATATACCCCCGCTCTTGATATAATGGAATATCAGCATCAAACAAGGACCTTCATTTGAACAAAAAAGAAACTCAATCCCAGAAATCACGCTTTCTACCGGTGTTCACCACCAGTATCATCCTGGTGCTGGCTGCTGTTGCCGGGCTGATGGGGCTATTTCTCTTTACCGTTCCGACGCTTGGACCACGGTGGCTGCTGTTCTTTCTCGTCACCATGCTCGCGAGCGGGCTGGTACTGCCGGTGATCTATTACCTTCATCTGCGTTTTCCTTCAAAACCACCGGTTACATCCCGCGTTGTTTTTCGTGAAGCCGCCTGGTGCGGCGTTTACGCCGATGTACTTTTATGGCTGCAGTTCGGCAAGGTGTTGAATTATGCGCTAGCCATTTTTATCGCGATCGGATTTATTGCTGTCGAGCTGCTCATCCGGATGCGGGAACAAAGCCGCTTTTCCCCCAGCAAAACCTCATGATCGATCTACGCCGGCTGCCTTCTGTAGACAGGCTCTTGAAGCACGCGGACACACAATTATTGATCGAACGCTTCGGACGCGTTTTAGTCCTTGGAATTATCCAGGATATTCTTGAAGACATCAGGCAAAAACCAAATGAGTATGATGTTGCGCCTGACGCGGAGTTCATCCTCAGCCGCTGTAAAAACTTGATCGAACATCAATTAAAGCCTACTCTTACCGGGGTGATCAACGCCAGCGGGGTGGTGCTGCATACCAATCTGGGGCGGGCTCCTCTTTGCCGCGATGCGCTGGATGCCATCCGGCAGACGGCGGGTGGTTTTTCCACATTGGAGTATGACCTGGGATCAGGAAAACGCGGCTCCCGCAATGTGCATGCCGGCAACCTGTTGCGCCTGTTCAGCGGTGCTGAAGATGCGCTGGTCGTGAACAACAACGCGGCAGCAGTCCTGTTGTGTTTGTCTGCTCTTGCGAGAAACCGCGGGGTGGTCATTTCACGATCGCAGCTCGTTGAGATAGGCGGCGGCTTTCGCATCCCGGATGTGATGAAACAGTCAGGCGCGCGCCTGGTCGAAATAGGCACAACCAACCGGGTCAACCTGGCTGATTACGAGAGTGCTCTGCAGGATGGCGCTGCGCTGCTGATGCGCGCGCATACCTCGAACTTCAAACTGGTCGGTTTCACCGCGCAGCCGGAACTCGAAGACATGGTCAGGATCGCGCACCAATACGAAGTACCTGTTTTGGATGACCTGGGTTCCGGAGCGTTCATTGATACTGCCCGATACGGCCTGGCGCACGAACCGATGGTGCAGGAATCTCTCAAAGCTGGTGTGGACCTGGTGTGCTTCTCGGCTGATAAACTACTCGGCGGGCCGCAGGCCGGTATCATACTGGGAAAAGCGCAGCTCATTGCCAGACTCAAACGCCATCCGCTGGCACGCGCGATCAGGGCTGATAAACTGTGTCTGGCGGCGTTGAGCGCGACATTGCTGCATTATTTGATGGGTGATGCTGAAAAAGAGATCCCGGTCTGGCAGATGATCTCTGCAGACCCGGTTGAGCTGAAAAAGCGCGCAGAAAACTGGCAGCAAAAAACCGGTGGGGAGGTTATTGAAGAGCGTTCCACCATCGGCGGCGGCAGCCTGCCGGATGAGACCCTGCCCACCTTTGTGCTATCATTTGTTATCCCAAGGCCGGACCAGGCCGCTGCGAAACTGCGCCAGGCAACCCCGGCGTTGATCGCAAGGGTTCAGGGCGGGCGGCTGCTGCTTGATCCGCGTACGGTATTACCTGAAGAAGATGCACAGGTGATCGAGATCTTAAATACACACATCACAGGAGCCGGCAGTTGAAGACAGATATTGATAAATTGATGAAGAAACACGGGATCGACGCGTTGTTTGTTATCGGCGCGGCGCAGCACAACCCATCCATGGTTTATTTTGTCGGATCGGCGCACGTTTCAGACGCTGTTCTCATCAAACTGCGCGGGAAGGAAGCGGTCCTTTTCCATTACCCGATGGAGCGCGAAGAGGCTGCCAGGTCGGGCCTGAAGCTGGTCAGCATGATGAAGTATCCCTTCAATGATCTCATCAAGCAGGCTGGCGGAAACTTCCTTGAAGCTTATGTTCTGCGCTTAAAAATGATGCTTGAGGAAATGAAGCTCACGCGCGGCCGCGTTGCCCTCTACGGCAAGGATGATGTCGGACCATTCTTTTCAGTAATAACCCGCCTGCAGGAGTTAATGCCCGAGCTGCAGTTTACCGGATTTGTCCGCGACGAGATCCTGATGAACGCGATGATGACCAAGGATGCCGAAGAAATCGATCACATTCGCGCCATGGGCAGGGTCACAACCGATGTGGTGGCGAAGACCGCCGACTACATCACCGGGCACAAAACAAAGAATGGGGTGGTAGTGCACAAGGACGGCGCGCCTGTGACCATTGGCGAGGTGAAAAATCTCATCAACCTGTGGCTGGCGGAAGAAGGCGTGGAAAACCCCGAAGGCACGATATTCGCCATCGGCAGGGATGCGGGAATTCCTCATTCCGTCGGAACTGCCAGTGACCCGCTCAAACTGGGTCAAACGATCGTGTACGACATTTATCCCTGCGAAGCCGGCGGCGGTTACTTCTACGATTTCACCCGAACCTGGTCGCTGGGTTATGCGACAGATGAAACACAGCAGCTTTACGACCAGGTGAAGCAGGTTTACGAGACCATTTACGGCGAACTGAAAGTAAATGCGCCTTTCTATAAATACCAGGAACGAACCTGCGAATTATTCGAAGCCATGGGTCACACCACCATCAAGTCAAACCCTGCCGCGGAGCAGGGATACGTGCACAGCCTCGGGCATGGCATTGGCTTGCGAGTTCACGAAAAACCCTGGTCATCGGCCATCAATCCCTCTCCTACAGATATCCTGGCGATAGGGTCTGTGTTCACCCTTGAACCAGGGCTGTATTATCCTGAACGCGGCATGGGCGTGAGAATTGAAGATTCATTGTGGGTCACGCCTGATGGCAGGTTCGAAATCCTGGCGGACTTTCCTACGGACCTCGTTCTGCCCATGAAGTAGTGAGGAACGCATAGAAAGGGCAACCTGATGAACCTCAAACCAGCGCGCATACTTGGCATAGAAACCAGCTGCGATGAAACAGCCGCGGCAGTGGTGGAAAATGGACGGGAAATCCTTTCCAGCGTGGTGGCCACCCAGATCGATCTGCACGCCAAATTCGGCGGTGTCTTTCCTGAAGTGGCTTCACGCCAGCATATCCGCACCATCTACCCTGTGATCGATGAAGCGCTGCAGAAAGCCAACCTCAGCCTGGCGGATATTGAAGCCATCGCTGTCACCAGGGGACCGGGCTTGGCGGGGTCCCTGGTGGTGGGGATGAACGCAGCCAAGGGAATCGCGCTGGGGAGACAGATCCCATTGATCGGGATTAACCACCTGGAAGGGCACATCTATTCCGCCTGGCTCTACCCCGTGGATACACCCAAGCCCCCGCCCCCGCCGGAGTTTCCGCAGCTGGTGCTGCTCGTTTCAGGAGGACACAGCGAACTCAACCTGGTGAGTGACCATCTCCAATATCGGCATCTCGGCGGTACGTTGGATGATGCTGCGGGTGAAGCTTTTGATAAAGTCGCGCGCATGCTCAAATTACCCTATCCTGGCGGTCCTTCCATTCAAAACGCAGCCCGTGATGGAAACCCCCAGGCTTTTAACTTCCCGCGTTCCTGGCTGGAAAACACCTGGAATTTCTCGTTTAGCGGGTTGAAAACAGCGGTGCTGCGTGAAGTTCGAGCATTGGAAAAAGAGAACCGCTCCCTGCCGGTAGCCAACCTGGCAGCCAGTTTTCAAAATGCCGTGGTGGATGTTTTATTTGAAAAGACGATGAGAGCGGCGCGCCAGTTCGCGGTAAGGTCCATACTGGTCGCAGGCGGGGTTTCCGCGAACGAGGCGCTGCGGCACAGGTTTACCAGCCAGAGCGAATTCCCGGTGCATATCCCGCCGCTTTCGTTTTGCACAGACAACGCTGCCATGATCGCCAGCGCAGGATATTACCACTTCTGTTCCGGGCACATCGATCCATTGGACCTGGATGTGCTGCCTACCTGGCCGTTAAGTTAGGTCACTTTTTTTCGATAAGTTCATCTATATGAATACAGGCAGGCAATTCTCACCGGAGTTTGTTGAGCGCCTGGTCGCTGGTGATATGCAGGCGTTTTCCGACCTGGTTGATCAGACATCCGGGAGCATTTACGGGTTGGGTTTACGCATGCTTGGAAACGCGCAGGATGCAGAGGACGTGCTGCAGGAAACCTTTTTAAAAGCGCACAAAGCGCTGCCGAACTTTGAAAAACGATCCTCGATCAATACCTGGCTTTATCGCATTGCCACGAATGAAGCCCTGATGCTGCTGCGAAAAAGGAAGGCAGAAATCCGCTTCGACCTTGAATCAAAAGAAGAGGAAGAGCCTGAGGGAGAAATAGAGATCGTGGATTGGTGCTGCCTGCCTGAAATGGAGTTCCTTTCAGAAGAAACCAGGGTCTTGCTGAACCAGGCAGCCTTAAAACTAACACCAGCGCTTAGAATGGTTTTTCTGTTGCGGGATGTGCAGGGATTTTCAACCCAGGAGGCAGCTGAGATCCTGCAAATTAACGAGGACGCGGTAAAAACCCGGCTCGTAAGGGCCAGGACCAAACTACGTGAGGAGTTGAGCGGGTACTTTCGCGAACGTTTACGAGGGCAGGTGATGAATGGGTGAACACGGTCATTGTAAAGAACATCTGCAGCAGTTCTCTGATTACATCGATGGAGAACTGGCTCCGGAAATTTGCGCTCAACTCGAGGAACACTTGCAGGAGTGCGACGATTGCCGGATTGTGCTCAACACGCTGCAGAAGACCATCGACCTTTACCATGTCCCGGGTGAGGAAGAAACCCTGCCTGAGGGGGTGCGCTCGCGGTTATTTGCCAGGCTTAAACTGGAAACCCGGGCAGGGGATAGCCCGCGTGAGTAGTTCCGAAGCTGCTGGTCAGCGTGAAGTGCAGGGGCGGGGCAGGGAGTCTGCAGATCAGGCTGGTTGTGCAAGCCCGCAAAGTGGTAATTGTTTATCAGTTCGACCAGGTCAGCTATGCCCGGTCTGCGGCAAAGGGATTATGAACTATGATGGTTTGCTTATCCTGGGTTGCGCGGTGTGCGGGTTCAAAGAAACTGGCGGCGGTTTTACCTGATAATGGTCATTCTTCTCCAGGTTGGAGAGCAATAATTAGTAAATGTAAAAATATCCACAAGGTTCAGCAATAATTACTTTATCAATCAATATCAGGAGGAAATCAAGATGGACGCAAAACTAAGATGGAAATACGGGTTATCTTTCAAAGGGGTCGCTGATTCAAATATCGAGGTGCCGCTTGGAGCATCGATCGATCACGGCGGAGCCGGGGACGGCGTGGTACCGATGGAAATGATCCTCATGGGTCTGGGGGGCTGCACGGCGATGGATGTCATCTCGATCCTTGAAAAGAAACGCCAGCAGGTGACAAATTTTGAGGTAAGGCTTCACGCTGACCGGGCGACCGAGCACCCCAAGGTGTTCACGAATATCACCATTGAATACGTCATTAAAGGCCGGGATATAGACCCGGAAGCGGTCGCCAGGGCGGTTGATTTGAGTGAAAATAAGTATTGCCCGGGGATGGCGATGCTGCGCAAGGCAGCAGATATTCAAACCAAATATACGATTGAACAGTTGTAAGAGTTTAAGAGAAGTTGCCGAGCAGTAGTTTTTCAGTAAACGTGATCTGCTACAGTGTTTTGTGCGATTCTCTTTAGGATCTGCTAATTCCCTACACTTGTGATGTAGGAGTTCGGCAGACCTTTATCACTGGCGGTGATCACCCGGCCAAAGTTGAACATGGTGCCCTGGTAGGGTGTTGCGCCTTTTTTGGCAACCCAGCCTTCGAGGTTAAAGGGAACCACGCTGTCCGCTTCCATCCATTCACCGTTGTACTTGCGGGCGAGGTGCACGTGGGTGCCTGTGGCGGAACCGCCTTCACAGGAGGGATGTCCGATCAAATCACCGGTCTTCACCAGCATGCCCGGGCGTATCTTATCGTTGATACCCAGGTGGAGATAAAGGATCACCCAGCCTGTATGTTCATCGCCGTCGCCATCGAGGTCGAGCAGCGCAACCGCCGGATCAGAACGCACGATCTGTCCATCGGCCATGGCCGTGACGAACTCTTCACTTGGGGCGCAGCCGCCCGCCACCGCCGGGGGCGCGAAGTCAATGGCAGCCAGCGGAGCACCTTCACCCCAGGCGGAATGCGGTCCGCCGGTGTACGACCAGGTTTTTCCCGGTACGAATGGCAGCCTGAGTTCAGGCTGTTTCAGGTCGCCCGGGATATGGTCAGCAACGTTCTGCCATGGATCGCCGAAAAGGGTGGAATAGGTTTTATAGAACCCCTCGCTGTAAATGGCTTTTTGATACTCATCAACGGGAAGCAGACCGGAGAAATAATGCTGCAATGCAACAGTTGCCGCGTTCTGCCATGGATCCGGGTGTTCAATGGTGCCGTCGAGCCTGGTGATGGTATCGAGAGTGCCGGAACGCCAGCTGTAATACCCATTGTTCAGTAAATTGGCTGCCAACAAGAGCTGCAGGTAAAACCCTTCGTGAGACTGGTCTTCAAAACCGAGCGGGTAGGCTTTCAATTCATCCGTCAATGTTTCTACGGTAAGCGCCCCCACCTGGTACTCTGCCACGGCTAACAGCAGCCGCGGACTGATGGAGTATTCCAGGGCGACATATTCCACCAGGTCGCCTCCGCGGCGTACTTCTCCACCGGCAAGTGAAGAGTAGTTCTTCAGCCAGCCGGGTTGCGCATCCACAAAAGCCTTGGTATCAAAGCCTATCTGAGCGGGACCGTTGATGAAAAGCGAATCCGGAATGATCTGGAATGGATTGCCCCATAAAGCCTCGTAATAGATCGGGATTTGCATCTTCATGCCGGGTGTGAGGGTGGTCACCCCTTCGTTGAGGTCAGGGTTGTTCTCAAGGATTTCCGGCACTGTTGTATTGAAGCGCAGCGCCAGTGCTAGCAGGTTGTCGCCGGTGCGGGCGCTGTAATCAACCAGCGTGCCAGGTTCGTAGACAGGTCGGGTCGCCAGCGGGGTCGGTTGCTGGGCTGGTTCTTCGGTGGCAATGACCGGAAATGGTGTAATGTACACTGTCCTGGGCGGCTGCGGCGCGCAGGCGGCCAGTATTACCACCATTGATACCAGGGTGATGCACCTGGCGAGCGGCACTGGTTTATTGACCGGAATACGGTTCCTGATTTTCATTGCGATATATTTTAACCCAGAAGGTGATGAATTTCGGCTAGGGAATTGAGATGAAGGTTCGCAGTGTTCCCAAAGGGTTGGCGATGATGCGCGCGTCTTCGCGCACCAGGCTGCCCTCGTAAGGGGCGTCGCCGTTTTTTGCCAGGTAACCGCTCAGGTTGAAGGGCAGCGGACCGTCCGCCAGGATCCACTCGCCGTTGAACTTGCGCACCACGTGCACATGGGTGCCGGTCGAAACACCGCCTTCGCAGCTGGGGTGCCCGATCTTATCGCCGGTATCCACGATGGTTCCGACCGCTGCGCGGTCGCGGGTTTCAACGTGCAGGTACATGATGTTCCAACCGGTCTGCTCGATGCCGTCGCCGTCCAAATCCTGAATAACGATACCTTCACCGGAGCGGACGATGACGCCGGGCGCTACCGCGGTGATCCATTCGTTTGATACCACGCAGCCGGTCGCACTGGAGGGCGGCGCGAAATCCAAGGCTGCCAGAGCGCCGTCTTCACCCCAGGCGGAATGCGGACCACCGGTAAAACTCCACACGCGGCCGGGCATGAAGGGCAGGAGAAAATCAGGCTGCTGCAGGTCAGCCGGGTACAGGGGATCCACTGCGCTCGAACGCTCCCAAAGATCACCGAACATGCGGCTCATCAGGTCAGGCATGTTATTTGAACCATAAAGCGCGTCAGCCCATTCCGCCTGGTTATACCATCTTGAAAACAGGTAATGGATGGCAGCTGTTCCGGCGTTCAAACCCGGGCTGATGCGCACCGAGGAACCATCCTTGAAGGTGAGTGAATTTAAAATGCCTGCCCGCCAGCCGTAATACCCGATGGAAAGCTGCTGCACTGCCCAGGAAAGCTGTTTGTACAAACCGCGGTATTCCAGCCGTACATACCCCATGGGATATTCGCTTTCCGCCATGTTGGTGGGGCGGCCGGTGACCCAGTGGCTTTTGTATTCCAGCAGGGTCAACAGCAGGTAAGGGTTGATCGAGTTCTCAAGCGCCACGCGCTGCACCAGTTCAGCACCGGTGTACTGCCTGGAGCCGACTGTCTCCTGGTAGCCGTTGAGGTAACCATCGGCTTCGGCGACATAGGTAATGATGTCAAATCCAACTGCTGAAGGCGAGTAGACCACCTCGCTGTCGGGCAGCAAGGCGAGAGAATCATAAACACCTTCCAGCACGTCAGGGATGATCAGCAGGATGCCGGGATTGATGAGTCCGTCAGTTGGGATTGTCTCGTTTGATATGACCTGGTCCGCGCTGACACCGAAACGGCCGCTGATGGAAACCAATGTATCACCCGCCTGTGTGTAGTACTGGATGGGCGGTTTGGGTGTGGCGTTTGGATCAGGTGTGCGCGAGGGCTGCGGGGTGCTGGTGAACCTGGGCAGGTCAGTGAAGGTTGGCAGCGGGGGTTGTGTGGCCGTATCCGTTGGCTGGATGGCGGTGCTGGTGGGGAGGACCTCGGCAGGCGCAGCTGTTGTTTCGACCATACCGCGGGTAACAGCGGTGGCTGTGAGCTCAGCCGGGCTCACATACCCCTGTGAGCATGCCAGCATGGAACTGAGCAGCACTACCCAGGCTGCGCCCACCTGGATCAGCCTAGTAACCGATCTGGTTTTCATCGATCCGTCCATTCCATGAATAAACCACCACGCCGTCTTTCGTCAGCGTGCCGCTGTATTCTTCACCGTCGCCCGCGGAGATCCAGCCGCCCAGCACGAACGGTATATCTGTATCCGCGGAGATCCATTCACCGTTATAGCGCCTGGCAATGTGCACGTGCGTGCCGTTTGAAAACCCGCCCTCGCAAGACGCGTGCCCGATGCGGTCACCCCTATTAACCCGTGTGCCTTCTGCGATGCGGTCGCGGGTTTCGATGTGCATGTAGAGGATGGTCCAACCCGTCTGCTCCAGCCCATCGCCGTCCAGGTCGAGCACCACAGCCCCGCCTCCCGAGCGCACAACCAGCCCGTCGGCAGCAGCCGTGATCCATTCATCGGAGGAGAAACAACCAAGTTCCTCTCCGGGCGGGGCGAAATCGAGCGCCGCCCATGCCGAGCCATCCCCCCAGCCCGCGTGAGGTCCGCTGGTGAAAGACCATAAAACACCCGGTTCAAATGGCAGCGATAGCTCCGGCTGGCTCAGGTCCGCGGGGATCAGCGGTTCGATCGCCAGGTCAAAAGGAATGCCGAAGAAATTCGTGAATGTGCGGTAAACCCCGTTTTCAGAAACAGCTTTTTTCCAGGCTTCAGGGGATGATCCGACGCCCAGCATGTACTGCACAGCGGCTGTGCCGGCGTTGATGGCGGGTGAAAGCGGCGCCAGCCGGCCGTTGGCGAAACCGGCAAATGAAATCGCGTTGATCTTCCAAAGGTAGTATCCGCGGTTGAGTTGTTTCGCTGTCCAGGCCAGCTGCAGGTACAAGCCTTTGCGCACCGGGTCTTGCAGCCCCATTGGATAATCGATCAGGCTCCCGCTGATCTGGCGGGAGGTGACCCAACCGGAACGGTATTCCAGCAGCGCCAGCAGCAGGCGTGGATTGACGGAAAATTCCCGGCTCACTCTCTCCACGATCTGGGCGCCGGTCATTTCCACTTTTTCCACTTTTTCGCGGTAAGTTTCGAGGTAACCGTTGCGGCTGTTGATGAAAGCCTCAATGTCCAGGCTGGAGCTGACCGGGCCGTACACCAGCTCTGAATCAGGGATGATCTTAAAATCAGAAGGATCCGCTCCAGGCTGAGGCGCGGGTATGGTGATGACCTGGCCGATCTCGAGGACATCCGGGTTCGCCAGTTCGTTGGCGGCGATCAGCGACGCCAGGTCGAGGTTGTACATGAGCGCGATGTTGCCCAGGCTGTCACCGTATTGCACGGTGTAGTACTCCATGTCTGTGCGCAGGGTGGGCAGGGTCCGCGGCGCTTCAGGGGTGGGAGTGTAGTACGGCGCTCCGGCAACGCGCGTGGCGGGCATCCAGGGGGTGGGTGATGAAGCACCAGGCAGTTCAACGGCAGGGAGTTCGTTCGGGGGAGTATCCTGCCAGGGTTTTGCGCCCGGCGCCGGTTTGATGCAGCCGGAGGCGAGCAGTATCAACATGACCGATAACACCAGCGGGAAGGCTTTTCTCATCAGCGCAGACCCCTGGTGATCAGCTGACCAATGTACGGACGGCCGGAGATGATGTGCACATGCAGGTGGAAGACCGTCTGCCCGGCTTCGGCACCGGTATTGATGATCGTGCGGTAGGCGGCGTTATTTCCCAGCAGCTGGCGGGCGATGCGCGGCACAGCCAGCAGCAGGCGGCCGGCCAGGGCGGCATCTTCCGGCTGCAGTTCGTTGAGCGAGGAGATGTGTTTACGCGGGATGATCAGCACGTGCAGCGGCGCCACCGGCCGGATGTCGCGGATGACGATCATATCCTCGTCCTCGTAGAGTTGAGCGGAGGGTTCGGTACCGGAGAGGATCCTGCAGAACACGCATTCAGACATATCAGGAAACAGGTTGCAATATTCGGGCCTGAAATTCTGGTTTCAAGATCAACAAGGAAAAAGGTCTTTGGGAGGGGATGCTGGTCCGTCAGGGGAGTGGACGCCAGAGCCAGAAACCGCCGTAACCAGTGCGTCCGATCATGCGGTTCTCCCAGTCCGTCCATTCGTAGAACTGACCTTCACCGGGGTTGGCAGGGTCGTAGAGCATCACTTCGTCCACGATGACCCCATCCGGGGTGTTGAGGTTGGTGACGGCGTAGGCGCGGCCGGTTTCATCCACCCGCGAGACCACCAGCATGTGCTCGAAACTGCCGCTGTCGCCGGCGAAGAGGTACAGGAAATCCCCCGGGTAGAGCGGGTCGGTGTTGTAATCAATGGTTTTGATGGATTCCCCGCGCACGATCTTTTCAAACCGTTCGGGCGGGAAAACCTGTTCCAGGTAGCGTTCATCGTGCCCGGAGCGCGGGTTGAGGTAGTAGAAACTGACCAAGGAGAGCGACGGATCGACGATGCCGGCTTTCTGTAAAATTGCCAGCGCCAGCGGGCCGCACATGGTGGCGGGATTGGCGTTGCGCCCGATGTAGCCGAGGTCGATGGCAGCGGCGAGCGCGCCTTCGGGCGTGGGGTTGATGTAAGAGCGGGCGGCGGCATCCAGCGCCTGGCGCTGCTCCGCGCTGAGCGCGCCGGGGTTAGGCGGCTCACTCACCGGCATGGGGCTGGGGGTGATGGCGGCGGTGGGCTTCACGGTTGGCAAAGGCGCGGTCGTGGCGGCGGCGGCGCTGGCGGTAAATGGGGGTATTACGGGCGCGGCCGTCGGCGCGGCGCAGGCGCTGAGCAGCAGCGAGAGGATCAGCAGCAGGGAGGGCAGGGGGTGATTCACGGCGGGTTAATTGTAACCAAAAAAGAGAACAGTGTGAGCCCTCTCTGATTTTTGCGGGTTGGGGTATAATGCAGGCGTTCGGGGCGTGGCTCAGTCCGGCTAGAGCACTCGGTTCGGGACCGAGAGGTCGGCGGTTCAAATCCGCCCGCCCCGACAGTTAGAACTAAAAATAAGACCCTTTTTGTGACAATGATTTTCACAAATTGGGTTTTTTGTATAATATAACTAAGCAGATAATGGATCAATGCATTGAAAAAAACCTAGAATATTTAACTCTCTTTATAAAAAAATCTAGAGAGCTAAATAAACTTTCATATTTTGATAAAGGTAGGAAAATGATTACCGAAAATTATTATCGAGATGAGAACGGAAATTTACAAATTGAAGCAAATTATCCTAGTGATGAGCAAAAGAAAGCATTATTGTTAACATTGAGAATGTTTTGGCAAAAGAAAGATAGAGTGTATTATCGAAAATTTTTGGATTTTTACCGAGAAATTCCTTTTTCTACTAAATGGAAATCAGAAGTCTGGAATATCATTTTTATTCTTGATATCCAATTAGATTCTTGGTATGTAGAAAGTCCGATTGATAAGAGATTAACTCATAAGGAATTTTTTGAGATATTTTTGTATGGTGATGAGGCCCACCTGGATAAAGATAAAAGAGAAAGATATATAGAATTTACAAAAGATAACATATTAAAGACTCTAAATGAGTCAACCTTCCATAAGGTTATCCTGGATATAAGTAGCGCAATAATAAGTTTAGGAAATATTTCAAATAGAGAATTGCTAAAATTAAATATTTCTATCGATTAATAAACTCGTATGGTGTTTCTTTAATATTACTTCCCTAATATCGTTTCTTGCCAATTTACTGTAATGCTTGAACGTGGTCCCGGGATCTTCATGACCCATGTTTTGAGAATATGCCTGGAGTTCATCGAGGTTCCTTGAAATCTTTACTGCATATACACCATGGCCACGTCTGAATTTTTGAGGTGATTTGTAAAGAATTCCCGCCCGAAAGTATAAACGCTTTACTCCATCCCTCAGACTTTTTTTCCTTGATTCAATATCCCCGATGTTCTCTTGTTTGGCAAATCTGAGCCCATCTGAGCTTAATGTCGGATACCACAGTGCATAAAAACCCGATACATTAACAACAATTTAGTGCAATCCCGTTGCGATAGCCAATAAGACATGCAAAGGTAAGAGAACTCTCTCAATTTATTATCGTTCTTTGATTCTGTCTGTAAAAATATGGTTTAATGATAAGGAGGTTCCATGAATAATACATGTACTGTATTTAGGATTAATAAACACTACCCTATGGGTATACGAGATTCACGGGGATTGTATATCGTAAATTCAAAACAGATTCCATTATTTGTCGAACAAAAAAATAAGTCGCCATTAATAACGGAAGGATTCAGCGATACCATAATTAATGGCGATTGTGAACAAGTACTAAAAGTGATACCTGATAACACAATAGATTTAATTTTTACTTCTCCACCTTATGCAGATCAAAGAACGAGTACATATGGCGGAATCAGACCAGACATATATGTTTCTTGGTTTTTGCCAAAGGCAAAGGAATTATTTAGGGTCTTAAAACCTGAAGGTTCCTTCATACTCAACATCAAAGAACGTGTGGTTAATGGAGAAAGACATACTTATGTCATCGAATTAATACTTGAGTTAAGAAAGCAAGGATGGTTATGGACTGAGGAGTACATATGGCATAAAAAGAATTCCCATCCTGGAAAATGGCCTAATAGATTTCGAGATAACTGGGAGAGATTGCTACATTTTACTAAACAGAAAAAATTCGTCATGTATCAAGACGAAGTGATGGTTCCTGTAGGTGATTGGGCTCAGACTAGGTTAAAAAACCTTTCTGAAACTGATAAAAAACGAGATAACTCAAAAGTAGGCAGTGGTTTCGGCAAGAAAATAGAGAATTGGGTCGGAAGAGACTTTGTTTACCCTAGTAATGTATTGCATATGGCTACTGAATGTTATAACCAACAACATTCAGCAGTTTTTCCAATAGCGTTACCTGAATGGTTTATTAGGTTATTTACCATACCTGGAAGTATTGTCCTGGACCCTTTCAACGGTTCAGGAACAACGTGCGTTGCAGCTAGTCGCCAAAGTCGCGATTATCTAGGTATTGACATCAATAAAGAGTATTGTGAGCTGGCCATTAATCGGATACAAGAGGAATTATCAAAGAATGGGAAAACCCTAAATGACTGATTTCTCACTGGATATTGTAAAAACATATGTACACGATCACATTGGGGAATTTCATAATGACAGGATAAAGAGCCTTAAATCTTTAAAACTGAAAAAGATTCTAGAAAGAAAAAATCCATACCTGTTTAAGGCTAAGAATATGTTAACTTCTGAGATGATAGTCAGAGGTTTTGTAGATTCTCACATATCATCAAATGAAGAGACAATATTTGGTGGTTGGTTGGAGGGTCTAGCGATATTTATCAATTCGCGTGTTTTCGGTGGTTGGAAATCAGGAATCCCTGGTATTGATTTAGAGTTTGATAATAATGGAATCAGGTATATCGTAAATATTAAATCTGGTCCAAATTGGGGAAATTCCTCCCAAATTTCAAAGATGATCGAGGATTTTTCTAGGGCGAAGAAAACACTGAGAACGAGTAATTCTGGCCTGATTACCATTGCTGTTAATGGATGCTGTTATGGAAAAGACAATCGACCAGATAAGGGACAATACTTCAAGTATTGTGGTCAACAATTCTGGTTTTTTATTTCTGGTAGCGAAGAATTGTATACAGACATTATTGAACCTCTTGGATTTGACGCAAAGAAAAAGAATGATACATATTTCGAGCTATACGCAAATATGATTAATCTATTTACTATTGAGTTTAATAATCAATTTTGTAAATCAAATGGTGAAATTGACTGGAAAAAACTTATCCAGTTTAATTCGAAAGGAATATCTGAAACTTCCTTAACCGTTAAATTATAAGAGTCAGATATTTGAGCCAAATATTGATAATAATAGCTAAAAAATCATTAGTACAAGGTTTTTTCTAATGGGAAAATCTAAATACTCCGAAATGAAAATAGAAAAAGAAGTTGAAAATAAACTTCAACAGAGTGGAGTCGATTTCTTAAAATCTGTGATTGCCAATGGTACTAGTGCAGATTTCTATTTTTCTACTCCTACTAGTGGTTCAGTAATACTTGAAGTAAAAAATTGGGAGCCTACTTTAGAAAATATTAATCGGGCAAAAATTATATCCAATTCTATTAGAACCTCAGCAAATGTAAATCAGGCATTTGTAGTTCTTCCTGAAATTAGTAGTAGAGAATTTGTAAATTCCGGAATTATATCTATTGCTCAAATCAGTAAAGTTTTAGAATTTTCAATAACTGATCCAATAAAGATCAAGAGGCCAAAAATTCAAAAACCGAACCCAAAATATCAGGCCTTTATTGCGATGCCATTTACCCCAGAATTTGAGGACACATATTTTAATGCGATTGATCCTGCTTGTAATGAAGTTCAAGTAAAAAGTATAAGAATAGACCAAGTTACGTTTGAAGGGGATATTAAGACAGAAATTTTTAATAATATTTTCTCCAGTGATTTATTAATTGCTGATGTTTCACTAAGTAACCCAAACGTTATGTATGAAATGGGCTTTTCTGATGGATTAAAAAAACCCAAGATTCAAATTTGTGTAAGGTCAGAAGAAAAAATGCCTTTTGATATAGCACATGAAAACACAATTTTTTATGATAAAGGTCGAACACATGCATTAAAATCACCATTATTAACCCACTTAAGTGCTCTACTTAATAAACTATAAATCAATCATTCTTGTGTACTAATTCGGATAATTTTTCATGTCCGAGAGGTCGGCGGTTCAAATCCGCCCGCCCCGACCATATAGAGGTGGTGGTTTACCATCCTGGCACTTCGCTGCGCTCGCAAATCCGCCCGCCCCGACCATCACCGCCAACCTGTTTCGAGGTCGGCGGTTTCTCATTATGATCGTTGAAGAGGATCCTAATTCAGTGAAAGCAGGCCATCATCTTTGTAAAGTGCGCAAACAATAATTCCAACCCAGATTACAAAATGGATTTGTTGGATATACTAATGGCATTCCTCGCAGTTACCCGGCCGTTTCGCGGCGGGATGTAGATGATGCCTGAAAAACAACCCTTATCAATATCGAAATTCTACCGGCCTGCCCTGGCCTGCGTGTTCCTGGTTGGAATCGGCTTCCGAGTTTTCCACCTTTTCATCGTAGGCTTCAAGGTGCCCTACAACCTGGGCGGACTCTTCTACCAGATGTCCCTTGAGATCATCCGGAATCGTTTCGCGCTCCCCTTTGATATTCCTTACTACTTTCCTGGCGGGCTGCCTTTCGCTTATCCGCCTCTGCCCTTTTATATCCAGGCGGTCATCATCCAGTGGTTTTCACCGCCTGATTTCATTACTGTGAACCTGCTGCCGCCGGTATTTTCTGTTCTGAGCCTGGCGGCGTTTTACCTGCTCGCCAAAAAGGTGTTTTCCGACCGCTGGCTTGTGCTGACGGCAGTTTTCACCTTCGCGGTCATCCCGCTGGCGGTGAGCGAGCAGATCGAGGCGATGGGGCTGGCCGAATCGTTGGGCACTCTTGCGATCATTCTCTACCTTCACGCATTGTTGTGGGCGCAGGACCGTCCGCGCTGGTACGCCGGGTTGTACCCCGGCGCCATGCTGGGGCTTTGCGCGCTCAGCAGCCCGGGATCACTTTACGCCGGGCTGCTGATCAGTGTCTTGTTCGTGGGGATCGCTCTCTTCCGGTTGATCAGGTCCAGGGAAACGAGCCTCTTGAGGTTGGTCCTGATCGTCGGCATTACCGGTCTGGCAGTATCGGCGCCTTACTGGCTTACCGTTATCTCGAACCATGGGATTGGGATTTTTCTCAAGGCATTTTCAGGGCAGCAATCGGCCTTATTTGACACGTTAATCCAAAGCTTCGCCGGGCTGCGCCTGTTGTGGTCGTCGCCCTTCTGGAATGTGCTATTTCTCGTCTGCCTGGCCGCGGTCCTGCTGGAGAAAAGAATCCTCCTGGCGGTTTTCTCACTGGTCTTGCTGTTCGTTGTGCGGGAGGAATGGGTGATGTGCATCCCCGCCAGCCTGGTGATCGCCCAGGGACTGGGATTCATTAACAGGCGGTTGGGAAAGCTGCCCAGGATCAACACCAATCTCTTGAGGGTGGCGGTAATGTGGTTGTTGATCCTGTTCTTTGTGTATATCTCCGCGTTCAGCCTGCTCTTTACCATCAATGAAGACACTTACGATATCACACGAACCCAGGTGGAAGACCTCATCGCAATTCAAAAAGAGGATCTCATCCCCGCGCATGAACTGGTGTTCGTGATCGGCAATTTCGGGCTGATCGAGTGGACCCCGGCTCTGATCCAGAGGAGTGTCATCAATAACCCTTATGGTCTGGAGTGGGTTCCGGCGCACTATGAAGTAATCCAGAAGCTGGCGGACGAGACTGCCGCAGGAATGACCCCTGAAGAATTGCTCTCAGCTTTGAACCTGTATTTTCCTGAAATCCAGTCGCTTTATATCGTCACGTCCAAACTGCAGCTTGATGAACTGGAGGATGTCCTGTCTACTCAAGGCATTCATTTCGAGAGTATTCAGACCTACAGGGAACTCGGGATCGGGAAATTGCTGCCGGGTGATTGAAGACAACCACAAAATATTGACAATTGAAGCCGGGCAAGAAAAATCGTAAAATGAGACTGGTTGTGTCATCTCCATTCAGCACGGACACAACCGGGAGGTTTTCATGAGTGGACGTACGCCAGCCGGAAACCTGAGCCGGCTTGAACTCGAACAGGTTCTGCACCAGCGTGAAGCCGAGCTGGAGATCCTCACCGGTGTGCAGCTGGGGCTGGCAGAGCGCCTGGATGTGCAGGCGATCTATGACCTGGTCGGCGACCGCATCCGCGAGATCTTTGACCCCGACGTGGTGATGCTCTCCACCTATGACGCTGAAACCAACACTGTTGAACACCGCTACGCCATTGAGATGGGCGAGCGCATCTACGCGCCGGGGCACCTGCCGCCGGGCGGTTTTCGATCGCAGATCATCGAGAAGCGCAAACCGCTGCTGGAAAACGAGAATGTCGCTGATAAGGCCGCCCGCCTGGGGCAGCCAACCATACCCGGAACTGTGACCCCGAAATCCTGGTTGGGCGTGCCCATGCTGGTAGGGGACCAGGTGACCGGCATCCTGAGTTTGCAGAGTGTTACCAAAGAATTCGCCTTCACGGATTCAGATACCCGGTTGATGGAGACGCTGGCGGCTTCGATGAGCGTGGCGCTGGAGAACGCGCGCCTGTGGGAGCAGGAGCACCTCTACCGCAAAGCGCTCGAGCATGAATTCGAGATTGGCTGCGAGATCCAGGCGGGGTTTTTACCGGAAGGTGTTCCGCAGCCGCGCGGCTGGGAGATTGCGGCTTACCTGCAGCCGGCGCGGGAAGTCGCCGGGGATTTTTACGATGTCTTCCGACTGCCGGGCGGCAGGGTGGGGCTGGTGCTGGCGGATGTGTGTGATAAAGGGCTGGGGGCGGCGCTGTTCATGACGCTGGTGCGCAGCCTGCTGCGCGCGGTCACCAATATCGAAACCTACGCCTGCCCCCAGGAAAAAACCCGCCATAGCTGCGAGGAAAGGCTGCGGCAGGCGGTGACCTTCACCAACAATTACATCGAAGAAAACCATGGCAAAACCGGCATGTTCGCAACGGTCTTCTTCGCCATCCTGGATACGCGTACCGGAATGTTGAAGTACGTCAACTGCGGGCATCTGCCGCCGTTGATCACGGGTGAAAAAGGCAGCCTGCGCGGGCTTTCGCTCACCGGTCCGGCGATCGGCGCCATCCGGCGGCCGGATATTGCCGTGCTAAAGGAGACTCTGCAGCCGGGCGAACTGCTCTTTGCGTATACAGACGGGCTCACCGACGCTATCAACGCAAGTAACGAATACTTCACTCCCGCCAGGCTTAAACCCATCCTGGCGCGCGGCGGGAAGCCTTCAACTGTGGTTGCTGAAGTGCGCGAAAAGATCGATGGATTCACCCGCGGAGCGAAGCAGTTTGATGATATTGCCATGCTCGCGGTCAGCCGGGTCTGAGCGCACAACTCCTGGGGGGGTGTCATTTGTTGTTTATAATTCATCCATTACCGGTATTCTTTCAAGGAGGATTCCATGCGTAAGCTCGCCCTGGTCATTGTTCTCTTGCTCACATTATCGATTACTGCACCAGCGCGCGCGGATGTTGCGCCTCCAGCCTACCCCCCGGGCTTCAACCCGGCGCCGGGCAGCGAACAGACCCAGGTGCGCATGGAATCAGAAACTGTGAAGATGGATATCCGCGAAGAGAGCGGCGGTGATGAAATGGGGATCGCGGATGTGCGCGCTCTATTCACCATGAAGAACCTGGGCGTGGCGGATGAGACCATGGCGGTGCGCTTTCCCGCGGCTGTGGGAGACGGCTTCTTTGGTGTCACGCCCATCCAGGATATCTCGGTAAAAGTAAACGGCTCAAGTGTAAGTGTACGCAAGATCAGCGGTGAAGACCCGAACGGATTCGAGGAAGCGGTTGACTGGGTTGAGTTTGATGTGCTCTTCCCGGCCGGGAAGGCTGCGACGATCGAAGTCGCGTACACCCTCGAGGCTACCGGCGAGATGCCTTACGTATGGTTCCAGTATATCTTTTCTACAGGATCCGGATGGAAAGGCACGATCGGCAGCGCGGATCTGATCGTAAGTTTCCCGTACGAGGTGGACGAGCTTTTTCTGCTCCCTTGCATTCAGGATTATTACAATTGCACCACCCCCGGTTATGTGAAAGACGGAAACACGCTCACCTGGCAGTACCGGGATTTTGAGCCGCAGCCTGAAGATAACTTCACCATCGAGCTGGCGGCGCCCTCCGTGTGGTCGCAGGTGGTGGAGGAGCGCGCGCGTGTTTCAGCTGTACCGGGCGACGGAGAAGCCTGGGGCAGGTTGGGCAGGCTGTACAAATCGCTGCTCTTTTCACCGCACGGCAGGCGCGGTTTTCGTTTCTGGTTGTTCAAGGCGGACCCCGGGGTTGAAACTCTTTTCAGGTTGAGCGATGAAGCCTATACCAAAGCGCTCACACTGCTGCCGCAGGACGCGCAGTGGCATGCCGGTTACGCTGATCTGCTGGCGTATTACGCGGAATTCGCGGGGTACGAAGGCGAACCAACGCTGGGTTTGAAACTAAAAGCCCTGGAGGAAATTCACCTTGCCTTGCAGCTGGCACCGGATGATGAAGTGGTCACCAGCATCGCTTTGGACCTCACCTGGTTAATGGAGGAAGGCATCGTGGAAATGGACGAGGGCTTCGATTTCCCGTGGCTCACCCAAACCCCCATCGCCACCCCAACACAAATTGCCCCCATCCCGCCTGGTGAAACACCCGCTCAGCAGGTGCTGCCCTCCCCGACCCCGTTGCCAAAACTGGCAGAATCACCCACGTTCGCACCGGCAGCAGCGACCGAGGTTCCCAAGGAAGAGAGTACCAAAACCGGGAGAAACCCGATATGCGGAGGAGTGCTGTTGATCCCCTTGCTGCTCACGGCTGGGGGAAGGCTGGTGAGATCCAGGGGAGACAGGCTTTCCATTTGATAAGGCGAGCTTTCCAACGGCCAGTCTTCAGGTTTGTGATTATTTTCCTGCTGCTGCTGGTTATCCGGGTGCCCTTCTACTTTACCCATCACATCCAGGAGGATGCTTACATCAGCCTGCGCTGCGCTGAAAACCTGGCGGAGACCGGGGTATACGGCTTTAATCCGGGTGAGCGGGTCAGCGCGTCCACCTCGCACCTTTACGTGTTCCTGGCAGCCCTGGTACGCCTGGTGTTTGGTGAAAGCGCCTTCATTCCCGCGATCCAGGTATTGAATGGCGTGCTATTTTTAAGCGGCACCTGGTTTGCGGCCAGCGCCATAAAGAAAGAACGAGCGCAGGCTTTATGGTTGTGGGTGCTGCTCTCTTCCATCCCGCAGGCGCTGCTGGCAAGCTATTCAGGCATGGAAACCTCGCTGTTGATTTTCATGATCGGTGGCATCCTCAACCTGATCACACAAGAAAAATCAACCTGGCTGGTCATGCTGGGGCTGGCGCTGCTGCCCTGGGCGCGTCCGGATGCTATCGCCTACGCCGGGCTGATCATCTTTTGGGATTGCATACGGCAAAAGCGCATCCTGTGGTATCACGTGACCGCGGCCGCGATGGGTTTGATCAGTTTATTGCTGTTCAATGAAATCTATTTTGGCTCACTGCTGCATCAGTCGATCAATGCCAAACTGCTGATGCGGCATCCGTTCAGTCTGGAACGTTTTTTAGGCAACCTGGGCACGGTTTTTATCAGTTACGCGGGTGGAATGTTCTCTCCGATACGGGCGGAGCTCTTCGGCAGGGCGGGGATGGTATTTCTGCCGATGGTTCTACTGGGAATGACCTATTTCCTTTGGCTTTGTTGGAATGAGAAGATCGCCCGTTACATCGGTCTGGCTGTGGTCAGCATGTCACTGCTGGTGCCCGTTGCTTACGCCTTCGGTGGTGTCCTTTACCAGTGGTACTTCTGGCCGCCTGCCATTCTTGGCGCGGTGTTACCCCTGGCTGTAATAGTGGATTGGTTGACCGTGAAAAGAAGGATCAGCTGGTTGCTGCGCTGGGGGTGCGTGCTGGGGATGACCGCCGGAATTTTCGCCCAACTAGCGTTCTCTTATGTGTGGGGAATGAAGGAATTCGCCTACCGGGGCGGTATGGGCACCTGGTTGAAGGAACGGGCAAAAGCAGGTGATACAATGCTGCTGGAACCCGCGGGCTACATCCCCTTTTATTCCGGGTTGTACACCTACGACGAGGTCGGGTTGGTATCGCCGCAGGTGATAACCTATCGTGAGGCTTATGACCTCAGATGGTGGCCGGAATTTGTGATGGATTTCCATCCAGACTGGCTTGTGCAGCGTCAACACATAACCGATTTCAAAACTTACCAGGGTTATATACTGAATGAAGAGGAACAGGACTGGTTCCAGGAACACTACCGGCTGGAAGGCCGCTTCTCGTTCGTACCGGATAATTACACCGGGAGTGACGCCCTGGCGCGATTATTGTCTTTGAGCGAGGCAGATGATTATTACATCTACAGACGAGTCAAATAGAAAAATCCGGCTAAGCCGGATTTTTTTTAGGTAATTCCAATCACTGGATCTTGTTTACCGGGTTACCCCCGGGTAATGCCGGAATTGAAGATCTTTAAGCAGTGTGGACAGAACCAGGATTACGAAGCCGATCACAACCAGCCAGAAAGCAAAGCCTCCGAAGAAACCTGCCAGCTGGCCGATGATACCAAGAACACCAACAATTAATGCGATTACCCAAGTTATCGTTTTAGGTGGGGTTAGTTTCATAATTTCATTCTCCTTTTTATGACCCAGTATTAAGGATTACCCTAAATGTATTGTACACATTTTGTCGATAAATGCAACCCGTAAATCTACTTGAACCATAAACCGCTGACAAGCGACAGGTCAGATTTGGCGACGACGATCAGCATCGTCAGGGCTGCTTTCGGGTAGGTTACACCGTAATTCACCCCGTAGAAGTCCTGCCGGTCCTCCACATTTAGTAGTGTGACACTCTCTGCCTTTCCGTTCTTCCCGTACATCTTCACGATCTGGGCAAATTGATCCTCGGTCAGTGCTTCGCGCATTTTTTCATCGAAGTCAGTAATAAACAGCTGGTAATCATTCGTTGCGATGGCGGTGAGGATGTTTTGTGCTGCTTTATCTGTAGATGCAGCTACCTGCGCACTCTCATCACTGGAGAGATACACAACTTCCTGCTTTGGCGCGCATCCTGAAATAACAGCTACGATCAGGATCATCATTAGGAGTACATATAACTTGGATTTCATGGTCACCTCAAATGTGAATTGGTCAGCAAATCCGAGTATACCGCAAACCTTCTATCCTGGAGGACCGCCCGCCGGCAAGGTGTAAATTGAAAAATAGAAGTCAAGATTAATAATATTGAAGTAAAGACCAAGAATAATGAATAAAAATCAGGTATGGTATTGACAAAATTAAAGAATATTGCTAAACTAATAAAAATCAGCCAATCAGGTACGTAAGCGGAGGTTGTATGAAACAGATATCGATGCCAGTAAAAGCGGATAGCCAGGTGAACATCAAAACTTCGGATGATCTATCGCTCGCAGGAAGCGATCAGATGATCATGACAGCGATGGTAAGGCACAGCGACTCGCTTAAGTTCTCTGAAAGCGGGGGCAAAGTGGACATTAAAGCCACCAGCGACCTGCGCATGCAGCTGCCGGCGCAGCAGCCTGTGACCGTTGAAAAGGTGGGCGGCGATGCGCATGTCGGGGGTTTGAGTCAGAGGGTGATCATCGGCAAGGTCGGCGGTGACCTGTCTCTTACCAGCCTTACTGGTGCCTCGGTTGAGATGGTTGGCGGTGATCTCTCTCTGCAGCATACTGCTGGAGCAGTAGAGATTGCGCGGGTGGGCGGCGACCTGATCGGTGACGATGTGGAAGCCGTGTTTTCGCGCGCGGTGGGTGGAGATATCTTCCTGCAGAGCGTGAGCGGCAGTTTGAACCTGGTGGCAGGCGGTGATGTGAACATCGCGCTGGTTTCGCCTGACCTGGCGCCGGTAACGATAATTGCCGGTGGAGACGTGAGGATCATGGTCAAAGCCGCCTGTAACGCCCAGCTGGAGGTGTTTTCTGAAGGGAGCTCGATCCGCTTGAATGCCTGCGGGCAGCAGGGGGAATGGGACCAGGAAGACCTTTCCCTGCCTCTTGGTGAAGGCGGTAACACGGTTAAGGTTAAGGCCGGAGGGGAAGTTTTCATCACTGACCACGACGGCATAGAAGGTGATTTTAAAACCAGGTTTGACGACGCGTTTGAGAACTGGCAGGATTTTGGCGTTGACCTGGAAAAACAAATTCAAGAAAGCGTGGCAGCTGCGACGGAAGGAATCCAATGGGCATCGCTTGGAGCGGCTAGAGCCAGCGAGAAGGCTCACCTGAAGGTTGAGAAGGCAATGCGCAAACTGGAACAGAAAGGAGTTCACATCGCAGACCATGGCATCCACGTCGGGCGACACGGAAGAGATGGAAAAACAGTCAGAATTGACGACGGGGGTATTCACATTGGTGGAAATAGCAAAGTGGTTGGTTTTACCTATCCCGGTGAAACCGGAAAAACCTCAAAAACCGGCAGCAACACTTCGGATGAAGAACGCATCATGGTCTTAAAGATGCTGCAGGATAAAAAGATTACGCTTGAAGAAGCTGAAAAACTGCTTTCCGCTTTGGAAAAATAAGGATTACTCACCATGACTTCGGATGAATCAAAACTGGAAATACTGCGCAAGGTGGAGGATGGAACCTTATCCCCGGAAGAAGGTTCCGATTTGATCGGTATCCTGGATGCGGCAAAGGCTGCTGCCAGTGAACCGGAGATCATACAGCCGCCGCTCGAACCGGGAGCCCCCGAAACGCCAGTGGAAGCGCCAAAGGTTTCAGGCTGCTGGAAGGCCGCCTGGAGCATGATTCTATTGGGCGGGGCGGTTTTAACCGCGTTCTCAGCCTACTGGATCTACCAGGGATATCAGAAAGCCGGCCTGGGTTGGGGTTTCTGGTTATCATGGATCCCCTTTGCAATCGGAGTGCTGATCATGGTTTTTGGCTGGATTTTGATGGAATCCCCCTGGCTGCATGTGCGTGTGAAGACGCGCGACGCCGGTAAACTGCAGAGGATTGTCTTGAGCATCCCCCTGCCATTGCGTTTGGTTTCATGGGTGTTCAGAACTTTTGGAAAATACATGCCGCCGGAAGTAAAAGAAAAGGGCGTAGAAGAAATGCTTCTTGAGATCGACCAGGCGCTTAAACGCGGTGAGCCATTTCAGGTGGAAGTGGATGACAAGGAGGATGGAGACGAGGTCTACATACACATCTCCAGGTGAATAATTAATCCATTCCGATTTGAAACCGGCGCTAAAACGCCGGTATTTTTTTGCCGGTTATAATCTGCATATGGTCAATTCCTGGCGAATTATTTCCACGCTGCTGTTCCTGGTCTCGGCAATCCTGTTTTCATCCACCTATCTCGAGTTACGGGATGCTGCCATAGTTCCATATACAACCACTTCAGGGCATGCTGGAACTGTCACTGTTGACCTTCCGCGCAGGGTATTTGCAGGGGATAGGGTGAAGCTCACTGCCAGGGTCGCCTTAAGTACTGATGCGCCAGATGATTTGATCAACGGTCTCGCTGGTCGATTGGCGGCAGGTTTTGAGGAACTATCGCCTGTCAACAAAGTGACGCTGAATGTGCAGAGCGGTTCTGACGTTGAATTCATTTGGAGGCTGCGGACCGCTAGTTCCGCCCAATACCCGGCTACGCTTTGGCTGTGGTTGCTATCTGACTCTGGAGAGGAGTTGCTGATGGCGAGGGATTTCGCACTGGATTCGCGAAGTTACCTCGGTTTGGGTGTCAGCATCATCAGGATTGCGGCTGGATTTCTCTTCATCATCGCACTCCTGGCGGCTGGTTTTGACCTCTTCCTTCGATCCAGAAAACAGGAAGGTAAATCCCATTGTTAAAAAAGGCGAATATGATAAAATTTGCCTGTATTAGATCACGTGAAATCGGGGAGCGCTATGCTGGATGAATGGTTGTACCTGGTAATCTTTCTGGCGATATCCATGTTCATACCGGCGGCAGCCATCGGAGCAGCCGCGCTGCTCTCGCCAAAGAAACCCGCACCCATTAAGAACTCGATCTATGAATGCGGCATTGAAACGGTCGGCCCCAGCCGCATCCAGTTCAAAGCCCAGTATTATCTCTATGGTCTTTTATTCTTAATATTTGATGTCGAAACGGTCCTGCTTTACCCGTTCGCTGTGGCTTACAACCGCCTGGCGCTTTTTGCGGTGGTGGAAGCCGTGGTCTTCGTGATCATATTGGCTGCTGCCCTGGTCTACGCCTGGCGCAAGGGAGCCCTGGAATGGGCTTGATGCTGTCCATGGGGGATAAAGAGTGAGCTTCTTCGCTGACCCGATTAACTTTATCAGTGATTGGCTGAGCGCTCTCTTTGCCGGCTGGGGTTTGGCTTCGGGGTGGGTGCAATTCCTGTTGTTCATCCTGGGCGCCGGCGTACTCAGCCTGGGTGCGATGGTGTTCACGGTCTTTCTCATCTGGCTGGAACGGAAGCTTGGCGGACGTTTTCAGGACCGCATCGGCCCCAACCGTGTTGGTCCATGGGGAATTTTTCAGACCATCGCGGATATGCTGAAAATTTTCACCAAGGAATACATCACGCCAATTGGAGCAGACCCGGTGCTGTTCAACCTGGCTCCGGTGCTGGCCATGGCCGCGGTTCTGGCAATGTGGGCGGTAATTCCGCTTTCTTCTACAGTTTACGGCTCGAACATCAATATCGGCGTCCTTTACGTGCTGGCGGTTGGCGCTTTAGGTGAGTTAGGGATCATCCTCGCCGGTTTTGGCTCCAACAACAAGTACGCGCTGCTGGGAGGGTTCAGGGCGGTGGCGATGCTCATCAGTTACGAAGTTCCCCTGGCCATCACGCTGCTCGTGCCGGTGATGCTCACGGGTTCGATGGGTTTGAATGATATCGCCGCAGCTCAGAAGACCTGGTTCATCCTGCAGGCGCCGGTGGCAGCGCTGGTTTTCTTCATCGCGTCCATCGCCGAAAATGGCCGTGCCCCATTTGACCTGATCGAAGCTGATTCAGAAATTGTCGCCGGTTTCAACATCGAGTATTCAGGCTTGAAATTTGGAATGTATTATGTCGCTGACTTCTTGCACGCGTTCACCGCGGCGTTGATCTTCGCTACCATATTTCTTGGGGGCTGGCGCGGACCCGGTGCTGAGGTCTACCCGGTGCTCGGGTTCCTTTACCTGCTCATCAAAACTTCCATCGTTTACTTCCTGACCATTGCCATCCGCTTCTCACTGCCGCGTTTGCGCATTGACCAGATGATGGCGTTCAACTGGAAGTACCTCACTCCGCTGGCGCTCGTTTCGCTGCTGGTAACCGCACTGATCGATAAAACACTGCCTGCGGGGCAGGTGTGGCTGCGCCTGGGCGCCCTGCTGTTCGCGAATCTTGTTGTATTTGTTTTAGCAGATAGGCTGGTTTCCGCTTATAACAGGCGTAAAGCAGTGGAGCGTATGGTGGTATCTGAACCGCGACCGGTGGCTGTGACGATTAGGGAAAAACCGGCAGAAGTACCAGAGGTGCAATCATGACAGGCATGCAGGTGATCTTCTTGATCAATGCTGTTGTCACGATCATCGCCGGTGTCATGATGGTCACTGCCAGGCGCCTGATCCATTCAGCGCTGTGGCTAATCCTCACACTTTTCGGTGTGGCGGTTGTGTTTGGTCTGCTGGAAGCCAGCTTCTTTGCCATTGTACAGGTGGTGGTTTACATCGGTGCCATCGCCATCCTGGTTATCTTTGCCATCATGCTAACGCGTGAAGCTGTGGATGATTCTTTCAGAAAAAATCATCGCTGGATTCTAACCGCCATAATCGGGATCATCGCGCTGGCAGGTTTACTGCTGGCTTTCTTCACCTGGCCTCAAGCAGGCGCCTTCACGGTTTCTTTAACAGATGCCCAACGGGATATTGGTGAGATGGGACTGGCGCTGCTTGACCCGGAGGGTTACCTGGTTCCGTTTGAAGTTTCCTCCATCCTGCTGTTGGCAGCTCTGATCGGAGCGGTGCACGTGGGCATCAGCCGCAAGGGAGGGGACCAGTGATACCGCTGTACTGGTTCCTTATGCTTTCCGCTGTCCTTTTCTCGCTGGGGCTGTTCGCGGTCATTACCCGGCGCAATACGATTTCCATTCTGATGGGAATCGAATTGATGCTTAACGCGGCGAACATCAACATCCTGGCATTCTGGCGCTACCTGTACGCTCCGCGCGGTGACATGGACGGCTTGATCTTTACTCTAATTGTTTTTGTTACCGCTGCGGCAGAAGTCGCGGTAGGTTTGGGCTTGATCGTCTCTGCCTACAGGAAGCGCCGCACGGTCGTGGCTAACGATCTAGACTCGTTGAAAGGGTAATCAGTAATCAGCATGTTCAATATACACCCGTTAATTTGGCTGATCCCGCTGCCGCCCCTGCTGGGGTTTGTACTGATCGTCCTTTTCACCAGGCGATCCAACCGGACCAGCCACAACGTGGCATTGGTTGGATCGGGGCTTTCTTTTGTTGCAAGCATGGTGGTCTTTTTCAAGGCGGTTACAACCGATGGTCTGGCCGGATCCCCCATCTCAGCATCCATCAACTGGCTGCCAACTGGCGCTGATTGGCTCAGGATCGGGGTACTGGTTGATCCTTTGACTGCGGTGATGCTTTTCTTTGTCGCCTGGACTGTGCTGATGATCTTCATATACAGCATTGGTTACCACAATTTCGGGCAGCCAGCCGGCAGAAACGACCGTCCGGGTTTTTCGCCCGAAGGGGCTGAAGCTAAAGAACATGGCAAGGCGCATAAAGTTCCTTCTGTTGAGCCGATGTACGCGCGGTTTTTCGCGCTGCTCAGCCTGTTCGCCTTTGCTATGTACCTGCTGGTCGTGAGCGACAACCTGCTGACGCTTTACATCGGCTGGGAGATCATGGGGTTCTGTTCCTATTTCCTTATCGGTTTCTGGTACGGCAAGGAGTCAGCCCGTAAGGCCGGCATCAAAGCCTTCATCACCACCCGCATTGGTGATGTATTCATGCTGCTGGGAATGGTGGCGCTGTACTCAGTGACCGGCACGCTCAATTTCCACGAGATCTTCTCCAATCCACAGACGATGTTGATGCTTACCAGCACACAATCGCCCGCGTTTGGACTCAACTGGGCGGGGTTGATCGGTCTGCTGCTTTTTTGCGGGACGGTCGGCAAATCAGCGCAATTCCCGCTGCATGTGTGGCTGCCGGACGCGATGGAAGGTCCAACGCCGGTGTCAGCGATGATCCATGCTGCCACGATGGTATCAGCCGGTGTGTACCTGAGCGCGCGCCTGTTTCCGCTTATGAGCGCCGGGTGGCATCACGGCGGAGCCTTGACCGCACCAATGGCGGCGATGGCGGTGATCGGCGGGTTCACCGCGCTTTTCACCTCCACCATAGCTCTCGCGCAGCATGATATCAAGCGCGTACTGGCGTATTCCACAATTTCTCAGCTCGGTTACATGATCGCTGCTTTGGGTATTGGCGCGTATACCGCAGCTGTGTTCCACCTTGTGACGCATGCGTTCTTTAAAGCGCTGCTTTTCCTTGGATCCGGCTCTGTGATCCATGGTATGGAGCACGGCGTACTGCATACAGGCAATCACATAGATCCGCAGGATATGCGCCATATGGGCGGATTGCGCAGGAGGATGCCGCTAACCTTCTGGACCTTCCTGGCAGGCGGGCTGGCTCTTTCAGGCTTCCCGCTCATCACCGCCGGGTTCTGGTCAAAAGATGAGATACTCAACGGGACTTTTACCGGCGGACACATCGGTTTGTTTATTGTTTTAGCCATCACAGCTTTCTTAACGGCTTTCTATACTGCCCGCCAGATCACGCTGGTGTTTTTCGGGAAGCCCCGCTCAACTGCGGCGGAACATGCTCACGAGACAAAACCGGTGATGACCGTACCGTTGATGATCCTGGCGATTTTTGCGATCGGCGCGGGCTGGGCGGGAATTCCGCACGCTTTCCCGGTGCTGGGAGCGATCTCTCCAGCCTGGTTCCAATCCTTCATTGGGTCCATGTTGAGCCCGCAGAGTATTGAGGAAGCACACAGCAATATACCCCTCATCGTTTCGGTGCTGGTTTCACTGGGCGGTCTGCTGCTGGGTTGGCTGGTGTACCGCTGCATGGAGACCGCTGAGGAAAAAGACCCCCTGCAGAAAATATCGGGCAGCGTCTACAATCTGCTTCAAAATAAGTACTGGATCGATGAGCTGTACCAAAAAGCATTGATCAACCCGTCATTATGGCTGGCGGATAAAGTGGTGTACCAGTTCATCGATCTCAAGATCATCGATGGCATATTGCACGGGCTGGGAAGAGCGGGAGTAGGGCTGGGAAACCTGCTGCGTGCGAAGTTTGATCTGCCAGTGGTGAACGGCGCGGGTGATGGACTGGCGGGTAGTACCCGCGGGTTGGGTGTGTTTTTACACAAGCTGCAGAACGGGCGTGTGCAGACTTACCTTTTGATCGCGGTAGCATGCACGGTCGTGCTGGTTTTGGTGATATGTTTCCTTATCGGTGAGGGTGTGATCGGGGTAACTGAATGAATTTTCTCGCTGAACGCCTCCTATCTCTCATCCTCCTGCTGCCTTTGATCGGTGCGCTGGTCCTGTTGTTCTTCCCTGCAGCAAAATCACGGGGAATAAAAATTACAGCGTTCATTATCAGCCTCATCCCCCTCGGGCTGACACTGTTCCTGTGGGGGTCATACAACACAGTCTCTGCTGATGGCTCTTTCAGGTTTGTTGAGAACTACGCCTGGTTCCCGGCGATCGGCTCCAGCTACCACCTGGGCGTAGACGGCGTCTCGCTGGTGATGCTGTTGTTGACCACATTGTTAACTCCGCTCGCCATACTGACATCCTTCAATATCAAGGAACGGGTCAAAGCTTTCATGATCCTCTTTCTCATCCTTGAAACGGGGATGCTCGGGGTGTTCATGGCACTGGACCTGGTGCTGTTCTTCCTCTTCTGGGAAATTGGTCTTGTGCCGATGTACTTCCTGATCGCTCTATGGGGTGGAGAAAAACGCAACTACGCTTCACTCAAGTTCATCCTTTTTACCATGGGCGGCTCGTTAGGGCTGCTGCTCGCCATCCAGATGATCGGCGTGATCAGCGGTACCTTTGACCTTGTTTCGATCACTACTACCTGGCCTGCGCTTCAAAGTGGAGAGCTTTTTGGCATTCCAGCAGCCACAGTAAAGGCCATTGCTTTCTGGGCTTTCGTGATCGCATTCGCTGTCAAGGTGCCGGTGTGGCCGTTCCATACCTGGCTGCCAGACGCGCACACCGAAGCACCGACCGGCGGTTCGATGGTGCTGGCGGGAGTGTTATTAAAACTTGGCGCTTACGGCTTCATCAGGCTGGTTCTGCCGCTTTTCCCTGCCGAATCCGCGCGCTTCGCGGGCTGGCTGGCGGCGCTGGCAACTGCGGCGATCATTTTCGGGGCGCTGGCGGCAGCCGCGCAAAAGGATTTCAAACGCCTGGTGGCGTATTCGTCCATCAATCACATGGGTTTTGTGGTACTGGGAATCGCCGCCGCTGCGTGGGTTGGCGGGCAAACGGACGCTGCGCTGCGTGAGAGCGCTGTGATCGCGCTCAATGGATCGGTGCTGCAGATGTTTAATCACGGTCTGTCGGCTGCCGGGATGTTCTTCCTGGTAGGGGTTCTATATGACCGTGCGCACACACGCAAACTCGAGGACTTCGGCGGTTTATTCGCAATCCTCCCGCTATACGGCAGCATCCTCATTTTCACCTCCATGGCCTCACTGGGATTACCCGGGCTGAATGGTTTTGTGTCGGAATTCATGATCGTCAGGGGGGTCTGGCCGATCTTTACCCTGTATCTCGCCCTCGGGATGATCGGTTTGCTGTTCACGGCGGTTTATGTGCTCAAAGCGATTAAACTGACCCTGCACGGCTCATTGAATGAAAAATGGTCAGGGAAGTTATCAGAGATCAAGGCGCGAGAACTTGCGGTGATCATTCCATTGATGATCCTCATGCTGACCATCGGCTGGTGGCCTGCCTGGATCGTGAACCTCATTAATCAAACCGTGATGAGCTGGTTCTAAAAGGAATTAGATGCAGATCCCGCTTCTCAGTTTGCTCACATTGACCCCTATCGCCGCCGGCATCGTGCTGTTATTGCTGCCTGCAGGCAAACGCGGCCTGGTGCGCGGGATCGCGCTGGGTACCTCGGTCTTCACATTGGCGATCTCAGCCATCGTGTTCTTTGCTTATGATACGACCGCGGCGGGTTACCAGTTCATTGAGAGGCTCAACTGGCTGCCAACGCTGGGCATCTCTTATCATATGGGTGTGGATGGTATTGGTGCAGCCATGGAGTTGATGGCCGGCATAATCGTGTTCAGCGGTGTGATGGTCTCATGGCGTGTACAGGATCGACCGCGGGAATTCTTTGCTTTCCTGCTATTCCTGGCAGCGAGCGTATTTGGTGTATTTGCCTCGCTAGACCTGTTCCAGCTGTTCTTCTTCTTTGAACTGGCGGTTTTCCCGAAATACCTGATGATCGTGATGTGGGGTTCCCCGAAGACGCGCGAATATGGCGGCATGAAGTTGACGCTCTACCTGTTCCTGGGTTCAATTCTCGCCTTCATTGGTGTGCTCGCGGTTTATTTCGCATCGGGTCTGCGCAGTTTTGACATGTTGGCGCTTGAGCAGGCGGGTTTTGCCCTCGAGTTCCAACGCGCCTGGTTCCTGGTGATCTTCGTCGGTTTTGGAGTGCTTGGCGGTTTATTCCCGTTTCACAGCTGGGCGCCTGACGGGCACGTGGCAGCCCCGACCGCGGTTTCGATGCTGCTGGCGGGTGTGGAAATGAAGGTTGGCGTGTTCGCCGCGCTGCGTGCCGGCCTGATGCTGCTTCCAGAGGGCATGCGCTTTTGGGCGCCGCTGATCCTAGTGCTTGCAACCATCAATGTGGTTTACGGCGCTTTCATCGCCATGATCCAGAAGGATTTCAAATACGTCATCGGTTTCTCTTCGGTCTCGCACATGGGACTGGTATTCATAGGCTTCGCCTCGCTGACGCGTGAAGGGCTCACCGGAGCCGGGCTGCAGATGTTCTCGCACGGCATCATGACGGCTCTCTTCTTTGCTGTCGTCGGCATGGTGTACGACCGTGCCCATACCCGGGATATCCGTGAACTGGGCGGGTTGTTCCGTCATATGCCGTTGGCCATGTTGGGGTTCGTCATCGGTGGGCTGGTTTCTATGGGTATGCCGGGCTTCTCCGGTTTCATTGCTGAAATGCCCATTTACATGGGCGCGTGGAGGGTCGCCCCGGTGGTGGCGATCGTTTCAGCCATATCCATTGTTGTAACCGCGGCGTATATCCTGATGGTTGTGCGGCGCGTTTTCTTTGGCGAAACACCTGAAGGCATCAAACCGGGTCTTGTTGATATTTCCATCATGGATAAGGTCGTTGTGATCATGCTATCGGTCATCCTCATCGTTGTCGGGTTGTTCCCGTCCGTGCTGGTACCGTGGATCGAAGCAGGTGTAAGGCACATCCTTGTACTAACAGGAGGTGCATAATGCCTGCCTTCTCACCTGAAATGACCGTCTCCTTACTACCTGAGATCGGATTGTCGATACTGGCAATGTTCTTATTGACACTCTCGCTCTTCAAAAAAGAACAACTGAACGCGCACCTGGGATGGATAACGGCAGCGGGTTTTGCGCTAATAATTATGTTGGTTTCGCTTTTTTCCCGCCCGCCGCTTGAACCCCAACTACTTTGGGGGGAGATGATCCGTTTTGACCGCGTCGGGTTCATCTTCCGCTTGCTGATCCTCGCCGGTGGAGGGCTGACGGCGATATTTGCCGGGATGGACGATTCTGTAGCGAAAAAGGCTGAGTTCTACCTGCTGCTGGTTCTTTCTTCGATCGGCCTGTCACTCATGGTTTCCTCCGGAAACCTGATCATGTTGTACCTGGCGATCGAAACCGCCACCATCCCGCTCTACGTGCTGGCAGGTTTTAAACAGGGAGATGAGAAATCCGTCGAATCGGGGATCAAGTATTTCCTCTTTGGCGGCATTTCATCCGCGTTGATGCTGTATGGTTTTTCGCTGCTATACGGTTTTGCCGGTACGACCCGGCTTTTTGGAATGGTCGACCTGTTGAAGATGAACGGCGCTCCGGCCGCGGGGGTTGTGCTGGCGGCGCTATTCGTGCTGGCAGGTTTTGCATTCAAAATGAGCGCGGTGCCTTTCCATTTCTGGGCGCCGGATGTATATGAAGGTTCGCCAACCCCGGTAGCAGGGTTCCTTTCAACTGTTTCAAAGGCGATCGGTTTTGCCGCGTTTTTGCGTGTGCTGGTGAACGCCTTTGGTGTTGGAGCGGCAGATGTGTGGATGATCACCCTTGCCATTGTGGCCGCTGCCAGCATGTTCATTGGCAATCTCCTGGCGATCCCGCAAACGGATATCAAACGCATGATCGCCTATTCCTCAATCGCTCAGGCGGGCTATGTACTGGTGGGGGTGGCTACCGGTTCAGAATTTGGTTTCAGCGCAGCGGTTTATTACCTTCTGGCTTACCTTGTGACCAACCTGGCGGTTTTCGCAATTATTAACTGGGTCGAAAAGGGGTCAGGCTTAACAACGATAAGCGCATTCGCGGGTTTGAACCGGCGCTCTCCGGGGATGGCGTTGTTGATGATGATCTCTCTGCTATCTCTTGGAGGTATTCCTCCGTTCGGCGGTTTCTTTGGCAAGGTGCTGGTTTTTGGTGCTGCCGTGGAATCGAACATGGCATGGCTTGCGGTGTTGGGTATCCTGAATTCTGTTATCGCCCTATACTACTACCTTCGGATTATGAAAGTGATGTACCTCGACGAACCTGTTGAAACCAGATGGCAAGTAACACCGCCCCTGCTCTGGAAATTGGCGCTGGCATTTTGCATCATCGGCATCCTGGTACTGGGTGTCATCTACGCGCCCTGGTATAACGGTATCTCACTGGCTGCGGCTGGATTTTAACAAAGTACTCAAAAAACCTCTATGATATAATCGTAAATCATGTTTGATACCGACAGGGACAGCGAAAAAAAGAAAATTCACCGGCGCAACCTGTGGGTGGCTGCGCTCGCTGCTCAAGTCGGTTTTTTAACACTAATAATTATCCTGGCAGCGGTGCTTGGTGGGCTGGCACTGGACGAGCGGTTGGGCACCCGCCCGTGGTTTACGATCGGGTTGCTGCTGGCGAGCATTCCCGTCTCTCTGCTCCTCATGGTCGTCATCACCCGTAAAACGGTCGCCAGGATCAAAGCAAATCACAACGAACACATTAACGAGGAGGAAACGCTTGGAAAAGACTCGTAAATGGCGTTGGGGCAAACATCGTTGGGTACTGCTCCTGCTGATCATTTTGAGCGTGATCGGGGTTAACCTGATCGCGCCGGTGCAGCCCCACATCCAGGTGGCAGCAGAGACCCTCAGCGCGAGACCTCTCTTTACCCTGCCTGTGCTGGGTGATTTTTATCTCACCAACACCCTGTTGGCCATGCTGTTGATGGATATTGTGATCGTCCTTATCGCGCTTGGTGTGCGCAATGCGGCGAAAAAGAATGAGCTCGCTCCCGGGGGAATCGGCGGTGTGTTCGAAATGCTCATCGAAATGCTTTACAACCTCACACAAAATACCGCCGGCAAATTCGCCGCCAAGATCTTTCCGTGGTTTGCCACAATTCTCATCGTGGTGTTATTTGCCAACCTGTTGAAATTGATCCCCGGTTTTGAGACCATAGGGTTGCTGCATCACAGCGAGCACGGATACGCCACCCAGGCGCTGGGCGGCAACTGGTTCACAGTACTAAATGAGGAGAAGGAAGGTGGTTACATTGTTACACCCTTCCTGCGCGGAGTTTCTACTGACCTCAATTTCACACTGGCGATTGCGCTCATCTCGGTTTTCATGACCCAGGTGATCGGGGTGCAGGCGAGGGGTTTCCGCTATTTTGGCAAATTTGTTAACGTCAGCACCATGTTCAAAAAACCATTCTTCGGGTTCATGGATCTGCTTGTTGGGTTGCTGGAACTTATCTCAGAATTTTCGAAGATCCTTTCGTTTACTTTCCGGTTGTTCGGAAACATGTTTGCGGGAATGGTACTGCTGGCATTGATCGGGGTCATGATCCCGGTCTTTATGCCGTCAATGATCATGATGTTTGAATTGTTCATCGGCTTGATCCAGGCGTTCGTTTTTGGCATGTTGACCATGGTCTTCATGGCGCAGGCCACACAGGGTCATGGCGCTGAGGAAGAACTCGTTTAATCAAAAATACATAGGAGGCGGAAAAATCTTATGAGTGGAGACATCGTTCTGGCGGCAAAATTTATCGGGGCAGGGCTTTCAATGATCGGCGCGCTTGGCGCGGGCATTGGTATCGGCTTGAGCGTGCAGGGCGCGCTTGAGGGTATGGCGCGCAATCCTGACACATACGGCAACCTGTTAACGAACATGATCCTCGGAATCGCGTTCTCAGAAGCCATCGCCATTTATTGTCTGGTCATCGCCTTCCTGATGTTGTTCGTGCTCTAAACGCCGATAAAGGAGTGAACCTTGGAAAAACTAGGAATTAACCTCGGTTTCTTAGTAGTACAGATCATCAACTTTCTGATCATTTTATTGGTCTTGAAGGTATGGGTTTATACCCCTCTGCAAAAGGCGCTTAAAAAACGCCGCGAAACCATCGATAAAGGTCTGGAAGACGCCCGTATTGCTGCTGAAGCCCGCGAGAACGCGGAGCGCGACGCTGCCGGTATTCTCGCTGAAGCGCAGAACAACGCAGCTCAGATCATCCGTGATGCCAAGGAAAAGGCGGAAGTTGCCGGGCGCGAGGTGAAAGCCGGTGTTGAAGCCGATATCGCCCGGACCAGGCGAGAAGCCATGGTCGAGGTCGAGCGCGAACGCGAGCGGGTCCTTGGGGAATTACGCACCAACGTCGCTTCACTGGCAATTGCTGCAGCGCAAAAGCTGATCGGTGAAGCGCTGGATGAAAAACGCCAGCACGAACTGGTGGCTGAGTTCTTCTCTGGTGTCAAAGGGGGAAGGATCACCGTCCTTGAAGGCAATGAATTGAAAGGCAAAAAGGCTGAAGTGTTGAGCGCATTACCGCTGACGGTTGATGAGCAGAAAGTGATCCAGGGAGAAATGCTGGCGAAGCTGGGTGAATCCGCAGTGATCGATTTTAATGTGGATCCGAAACTACTGGGCGGGCTGGTTGTGCGTGTGGGTGACACAGTCATTGACGGCTCGGTCGCCGGGCAGATCCAGAACCTGCGCAACACGTTAGAGTGAGATTACAATCCGGAGGGTCTTCCTGGGTACATTCCTTGGAGGACTCTCTTTTTAATTAATGTTAGAATGAAAAATTGATGAGACGTGTTGCACTTGCTAAATTGATCCATGACCTGCCGGTAAATTGGGAATCCAGTGCGGCGATCCCTGATATTCCTGTATCCGCCATCCGTTACGACTCCCGCAGAGTTGAAGAAGGCGACCTGTTCGTAGCGGTAAGCGGCGGCAGCGCTGACGGGCATGATTATATTACAGCCGCGATCTCAAATGGCGCAATAGGCGTGGTCGGTACAAAGGAGCTGGCAGGGTTGCCTGTTCCTTGTGTACGCGTGGACAATTCACGCGAAGCGCTGGCGCACCTGGCAGCGTCTTTCTATGACCACCCGGCGCGGAAGCTCACCGTCATTGGCGTCACCGGCACGGATGGTAAGACGACGACCACCAACCTGATCTTTGAGATCTTCAAAGCCGCGCAGATCAAGGCAGGACTGATATCAACAGTAAATGCTGTAATCGGTAACGAGGTGGTGGACACCGGGTTTCACGTGACCACACCTGAAGCAGTTGAGGTCCAGGGTTACCTGGCAAAGATGGTGGAAGCGGGTTTGTCGACCGTGGTACTGGAAACGACTTCTCACGGCCTCGCCCAGCACCGTGTGACCGCCTGTGAATACGATATCGCTGTCGTCACAAACATCACCCATGAACACCTGGATTATCATGGTTCCTACGAGGGATACCGTGCTGCGAAAGGGCGCATGTTCACCAGCCTGGAGCAAACTGTTGAAAAACCCTTTGGAAATCCGCGGCTGGCAGTGTTGAATCGCGATGACATCTCCTATGAGTATCTATCTGAACTGGTGGATGTACGCCAGGTTTCATACGGCTTGAAAAACCCCGTAGATTACTGTGCGAAAGATATAAAAAGCACACCAACAGGAGTGGATTTCAGGATCATTGGTGACGGGATCGAGGAACCTGCGCATTGCAACCTTCCCGGCAGGTTCAATGTCTCCAACTGCCTGGCGGCATTCGCAGCCGCGCGCGGATTGGGCGTCGACGCGCGTACAGCTGTGCAAGGACTTTCGGATTTTCACGGCGTACCAGGGCGCATGGAGTCGATAAATTTGGGGCAGCCCTTCAGCGCGATCGTGGATTTTGCCCACACGCCCAACGCGCTCAAGGTGGCCATCGAGACTGCGCGGGAGATGACCGGTCAACGTGTTATCGCGGTGTTCGGTTCAGCCGGGCTGCGAGACCGACAGAAGCGCCGTCTGATGGCTGAGGTGTCCGTCAGGCTGGCGGATCTTACCATCTTAACAGCTGAGGATCCGCGCACCGAGTCACTGGAAGACATCCTGGCGGAGATGGCAGATGCCGCAGTAGCGGCGGGCGGAATTGAAGGAAAAACCTTCTACCGTGTCGCTGACCGCGGCGATGCCATACGCCTGGGAGTAAAACTGGCAGCGGCAGGCGACCTGGTGATGTCTTGCGGCAAGGGACACGAGCAATCCATGTGTTTTGGTACGGTTGAATACCCCTGGGATGACCGCACGGCCATGCGGGCTGCGCTGGCGGAGTTGTTGGGCATGACTGGTCAGGAAATGCCCCGGCTGCCCACTTCATAATCACCTCATGGATTAATAGAAAAGATCCGGTTTCAACCGGATCTTTTGTTTGTGTGACAGAATTAACGCCTCGGATTGCGGTTTCCGTTACGGTCATTGAAACCGCGGTTGTTCCTGCGGTCACCACCGCTGTTGCGGCGGTCGCCGCCAGAGCGCGGTCTGCCGCTGCCGGATTTTCCGCCTTTGTCATGCTCGAGCGCTTCTTCAGGTGTCCAGCCTTCCAGCACGGCCTGGCGTGAGAGGCGGATCTTGCCGTTATCATCGATGGCGGTGACCATGACGGTAAGTTCATCGCCGAGTTTAACCACGTCTTCCACCTTCTCGACCCGCTCAGTATCCAGCTGGGAGATGTGCACCATGCCATCCAACCCGGGCAGGATCTGCACAAACGCGCCGAAATCAGCCACACGCACAACCTTGCCGGTGTAGATGTGACCGACCTGGGCGCTTTCGGTAAGCGCTTCGATGCGCTCACGGGCGGCGGCTTCATTGATTCCATCTGTGGCAGCGATGTAAACAGTACCATCGTCATCGATATCGATCTTGGTGTTGGTCTCTTCCTGCAGCGCGCGGATGATCTTGCCGCCGGGACCGATGATGGCACCGATCTTGTCCACCGGTACATGGATCGTGGTGATACGCGGCACGAAGGAGCGCAGTTCAGGGCGCGGCACCGGGATGACTTCCAGCATCTTATCAAGTATGGCGAGGCGGGCTTCGTGAGCCTGTGTCAGCGCCTGGCGCATGATCTCGGCTGTAATGCCCTTGATCTTGATGTCCATTTGCAGCGCTGTGATGCCCTTGGTGGTGCCGGCGACTTTAAAGTCCATGTCACCCAGGTGATCTTCTGCACCCTGGATGTCAGTGAGGACGACATGCCGCTCACCTTCCTTGATGAGCCCCATCGCCACACCGGCCACCGGTGCTTTTATGGGCACACCGGTATCCATCAACGCCAGGGTTGACCCGCACACAGAAGCCATTGAGGATGAGCCGTTGGAAGCTAGCACCTCAGATACCAGGCGCAGGGTGTACGGAAATTCTTTTTCTGACGGAATGACGGGAAAGAGCGCACGTTCTGCCAGCGCGCCGTGACCAACCTCGCGGCGGGATTGCCCGCGCAGCATCTTGACTTCACCGGTGGAGTAGGGCGGGAAGTTGTAGTGATGCATGTAGCGCTTGGAATCTGTTGGCGAAAGGGTGTCGATTTCCTGCGCTTCTTTGGGAGTGCCAAGTGTTGATAGTGTGAGCACCTGGGTTTCACCGCGGGTGAATAACCCTGAGCCATGAGCGCGGGGGCTGACACCCACCTCGCACCAGATGGGGCGGATCTCGTTCAGTTTGCGGCCGTCAGGGCGTTTGTTCTGTTCGAGAATTCTCGCCCGTACAACGCGTTTATAAGTTTCTTCGAAAGCTTCTTTATACGCAGTGACTTGTTCCGCTTCTTCAGGGGTGGTGTATTCCAGAACAATATTCTCGCGGAGGGTATCGATGGCGTCCTGGAGTTCGTGTTTTGTATGGGGAGCGTCAAGCGCTTCATTGATCTCATCGGCAATGCGGTTGTAAACCTTATCCACCAGTGTTTCATCCAGTGTGTAAAGCGTGACTTCGCGTTTTGCCTTGCCGATCTCGCGGGCCATCTGCAGCTGGGTTTCAACGATCGGTTGAATGGCAGCATGACCGAACTCAAGCGCGGCGATCATGGATTCTTCGTCGATCTCGTTGGAACCGGATTCGACCATGAGAATGGCGTCCGCGGTACCAGCGATGCGCAGATCCAGATCGGATTCATCGATCTGGGCGTAGGTGGGATTGAGCACAAATTCTCCGTTCACCCGGCCGACACGCACAGCGCCAACAGGTCCGCCCCAGGGAACGTCAGAGATCATCACCGCACAGGAAGCGGCGTTGATCGCCAGCACATCCAGCGGGTTTTCTAAATCGGCTGAGACCGAGAACATGATGACCTGGACTTCGTTGCGGATATCCTTGTTGAAGAGCGGTCGCAATGGGCGGTCAGTGAGCCGGGCGACCAGGATGGCGTCCGTTCCCGGACGACCCTCACGGCGGAAAAACGAACCGGGGATGCGTCCGCCGGCATACATGCGTTCTTCATATTCAACGGTCAGCGGGAAAAAATCCTGCCCGAGGCGGGGTTCATTGCCCATGGTGGCGGCGGCGAAGACCACGCTATCGCCATATTGGACTGTGACAGCGCCGCCGGCCTGCGCGGCGAGTTTGCCGGTTTCGAACGTCAAAGGACGCCCACCGACGGTGGTGATAAATTTCTTACTTTCTGGTTTCATAACTTCTCCTAATGGTTCTTTCCCGCCTGGTCAGGAACTGAAAACTGCGGAAGACGCGCTGGCGTCCTCATCACTTTTCAATGCCCAACCGGCGGTGCTAAGTTTTTCCGCCCTGGCTTTTCAATCACAACGAGTAGAGTGTATCTACTCGTTGTGAATCGATTTTACCTTGTGCGGATATTCAATTTTTCGGTAATGGCTGCGAAGCGAGCGAAATCCGTGCGGCGTAAGTACGCCAGTAGCCGGCGGCGCTGCCCTACCAGTTTGAGCAAACCGCGCCGCGAGGAATTATCCTGTTTGTTGGCGCGCAGGTGCTCCGTTAGTTGCCGAATGCGGATGGTGAGGATCGCAATTTGAACATCAGCTGAGCCGGTATCCGTATCGTGCAGGTGGTACTCATCGATCAATTTCTGTTTTTCTTCTTTCGTCAATGCCATGACAACTGCTCCTTTAGATTTATGCAAGTCGCCAGCCGGCAGCTGATGCCGCCAACAGGTCGAGTCATTGTGGCGAATTATACCAGAGGGTTCAGCCTGTGCACAGGCACAAGTTTGTTGTTGGGGTTGTTTTTATTGTGGAACACGCCGCTTGCGCATTTCGCTGCGGAGCGATTCCTGCAAAGGCGGGCTGAACAAATCGATCGCCCGTCGTAGAAAGCGCCCCATTCCCGGCGCGGTTGAGAGCGACATTACCTGTTTCAAGAAGAAAACGGTTTCCACTTCTGATCTACGGGCAAGATGCTCGATGACCTTCAGCAGTTCGTACTGATTTTGAGGTTCGGGATTCAGGATCAAGGGACTGATGAACGTGAAAATGGCGGGCAGGTTATTGTACGTGTGATCGTCTATCAGGGGGATGGTGCCATCGATAGCGAGCTTTGCCAGCCAGGCTTCGTCAGCGGAATTCCAACTATTCAGCACATCCAACCAGAGGTCAGGCGATTCTCGGCGGATGGCAGTGGATGCGTGCTGGTGCAGGGCGGGAAGCAGCTCAGCATCGTTTTCATCCATCGACCAGCTCCGGATGCGTGAGACAACCTCTGAAAATTGAGCCATGGGGAGTTTTCCCAGCAGCTGGGCTGCCAGTTCTTTAAGTTCGACTTCGGGTTCCCCCCAAAGGCAATCGATTATTGGCAGTATCACCTGCGGGTCTTCAATACAATACGGGTTTAATAGTTTTACTACCTCGCTGGTCAACAGTAATGGCGTGTTGAAGACGGGCAGGGTGAATACCCCGGAGGGAGAATTTCCCGCCGGGTGCGTCAGGTCAGCGTGAAAGGAGTAAATCTCGCGTAACCCGTTTGTGAACCCCGCAGGATCGTTGATCTGCACGAGGAGCAGTTTGAATCTGACGCGCAGCCGGGTAAGGTTGATGGCTGGCATGGTTCAGCCCTTTGGCCTAATACGCCCGGGCGAAGTACACCTTCTCAGCAGCGTCCCGGCCGCACACCGCACACTTGCCGCTGCCTCCAGGCTGCTCCATGGGTATACACCGGGTGGTGGCTTTTGTCTCTTCTTTTACCTGGTTTTCACAATCCGGGCTACCGCACCACCAGGCATAAGCCCAGCCATTCTGAACAGCCGCGGTAAGTTCTTCATAAGTGGTGACATCAATGATGTGGCTGTCTCTGAAGGCTTTGGCTTTTTCATAAAGTGAGTTCTGGATGGTCTCAAGTAGAGCGGTCACAGAACTGGAAATGTTTTCCTGCGGGAGGAAGGATTTCCCATCCCGCCCGGGTATGTCACGGCGCGCGGCCATGACGGATCCCTTTTCCACGTCCTTTGGTCCGATCTCAAGCCGCAGCGGGACACCGCGCATTTCCCAATCATTGAATTTAAACCCCGGGGTCAGTTCGCTGCGGTCATCCACTTTCACCCTGACCTCACTTAGGGCAGCGCGAATCCTTTCAACGACAGGCATCACCTTGGCGCGTTCTTCGTCATTTTTATGGATCGGAACAATGACTACCTGTATTGGCGCCAGGCGCGGCGGCATGATCAACCCCTGGTCATCTCCATGAGTCATGATGATGGCACCGATGAAGCGTGTCGAAACTCCCCATGAAGTGGTCCAGCAGTACTGCAATTCGTTGTTCGTATCCAGGTACTGGATGTTGAACGCTTTGGCGAAGTTTTGCCCGAGAAGGTGGGAGGTGCCAGCCTGAAGCGCTTTGGTGTCGCCCATCATGGCTTCTATGGAATAGGAGTGCACGGCGCCGGCAAATTTCTCGCTGCTGCTCTTGCGCCCCGGTATCACCGGCACGGCGGCGTCTTCAACCGCGAAGCGTGTGTAAATATCCAGCATGCGCAGCGTTTCCTCTTCCGCTTCTTTTTCGGTGGCGTGGGCTGTATGTCCCTCCTGCCAGTAGAATTCCAGCGTACGCAAGAAGAGCCGGGTGCGCATTTCCCAACGCACCACGTTTCCCCACTGATTGATGAGCAGCGGCAGGTCACGGTAGCTCTTGATCCACTTGGAGTACATGTAGCCGATGATGGTTTCTGAAGTCGGGCGTACCACAAGAGGTTCTTCGAGCTTCTCTCCGCCGCCGATGGTCACCACAGCCAGCTCGGGTGAAAAGCCTTCAACATGCTCTTTTTCTTTTTCAAGGAACGACATGGGAATGAAAAGGGGGAAGGCTGCGTTGACATGGCCGGTGGCTTTGAACCGGCCGTCCAGCGCCTGTTGGATGTTCTCCCATAATGCCCAACCATAAGGCCGCACAACCATGCAGCCGCGAACCGGGGCGTAATCAGCCATCTCTGCCCTTTGAATGACCTGGTTGTACCACTCGGAATAATTTTCTGCGCGCGGGGTAATTTTTTCGTTGCTCATGATCAGTTCCTTGAATTCGTATTTTCGTGTATGGCGAGTTTTTCAACCGCGGTATCCACATCCGGGACCAGCTGGATCAGCTCTCTCTCTTTAATGCCAATGTAGCTGCCTAATGATTCGATAAATTGCGCCACAACCCGCTGCCATTCATTTCCCACGATCAGGAGCGGGCGCGGTGGTCTATTGCTGATGATCATTTCATTCCACATTACGGTCAGTTCGCATAAGGTGCCAACTCCACCCGGCATTACGATCGCGGCGTCGCAGCCGTCGATGAGCGCGTACAGCCGCTCGCGCAGGGTTTCGTAATGATGCTCCTCCAGGACCCAGCGGTTGGCTTTTACATGGCGCCAGTTTTCGATCTCAGCGCAGGACATTCCCACGACATGACCGCCCGCTTCGTTGGCACCGCGGGATGCAGCTTCCATAACCCCGATGTAGGAACCTGTCAGCACGGTAAAGCCGCGCTCAGCCAGCATCCTGCCGAGCCGCAGCGTCTCTTCATAAACAATTTCTCCAGGATGAGCTGAAGCTCCACCAAAAACAGCTACTTTCATTTCACTCCTGTTCCTTCACGGTGTCATCGTCCCAGGTTCTCTGGTAGTTCTTCTTCAGTTTCTCCAATATGGCGCTTTCAAGATGGATGCCTGTCACGCTGGCAATCTGAAGGAGATAAAGCGCCACATCAGCCAATTCATCCTTTAATTCCTGGTTTGATACTGCGGCTTCTCCCCATTGAAAATGCTCCAGAACTTCTGAAGCTTCAAGAACCAGCGAAATCGCGAGGTTGCGCGCTGTTTGCGGGCGCGGACTGCTGCCGTCGTACCAGCCTTTGGCGCTGACAAAACGGTTCATCTCTGCGGTTAATTCTGTGATATCCATGATCATTCACTCATTATCTTATGAATCACGTCAAGGGCGATGCGGGCTGAGTTGACCTGTTCGGGATGCCAGCCATCTTCCCGGCTCATTTTCTGCAGATGCTGAAAGACGACCTCCCGGCTGGATTGATCCAGCATGTGAAAAGCACTTCGAATTCTGGCTTCCTCGCGAGAGAGGATGCCATCCCAAATTTGTTCAAGATAAGAATCCTGATCGTTCAAGCGCGTCCTGCCGGGTGAATTTCATCCTATATTACCATAGTCAACCCGGTATGCATCAATTCTTATCCACGGAAAACAAAAAGCCGGACGGGTGGTGCCGTCCAGCTTTGTTTTTTATGAGACTATTACTCTTCTTTTCGGCTTTCCATCTCTTTGGCGTGCGCATCGACCACAGCCTGGGCAAGATGCGTGGGGACGACCTCAGTGTGGTCGAACTCCATCGAGAAGACGCCGCGGCCGCCCGTCATGGAGCGCAAGGTGGTGGTGTAGCGCAGCATTTCAGTCAGAGGTACATTTGCGGTAACCACAGAACGGCCTTTCTGCGTTTCCATCCCTTGTATGCGGGCGCGGCGGGTGTTCAGGTCGCCCATAATATCACCCATGGCTGCCTCAGGCACAGTGATCCTGACCAGCATGATGGGTTCCAACAACACAGGAGCCGCGTCTTTTACCGCGAGTTTGAAGGCTTCGCGCCCGGCGACTTCAAAGGCGACTGGTTTTGAATCAACCGGATGTTCCTTGCCGTCGAATACCGAGACATGCACGCCTGAAACCGGGTATCCGGCGATGACGCCATCTTTCATCACGCCCTGGATGCCTTTCTGGATGGAAGAGGAATAGGATTGCGAAATGGCGCCGCCGAACACATCCCAGCTGAAATCGTATTCTTTATCTGTCAGCGGGTTCACCTTGAGGTGGACTTCGCCAAACTGGCCTGAACCGCCGGTTTGCTTTTTATGGCGGTACATGGCAGAAGCGCTTTTCGTGATAGTCTCCTGGTAGGGCACTTTGGGTTCTTCCATCAATATGCCCACCTGGAACTTGGTTTCAGCACGACGGATGGCGACATCGATGTGCTGATCGCCCATCCCCTGCAGAATGGTCTGCTTGGTGGCGGTTTCGAAGTGCCAGGTCAGGGTCATATCCTCCTCGCACAGCCTGGTGAGGGTGGAAGATATCTTGGTGGAATCAGCCTGCGTTTTCGGAGACAAGGCCACCTGGTAAAGCGAGGTCGGATAGTCCGGTACAGGCAGCGTGAGAGGATGGTTCTTATCACACAACGTGTGTGTGGTGGAGGTTTCGGTCAACTTCGGGACAACACAAATATCACCCGCGTGGATCACTTTCACCGGCAGTGATTCTTTGCCGCGCGGGACATTGATCGATCCGAGGCGCTCTTCGATACTCTTGTTTTGATTCCAGACGCGCATATCAGGGCTGATGGTTCCAGAATATACACGGAAGAAGGTCTGCTTTCCCACGAACGGATCAGCGGTCGTCTTCCAAACGTATATGGCAAGGGGGGCGTTATCTTTGGGTTCGAGAGTTTCCTCTCCGGCCTTTCCCTGCGCTACCGGTTTGACCGCATCCAGCGGTGATGGCATGATGTCAACGATGGCGTCAAGCAGGCGGAAAACGCCGGTCTCGCTGGATCCCGCGGAAACAAGCACCGGAACGAAACCACCCGACTGCACGATAAGTGTAAGGCCCCTGATGACCTCATCTTCCGTCAGACTACCGCTTTCAAGGTACTTTTCCAGCAGCGAGTCATCACCCTCGGCGGCCGCTTCGACCAGTTTCATACGGGCTTCATCCGCGGCGTCTTTATATTCAGCGGGAATTTCTTCTGCAGTCTTACCCTGGGCTTTGAAGGCTTTCATTGAGAGAAGGTCGATCACGCCCTTGAAATCCTGCTTTTCTCCCCAGGGGAGCTGAATGGGGATCAGGCGGATCTCGGAGAAATCCTCTACCGATTTGAGCGCTTTTTGAAAATTGGCATTGTCGCGGTCCATCTTGTTGATGAGTAAAAAGCGCGGCAGGTTGAACTTCGTGCAGTAATCCCAGGCGATCTCTGTGCCAACCTCAAGCCCGTTGACAGCATCGACCATGAGCACAGCACCATCTGCCACACGCAGGGCAGAGACGACTTCTCCGATGAAGTCCGTGTAACCCGGGGTATCAAGCAGATTGATCTTCACTTCACGGTGTTCGATCGGAACCACAGATGTGTAAAGGGAAATCGTACGCCTTACTTCTTCTTCGTCAAAATCTGAAACGGTTGTGCCGTCCTCGATCCTGCCCATGCGGGTTGTAGCCCCGGTGGCATGGAGGAAAGCTTCGCACAGGATGGTTTTCCCGGCGCCGGAATGTGATGCCAGCACAATATTGCGAATTTTGTCAGTTGAATATTCTTTCATGAACCGGGTCCCTCTGATTTAAGATGATGTAATAACCGCATAATTCTACCGGACGATGCCTTTTCTGTCAAAGAAAATCACCTGTAAGCGCCGGGCTGACTTTCGTGGATGCGGAACCTGGTTGTGAAACCAATGCCCATAAGTTGTACAATAATCACTGGAACTTGTTATTACATGAAAGCGTCTAATAATGTGTGGCGTTTGATCCTGCTCTCCTTAATGGCATTGGCGAACATCTCACCAACGTTGATTTCTTTTTGGAATTACGATGGCGGGGAACTTAAGCGCTTGCCTATGAGTGAAGTGACTATTACTGACATTCAGCTACATAAGATACAGGCGGCAGGGAGGGAAGGTAAGGTGTTATGCGTGGGACCAGAAGGCGGAGGCGTGAAGGTCACAGTCTGCGATGCAGATTCCGGTGTTCCCCCATGGCATAGCCCGCCTGAATGGCAGGTAAAGGAGGTGATCTTCTCTGACCTCAACCGGGATGGAGAGGAGGAACTCTCGTTGCTGGTGTGGCGCCCGTTCCAGCCCTGGCCGGTAGACCGTTTTATGCCAAGCGGAGGACGCATCTCTTCTTTTCGTGATGATCAGAATATGAGCTGTCATCTCATCCTTCTTGGGTTGACCGGTGGGGAGATTAAAGAATTGTGGGCGGGCTCTTCGTTGTCTGACCCGATCTCACATATACAAGCGGCTGATTTCGACGGTGACGGTCTGCAGGAACTCGCTGCGCTTGAGTACTCGTATGATGCTGATCCGAGAAAGGCCTCAATTACTTTATGGGAATGGAATGGATTCTGTTTTTCTCTGCTGACCCGGCAGGATGGCGGTTTTTCTTCGCTGCTGCCACTCCCGATCGGGTCAGGCAATGTGCTGATCGCTAACCAGGATCTTTAAGGAGGAAAAAATGTCTCGTTCGTTCAAATTCGTCTCAATTCTGCTGGTAATCACTTTTCTTCTCACTGCCTGCCGGCTGCCTTTTGACCTGGTAAACAGAGTCAAAGACGCTATCGTCGATGAAGAACTACCGGGCGATGAAACCGCAGTACCTGCCACGCAGGAACCCGCTGTTGAGGTAACAGGTGCGCCGGTGATCATCCCGGAGGACCTTTATGGTGAAGTGTTCGCTGTTTACAATCAGCGCTCTTATTCCATGCCCGCTGCCTACACGGGTGGTTATACCCTGCCATTGAACAGCAGCCAGGTGGTCAACCTGGACCGGTTTGACCTTACCGATTCTCAGGTTGAGACCCTGCTCAATAATGGTTTTGTCGTCCAACCTCCATCTGAAGATCCCAATCGCATGTATCGCGAGTTCTACCAGGTGTATGAATCCATCCGGTATGATGAAGTACCGGTTTTCGTTACCACCGATGCCATCTTCCATGTATACCACCTGATCTTTGATAAAATGCTGCGGGATTTGGAAAGGGTTTTCTTTATTGATACATTGAAGGAACTCACAACCGCCATGATCAGTGAATCCGTCAGCCAGTATGAAGCGCTGAAAGGAAGCGATATGGAAATGGCGGCGCTGCGCAACGTGGCATTTTTCAGCGTACCGGCGTTGATCCTGGAACTGCCAGTACAGATTCCGGCTGAGGCCATGACTCTGGCGGAACAGGAACTTGAGTTGATCGAGGCTGGCGGCGGGGTCGCGGTTTCTCCGATTTGGGAAACTGGCGGCCAGGGCTCAGATGACATTCTCATCGAGGACTATTCCCAATACATTCCGCGCGGGCATTACACCCGCGATGACGCGCTCAAGACCTACTTCAAAGCGATGATGTGGTATGGGCGGATGACCTTTCGTCTAAAAGACCCGATCGAGACGCAGCGCGCCCTGCTGGTGGTGCAGGCCATGCGTAATGCGCCGACCGCTTCATGGAAACCCGCGCTGGAACTATGGCAAAACATATACGATCCGACCGTATTCATCGTTGGAAAAGCCGATGACCTTTCCATTTACGAGTACGGAAACCTCTCAGACACCATCTTCGGCTCTGACCCTGACCTGAAATCATTTGCTGACCCTGCTCTGGCAGAAGCTTTTAAACAGGCGGCGAAGCAGCTGCCCCCGCCTCAGATCAATTCCATGTGGGTTTATATCTGGCAGGATCGGGATGAAGCCACGCAGGGTTTCCGCTTTATGGGTCAGCGTTTTACACTCGATCAATATGTATTCGGAGAAGTCATGTGGCGCAAGGTGGGGACGCTCGATAATCCGCGCGATCTGCCGAAAAGCCTGGATTTTCTCGCCGCGCAAGGATCAGAAGAAGCTTACAACCTGCTCGTGGAAATGGGTGAAAACGAATTTGAGAATTATGATGCCCAGTTAGCCAAAGTGAAAGAGGAGGTTGCCGGGTTTGGACTGGACACGTGGACGCAGAACCTTTACTGGTCCTGGCTTTATTCACTGCAACCGATCTTTGAGCCCAAGGGAGAACAATTCCCGCCTTTCATGCGCAATCAGGCCTGGTTGCGCAAGGATATGCAAACGGCGCTCAGTTCATGGACCGAGCTGAAACACGATACCATTCTCTATGCTAAGCAGGTGATGGCAGAAATGGGTGGGGGCGGTGCGGACAAACCTCCAAGGGGCTACGTGGAACCCAATCCTGAAGCATACGCCCGGCTGCTTGCGCTGGCTGAAATGACGCGCAGCGGCCTGGAAAGCCGTGCCATACTGGATGACGTGACCCGCGGCAACCTGGATAACCTGATCGAGGAGCTGGTGTTCTTATTGGAAGTATCGCAGAATGAGTTGAATGGTATAGAACTTACTGAGGAACAATACTGGCGCATCCAATACTTTGGTGGATGGCTGGAGTCGATGACCATCGCGGCTTCTGATCCCGCTGACCCTGTGATGGGCGGCGGCGATCTCTCTGACCAGAAGTCAGCCCTGGTGGCGGATGTGGCAACCGGCATCGGCCGGGTTTTAGAGGAAGGTGTGGGATACCCGACCATGATCTACGTGGTGCATCCCGAATCACCCTACGAGGTTACCGTAGGCGCGGTTTACACGTATTACGAGTTCACTGTGCCGCCAGATCAACGCTTGACAGATGAAGCCTGGCAGGAGATGCTTGAAACGGGCAAGACCCCTGATGCTCCCGGCTGGACAGAGGTGTTCATCGTGGAATGATGTTACTGAAACCTGTGAAACGGGGAGCGCTGATCCTGGCGCTCCTCGTTGCAAGTGCTTGCGGTCAGAATCGCGCCAGTTCATCACTGATGTTGGGCGGAGATGTGATGCTTTCCAGGGGCGGCGACCCCCTTTTTCTCAATGAAGACTCAACGTATTCCCCCTGGGGTGACCTGCTGAGGGTGAAACAGGCCGCGCCCGTGGACCTGTTCGCGGTCAATCTTGAGTCACCTTTTGGTGAATTTGATCCGGATTTTGCACCGAATAATTTGGATATGAATCTTTGCGCTGATGATGCCTCAGTCGCTTTGCTGCAGCTGTCAGATGTGGGGCTTGCCACCACGGCCAATAACCACGCCGGGGATTGTGACCTGATTGGTATACAACACAACGCTAAAGTGCTTGAACAGGCGGGAATCTATCACCAGGGGAGTGGATCTGCGATCCAGTTCATCCCCGTGGGAGAACAGGTGCTGGCAGTATTCAGCCTGAATGATTACTCGGGTGATTTTGATATAAAGGATATTGAGGTCGAGCTATCTAACGCGAGGGAAACCAGCGATTTAGTAATGGTTTCAGTGCACTGGGGTAAGGAATACCAGGCAGGGCCGTCACCTCACCAGCAGGAACTGGCGCAATTACTGGTTGATGCCGGCGCGGATCTGGTTTGGGGACATCACCCGCATGTACTGCAGCGTATGGAATGGCTGAGTTCCTTTAGAGACGGACACGCGGGATTGGTGCTGTACAGTATGGGAAACCTGCTTAGCGACCAGTGGATGCTGCCTGATGCGCTGCGCACCGCGGTCGTCAGAATCGGGTTTTCTAATCATAAGATCAGGGATATCCAGGTTATTCCACTTGAAATGGATATGGACCCGGAGCGATTATTATTGATGTCGGAACCCCTACAATTGGATTGGCTAGGTCAAAGGTTGGAACTGGATGGTTTACACCGAAAAGGGGTAACGATCACGATGTTCGATATGGGGGATTCCAGGTAACGGTTACGGAAGGCGCTTTTCCATACGCCAGGATGGTTCTTCCACCGTGTGCCATTGACCCAGATGGTCGATGTAGGACCAAATCCCGGGTTCCTCCGCGACGATCTGAAAGCCTACTCGTTTGTACAGGCGGATGGCGTCAGGATTGTCGCGTGCCACATTCAATGTTAAGCGAGAATAGTGCCTTGTGATCAGGTAGTTCTCCAGGAACTTGATCATCCTGGTGCCCAGCCCTAAGTGGCGGTATTTTGGCTTGATACGGAAGGAATAAAGGTACGCCCGATTCCAGCCGTTGGCGAGTTCGGGGCGGTCACAATCCAGCTGTAAAAAAACCTGACCGACGATGCCGTCCGCCGGTGATTCCGCCACCCAGGCTGCCGCCGTACCGATCTGGGTGCGTTGGTAAACCCCCTTGTATACATTTCGAAAATGCGTGTACTCGCCATCCCACTCGAGGGCTGCCAGGTCGTCCCTGGTCAGTTTCCGGATTTGAATGTTCTCCAACGGTGTTTCGGAGAGAACATTGGTTGAGTGATCAGTCATCTTGTTCCCCCAGCAATCGCTCCAGCAGCTCACTTTCCTCGGATGGAGTGGAAATTTGCCCATCCAGCCAGGCATCACGGATTTGTGAGAGGACGCGGGCGTACTGCGGTCCTGGGGGTATGCCGCGGGATCGCAGGGTATTGCCATCAATCCCGGAGGAGATAAACCTCCACTTGGTGGCATAAAGGTTGATTCTTTCTTTGTAATGGCTATCATCACTTAAGCAGAAAAGGGCAAAAACCCCATAGAGCGGTATTTTTTCCAGTTCCAATGTCAACTTGCTGGGCGGAAGCAATGCCATCTGGTCGGCTTTCCTGCAGGTTTCAATTAGCTTTTCCAGGGTATCCAGTATCTGGCGCGGCAGACGCAGCCTGTGGGCAACTTCGAGCCCCGCGTTTCCATCCAGGTTGGCGAGCCAGGTCAGGTAGATCAGTGCGAGGCGGGTAGGGGTGTTGCCAATCGTGTCGGGTAGATTCCAGTCTGAGAACTGCGCGTAGGTTACGGCCTGTGAAAAAACGGGTTCAAATTGCGATTGCCACTCCAGTCCCGGGTGGATCCGCCGCAGCAATCCCAATGCCTCGAGCCGGCGCATGATGGAGAGAGGATCAGGGTCATTAAAGATCAGGTCGAATTCGTGGTGAATACGCTCACCGCTCAATTGATGCAGCAGATCAAGAGCTTCTTTCATTAACTGAAGGGTGCGTTTTTCGATTTGAAAATGAAAACGCTGTTCGAAACGCACCGCACGCAGCAGGCGTGTGGGGTCATCCACGAAGGAGAGGGAATGCAGCACTCTAACCTGCTTCCTTTCCAGGTCCTTCAATCCTCCCCAATAATCGTAAAGTTCACCGTAATGATGACCATCCAACCTGAGAGCCAGGGTGTTGATCGTAAAATCTCTGCGATGAAGGTCAAGTTTTATGCTCGATCGCTCCACTGTCGGTAAGGCTGTAGGGTGATCGTAGAACTCGGTGCGGGCGCTGATGAAGTCCAACTCTTCGGGCAGGTCGGTCGGTTTTCCATTTTCAACACCCATCTTCTTGAGTAAACCTGAGCGGAAGTTCTTGATCTGCCACTTGGCTGTACTGAAACGTTTGTGGGGGATCACGCGCCCGCCGTATTGCTGTGCGAGCGACTGGGCGAATTGCAAAGCGTCGCCCTCCACGACAATGTCAAAATCAAGAGAGGGTCGTTCAAGCAGCAGATCGCGCACAAACCCGCCGACGATGTAGATGGCGTGTTGAGCCTGACCTGAGGTGCTGGCCATGAGTTTTAATAATGCCAGCCTGGAAGGCGGCAGGGCTTTTTCAAGAGTCGCCGCATAATTTTTCTGCCCGGGAACGGCGCCATTGTGACCCGGGAGGGTTTTCAGTAAATCGGTGCGGGTAACAATACCGGTGATCCTGCCGGTTTCCTCGTCCACCACGGGGATCTGCCCCCAGCCGGTGGCTGCCATCAACTGCTGCAGCTTGTCGATGGTATCTGTGTTTTTTAGAAAATGTTCTCCGGCTTCCATCAGGCTGCCGGCGTTCAGGTTTAACTTGTGGTTTAATGCCCGGTCAACCGCCCGCCGCGTGAGCAACCCAACCACCCGTCCGTCCTCGACCACCGGATAACCTTCGTAACCATAACGCTGCATTAATTTATTGGCTTCATCGAGTGAAGTTAGGGGGCTGATGAGGTGGGGTTTTTTGGACATGATCTTATTTATGGTGAGTGGAGGCTCAATAACCCGCTCGAGTTCTGTTACCACGTCCCGGGTATAAACCTCCATCGTTTCAGTCCCGTTTTCACCTGTCACCTGGATGAGGGCGGCAGCGGCTCTTGAGTGTCCGCCACCACCGAAGCGCTGTGCAATGTGTGCCACATCCACCTGGTCAGAGGTGGAGCGTGCCACCAGCCTGACCCCCTCAGCTGTGCGAACGAATAAAAAGAGTGCATCCGGATCCAGCAGATCACGCAGTTTATGGGCAATACTGGAGATCTCCTCGTTGAGTTCTACAGCTTTTGCGCACGAGATGATGATGGTCTTGCCGTTGATGTTGTGTGTTCTGGCGTTTTCCAACAGGAGGTCAGCCATTTTTTTTTGATTTTCAGAGAGCGCCGGGTTGAGATAATTTACTGCGATCTTCAAACTGGCGCCTTTTTCCAGCAGGTAGGCTGCGGCGTTGACATCTCGAACCGAGGTCGACGCGTATGTGAGTGAACCGGTATCTTCGTAAATTCCAAGCAGCAACAGGGTAGCCTGGATCATGGAAATCGGGTGTCCGTGTTCCCTGAGCAGATCGACCAGTATGGTGGTTGTTGCGCCAACTTTTTCAAACCGGCCTTGCCAGTTTGAGGGTAGATCCGATCGGGGATCGTGATGGTCCACAATGTTTACAGCGGTTTTGTTGTTGATGCCTTTTAATGTGACCAGTGATTGTGTATCCACCAATGTCACCTGGCTGATGCCTCCCTGCGCCAGATCGCGGGCTTCTTCAAATGGAAAATCTCCTCCATAAAGGTTGAGAAAATTACGCACGTTGCGGTTCAGTCGGTTGGGAAGAACGGGTATGGCTTCATCATTCAAAAGATAAGCGCATAACATGGAGGCCAGCGCATCGAAATCCGCCTGTTCGTGGGTGAGGATGACTTTCATAATTTTATTGTAACATCAAGGCAGATAACTGTTGCCTGACTCAATTTCAAAAAAATCCGTTTGAGTTTACAATTGGTCATTATGGAATTGAGTGAAAAGGAACGTCAGCGGTACAAAAAGCATCTCCAGCTGGATGCCATCGGTCCCCAAGGACAGTTACACCTCAAGAATGGGCGAGTTCTGGTGGTTGGCGCGGGAGGTTTGGGTTCACCAGTTTTGATGTACCTGGCAGCTGCGGGTGTTGGCAGCCTTACCATCGTCGACGATGACCTGGTCAAGCTGCCCAATTTGCAGCGGCAGGTCATCCATACCACTCCCGCGATTGGTTTATCCAAGGTCACCTCGGCAGGTGAACACCTGCACAGGATGAACCCGGAAGTAGCCCTGCACCTGATACCTGAACGGCTTCAGAAAACCAACGCGGAAGCCATATTTACCGGTCAGCATGTGGTGGTAGACTGTACAGACAACCTTGAAGCCCGACTCCTGATCAATGAAACTTGCGCCAGGTTATCACTACCGTTTGTTTACGGTGCGGTTTACGAATTTGAAGGACAGGTCTCAGTTTTTGACGCAAAGCGTGGACCTTGCCTGCGCTGCATGCTGCCCGAACAACTCGTCCCGGCAGCGATCCCGGACCCTGAAACCCACGGACTGCTGGGAACCGTACCGGGGGTGATCGGGCTGCTTCAGGCCACCGAAGTGATCAAGTTACTGGCTGGAATCGGAGACGCCCTCATCGGTAAGCTGGTATTGTTTGATGCCCTCTCTGTAGGCCTTACCAGGATCAGTATTCCAAAACGCAAGGATTGCCCGGTTTGCGGTATTTCAACCATCGAAGAGAATAGGACGAATAATTAAATGGCGGAAAAGAAAGTTTTACTGGCTGTATTGGCACACCCAGATGACGAGACTTTTGGAACTGGCGGATCACTGGCGCATTACGCCAGGCTTGGTGTGGAGGTTCACCTGGTTTGTGCAACACGGGGAGAGGTTGGGGAGGTGGATCCGGCGCTGATGGGAAAATTCAAGTCCATTGGCGAGCTGCGCGAACACGAGCTTTGCTGCGCGGCGGATCACCTGGGGTTGTCTGGTGTTCACTTCCTGGATTATCGAGATTCAGGGATGGCCGGGTCACCTGAAAACCACCATCCCAAGGCGCTGGCGGCGGCTGATCAGAAAAAGGTGATCGGGGAAATCGTCCATTTCATACGTTTGTTAAAACCCCAGGTGGTCATTACCTTTGATCCAATTGGCGGGTACATGCACCCGGACCATATCGCGATCCATAAGGCTGCCGATAGGGCGTTCTACGCTGCTGGTGACCCGGCACAATTTCCATCCGATCTGTCGGCTCACCAAGCACAGAAATTGTACTATCACACCTTCCCGAGAGGGTTCTTACGCACCACGGTGTGGCTGATGAAACTAACCGGCAAGGATCCGAGCAAGTTCGGCAGGAACAAGGATATTGACTTGTCAAAGATAGCCCAGGCCAGGTTCCCGATCCATGCAGTGGTGGATTACCGGGATGTGATCGACAAGAAATCTCAGGCGGTCGCCTGTCACGTCAGCCAGGGAGGTATGCGCATCACGGGAGGAATACTGGATAAACTGCGCAAAGTATTCGGTGTGAGTGATCAGTACATGCGTGCTTACCCTCCACCATCCGGGAGGCGTGAAAGAGATCTATTTGAAGGGATTTTATGAAAGATAAGTATTTCGATTACATAATGAAATAATCACGAGATCTAAGAAGGTGGTGCGCTTTCAAAGCACCACCTTTTCACGCCCTTATGATTTCCGGGTGCTGGTTCTGAGTAATGCGTAAAGCGGGCAAAAACCCACCAGACCGGTAATGAGAGGAATAAATCCCAGTATCTTGAAAACCAACCCCCAACCTCCACCGACAAAGCCGCCCCAACCCAATACCAACAGTATTAAACCAATAATCACGCGGATTATCCGGTCATAATTTGAAACATTTCTTTTCATGGTCACTCTCCTCTATTGTTATTGATATCCATTCGATGTTTGTTTTCGAGAAAAGTGACACACGGAGAGACTAAATCTTTATCACATTACCACAGAAATCACACTTGATGGTTTCCATGCCGCGAAGAACAGGTTTGGTAATGGAGCCACCACAGAACGGACAGATCACCGGCGCAGCTTTGGCTTTTTCTGCCGCTTTACTATCGATTTCAAAGGCGCGGTCAGTATCCAGTTCGCGGGCTTTCACCTGTGAGATCATCTTCTGCCAGTCATTGCAGTTCTGACCATCAAGATGTAATTTAGCACCGCGGGCAAAAGCACCGGATTCGAATTCCAACTCTATCCAATCCTCGTTCTTTAACATGCCCTGCTTGGTCGCCTGTACGCTGACAACTGAAAACACGGGAACCTCAAAGAGCAGCTCCTGAACCTTTTTTCGTTCAGTGGTGACAAAAAGAACTTTCTTGGTGGCGATCTCTTCACGCTGTTCAAAGAGCAGGCGCTGGTCAGTCAAAAACAGGATTCCTTCCGGGTCGTCCTTGTCTTCCTTCTCATCGCGCGTCCAAACAGCCTTCACCGCCCTTACCACGCTTTCTGTAGGCAAAAAACCAAAACCGGCGGATTCAGCCAGGTCGAGCGTCTTTTCAATCTGATTTATCTGGGTTTGGACTTTGTCCACCTCACTCTTCAAGTCATCATAGAGCTCAGTGATCGCGCGTTCTGATGCAGTGACCCTGGCCTTAAAGGATGTGATATCCGCCTGGAGTGTTTTCACTACAGCGGCATTTGACAACACAGACGCGCGCATCTCCAGCGGCCGAAACTGATTTTGCAGGGCTGCCGATTCAGCAGTGATCTGACCCTGGATATTCCCGCGTTTTACCGACCACTGTTTTTGAAATTCGCGCGCCTGGGTTTCAAGAATCTTGTTGAAAGCGTATCGACGGTCGCGAATTTTCTGAACGCGCAGCGGAAGATTGGCGATGGCGTTATCGACTGTGGCGTATGTATCTCGTACCGAGGTGAGTCTGACCTTATCTGCTAATTGGGTCAATTCGCTGCGAGTCGAGGCGATGTCCCTCTTGAGCTGTTCAGCGGGGGTGAGTTGAGTGGAACCCATGAAAATCCTCCTGGTAGACTTTCTATGTGACGGTTACCAATTATTTTACATTAATCAGTCGATACAACACATGAAAATGACAGGCCAACCAAAATTATCCGGACTTATGGTTGATCTTTTTCAGCGCACGCCAGCAATAATTTTTCCATGCGTTTGGCGATATCGCGGCGGTTGTAATGCTGCTCCACATAAACGCGGCCATTCAATCCCATCTTGCGCCCTTCGATGGGTGTATTTGAAAGCTTCAGAACTGTTTCTGCCAGCTCTGAAGGATCACCCGGGTTAACAAAAATCCCTGCATCTGCTTCTTCAATGACATCACGGATGACACCGTCAATGGCGCATAAAACAGGTCTGCCCGCGGCGAGGTAATCGAATACCTTGTTGGGATACGTGGTTTTGTACAATTCAACTGGTTTTAGAATAGCCACACAACAATCAGCAGCGGCGAGAACATTCTTCATTTCTGTTTTGGGTACCGGCGGGATAAAGAAGACATTGCGCAAATCCATGTCCTGTGCCAGCTGCTGCAGGGCGGGTTTCTCTTTCCCGTCTCCCACCAGGACATAAACAATGCGGGTATCGTGCGCCGTGATCCGGGCAGCCTGGAGCAGAATTCCGAGGTCGTTGGATAACCCGTGTGCGCCTGAGTATAAGACGATGTAAGCCTCTTCCAGGTTCATCCGTTGACGAAATTCTGCGCCATCGTCATTAGGATCGAACATATCAGGGTCCACGCCGTTGGGAATGAGCGCAATATCCCTGCCGCCGCGCTCAGAGACATGGTGGATGAACCCGGGCGAGTTCACCACCAGTGAATCCGCGTGCCGGTAAAGGAAACGCTCCAACCAGTTGGATAGCCGTATGATGAAAGAATTGCGAATGACCTTCATGGCGATGGCGAACGCCGGCCAAAGGTCACGCACCTCGAATAGGAACCTGGTCTGTTTTAACCTGGCAAGCAGCCAGGCTGTCCATCCCTGAAAAATGGGCGGAGAGGTTCCCCAGATGACATCCACATTTTTAACACCCAGGCCGATCAAGAAGGAAGATAACATGAAGCTGATGAAGCTCAGCAGGCGGTGGAAGAAACTGCGATGCAGCGCCGCGTATGTGTATGCGCGCAGGATCTCAATGCCCGGTTCCGGCGTTTCGCGGGTCACCCAGCGCTGCTTTGACTGCCTTGATCTACCGGTGAGGTAACTCACCGGGCTGGTAATGATGGTAACGCGATGGCCGTTTTTCACAAAAGCACGTGCCATCTCATAATGCCGGGTACCTCCCGGTTCGTCAAGGGCGGCGAAAGCCTGGTGAATCAGGAGGATATGAATGCCCGAACTCATTTTTTCCTTATTGGCCGGCATCAATGATTTTCCATTTTGAGATCAGTTCGATAGCCTGGGGTGAGGTGTAAGTGATTGAAAAGGATAAAGCCGGGTGTTTTTCAAAGTAGGTGTCTGATTCCCATCCTAACATATCTTCCTGGCGTTGACCGGAGAGTGTAACACCCGAGCGTATCAGAGAAACATCGGTAGGAGAAAGTGTTTCTTCACTGCCGATAACTTTTGAGCAAACCGATAATGTGATCTTATACTGCTGTTCGCTTAAAATGAGCGTTTCTCCGTTTAACTCCCAGGCCCAATCCGGAAGCAGCCAGTGCAGGCAATACTCCATCAATTTTTTGCCGGAGTGCTGCTTTACCAGGCGGTCATGGACGATGAAGCCTGAATCCTCAATGTATTTGAGGGAACGTTCATGAATCACGCCGAATTTGCTGTAACCATTGTGGGAGGCTGTGATGGTGTTGCCACTCTCACCAAGCTTCCAACTGGCCTGCGCGTGATCCAGCCATAAGAAGCGGCTCATGCGCTGCATCTGGTCGGCTTGATTTATCGTAATGGTGTTATGCACCCTGCTGTTATCAAGCGCGTTCTGCCAGGGAGCCGGCAGGTTGTAAGAGTAGGTTCCGGCATCCCGCGCGATGTTGATTCCCCGCCACCAAAGATCAGCGTGCAGCTGGTCTGCGTGAGCCGGCCGGTTCCTGAAGCGCACCCCACGCAGGGTTCCCCAGGTATCGACAGCTCCCACCTTGTGAATAGCCTGTGAGGAGAATTCATCATTGTAGAGTAAACCCTCTCCCGGCCTTAACTCCAGCCAGCAGGCCAGTTCGTCCCAATCACCTGCCGGCAGGCAGGGTTGACCGAGGAAGGCCAAAGCTGCTGCCTGAGCGGTGGGGCGGTAATCGCGGTATTCAGCGCAGCCGAAAGGCAGAAGCAGTGTGCCATCGTTGTGGCCGAGGTTGGGAAGGCGGCCGCTGATCGGGTCGAGCTGCGCGATCATCCACCTGGTGGCGGCAGCCAGTTTTTTTTGCACCGCCGGCTCTAGCTGCCTGCCCTGACGGCGCAGGCGGGCGTGATAAAGCAAGGAGAGCTGCAGCATCAGGCGGTGATAATTGGCACTGTGCTGAGCATATGTTCCGTCCCCTTGAAGCTGCCGCAGTAAAGCGCGGTTAAAATCCTTTTCCCCGCGGCGGCACCATTCCTTCGCTCTGGGATCACTGTCTGCGAGAAAATCCCCGGCCAGCATCAGGCACATGGATTCGCTGAGGATGTGATTGTTGTGCTGCGACCGGGCATAATCTAATGTGGGCAGGATGCGCTCCACGTGATGTCGGACCGCGATGGTAAGGGTATCAATATTCTCTGGGGTTGTTTGTGTTGAGGATTGGATTGCGGATACCGCCAATATCCACATGATGCATCGAATACCAACTTCCTGTGCAGATACCCAGTTGGGTCCGGCGTTCACCGTGTTGGAATGTTGAAATTCGTAAAATTTTTGCCAGAAAGTCGCCACAAAAGATTCATCCGCGGTAGAACAGTATGCGCTGGCCAAAGAAAGGCTCCAGATGAAGCGTGCTGGTTCCCATTCCAGCTTGATATCATCAAAAACCTCTTCGTTCATGTCGATCCAGTGGATGCTGGATTGAGAAGAGGAATTAAACAGAAGCGGTTGTGCTTTGTTGAAAAACGGACGGTATCGACTTTCCTTCAGCAACTGACCTTCGTCTCTCATTAATGATGAATGAACACCCTGAACGAGGTGATCCCAGTTAGCGCTCCAGCAGAACCGCGGCGGTACTGGTTCGGTGAATTGTGCGAAAGAAGGTAATCCGCCGGGAGGGGTAAGCTGGCGGGTGGGGCCATTGCGCAACTGCGCCTGGTAGAAGGAATAACTGACCAGGTCAGCTATGCCAATCTCTTTTAATAACAGGTAAAGTTTTCGCAGTTGATTCAATTCGATTATTCCGCTGGGGCGCGGTTCAAATTTTGATCTCAGTGCCTGTCCGCAGCGCTTCTAGGGCGGCAAAGGTCGCTTTTGATGTGCTCATCAGCTCTTCATATGGAATCGGAGGAGTTCCGCCATCACTGACCGCTTTGATGAATTTTTCCCAGGCTTTGGTGTGGCCTTTATCCTGACGCAGCCGGGATCGTGATGTTTTGCGTGAATTTTCCGATACCAGTTCAAGTGAGCGAAAGTCCTCCAGCACAGCGATTCTGCCGCTGGTGAAAACCTCCAGGCGCTCCTTGGTGAAGTTTTTATTGCCATTCGCCAGGTAAATGACGGTGCCCAGCGAACCATCCGCGTAGCGCAGTGACAACTGCACATTATCCTGGCAGTACCGGTCATTATCCGCCAGCGCTGTTGCGCTCACGGATACCGGTGCTGAACCAACCAGGAAGGTGAGCAGGTCAATAAAATGACATCCCTCACCAATGATGCGCCCTCCACCCTGGTTCGGGTCATGCAGCCAGTGGTTCAGTGGCAGATAACCGGCGTTGACCCGATATTGCATAAACAAGGGTTCAGTACGCTGGTTGATGAACTCCGCGAGCGCGAGGGTCATCGGGGCAAAGCGGCGGTTGAAACCCACCGTCAGCAGCGGAGAATTTTCTCTGGTTAGCTCTTCTTCGATCTCTGCGAGTTCAGCCGGATTCAACGCCAGGGGTTTTTCGCAATAAACGGCTTTCTGGTGGCGCAGCGCTTTCAGCACCTGGCGGGCATGATGCTGATGGCGGGTGAGCAGTACCACGGTATTGATGTCCTTGTTTTCCAGGATTTCTTCTTCAACGGTTGTCGCGAAGCCAAACCCGTACTTCTTCGCCGCCTGCTGCGCGCTCATTCCTGATGCGGTGGCAATGCCAGAAAGTTGAACACCGCCAACTTTTCGAATCACAGGCAGGAAAACCGCCTGGGCGAAATTACCCGCCCCCAGTACACCGAGCCTGACATCGGGGGATTTGTTCGTGGCTGCCGGGGTTACCAGCACCTTCCTCACGCTGCCAGTTTCAACTTTATCGGGATAAGTGAGGAGCACGCCAAGAAAAGGTTCATTTAGATCGCCAGAAATGAGGTCGTAAGCTCTTGGGGCAGCTTCAATGGGAATGCGATGCGTGATGAGGGGGTGAACATCAACCTTCCCAGCGGCCATCAGGTCAACGAAAGCCTGTAGGTTACGCCCTTCCGTCCAGCGCACATACCCCAACGGGTAGTCAATTCCTCCCTCTTCGTACTCGGGGTCATACCTGCCGGGGCCGTAGGAACGGGAGATCTTGAATTCCAGCTCCTTTTCATAGTAACGCTTGCGCGGGATTTCCATCCCCACAGCGCCAATGGCGACTACTGTTGCGCGGTCACGCGCGATTTCTCCTGCCAGTTCAACCGGGTCATTCGAATTGGTATCAGCGCAAATTAATACATGGTCAAAACCGAGCCCGTTGGTTAAGCCTGCTACCATGTCAATGCAGCTGGTGCGATGAGCCGCTGAAAAACCCATCTTTTGTGCCAGTGCGATGCGATCCTCGCTGAGGTCGACGCCAAAGACGCTGCAGCCGGCTGCCCGCGCCACCTGGGCGGCAAGCAAGCCCAACAAACCCAATCCGATGACGCACACCTTCTCACCGAGTTGAGGAGAAGCAAGGCGGAACCCATGCAGCGCGATGGCGCCAAGGGTGGTGAAGGCTGCGGATTCGAAGTCCACATCTTCCGGCAGGCGTGATACCAGGTTTACCGGTACCAGGTTGTATTCCGCATGCACAGCGTAACCACCGCCGGCGCAGGCGACCCGGTCGCCGGTCTTGAAGCCCATTACATCCTCGCCAATTTCAACCACAGTCCCCGCGGATGAATATCCCAGCGGCATGGGCTGGTCGAGCTTATTAAAAGCTGCTTCAATGGAAGGTATCAGTCCTTCACGCATCGCCTTGTTGATCATCTGGCGTACCAGGTCAGGCCGAGACGCTGCTTTGCCGATAAGATTCTTCGAAGCAAAATCCACAACCATGCGTTCTGTGCCGGCTGAAACGAGCGACGCAGCAGTTCGCACAAGCACCATTCCAGGTTTAACAACGGGGACGGGTACTTCTTCTACAACCGTTTTGCCATCATTTAAATGCTGGAGTATCTGCTTCATAGGGTCTCCTATATCAGATTATATTCCATTATCAACTGTGTTAAGGTCCCTCGTTTGGGCATCAAAATAATAACAGGAGGATGGCATAGAAAGTGCATCAAATACCCTTGCAGCAAGTACGATGTTGGAGGTCGTAATGTTAAAGAAGATCATTTGGGTATTCATGCTCCTGGTTATGACGGCGTGCACGATCCTGTTCAAGGATGGTGTGGATATTGTTCTAAGCGAGCTGACGCCCACCGTTGTCTCTACTGTATTGGCAGATACGGGAGAAAACGGGATCATCCCCACCGAAGCGGTCCCCACCGCTGTGCCCGTCGCCACTGAACCACCCTTGCCAGAACCATCTCCAACCACTGACCCAACAAAAGAACCTTCAAAGGAACCAGCAGCAACCCCCATCCCGTTTGAAGCAGTCTATGTTGTGCAACCGGGATCTCCGGTTTACCTGGATAACTTCGCCCACCTTTCGGAAGGTTGTGGATGGCAGGGGATTGCCGGACAGATTTTTGGAGCGGATGGTGAGCCGGTCATGAACCTGATCGTCAAGCTCAGCGGAGAGTGGAATGGAAAAGAAGTAGCCATTATCGCCGTGACCGGTATGGTGGCCGGTCTGCCTTACGGACCGGGAGGCTATGAGATTGTGCTTGGAGACAAGGCGATTACAACCACTGCGCCGCTCTACCTTCAGGTATTTGATGATAAACAAAACCCACTGACCGAGGCGATCTCTGTTATGACACAGGCGGATTGCCAAAAGAACCTGATGCTCATGAATTTTGTGACGAAATGATTCCCGGTCAGATATCCTGACCCGATTACTTCATTAAGTTCCGGGTCGATATACAGCAGTGTATAATTCAGCCAATGGGAACGCAAAAAAACGATCACAGCAATGACCTTCTGCTGAGTGATATTTTCACGCGGGCAGTGCGTTACTGGTGGCTGGTTACCCTGCTGGTGATCGCCGGTGGAGTGCTGGGGCTCTTGGTTTCGCTGCTGCAAAAGCCGCTTTATGAATCCAACTCGCAACTCACCACGGTGATCGATTTTGCCTACGCAGGCCGTTTGACCGATTATGAGGAGGATTATCTTCTTTCTGCAATCGGGGATATTATCACTTCAGATGATGTGATCAATAAAACCGCAGCTGCTGCTGTGAAACAGGGGTTGTTGGCTGATCCTTCAGATGTGATCAGGGGGTTGGAATCATTCAGACAGGGTTACCGCTGGCGATTGAGCAGCCGCTTTCACGACGCGCGTGTATCTCAAATGGTCAATCAGCTCTGGCTGGACACATCTCTCTACGCGCTTGAAGATTTCCGTCAGCAATCCCTCAACGCGCTGGCACAGGTAAACGCCCAGGCGGAGGTGGAGGCTTGTTTTCAACAGGCTGTCAGCCTGGAACCGGTCGCTCCTTACTGCAGCCTGGAAGAAATGCGGGCATTGCTCACAAGCCTGGATGGTTCAAATGCGGCAGGGCAACCCGGTTCTTTATTGACCCGGCTGTTGACCTCGCGCATCAGCTTCCAGGTGACCAAAGAGGCTGATCTCCCCTCAAAACCGGTTCATTACAGCGTGAACACAGCCGTACTCGCCGGAGCGATCTCCGGTCTGCTGGTGGGGCTGATCCTTTTTCTGTTGGGGTTTCCCCGCTCTCAAATTGCAGGAAGCCGGAAGTGATCTCCCGAATTTTCCAGAAGACCATCTGGCTGTTGTGGGCAATTTTGGTGATCACCCTGCCGCTCACCACTTTTCCGCTCGTGATGAAACTGACCGGATCCAGTTCTGTAGCTCCGGCATCGCTTCTCCCACTGATCCCCCTGGTCATCCTCTTCCTGCCGGTGTTCCTCTGGCAGAAAAAAACAGTACCTGTTCACGTTAAACCGGTTCTTTTATTCTTTCTATTTGCATTGCTGACCGTTGCACTTGCCTTCCTGCGTCCAATACCTGCCTATAAAGATCAATCAGCGCTTGCCGCAGGTATCGAAGGCGCGGTGACGCTAATATTGGGGTTGTTGTTTTATCTGACAGCGGTGAGTCTGCCGGTTTCTCGGGATAAGATCGATAAAACTCTCCGCCTGCTCAACTGGACCGGGATGGTGGTCGTTATATGGTCCATTCTTCAGGTAATGCTTGAGCCATTATTCCCCGGTACCAAGCACTTCTTAAATCAATTACAGCCTTACATTTCACCCACCAGGTTGCTGGTCGATCGCATGCAGGGATTTGCTTCTGAACCCTCCTGGCTGGCCCATATGCTGAACCTGGTCTTCCTGGCGTACTGGCTGGCTGCCAGTTACAACCACACCAGCGCGCATCGCTTCAGGATTTGGAAATTTTCCTTCGAGAACCTGCTGACGCTGTTGGGTATCATTGTGCTGGTGGGGACTCTCTCAAGGGGTGGATTACTGGCTTTCATCCTGGTGCTGGCATTGATTTTTTTATTCCTAAATATCCGCCTGATCCGATGGCTGGTACGGAAAGTTGGCAGTAAAAAGAGGATTATCGCAATGGCGAGCATCACCCTGGGGTTGATCCTGTTGTACCTCGTTCTTCTCACCGCCGGGTTGTGGGGTTGGAGCCGTGTGGATCCCAGGATGGAGACCGTTTTTCAGTTTTCTCCTGAAGGAGAGAATCCCCTCATCAAATATGCCGATAACCTGCGCTTCGGCGAGCGGGTTATTTATTGGCAAACCGGGTGGAATATTTTCAATGAACATCCAATTCTCGGGGTCGGTGTGGGTTTTTCCGGTTTTTACTTCCCGGAGTACCTGCCTGATACTGGTTGGGGATTGAGTGAAACTCGCCGTCTGCTGTTCAGATCTGACGGATTACTGAACATAAAGAATCTCTGGTCGCGTTTGCTGGCAGAGACCGGGATCATTGGTTTTGCTTTGTTCATCACCTTTCTGGTTCTCTTCGGATTCACCTCGCTGGAAATGCTTATGAGAGGGAAAGGAACTCGGCGAACGTTGGGTTTTATGGGTGTTTTCATGCTTGTGGCGTTAGTCGTTGAAGAATTCAGCGTGGATAGTTTCGCGCTGCCATATCTGTGGTTTAGCATGGGGTTGGTCACCGCCGGATGGCGATGGTATACTCCAGCGAATGGTGATGAGTATGGATAAAACTGAAAAGTCTGTTTTACTGGTGTTTTTAATCGTATTGATTTCTGCCTGCTGTCTGCTGGTCGTTTGCGGCGGTCTGGCTTTGGTTATTGGGGGGTTTTCTGGGTTTCTCTCTCCGTCAATGCAGCCGACTGAAATCCCGGTAGTTGCACCGACGAAAACCACCTTCACACCCACCGCTACGCCTTTTCCCACATTTACCCCGACGCAATCGGAAGAAATTGGCGGAAATTCTGAAACCCTCACCACGTTGCAGAATGCTTTCATTCCCAGCGCTGACCTGATCTATCTTGCGGAGCGTTATGAAGGTAAGAAGAGCATCCCCATGCAGTTGACCACACCACCGATCAATTACGAGGTTGGTGACAGTCTGAATTTCAACAAAATTAATACGGATACCAATCAATCCAGCAGCATCACCGCGGTGCTGCGTTACGCATCTGAAAAGATATACTTCTGGGTTGAGGAAGGGGTCTACGTCGACCGTGAGGAAATGTTGGACATGCTCGATGTATTTGAAAATGAGATCTACCCGACGAACCAGGAGTTTTTTGGCACTGAATGGATTCCCGGAGTGGATAACGATCCCCACCTCTACATCTTGTATGCAGGAGACATGGGCTATTATCTGGCGGGTTACAACGCCTCTTCTGATAGCGTTCTGCCAATGGCTCACGAGAACTCCAATGCTCATGAAATGTTCTACATAAATTCTGATGTTCAAACCCTGTCGGACTCCTATACTCTGAGCGTAATGGCGCACGAGTTCCAGCACCTGATCCATGGTTATCATGATCCAAATGAGGAGTTGTGGGTCAATGAAGGATTTTCAGAACTGGCGACCCTGTTAAACGGTTTTAGCGCGGGTGGTTTTGATTATGTCTTTTCCTACGACACAGATGTGCAATTGAATGACTGGTCCACCAATTCAGGAGAAAACGATGTTCATTACGGTGCCAGTTTTCTTTATGTAACTTACCTGTTGGACCGCTTTGGTGAAGAAATAACCAAAGAGGTTGTTGCCGATGAACGTGACGGTTTTGGCAGTATTGACCATGTTTTTAGAACGAATGGTTTAACCGACCCTTCAACAGGGAAGGGTATCACCGCGGATGATTTCTTTGTGGATTGGACGATCGCGAATTTAATGAACGACGACGGATTTGATGATGGCAGATACGTGTACAATATCTATCCCGCTGCTCCTAAAGCGAGTATCACTGAGACGATCACTTCCTGCGATGGTGTGCAGCTGGACCGGACGGTCAAACAATATGGCACGGATTACATAGAGCTGGATTGCACCGGGGAAGAGGTTGAGCTGCGCTTTAGCGGATCGCCGACAGTTCCTGTGCTTCCACTTTCCAGCGGGGACAACCATTTCATGTGGTCAAACCGCGCTGATGGCTCGGTGACCAGGCTTTCAAGGGAATTCGACCTGACCGCAGTAAGCGCTCCAATTACCCTGCGCTATGAGACCTGGTACGACCTTGAAGTAGATTACGACTATCTCTACCTCCTGGTTTCGGAAGGCGGCGACAATTACCAGTTGTTGTCTATGCCTTCATGTACAAGCCAGAACCTGACCGGTAATAATTATGGTTGCGGGTACAACGGAAATTCCGGCGGTTGGATAACTCAGGAAGTAGACCTATCAACTTACGCCGGTAAGAAGATCACACTTAGTTTTGAATATGTTACGGATGAAGCGGTAACCGCTGAGGGCTTTCTGATCGATAATATTCGAATTGACACTTTGGGATATGCTGCAGATTTTGAGGTGGACGACGGCGGCTGGTTGACTGAAGGTTTTGTGCGCATTGAAAATATTATCCCGCAGACTTTCCTGGTTTCGATCCTTGGTACCTCCGCAGGTTCACCAGTACAAAAATTTGCGCTCAATGCGGGAGAGACACTGTCGCTGACTCTCGCAGCATTACCCCCCGGGGAGACTTATATCGTTGTGGTGAGCGGATCAACCAGGTTCACACGGCAGGAAGCCTCATACCAGATTGCCTTAAGATAAATAACAGGACCAGCCGATCAGCTGGTCCTGTGAAATATTTTGATAAATCCGGTCAACTTTTTTGTTGAAGGCGTGCAAGTTCCTGTTTCAGTTCCTCGCTGCGCTGGCGTGCGGCGTTCTTAACTTCATCGCGTACGAGGTAATAATTGTCCTTGAGACGCCCCCGCATTTTATCACCTGATTCAGGTGTATACAAAAGCACAACCAGAGCGCCGGCGATACCGCCCAATATGAAGCCTGTCAGAAACTTTTCAAATGATCTCATTCATCCTCCTGTTCAACTTCTCAATACATGCAAGCTAATTATATCCGGATTAATGTAAAAGTTAGCGGTCGAGATGAAACAACCGAAAGAACAACGGCGCGAATACAGTCACCCACAAACCGATGAGCGTGTACCTTAGGAAACGGAAAACCGCCGCTACCAGCAGGGGTTCTTCGGGGAAAATGATACTCAGACCGAAATACAAGGCTACGATTCCTAATAAACCGAAGGTGTAGCGCGCCAATTTCTTGATCGATGAGCATTTTATTTCGTAGATACCATACCGGTTGCGCCACCAGGCATAACCGGCTGTGAAGCCGAACGCCACCCCGGCGATGGTGATCACACCTTCGAGGTTGAATGGGTCCGGAGCTTCAGCACCGGCAGTCAGCGCCAGCGATGTCCATTCAGGCGGAAGCTTCCAGTTGCCGGCTGATAATTGCGCGAGGTAACCAAAGAAAATGAAGCTGACCGCAAATAAGAAGGATATCAGGATCTGAGCAGAAATGGATTTACGCTCCAGCCATCCGGCAACCGGTTTTTCAAGCTTGAGATAAGCAAGGATGATCAATATACCAGCCAGCCAGCCGGTCAAGACATCGTGCAGGAAGTGAACACCCAGGTAGATGCGCGATAGCCCGATAAAAAAGACCAGGAGGATGGCGACGATGTATGCCCACTTTCGCCGGATTGTACCCGCGATAACTCCCCAAATGGCAGCTGAATTCTGCGAGTGCCCGGAGGGCATCCCAAAGGATGTTTCAGATGCGAAAGCGCGCACATCGCTGTCGATCCAAAACGGTCGGGGAGTGTGAAAGAATATCTTAAAGATGGAGTTCAAACCCCCGCTAAGGATGAGCATCATCCCGGCGCGAAATCCGATGACCGGGTCGATGCTCCAGTAAAGCGCCGGCATCACCAGGAGAAAGAAAAGCTCGCTGCCCAAGAAGGTGAACGCCTGCATGGGGTATTCCAGCCAGCTGCCCAGATTCTGCCAGAATAGTGTGAAAAGTATCTCAAAATCGATTAGCGCGTCCATAAACTCCTCCAGGTAATCAAAAATTTTTGAACGAAAAAGTCAGCAGGTTTTAACCCCTCACGACGCGGGAGCGGATGTTCTCCATCCGGGCAGCATCAAGACCTGGTAATGAGGTGTCTATTGAGAAAGGACCGCTGCCTTCTCTTTTGATTGACGCAGCCGCGCTGCCTTTTACAGCCGCTGCAAGGGGATCGTAGGTTGCCTGATAGGTGGCAAGATAGGCGCCGCAAAATACATCATTTTCACCAGTAGGGTCGATTACCCGCGCTGGGTAATCAGGGATCACATATCTGAGTGAAGAGAAAGCGTCGTGAAGTAAGTATCCGCCGTGTTGAAGTTTAACCACAGCAGCCCGGCAGCCGAAGGCGCATAAGGTCGAAGTCATTTCCCACAGTTCGTGAGCACGGAGGCGGAAGAGGTTGCGCAGTTCCATCTCTCTAACAAAGATGACCGTAGCATCTTTGCATAAGACAGCGACCTCCCCGATTCGTTCAGGAACCATGCTTGACCGGTGAGGTTGCAGCGAGATGTGCCGTATTGCTCCTTTCTCGAGCATCGCCGCCAACTTGATCTGACAGGCCGCGTCAAGCGGGCAGATGTGAGCAGCTGTGGCTTCCAGGTAATCATCCGGGATCTTTTCCAGCAAGATGCGGGAGTAGAGGGGGAATTCGGCGCATATCGATTCATCTGGATCGTGCAAGTAACCCAGTAATTCTTTCGGAAAGGGCAGGTTATGAGCCGCATAGACTGCGACTGGATTCTCGCAGATACAGGTACGCGCATCCGTGTAAGCCAGGAAAGACCGCAAATCAAAGGCTTCGCTTGCCGTCTTGACCCCACGAGTGTCGAGTCCGTTTTTGCTTAAATTCTCAAGCCATTCAGAAGGATAATGCTCATCCACGACTCCAAGTAGACCGACTCGTTCACCCCAGTGGTGGATACTTGCAGCGGCGTAAAGCAAAGAACCGCCCTGTTGGTTAAAGACGGTTCTTCCGTTCACATCAATGATGAATTCTCTGCGAATCTGGCCTGCTGCTACGAATTTAATATCATTCCTCATCGTCATTAATCAACCGGCCTATTGTCTATCCCGCGCGGATTACGATGTTGGTGGAGTTTTATCTTTTCCCGGTATCCGAGATCATCCTGAGCAAAGTGACGATTCCCATACCAATCTTCGCGCCGTCACCAGAAGTAAGACGGAGTGACTCACCGCCTTCTTCCTGTTTTTTTACGATCAAATACGCGGCGGCCAGACCGGTTAGCAGACCAATGGAACCGCCGATGAAGAAAGTTATGGATTTCCAGTTCGGGTTATTGGACATGATGACTCCTTTATTGAATATCTTTATGAAAAGCCATTCGCAGCAGGTGAATGAGCCCTGCGATCGTTGCCCTGGTCCGTATGAGCGGGGCGGCAGCTGCCTGGGTAATGCTATCGGTGCGCATTTGCAGATACCTGCTGAAACCAGCAGCTGTAGCCAGGTGAGGGGTTATAGACGCCCGTGCATTTTTCAATAGCCTGATAAAAAAGAACAATAACGCGAGAGGAACAAGGCTAAAGAGCAGCCAGGGTAGCACCATGAATATGGTTGAGATCATCGCCCATGTCGTATTTTTACTGTTTGGATTTCCGGCAGTGAGGATTGCCAGCATCCCAATTGCCAGAACTGCAACAACAGCCACCAGGATTGGAAGCAGGATCTGCCAGAAGAGTTGTTTTCTATGGGTCTGTTTTGCAGGATGACCGGGTGATTGGTGATACGGGGGATTATCCATGCGTCAATTTTAGCATTAATAATTCACTCCTTCTGAACCGGTGCCGTTATGAGTGGAAATATATTGAGAATTTTGTAGAATAATGTATAATTATCAATGTTGAAAAAAATACAGACGCATTTTTTTTGCGTGTAGATTTTTGGCTTTTCGATAATATAACTGGCTCGAGAAATTTTTTTACACTCCGGATGGAGTTTGGATGTAACACAGAACAAAGAGAACATTGTGAATCTTGAATTCATGAACACAATCGGATTTCAAAGCGCACCACGGGAACTGGTTCTGGTTAGTGTTGAAAAAATAAGCGGTTTCTGTTCTGGTGTGACAGGGAAATCTAAAAATTTGAAACATCCATAAAAGTAAAATAATTTCACGACTGTGATCAAAGGATCACAGACAACCGGGTTATTGCGAACAGCCAGAAGATCTTTTGGATTTTGGCTGTTTGTTTTTATGTGATGACAGAGAAGATGATAACCGCGATTCAAGTTCAGAAACGAAATCCCAATCGGGTGAATATTGACCTGGATGGTGAGTTCGCATTCGGTCTTTCGCGCATCACGGCCGCGTGGTTGAAGATCGGGGATAGACTTTCAGAAGAACGCGTTGAATTTCTGCGCCAGGAAGATGCTGTGGAAGTTGCCTACCAGCGCGCGTTGCTGCTGCTTGGTTATCGCGCCAGGAGTGAACAGGAATTGCGCAGGAAACTGACCGAAAAGAATTTCACTGCAGACCAGGTTGAAATTGTAGTGCAAAAATTGAAGCGCGCCAACCTGATTCATGACGAGAGTTTTGCTCGAGATTGGATTGAGAACCGGAATTTACTGCACCCGCGTAGTAAGCGCCTGATGCGCCTGGAATTATTACAAAAAGGTGTTGATGAAGAACACATCGAAACTGCGTTAAGCGGGGCAGCTGCTGACCATGATCTTGCCAGGCGCGCAGCTTCTGCCTATTCAAGAAGGCTTGCAGGGCGAGATTTCGTAACTTTTCGAAAGAGATTAAGCGGTTTCCTGGCGAGACGGGGATTTTCATACGATGTCATTATCCAGGTGGTTGCTGAGCAATGGAAGCAACTTGATTCTACCAACAACATTAAAAATAATGAGGAAGTGTAAACATGGGAAAAATTGAAGCTGGGTTGATCATATTGTTCGTTCTGGGAGCGCTGCTGCTCGCAGCGGTTCTCACGATTTTGCTGGTCAGAATGTTCCAGGCAAAGTTCAAAAAGGATCAGGCGGAAAAGGCTGATGCTGTAATGCTTGCGGCGGTTGAAAAAGCTAAAACAGTGGAGCTGGAGGCACGAGACAAAGCTCTCAAGGTATTACAGGAATCCGAACAGGAATCGACCCGCCGCCGGCAGGACATCCTGAGAGAAGATGACCGGCAGCAAAAAAGACGCGCTGAACTTGATCATCGTCTTGAACGGCTTGAACTTCGCGAACAGAATTTGAACAAGCGTCAGAGCGCCTTGGATAAGAGGGCAAATGACATCGAAAAACTGTACACAGACCAGCTGGATGAGTTGCAGCGCATCGCGCAGATGTCAATGGATGAAGCCAAGCAGGTGCTGCTGACCGAAGCGGAGAAGGAAGCCCGCAACGATATGGCGCGCATCATTCGCTCGATCGAGGCGGAAGCCCGAACCGAAGGCGACAAACGCGCCCGTGAGATCATCACTGACGCCATACAAAGAGTCGCCTCTGAACATGTGGTCAGTGTTTCAACCTCTCTGGTGACGCTGCCGAATGAAGAAATGAAAGGCCGTATCGTCGGCAGGAATGGCCGCAATATCCGGGCTTTTGAACAGGCAGCTGGGGTGGATGTGATCGTGGATGATACCCCTGAAGCAGTGACCATCTCCTGTTTTGACCCCGTCAGGCGCGAGATCGCCAGGCGCTCACTGGACCGGCTTATCATCGATGGCCGAATCCATCCCGCGCACATTGAAAAGATCCTGGCAGAAGAGGAACGGGAAGTTGAAAAAGCCATCGTAGAGGCCGGTGAAGAAGCCGCGTTTGACGCCGGTGTGGCGGGGATCCACCCGGAAGTGCTGAAAATGCTCGGGAGGCTTAAGTTCCGCACATCGTACGGACAGAACCAACTGGCCCATGCTGTGGAGGTCGCCAGGCTTTCAGCAGTGCTGGCCGCGGAATTAGGTGCGGATGTTGAAGTTGCCCGGGCTGGCGGTTTGCTGCATGACCTGGGCAAGGCAATGGACCATAACACGGAGGGTACACACGCACAACTGGGGGCTGATTTTGCCCGCCGTTATGGTGTCAATTCAAAGATCGTCAACGCCATGGCTTCTCACCATCATGAGGTGGAGCAGGAATCTATTGAAGCTGTTATTGTTGAAGCCGCTGATGCCATCTCCGGTGCCCGGCCGGGAGCCCGCCGCGAGGACCTGGAGCAGTACATTAAACGTCTACGCGCGCTGGAAGAGATCGCCAACTCATTTAAGGGTGTGCAGCAGAGTTATGCCATCCAGGCAGGGCGTGAAGTGCGTATCATCGTTCAGCCTGAGGAGATCGATGACCTGGCGTCAACCCGCCTGGCGAGGGACATCGCCAAGAAGGTGGAAGAAACCATGCAGTATCCCGGGCAGATCAAGGTGACCGTCATACGCGAAACCCGCGCGGTGGAATTTGCCAAGTAATCACACCAGCAAAAAAATGGCTCTCCACTTATGGAGAGCCATTTTTTTTAACCTGACCAGGGCATGAACTCTTCGAAGAAATCGAGTGTGTACCAGCTCTTTACTTCTTTACGATCCAGGAAGTAAAGAGTGGAAAGGTCGTGCGTTACTGAGGATCCCAATCCGACGGCGGAAGTGTAGCCTGCGCTGTAAGTGTAATCCAGCACAGAGGAATCAGCTTCACCATACGGGTATGCAAAGGTGCAAATCTCAACCCCAAGTTTATCTTCAAGGTAGGATTTCGAAAAAACGATCTCCTCCTCCCATCCTAACCCTAGTGTCAGATCCGTGTGGTGCATACTGTGGGAACCGATTTCCCAACCCTGACTGATCATTTCCTGGAGTTGTTCCGAGCTGAGATTACCGCGCGTATCCACGGTATCTCCGATGATAAAAGCGGTTCCGGCAAATCCAAAATGGCTCAGGATCGGGTAAGCGTTTTCATAAAGATCGAGGTAACCGTCATCAAACGTGATGATGACCGGACGACCGGGAACAGTGCCGCCTTCTCTGATCAGGTCCGCGAGGTCTGAGATAGTAATCGTTTGATACCCGTTTTCATATAACCAATTCATCTGTGATTCCAGCGCGGCGGTTGTCACTGAATACTGACTTTGGATCGTATCTGAAACATGGTGGTATAGCAATATCGGAACGGTAACCGCGCCGGACCCCACTTCTTCGGGGCTGACAGAAACGGGATCTGCTGCCGCGGGTTCCTGCGTATCGGCCGGTACCTCTGGTTCTGATGGCATCTCGGTCGGAGGTAATGTTGGAAAAGGTGTGCTGGTGGCAGTGGCGGTGGCTGTTGGGGTTGAGGTAAGCGTGGCGGTTGGGGGTTGCGGCTGAAAAGGCGTCATCGTCGCCGGTAACGGCGCCTGGGGAACAACAGCCAGTTGCGTACATCCGGTAATTAGAATGCCCGTTATCAGCGTGAGGATCGCGCAGGATATTTTGAAAAACCGATTCATTGTAAATTGAGTATAACCATTAATTCACATTGAAAGACTACAGGAATTGAGAAGCCGCGCCAACGTAAGGGTTGAGCCTCATTTCCTCCCCTACGGTCGTTGTAGGACCATGCCCGGGGATCAATAAGGTTTGAGGAGGCAAGGTAAAAATTTGTGTTTCAATACTTTTCTTGAGCTGGTTAAAACTACCGCCGTCCAGATCAGTGCGCCCGATACCCTGGTAAAAGATCAGGTCACCCACCACAGCTGTTTTGATGTCATCGATATAAAAAACCACGGAACCCGGTGAATGACCGGGCGCGTGCCTGACCTGTATGATGCTGTTATTCAGTTTGATTGACTGGTCATCTTCCAAATAGAAATCAGGGTCGGAAGGGATGTCCATCGGAATCCTGAAGTGAATCGAACCCCCCCCCTGCCCGCCAAAGCGCCAGGTCAGCTTTGTGCAGCGCGGTCTTTGGTTTTGGCTCCAGGTTGGCGAGCAGGTACGCCAGACCGGCAAAATGGTCAAAATGCCCGTGAGTAAAAAGGATCATTTCAACGGTTAATGCATTTCCCTCAATAAAAGTGAGAACATTCTCCGGATCAAACGAAGGATCAATAATTATGGCGTGACGCGTTGCTCCCTCATATAGGATAACAACATTATTTCCCATTGGGCTGGAACTTATTACATTAACTTGCAGATCCATATGCACCAGTTCTTTTCTGCCGGATCAGGATGATCAGGTTAAACACGATCGTTAAGGATATGAGCACAATGGAAACGGTGTAAATTGATTGCGGATTTTTATCATATAGCACACCAGCCAGAACCGGCGCGACGATGACAGCGATGGCATTCATCGTCTCCACCATGCCGTAGGCCAGGCCGGTTTGGCGGGGGTTTACCAGTGAACGGGAGATCGCGAGTACCATTGACCGGCACAAGCGGTATCCTCCGATAAAGAAAAACCCAAATCCGAACCAGAATGGCAGATCAGCGGCAAGAAACGTAATGGAAAATACCAGTACCCACACCTGGCCTACAATGAAGCCCATGACTACAGGTAAACTACCCAGGGCAAGCGTGGCAATCGCGTTCCCCAGGCTGCCGATGGCACCGAAAATCCCGATTATCGAACGTGAAAAATCATGCTGATTCTGTAAAAAACTGGGCGTAAAGGGTTGCGGGAGGTATATCGCGAAAATGCTCACCAGTGTGACCGCCAGAAAGGCGAAGAAACGTGTATTTTTCAGGATCCCCATGTTGATATGAGCAACCTGGTCTGCGTGATGGGTCTCAGGCGCACGGGAAGCGAAGAGAATGATAATGGTCGAGATGACAAAAATTACGGCGGCAAAGATGTATACGGTTTTCAAACCCAGGCGGTCAGCGATCAATCCGCCGCTGACAGGACCGAGTACAGCTCCCAGATGGTAAAAGCCTGAAGAAAATGTAAGCGCCCGACCGATGCTCCAATCACCGCGTACGTTGGTGATGTAACTATTCATCGGGGCGATCACGAAACTGGTTAGCCCGTACAGGATCAACCCGACCACGAACATCGGCAGGCTATTGGCAAGTGCCATCGTCCAGGCTGCGGTGGTGCCAAGAAACCATGAAGCCCACATGATCGACCTGGACCCGAAACGGTCGGATAGGTAACCCGCGGGGATCTGGAAAACCGCCATGGCGATGCCCATCACACCAAAAATCGTTCCGATCATTACCGGATTCGCGCCAAACTCCTGTAAATACAGCGGCTGGAAATAGATAAATAATCCTTCGCCTACCCCCCAGGTGAAGAGGGAAATCGTCACCAACAGCAGGTTGCGGTTCATGCGGCTTTATTGATCCGCTTTAAAAAGGATTTAACTTCCGCGAAGATCTTTTCTCTTTCGGGTTCCCGGATGATGACATGACCGCTGTTTTCTACCCAGAACCCTGTCTTATCAATTGCGCCCAACCTGGTGTACAGCGTCTTGAGGCTTTCAGTTGGTATTCCCTTATCCACCCTGGATTGGACGAGTAATACAGGGATTGAGATGTTTTTCAGTTCGTCCTGCATGATCTTGATCAACCGGTCCAACTCGATGATCGCGCGGCTGGGATAGAAAGGGTAGTCCATGTGATCCAGCGCGGCTTCAAGGTTGCGCCAGTCGGGCTTGCCTTTACTGATGCGGAGGTTCAACCTGCCGATCAGCGGCAGCAGCCAGGCGCGTGGATCATGAGGTAAGTCGCAGGGTGTGGAGAATGCAACCGCAGCGCAGCAATCAAACCTGGCTGCGGCGATCAAGGTGAGCACACCACCCATTGATAGCCCCATTACTACCTGCCGGTCAGTGCTGCCTTTCAACAGGTTCAAGCCGTCTTCAACAGAGGCGATCCAATCATCGCATCGTGCGCGAGTCATGTCCTTTGGGTTTGTAGCGTGACCAAATAACCGCGGGGCGAGTATGGTGTAGTTCTCTTGAGCCAATGAGTCTGCCAGCATGCGCATCTCTTTTGGTGTGCCGGTAAATCCATGCACAAGCAGGCAGCCGGTTTCTCCACCAGGAATGAAAAATGGTTCAGCGGTCGGCATGGTCAAACGTGCGGTCATTCTGGCTCCTTCTGTTCGCTTACAATGTCATCAACTCACGCGGCAGGTCACTTAAAGAGACGCTGCCAGTTTCTGTGACCAGCATATCGTCTTCAATACGTACGCCGCCCCGGTCGGGCAGGTAAATGCCAGGTTCAACTGTGTAAGTCATGCCTGTACTAAGTTGTTGTGGATTTCCGTTGAAGATGTAAGGAGGTTCATGGTCTTCGAGACCCAACCCGTGGCCGGTTCGGTGCGTGAAGAACTCGCCGTAACCCGCCCTCTCGATCACAGTACGAGCCGCCTGGTCAACCTCACCGGCATTCGCGGCTGGTTTACCAGCAGCGCGCCCCGCGTGGTTCGCCTGTTTGACGGTTTCATAAATCGTTCTGAGTTCAGGATCGATGTCACCAACGGCAAATGTGCGTGTCAGATCTGAACAATATCCGTTCGAACGTGCTCCCCAGTCAATTACTACCAGGTCGCCTGTTTGCAGGGCGCGATCAGTAGGCGCCGCGTGAGGGTTGGCGCTGTTGGGTCCACTGGCGATGATCGGCTGAAAAGGCAGTTCAGAGTCTGAGCCGTTGCGCAGTAGCTGGATCGTGAGTTCGGCTGCGAGCATTTTCTCTGTGACGCCGGTTTTGATCATAGGGAGAATATCCAGGAGTGAACGCTGGGCAATTGCAACCGCTTTGCACATTTCATTGATCTCAACTGAATCCTTGTGGAGGCGCAGCTCGCCGACAACCCCGCTGGCGGAGGTAAACCTGGCGGCAGGAACAGCCTGCTGCAGGTAATCCATCTCCAGGTAGCGCATTCTTACCGGTTCCAGACCGATGTTCAAATTACCAAGATTCAATGGTTTCAATGCCTGTCTGAAAGCTTCAGGCCAGGTGGCAGGATCATCACTGTAAGGCGCAGCCTGCAAGGGGATGCGTGACCGGCTCAGTTTTGCCTGTTCCAGTTCAGGCAGAATCAGCAGCGGCGGTTGACCAATGACATAGACCAGAATGGTTGGGCGTTCCATCAGGTGAAAATTCAGACCGGTGAGGTAATTGAGGGTAGGTCCGGGGTTCAATGCGATAGCGTTGAGCCCGTTCTGATCCATTAATTCCCGCAAACGCTCGAACCTGGTTTCTGCCATCAGTGATCTCCTGAACATGAGGATTATAGCCTGAAGCTGTTATGGAGAAAAGCACAAAAAATGCTTTCGCAGAAAGTAATTTTCAAAAAATTTTGGGAACTTACAGGCATGTCTGACCTGCAGGTGAGGGCTGAAGGTGATCTAAACAGTGTGTTGGAAATCATAAGGACCATTCAGGTAGATCAGTACCTCCGCAGATGCTTTCTTTTAGGGGAGCAGCTGTTTAACGCATTTTCCTTTCTTGACACTCTGATGTGTCTCGGTTAAAATCTGGCTACCTTTGTGAACGGGCCTGTAGCGCAGTTGGGAGCGCGCTTCAATCGCACTGAAGAGGCCGGGGGTTCGAATCCCCCCAGGTCCACTAGCACGGCAGGCTCGAGCAGCAAACGGTAGTATCCGGGCCCATAGCGCAGTTGGGAGCGCGTCTCAATGGCATTGAGAAGGCCGGGGGTTCGAATCCCCCTGGGTCCACTAGAGCGAATGCAGGAGTAGTAGGTCATCCAACAGCGAGCCGGGAGAGAGAGGTGTGAGCCCGGCATGTGTAACGGAGCACTGGGACCGAACTCGCCTGAGTTCCGCAAGGATAGCTTTACCGGTGAAAACATTAGCCGGTGACGGGTCCGCCCGTTAGCGCGTTTGAGCGGTCTGCGTTGGCTGCAGGCAAGCAGGGTGGTACCGCGGAGGATTCCTTCGTCCCTGTACGGGAGAAGGGATTTTTATTTTAACCAAATGATTGGAGGGAACTATGGCACGCCAGATTCCAGATTACATTCCCGCAGAGATCGAACCCAGATGGCAGCGTAAATGGGAGGCGGATGGGCTGTATCACGCAGACATCGATGAAAAACGCCCCAAGTTTTACGCGCTCACCATGCTGCCTTACCCTTCAGGAGATCTTCATATCGGGCACTGGTACGCCATTTCGCCTTCTGATGCGCGTGCGCGTTATAAACGTATGAACGGTTTCAATGTGTTATTCCCGATGGGCTTTGATGCTTTTGGGCTTCCGGCTGAGAACGCCGCCATCAAGCATAACATTCATCCCCGCAAGTGGACCTACGCCAATATCGAGAAAATGCGCGACCAGTTTCGAACGATGGGTGCGATGTTTGACTGGAGGCGTGAAATGGTCTCTTCTGACGAGAAATACTACCGCTGGACGCAATGGTTTTTCATCCAGCTCTTTAAGAACGACCTGGCATACCAGAAGATGTCTCCGGTGGACTGGTGCCCGACCTGTAATACCACGCTGGCGCGAGAACAGGTTTGGGGAGATGACCGGCACTGCGAGCGCTGCGGCACACCGGTGATCAAGAAGGACCTGAAACAGTGGTTCTTTCGAACCACGCGCTACGCGGATGAACTGGTAAATTATGAAGGGCTCGACTGGCCTGAGCGGGTGCGCACGCTGCAGACCAACTGGATCGGCAGATCTGAAGGTGCTCTGGTGACCTTCAAAACCGAAACTGGGGACAATCTCGAGGTCTTCACCACCCGACCTGATACTCTCTGGGGAGTCACCTTCATGGTGCTGGCGCCTGAACACCCGCTGGTGGAAAAACTGACGACCACAGAACAGCGGGCGGAAGTAGATCAGTACATCCTGGATGCTTCGCGCCAGACAGATATTCAACGTGAAGCGACGGATAAGGAAAAAACCGGCATCTTCACCGGCGGTTATGCCATCAATCCTGTCAACGGTGAGCGTATCCCGGTGTGGATTGCAGATTATGTATTGATGACCTACGGTACCGGCGCCATCATGGCCGTACCGGCGCACGATGGACGGGATTTTGATTTTGCGAAAAGATTCAACCTGCCGATTCGGATCGTTATCCAACCGCAGGGATTGCCTGAATTAAAGAGTGAAGACATGACCATGGCGGTTCCTGCCAGCGGCACCATGGTCAATTCCGGTGAGCTCAGCGGAACGCCGGGTGAACTCTCGTTTGATAAAGCCATCGCATTTGTTGAAAAGAAAGGCGCAGGTAGAGCCGCCACCACCTACCGCTTACGCGATTGGCTCATCTCGCGCCAGCGTTACTGGGGTGCTCCCATTCCCATTGTCCATTGCCCGGTTTGTGGGGCAGTGGCCGTGCCTGAAGAACAGCTCCCGGTTACCTTGCCTGATGACGTGGAGTGGAAGCCGACCGGTGAAAGCCCGCTCAAGCTTCATCCTACCTGGCGTTTTACGACCTGCCCAAATTGCGGCCGGCCTGCCGAACGCGAAACAGATACCATGGACACCTTTATGTGCTCCTCGTGGTATCACCTGCGCTACCTCAGTCCGGATTACGACAAGGGACCGTTTGACCCCAGGGAGTACGATTACTGGATGCCCGTGGATATTTATACCGGCGGTATCGAGCATGCGAACATGCACCTCATCTATACCCGATTCTTCCATAAAGCCTTGCGCGATATGGGGATTACCGAGGGGAATGAACCGATGCTGCAGCTGCGCAACCAGGGCATGGTGCTGGGGGAGGATTCAGAAAAAATGTCAAAAAGCCGCGGCAACGTGGTAGCGCCGGATGACCTGGTGCGTTCTTACGGGGCTGACGCCACCCGCGCCTACCTGATGTTCTTTGCACGCTGGGATATGGGTGGACCGTGGAGCAGCGGTGGCATCGATGGCGTGATGCGCTGGCTGAGGCGCGTGTGGGGCATTGTGCTTGAAAATGGAGGTTCGGGATTGGCTGATGCGGAGTCAGTGAAATTATTACGCCGCAAGGTTCACCAGACGCTGCGTTCGGTAACCAGGGACTTTGATCAGTTTGAGTTCAACACCATCATTTCAAGCCTGATGGAACTTTCGAACGAAATGTCGCACCTGAAGAATAGAGTTTTCGGGAGCGATGCGTGGAACGAAGCGCTGGAGATTTACTTACAGATGATGGCACCGGTGGTTCCGCACATCGCCGAGGAACTCTGGCAGCGCATCGGAAAACCCTATTCAGTCCATACCAGCCGCTGGCCGCGAGTGGATGAGAAAGCCGCAGCAGTGGAGGAGATCACCCTGGTGGTGCAGGTGAATGGCAAGGTGCGTGACCGTATCACCGTGCCGGTGGACATCAGCGATGAAGAAGCCAAAATAAGCGCGCTTAATAGCGAGATTGTACAAAAACAACTGGAGGGCAAAGCTCCCCGGCAGGTCATCTATGTAAAGGGACGGCTCGTGAATATTGTAGCGTGATCAGTTTCGTAGATGATTTGTGGCTGACGGGTTGCCCGCCAGCCACTTTTTTGACCTCAGAGGCTGTGTTCCGCTATAATGAATTCGAGAAATTTGATAAAGAAGCGAGGTGAATATGCTGCTTGGAGAAATGACCTGGATGGAAGTTGAGCAATACCTCAAAACGGATGACCGCATCATGCTGATAACCGGGGCGACGGAACAGCACGGGTATATCTGCCTTGAAACGGATATCAAGATCCCGCTGACGCTGGCCAGCGCGGCTTCAAACCAGACAGGAGTGCTTGTTGCGCCTCCCTTGAATTTTGGCTGTTCCTCTTACTTTGTGGATTTTCCAGGCACGATCAGTTTCAGGGTGCAAACGCTGATCAACGCCATTGAAGATATGGTCAGGTCAGTACACCGCCAGGGTTTCAAACGGGTTTTATTTGTGAACGGTCACGGCGGCAACGACCCGGCGAAACTGGCTTTGGGCGAACTCGTAAATGAGCTGCCAGATCTGCAGGTGAGCTGGTACGATTGGTGGAAATCCCCATCTGTAAACACGGTGGCAGAAGCCCACGGTCTGGATACTTATCACGCTTCGTGGATGGAAGCCTTTCCGTTTTTGAGAACCAGCGGCATGCCTGAAGGGGTCAAAGAACCCTTCAAGCCAGATCTAATTCTCCCTTCTGGAAAGGTACGCGCCGCCCTGGTGGATGGCGTCTATGGCGGAGCTTACCAGGTGAGCGATGAGATCATGAACGAGGTTTTTAACGCCGCACTGCAGGATGTGCTGGATCTGCTGCAATTCAAGGGTGGCTGAAATATTCGGATGAGGTTTAACCCCCGGCTTTTCACGGAAGCGAGAATTAACGGGCTGTTATTCATTCTGACGGTCCTCTCATCTTTCCTGGTGGGAGGGATCGCTGTATTGCAGTCCTATCAGTTGAGCCTGGTGATCTCGGGGGTTTTCATCGATCACCGCACGCTGAAAGAGGTTAACTCGCTCCTGCAGTTAATCCTGGCTCTAGTTTTAATACGCGTGTTATTTAACGTCATCTCCGAGCTGCTGGCGGGCAGGATGACGATCAATATAAAAAACAAACTTCGAGTTGAGCTCCTCGCGAAGATTGACCGGTTGGGACCTGAATACCTGAAGAATGAGCAGACAGGTGAACTGACCACCACCGCGCTGCAGGGCGTTGACGCGTTGGATGAGTATTTCTCGCAGTATTTACCGCAGGTGCTGGTTTCCGTGCTGCTGCCGCTGACCATCCTGGCGGTGGTTTTCCCAATCGACCCTCTGACAGGCATCGTTTTTGTGCTGACCGCGCCTTTGATCCCGTTATTCATGGTCTTGATCGGTTGGGCAGCTGAAGCGCTGACCAGGCGGCAATGGAAAGCCCTAACTTATCTTGGCAGTTACTTTCTTGATACGTTGCAGGGAATATCCACTTTAAAATTGCTTGGCCGCAGCAGGGAGAGGGCGGCTGACGTGCGCCAGGCGAGTGAGCACTACCGCCAGACTACGCTGGAGGTGCTGCGTGTCACGTTTATTTCCGCGCTGGCGCTGGAGCTCATCGCTACCATTTCAACCGCGGTTGTAGCCGTTGAGATCGGATTGCGGCTGCTCTACGGGCGCATCGCGTTTCAACAGGCGTTCTTCATCCTGTTGATCGCTCCTGATTTTTACCTTCCACTGCGCAACCTGAGTGCCAGGTATCACGCGGGAATGACCGGAGTAACCGCTGCGCAAAAGATCTACAGCCTGTTGGACGCACCGGAACCTGTCATCCATGCAGTTCAACCGGTACGCCAACTTGATGAGGTTGCAAACGCTGATTTCAAGATCAGTATTAGAAACCTTTCGTATTCCTACCCCGGGTTGAGTTCGCACTCCCTAGAGCACATTAACCTGGAAATAGAGAAAGGCAGGCATTATGCCCTGGCCGGCAGGAGCGGATCAGGAAAAAGCACCATGGCGCGCATCCTGCTGCGTTTTATTGAGCCTGACCTTGGGGAGATCCTGCTGAATGGATCCGCCATTCAAGAGTATTCCAGAGACGATTGGCGGCGTTTCACGGGATGGCTGCCTCAGAACCCTTCCATTTTCAACGATACATTACTCGTAAATGTTACTTTGGGCGACCCATCCTTCACCATTAACGAAGTCGAATCAGCCCTGCGTTCTGCCGGGTTGGCTGAGCTGCTTGCCAGTCTTCCTCTGGGTCTGGCAACACCGCTGCTTGAGAGCGGTACGCGGCTCAGCGGGGGGCAGCTGCAGCGCCTGGCTTTGGCGCGTGTCTTCCTGCGGCAACCCTCCCTGCTGTTACTGGATGAACCCACTTCACATCTGGATCCGGATCTTGCCAGGTCACTGGATTCCTCAATAAAAACATTAATGCAGGAACGCACTACCCTGACCATCGCGCATCAGCTTTCCACCATCGAAGGCGCTGATGAGGTAATTTTCCTGCGAGATGGACGGATTGCGGCGATCGGAAACCACGCGACTTTGATGCGAACTATCCCGATGTATGGGGATTTTATAAAAGGTGAGGAAATTCGTTCATGAATGGCCTGCGCCGTTTGTTCGCCATCCTTAGGGAATTTACTGGTGAAGTTCTTTTGTCGCTGCTGCTGGGTGTCGCAGCCATTGCAGCCGGGATCGGGCTGCTCGGGACTTCCGCATACCTCATATCCAGCGCGGCGCTCAAACCATCAATTGCTGAATTGCAGGTGGCAATCGTGGGTGTGCGCTTCTTTGGGATCAGCCGTGGTGTATTTCGCTACCTTGAACGGCTGGTATCACACTCTGTAAACCTGCGGGTATTGACCCGCCTGCGCGAGGATTTTTACCGGCGCGTGGAACCCGGCGCACCGGCGAACCTGGCAGCGCATCGCAGCGGAGAAATCCTGGATCGTGTGATGGGAGACCTGGAAACGCTGGAGAACTTTTATGTACGCGTTGTCGCCCCGGCAGTGGTAGCCCTTGTGATCATCACCGGTGTGAGCTTTTTCGTAGGGGGTTACGCGCTGCGGCTTGGCTTGATCCTTGCCCTCGGATTGCTGATCGGTGGATTTTTGCATCCCGCGCTAACTGCAATAGTTTCGAAAAGCCACATCCAAAACCTGGCGCGGTCAAAAGCAGATACATCAGCCAGGCTGGTGGAGGTCTTACAGGGTTTGGAAGACCTCCAGGTCTACAACGCTCAAGACCGCTACTTTGGTTCATTGTTGAAAGCCTTTCAGCTCTCGGGGAATTTACAGAAGAGACTGTTGAATATCAGCGTTGGCAGCAGCGGGCTCGCGCTGTTGATCACCAACCTGACAGTTCTGACTTTATTGTGGACGGCCATCCCCCTGGTTGGGGATGGGGAGTTCACTGGAATCTCGCTGGCTGTGATCACGCTGGTAGCGATCGCCAGTTTTGAAGCGGTTACCGCCATGCCGGCAGCAGCGCTCAATTTGAATGCCAGCGCCGTGGCTGCCGCGAGGTTATTTTCCATTGGTGATGGGGCAATCAGGGGGCGAGTCGGTGCGGTTACTCCGGACTTGATATCCTGCCCGGAGCTCATTCTTGACGGGGTCAGTTTCACGTATCCTGAAGGCGATCACGCGGTTTTAGCAGGCCTTGATTTTGCGCTCAAACCAGGCTGCAAGATCGCTATAGTTGGCGCCAGCGGCGCGGGTAAGACCAGCCTGGTGAACCTGTTGATGAGTTTCGCACAACCGCAAACGGGGAGCATCAGGATAAACGGGGTTGATCTACGCGATGCGGATCCTGAATGGAGCCGATCTATGTTCTCGGTGCTGCCGCAATCTGCATATTTATTCAATGATTCTGTGCGAGGGAACCTGCTGCTGGCAAAAACTGACGCGGATGATAAGGAATTGATCTGCGTACTGGAGGAGGTTGATCTGCTCGATTGGTACCACGCGTTACCGGATGGATTGGACTCATGGATCGGGGAACACGGTGTAAGGATGAGCGGCGGGGAAAGGCAGCGGCTGGCGATCGCACGCTTGCTGCTACAGGATCGGCCTTTCGTTGTTCTTGATGAGCCAACAGCCAGCCTTGACCGGGTTACTGCGCGCAAGGTAATGGAGAGTATTAATACGCGAACTGGAGATAAAGGTATGCTCCTGATCACTTACGATCTGGACCTTCTGAAAGGCATGGATGAGATCCTGGTCATCAGTGATGGCAGAATCACACAACGGGGAACCCTGATCCCGCTACTGGAAATGGATGGGGTGTTTCGTGATCTATTTGACCTTGAAAACAATCGGATACGGGATTCGTGAGTTATTTAGCCCGGTTTGATCCCGTCTGGTCAGTCAACAGCAAGTACCGCCTGAATGGCTTCCAGTGTGATAATACCCGGCCTCAGGATTCTCACTTCCTCGGTCGAACAATCAACAACGGTAGAAGGAATACCGCCCGGGCAGCGTCCACCATCAAGGATGAGCGGCACGCGGCCTTTTAACTGGTACAGCACATCGCTGGCGTCATGCGGGTTGTTCTTTCCGCTTAAATTGGCCGAGGTTGTGGCGAGCGGTCCAAATTTTCTAATCAGTTCAAGCGCAACCGTGTGGTTCGGCATCCGGATTCCAATTGAACTTCCAGCGGATAATAATTCCGGGAGATCCTTCTTTTTTGGGACCACAATGGTGAGCCCGCCAGGCCAGAAATGTTGGATCAGTTTTCTGGCGGTAACGGTGAGTGAATCAGTCAAAATGGAAAGCTGGTCAATGCTGCCAATGAGCACCGCGATCGCTTTATTGGCATCTCTGCCTTTGGCTTCAAATAGCTTGATGATGCCTGGTGAATAGAAGGCATTTGTTCCCAATCCATAGACCGTATCGGTAGGAAAGGCGACAATCTCTCCTTCGGTCAGAAGATCGAGGGCGGTCTCGATCGAAGCGGGGATTTCTGCGGGTAAAGTGATGGTCTGCATAGGTTTTATGGCATCATAGCTGTATATTGACCAGACGATTGAAAGAAGCCAGATCTTTAATTACCGAAATTTTTGCTTTAGGGAACTTACGGATCATAATTTCCCTGACGGTACGATATTGATTATATTGTATTTCGAAAAATGCACACCCATTTGGCAAGATCTTTTTTTGTAATGTGTTAATCAATTCCGTTATCAATTTCATACCGTCCTCACCCCCATCCAGAGCCAGCCGGGGTTCATATCTCGCAACAGCGAGAGTATCAAGTTCATTCGATGGAATATACGGGAGGTTTGCGAGGATCAGGTCGAAGGTTAGCTCGACGCCTGATAAAAGGTCGGACTGGATGAAATGGATCTGATGTTCAACTGCATGCAGACTGGCGTTTCTGCGGGCGATTGCCAGGGCTTTTTGCGAGATATCGACAGCCGTGACCCGTAAATCAGGAAAACGCTTTGCCAGTGAAATGGCGATGATTCCTGACCCGGTACCAATATCTGCTGTCTCCCTCCTGCCGGGATGCGCTTCCAGCCAGGATATGGCTTGTTCTACCAGGATCTCGGTCTCCGGCCTGGGAATAAGGACCTGTTCATTGACGATGAAATCCAACCCGAAGAAGGCCTTATTCCCGGTAATGTAAGCCAGCGGTACACCTGCCTGCAGTCGTTCCACCGCATCGTCCAATTTCTGAATTTGATCTGTTTCAAGGCTCGTCTCAGGGTGAGCGATGATCCATGAGACCGGTTTACCTAATAAACGGGAGGTGATAGCGTTAATTTCTATTGATGGGAATTCAGTTTTTTCCCGCAGCAGCGCACGTTTTTCTGTGATCCAGCTGCCGAGATCAACTTTCGTCATTTTCCCCGCTTGAGGATAATCGTTCAGTTTCATCACGGAGCGAGAGTTCATCGATGAAGAGGTCGATCTCGCCTGCCATCACCGCGGGCAGGTTATAGGAGGAAATATTGATGCGGTGATCGGTGACGCGGCTCTGCGGGTAGTTGTAGGTGCGGATCTTTTCTGACCGGTCACCAGTGCCTACCTGTGACCTGCGATTATCATCGCGTTCCTGGCGGCGTTTTTCTTCTTCGATCTCAAATAACCTGGCACGTAGAATGCCCATTGCCCTTAGTTTGTTCTGCAGCTGAGATCGTTCGTCCTGGCAGGCCACGACCATGCCGGTGGGGATGTGGGTGATGCGTACCGCGGTGGCATTCTTTTGTACATTCTGGCCGCCCGCGCCTGAGGATCGGAACACATCGATGTTGATATCGGTCTCAGGTATCTGAATGTCAACGTCTTCAACCTCAGCCATCACCGCCACGGTAACAGTGGATGTGTGAATGCGGCCGCTGGATTCGGTCGCTGGGATGCGTTGAACCCTGTGAACCCCGGATTCGAACTTGAAGCGTGAGTAGGCGCCCTTTCCTTTGACCATGAAAATGACTTCTTTGTAACCGCCGATGCCGGTTTCATTCGCTGAAATCATTTCAACGCTCCAACTTCGGGCTTCAGCATAATGCAGGTACATGCGCATCAGCTCCGCAGCGAAAAGACCGGCTTCATCGCCGCCTGCACCTGCGCGGATCTCGATGAACACATTGTTCTCATCACGCGGGTCTTTGGGGATCAGCAGGCGCTTGAGCTGCTTTTCAAGCTCCTCGATCTGGGGAGGCAGCCCCTCGAGCTCAAGACTTACGAGCGCGCGCATGTCTTCATCGCCGCTGGCTTCCAACTCCTGGGCCTGTTTCAGTTGATCGAGCAGGGAGCGGTAGCGGGTGGAAAGCTGGATGACAGGTTCCAGTTCAGAACGTTCCTTCGCGAATTCCACAACCTTCTGGTAATCCTGGATATTTTCATCCATGAGGCGGGTCAGTTCGTTGTAACGGGTTTCAATGGCCGTAATTTTTTCGAGCATGGCATTCCTGCGTTTTTAAGATTGGACCGCTCAGATTATACCAGCCTTCAAATGGCAAAAACCATCTGTAGTCATGAAGAAAGCCTTAGCTTTTCTACATTTACCTTTTTAACCAGTTCGCTTAAAATGGATTAAATCAAACATCACTGGAGGAATTTATGGCTTGTACTGATAAAAAGGTTTACCAGAGCAGCGCAGCACCGGCTGCCATTGGACCATATTCGATCGCAGCCGGCGGTGGACCGTTCGTTTTTAGCGCGGGTCAGATTGCCATTGACCCCAACACGGGTGATCTTGTACCAGGCGGGATTGAAGAACAAACGCACCAGGTTTTTTCAAACCTAAAGGCTGTGTTAAAAGCAGCATCCTCCTGCCTTGAGCAGGTGGTAAAAACGACAGTCTACCTGCGCGATATGAAAGACTTTCCGTTGATGAACAAGGTCTATGGCGGTTATTTTGAAACCAATCCGCCGGCGCGAACCACCGTGGCAGTCGCTGGTTTGCCTAAAGATGCCCTGATCGAAATCGAAGTTGTCGCATTATTGTGTAAAGATGGTGAATGCTGAAAACCAGCTGGAAACAGGTGAATTAATAAAAAAATGGAACCGGTAAGCGTATCGGTCATCATACCCTGTTACAACGAGGAAGGCACGATCGGGGAGCTGCTTCATGCCATCCTCGCTCAAACCTATCCCACCGATAAGGTGGAGGTGGTCATCGCGGACGGGTTTTCAACTGACCGGACCCGCGAGCAGATCGATGGGTTCAAATCCGCGCATCCGCAATTACGCATTACGGTAGTAGACAATCAGCAGCGCACCATCCCGGCGGCGCTGAATCAGGCGATAGCCGAGTCCAGCGGGATGGTGTTGAGCCGCATGGACGCCCATGCGATTCCCGCTCCGGACTACATAGAAAAATCGCTCGCAGCCCTGCTTGCAGGTTACGGTGAAAACGTAGGTGGGGTCATCGATATCCGCCCTGGAAGTGACACCTGGATTGGGCACGCGATCGCAGTTGCCACGGCGCACCCGTTAGGTGTTGGGGATGCCCGATACCGCACGGCTACAAAGCCGGGTGTAGCTGATACGGTCGCTTTTGGCACTTACCGGCGTACGCTGATCGATCGCATCGGTGGTTATGATGAAACTCTGCGCATCAACGAGGATTATGAATTTAATACCCGGGTCAGGCGTTCTGGCGGGAAGATCTGGGTTGACCCGAGTATTAGGGTGGGTTACTACTCCCGCCCGGATTTGACATCCCTGGCGAGGCAATACTTCGCGTACGGGTTCTGGAAATTCAAGATGCTGCTGCGTTACCCCGCTTCACTGCGCTGGCGGCAGGCGCTGCCACCCGTTTTTGTTTCAGGTATTTTGATGTTATTATTATTGTCCACATTCTGGGCGCTCGCGCGGATCCTGCTGGCAGGGGTGATCTGCCTCTACCTCGCGATTCTTCTGGCCGGGTCTATCAAACCTGCCATAAAACGGAAAAGGATAAACCTTATTCCCGGGATTCCAACTGCCATTATTACCATGCATTTTGCCTGGGGAAGCGGTTTGTTGTGGAGTTTGATCAAACATTTGCTTACAGGTCTGAAGAATGGCCATTGAAAAACCTCAACTGAAAAAACGCTGGCGCATTCGCGATGGCGAGAGACAGGCGATCCTGTTCCTTGGCGATTTGCTCGTAACCTACATAGCGATTTTTGTCGGGTTGTACTTTTGGGGACAAAAGGATTGGCTGGATTTTTCATGGGCATTCCTGGGGCAGCGCGCTCCGTTCTGGTTTTACCTACTGCCATTTCTCTGGATCATCTTTCTTATTGAGATCTACGACATCCGCAAAGCCAACCGGCGGGAGGATGTGATCCGCGGGATCGCCACCGCGGCTGGCGTCAGTTTCATCATTTACCTGCTTATCTTTTTCATCTCCGAACCGAATTCGCTGCCGCGGCGCGGTGTCTTTATTTTCATAATTGCTGCCACCATCCTGACTTTTGCATGGCGTTTGCTCTACATCCGTATCTTCACCGCACCAGTCTTCATGCGCCGGGCTTTGATGATCGGTGCCGGTAAGGCTGGATCTACGCTGGCTTCCATGCTGCGGGAAGTGCAAACAGGACCTTTTCTACTCGTCGGGTACATTGACGATGACCTCGAAAAACAAGGCCAAGAGATCAATGGTTACAGGGTGCTTGGTTCTGCTGAGATGATGACCGGGTTGATCGAGCAGCTGGACATCACCGATCTGATCTTCGCCATATCCGGCGAGCTTAAACCGGGGTTATTCCGCGCCATCCTCAACGCGGCAGAGAAGGATATCGAAGTTACCTCGATGCCCACCCTTTACGAAGAGGTTTTTGGCAGGGTGCCGATCTTTTTACTGCAATCCGACTGGATACTTCGTTCGTTCATCGATCAAACACATACAACAGGCGTCTATGAAAGCGTAAAACGCCTTATTGACATCGCTGGCAGCATTTTGGGTTTGCTCCTGTTAGTCCTGCTCTATCCACTCATCGCTTTGTCCATTATTGTAGATTCAGGTTTTCCGGTGCTCTATTCGCAGATGCGTGTAGGCAAGCACGGTCAACCTTATAAGATTTTCAAATTCCGCACCATGTACCAGGACGCTGAAAAGGATGGTGTGGCACGGACGGCTTCAGCAAACGACGCGCGCATCACCCGTGTGGGTAGGCTGCTGCGCCGCAGCCACGTGGATGAGCTTCCGCAGTGCTGGAATATTCTCCTCGGCGAGAACAGTATCATCGGTCCGCGAGCAGAACAGATCGAACTGGTGAACAAATTCCAGCAGGAACTGCCTTTTTACCGGGCGCGCCTTTTTGTGCGTCCGGGGCTCACCGGTTGGGCGCAAATCAACCAGCGCTACGCTTCGACCGTTGAGGACACCGCTGTAAAGCTTGAATATGACCTTTATTACATCAAAAACCGCAACTTATTATTGGATCTGACCATTATCCTCAGGACTGTAGGGGCGGTGCTGGGATTCAAAGGATTGTGATGAGAACAAAACCCAACATGCGCAACAGGTACATGGTCATTATTGACATCATCCTCACAGTCATCGCTGTGCTCGGGGCTTACACTTTACGGCTTGAGCTCGGCGCGCTTTTCTTCTTTTACTTGCCCTCAGCTTACTGGATGATCGCGGTTTCATTGTTGATCAAGATCCCGATTTATTACCTGTTCGGTTTGTACCGGCGCTTATGGGGTTATGCCAGCACAAAAGAATTACGCCTGATCATCATCGCGGTAACCAGCGCTTCTATTCTGGTTTCGGTCATTATGATCCTGTTGTTGACGTTCAGAGCATTCAACGGTTTTCCACGTTCCGTGCTGATCATCGACTGGCTGCTCTCGATATTTCTCATCGGCGGCACACGTTTCACCATCCGCCTCATCGCAGATAATGTGAGCACTGTTTCCAGTTCGATCAGGAACAAGCAGGCGAAACGGTCGCTGATCATCGGCGCGGGTGATGCCGGTGCTTTGGTGGTGCGTGAACTGCAAAAGAATCCGGATCTCAACCTCACCCCGGTCGGCTTTTTGGATGACAACACCGCGAAATTGAAACAACAGATCCATGGCATTCCAGTGGTCGGGACGCTTGCTGACATTGGCAAGGTACTTGAGCACCGTAAGATCGAAGAAGTGATTATTGCCATACCCAGCTCCAGCGGTAAGGTCGTTCGAATGATCGCCGATGTCTGCCGCCTGAGGGGAATTCCCTTCAGAACGATGCCCGGTCTTTATGAATTGATCGGGGGCAAGGTCAGCATCAACCGTTTACGCGAGGTGGATATTACCGACCTGCTGCGCCGTCAGCCGGCGCATATGCAGGAGGAATTGATCGGCCAGACGTTGACCGACAAGCGCGTCATGGTTACCGGTGCTGGCGGTTCCATTGGGCGTGAATTATGCCGGCAGATCGCACGCTGGCAGCCTTCACACCTCATCCTGCTTGGGCATGGCGAAAACAGTATCTTTGAATCCCTTCTTGAACTTCAGGAAAACTCACCCTCGCTTGCCCTTACACCGGTGATTGCAGACGTGCGTGACTACCAGCGCATTCACAACATCTTTGCGTTGCATAAGCCGGATATTGTCTTCCACGCAGCAGCACATAAGCATGTGCCTTTGATGGAAATGAACGTGGACGAGGCGATTGACAACAACGTACGCGGAACGCTGAATGTGGTTCGCGCATGTGAAGAAAACGCTATTCAAAGACTGGTGATGATCTCGACTGATAAAGCCATACGCCCGGCGAACATCATGGGCGCGACCAAGCGCTTCTCCGAAATGATTGTGCTGGACGCGGCTGCGAGAACTGGTCACGCGTACTGTGTGGTTCGTTTCGGCAACGTGCTGGGCAGCCGCGGCAGTGTGGTGCCTCTGTTCAAACATCAAATTGCCACCGGCGGTCCCGTGACCATCACACATCCGGATATGAAACGCTACTTTATGACCATCCCGGAGGCTGTGTACCTGGTATTACAGGCGGCTGGAATGAGCAATAGCGGAGAAACCTTTGTGCTCAACATGGGGCAGCAGGTGCGCATCCTCGACCTGGCTGAAGATCTGATCCGCCTCTCAGGCCTGGAACCGGGAAAGGATATTGAAATTGTTTTTACAGGCATCCGCCCTGGAGAAAAGCTGAGCGAGGATCTCTGGGAGGAGGGCAACCAGTTCGAGCCCACCCAGCATCCTGATATCTATCAATTTGATGACCCCACAAATCTGCACGGCGAGGAACTGAAAGCCCGGATCGACCAGCTGCTCACGCTCGCGGATGAGGGTAAGGCTGAAGAGATCATAAGCTTGATCGATGAAACGATCCCTGGAGCTTCACTGGGAAGTACGCCACCGCCAGAACTACTCTCGATCGAATGATCATGAACCAGTCTAGCGCACAATGGAAAGATTTTCTCAAAGAATACCCCAACGCCCATTTTCTACAAACAGGTGATTGGGGTGAACTTAAATCGCGATTCGGTTGGAAGCCTGTAAGGTTGATCGACGGGGCGGTTGGAGCCCAGGTCCTCTTTAGAAAATTACCTTTCGGCTTCAGCATCGCCTACCTGCCCAAGGGACCGATCGGTTGCAGTGAAGCTCTTGTACGGGAAATTGATGCGGTTTGCCGGCAGAATAAAGCCATCTTTCTAAAAATTGAACCGGATATTTTTGAGGGAGAGGATCAGAAGACGCTCGCTTTCCTCGAGGGATTCATTGAATCCAGGCCGTTACAACCACGCCGCACGGTAATGGTATCGCTGGAAGGCACCGAAGAGGAAATACTCGCCCGCATGAAACAAAAAACGCGTTACAACATTCACCTGGCTGAGAAAAAGGGGGTTGTTGTAAAGAGCTCCAATGATGTCACCGAGTTTCACCGCATGGCGATTTTAACTGCCGAACGCGACCTGTTCAGTGTGCATACCCGGGCTTATTACCAGGGAGTTTACGATCTGCTTGGTGCTCAGGGGAATTGTGAGCTGCTGACCGCATATTTTGGCCACCAGGCTCTGGCATCACTCATGGCGGTGCGCGCTGGCGAAAACGCTTATTATCTTTACGGGGCTTCTTACGACCTCGAACGCAACCGAATGCCGACTTACCTGATCCAGTGGGAAGCGATGAAATGGGCGAAAAGCAGGGGGTGCAAGTATTATGATCTATGGGGCATCCCCGACCTGGAAGAAGAGGAACTTGAAAAGACCTTCAATGAAAAACCATCACATGAAGGTCTTTGGGGTGTTTACCGGTTTAAACGCGGTTTTGGCGGGCAGGTGAAACGCAGTGTGGGAGCCTGGGACAAGATTTACAACGAGAGGATGTACCGTATCTATACCACATACTTGAGACTGAGGGGCGGGCAGGCCGGGTAACCATGATCAATTACTGCCAGCAGTGCGGTTCAGTGGTTGAAAAACGCATCATCGAAGGTAGTTTACGTGATGTGTGCACAGCGTGCGGGATGATCTTCTATCACCAGTGGAAGGTCAGTGCTGGAGTGCGTGTAGTAAAGGATGGTCTTCTCCTCCTCGTCCAGCGAGGTATCGACCCATGGCGCGGAAAGTGGCATATGCCCGCAGGATACGTGGAGGTGGATGAGGCACCACGCGAAGCAGCAGAGCGGGAAGCGCTGGAGGAAACCGGCCTGGTGGTGCGGGCAGGAAAGCTGGTGGATTGTTATCTGGATACCTCTGACCCCCGCGGAAATGTGATAATCCTGCTTTATGATGCTTCTATCATCGATGGCAAGTTAATCCCCAGTGATGAGACCCCTTCAGTGCGGTTCTTCACACCAGCCGAGATTGGCTTGCTTCCGCTGGCAGGGATGAGCGCGGAGCGGGAAATCAATGATTGGATCACTAACACGAAATAATACTGACAAATGTATCATATAGACTCATGGAACAACACCATACGCGGACTTCCTGGAGCCAGCTTCCTTCAAACTAAGGAGTGGGCGGCGGTAAAAACGCAGGTGGGATGGAAAAACGAAGAATTCACCTGGCAGGACGAAACGGGCAAGGTGGTCGCGGCAGCGCAACTACTTACGCGGTCAACTCGCTTACTAAAATTCGGTCCGCGAGTCAGTATCGGGTACATCCCCAGGGGTCCGCTCATGGATTGGACAGACCGCGGATTGGTGGACCGGGTCATCACGGATCTTGAACGGATCACCAGGGAGAGAAGGCTGGTCTTCCTGAAGATAGACCCCGAAGTCCTGGTAGCAACTGAAAACCCTGCACAGAGCAGCAACGAAAAAATGATACCGGAAATACTATCTGACCGCGGATGGCGCTCTTCACCTGAACAGATCCAGTTCAGAAATACCATGCTGTTGAACCTGGATGGAGACGAACCCAACTGGTTGGGCCGGATGAAGCAGAAAGCCCGCTACAACATCAGGGTGGCAGAAAAGAGCGGTGTGGTGGTACGAAAAGCCTCGGTTAAAGATCTGACCACGCTCTACCACATGTTTGCTGAAACCGCTCACCGTGATGGGTTTATTATCCGTTCTGAAGATTATTATATCGACGTCTGGTCGCGCTTCATGCAGGCGGGAATGGCGGAAGGTTTGGTCGCGGAATTCGCTGACCAACCCATTGCCGGTCTGGTGCTGATGTTCTTCGGTTCCCGTGCCTGGTTTGTGTATGGCATGTCAACCGGGCAGCACCGCGAGAAAATGCCCAATTACCTGCTGCAATTGGAAGCCATGCGCCTGGCGCGTGAAAAAGGCTGCTCCATCTACGATTTGTGGGGTGCACCAGAGGATCCGGTAGAATCCGACCCGATGTATGGAGTGTACCGCTTTAAAGAGGGTCTGGGAGCGGAGCTGGTGCGCACGATCGGCGCCTGGGATTACCCACTGAATCCATTTCTTTATCGAGTTTATCACCAGGTGATTCCTGGTGTGCTTTCCATTACCAGATTCTTTCGCAGAAAAAAGTTGACGCAGGAGGTGTTATGAGTATTTCCAGGGTGCAACTGGCGCATCTTCCAACCCGCATCGAATACCTGCCGCGCCTCACCGCTGCATTGGGGGGGCCGCAGTTGTTTTGCAAGCGCGATGACCAGACCGGGTTGGGTTTTGGGGGAAACAAAACAAGAAAACTGGAGTTCCTGCTGGCGGAGGCGCGTGCCCGGCAAGCGGATACGCTTGTCAGCGTGGGCGCCATACAGTCCAACCACTGCCGGCAGGTTGCCGCCCTGGCTGCGCGCTTTGGTTACGCCTGCATCCTGGTGCTTTCAGGGAATGAACCCCCGCTTGCAGGCGGTAACCTTTTGCTTGATAAGCTGTTCGGCGCAGAGATCGTCTGGGCGACGCGCGACAACCGCCTGCAGGTATTGGAAGAGACCATCGCCAGGTTGCAGCAGAATGGGCAGCGGCCTTACAAGATCCCTTATGGGGGCTCCAGCGCGGTTGGGTTGATGGGCTATGTTGAAGCGATGAAGGAACTATCATCCTGCCGGGAGCAATTTGACTGGATCGTCACCGCATCATCCAGCGGCGGTACCCAGGCGGGCATGCTCCTCGGAGCGCAGTCAGCAGGTTTCAAAGGCAAAATCCTGGGGATTTGTATCGAAGGCAGCGGACTTGAATTAAGGCAGATTATTACTAACCTGATTCTTGAAGGCGTTGAGTTAAGTGGTCTGGATCCGGTTGGCGGGGATGCGATCCTTGTGGACGATGATTACATAGGCGGCGGTTACGGTGTGATGGATAAACCCGAGGTTGAAGCGATCAAGTTGTTTGCCAGTTCAGAGGGACTCCTGCTGGACCCGGTGTACACAGGGCGGGCGGCTGCCGGGCTTATCGATTTGATAAGAAAAGGATTCTTTAAAAAGGAAGAAAACGTGCTCTTCTGGCATACAGGCGGCACTCCCGCCTTGTTTGCAGAACCTTACCTCTCCTTGCTTCAAAAATGACCTCTCGCTGGATGGCATTTTTCCACGTGCTATAATGCTTTGTTGGAGATGAGCATTGAATATTGATGTTGCCACAACCGTGAAGGTGATCCTGGGCTTGCTGGCGATTTTTGCTGTCATCAGCATTTTCATGGCAGTGAAATCCATTAAAGCGGGTCACAAGCTGCTGTTTTATCAAAAACGGCAGCTGCTGATCTATCACGGCTGGCGGTTGGTGCTGCTGGCGCTGGGTTTGCTGCTCTCGGGTTTTCTAATATTCCGGTTTGGAGAACCGCTGGTATACCGCTACTTTCCTCCATCACCCACCATCACCCTGACCCCTACCATCACCATCACCCCCACGGTCACCAACACTCCCTCGATGACCTACACGCCGACGATTACCTTGACTTTATCTCAAACATACACGCCTGCCCTGCCTGATTTCATCCAGGCGACCATCCAGACACCAGTCGGACCGGACGCGAGCGCCATTTTCAGTCCGCTGAGTTTTTCTGACACAACTGAAGACGGGGTGGTAACTGAATCACTTACCGAGTTTGATCTACCGGTCAGCACGCTATTTGGTGGTTTCTCTTATGATCGCATGGCTGTTGGTGTGCAATGGACGGCGGTGTGGTTGTACGGGGAGGAGATTATCTGTTCAGAAACCAAGGCGTGGGATTACGCTCCTGGCGGGTACGGCTATACAGATTGCACCAGGCCTGTCGAAGCTTGGCTGCCGGGGGTGTACGAAGTGCGGATTTTTGTTGGGCAGACCTGGAAGGTTTCAGGCACGTTCAGAATCCTTGGTGAAGAACCGTTGATCAGCGACATTCCAACTGCGACTGGAGCGCAACCTCCTGATGAAGCAGCGGTCACCTCAACTCCTGAACCCCCTGCACCCTGATCTAAAAACGAACCAGTTTTGGTCTGGCGAAGCACCCGGCGATCTCTGCCGCGAGGCGGGCGTTGTTTTCCAATAGCGCCAGGTTCGCCTGCAAACTTTGGCCGGTTGTGGCTTTATTCAGTTTTTCAAGCAGGTAAGGTGTGAGCGTTGTGCCACTGATACCCTTACGCCTGGCGGATTCGATGGCCTTGTCAATGGCGTCATCGATCCGAGCCTTATCCAGTGCGCTCTCACCCGGAATGGGATTGCACACCAGAATAGAACTTGTTAGCCCGGCATCCCAGTGCGCAGTAGCAACTTTATAGGCTTCCTGCGCAGAATCAACCCGTTGATCTACTTTGAAACCGCTGCTCCTGGTATAGAACCCGGGGAATTCATCGGTCTGGTAGCCCAGCACTGGTACACCGCGGGTTTCAAGGTTTTCAAGTGTAGCGGGGATATCAAGAATGGCTTTGGCACCAGCGCAGACTACGATGACCGTGTTTCGCGCCAGTTCATGCAAATCAGCTGAAACATCAAAGGGATTTCCGCGGTGAACACCGCCAATCCCTCCTGTGGCAAAAACCCTGATCCCGGCTGTACTGGCGGCGATCAGAGTGGCAGCTACGGTCGTGCCACCGCTCAGCCCCTTGCTGATGGCAATACCAATGTTTCGCGGGTTTATTTTTACGGCAGCATCATCCTCAGCCAGGTGTCTGATTTCGGATTCACTCGCGCCAATGACAATTTTTCCTACAATGAATGCGATCGTGGCAGGGGTCACTCCCTGGGCACGCATGATTGACTCCAAGGTTAATGCGAGTTCAGCGTTGCGGGGACGGGGCAACCCGTGACTGATGACCGCTGATTCCAGAGCGACCACCGGTTGCCCATTCGCAAGCGCGTGAAGTACTTCAGGGCTAATTCGAAAAGATTTGGGTAGATTCAATATCATCACGCTTCTCCAGAACCAATATAGTGCAGTATATAATAGAATCACGTTTTGAACCCGGGTACTCAAGGTTGTTCAATGTCAATGATCGGGAAGTCTCAATGGTGAACGATTCAGGAAGAACAAATTTTTTTCAGTTATTCAGGGTCTACTGGCTAATTCCCATCATTTTTACTTATGCGTTGGGGGTAAGCCTGGTGCATTACTTGGGAGGCAACCTGGACGTAATCAATCTCGTCCTGGGTATCTTCCTCTGCCTTTTTATGTCTGGAATGCGGTATCTTTTAAACGCGTTTTTTGATCATCCGGATTCTTCATTTTCAACACTCAACCGTGATGATAAAACCTGGGAGGTACTAAAGCGGGTTAAACGTAACTTACTGTTGCAGTACTCGTTGCTGGTTCTAACTGGCGGGGCTGCCCTTACCGCAATACTCATCGCGCGTGAAGGGCTATCCCCGGCAGGTCTATTGATCCTGGGCTTAGCTCTGCTGGGAAATTTCTTCAGCGCATCACCACCGCTAAGGATGGACAGGAGTGGATATGGTGATCTGGTGGAGGGGATCGTTACAGTAAACCTGGTGCCGGGATTAGCGGTCAGCCTGCAAAAGATGAACGTTCCGATCCTCCTATTACAACTTACCATTCCCTTATTACTGATCTACCTGGCCGTAAAGATCGAATTCGCGTTCAGGGACTATGGTTTTGACATCATGCACGCGCGCAAGAGCCTGCTCACACGCATAAGCTGGCAGAAGGGCGTGATCCTGCACAATCTGCTCATCCTGGGAGCCTTCGTGCTGGTGGGTGTGTTCCTGCTGCTTGGTTTGCCATGGTCTTTAACATGGCCGGTGCTGTTGGCGCTGCCGCTTGGCGTGCATCAAGTATGGCAGATGCTGCGCATCGCAAACGGTCAAAAGCCGGGATGGAAGTTGTTATTGTGGATGGGATTGGGTCTGGTGCTCATGATGGCTTACCTTATACAGGTTCCCTTGTGGTCTTGAATTCGGCAGCTTTCCCTTGATATAATTGGATAAAAATAGGAGGAATTAAAATGCTAAAAGAAAATACAATAGCCCCTGATTTTTCATTACCGGATGAAACTGGTAAGGTACACAAGCTCTCGCAATACTTGGGCAGAAATGTCGTGCTATATTTTTACCCCAAAGACGATACTCCAGGCTGCACCACTGAGGCCTGTAATTTCAGAGATGACTACAGTGCTTATGAAAAGACCGATGTGGTCATCTTGGGTGTCAGCCCCGACTCTCCTAAATCTCACGCGAAGTTCAAGGCCAAGTATCTGCTGCCTTTTTCACTGCTTTCGGATGAGGAACACAAAGTGCTGGAGCTGTACGGCGCCTGGGGGAAGAAAAAGATGTACGGCAAAGAGTATGATGGTGTTCTTCGCACCACTTACGTCATCGGCAAGGATGGGAAGATCCTTAAGGTTTTTGAAAACGTGAAACCCGCGGATCACAGCGCTGAAATTCTGGCAAGTTTCTAGAAAAGCGAGAGCGGAAGGGTGACCTTCCGCTCTTTTCTATTGCAAGGTGAGGATGGTCTTTGCTTTACCCCAGAGTTGTTCAAGTTTGTAGTAATTCCTCAATTCAGGGGAGAAAAGGTGCACAACAATATCTTCAAGATCGGCAACCAGCCAGCCATCCCTTGATTCTCCTTCTATGTTCACGATGAATTCAAGGTCTTTTTTCACATACTCGCGTAAAGTAGTGGCAAGCGCTTGAAGCATACGGTCGCTTGTACCATTACAAAGTATGAAGTAATCTGTAAATGTGGTTAGTTCACGGAGATCCAGCAGGACGATCTTTTCAGCTTTTTTTTCTTCCAGGAAATTCACAATTTTATGGGCTTTTTCGAGTGGGTCCAGGTTTCACCTCTTCAAGAGTATTTCCATAAATTCTAACATAAATGTTCTACCCGATAAATGCATACCTGGAAAGCACGGTATACACCGGTCCAGTGGGTTGCAGCAGCGATTTATAAAGGATGATCTCGTTTGCGATCATCTCCCCGAAAACCGGTTCAGGTTCAATGTTCATCATGCGATCAATGGTTTCATCAAAACGCGGATTGTTAGATTGCTGGTTTACGCGCGCCAATGTAAGATGGGGAGAAAACGGTTTGTTCTCCGGCGGAAAACCGAGCGCTGTTGTGATCCTGTCAACTGCATGGAAGATGGATTGGATTTGTTGCAGCGGTTGAATCCCCACCCAGAGAACCCGAGGGTGTTTCTTCCATCCGGGAAAAGCTCCTAAACCGCGAACTGAGACTTTGATCGGGCTGAAAGTTTTTGCCACTTTTTCCAGCTGATTACTGATGACCGGGATGCGGACAGGTTCCACATCTCCTAGAAACTTAAGTGTGAGATGGATATTTTCCGGTTTGACAGGGCGAAACCCGGATTCGCGATTGTTGAGTCCGTACGCTTGAATAAAGGCTTCAAGATTACGATGGATTTCGATGGTAAGCGGGATGGCGATGAACGATCGGATCGGGTTAACCATGTCTACCTGTAATTTTATCCGTTTTTCGTGGACCGTATTTGAGGTGTCAGCGGTCTTATCTACACATTTTAACTAAATCATGGTATAAAAAAGTCACCCTGCTGTGTTCGTGATGATGCGACACCGGTTTTGAGCCAACACTTTTGAAAGGGATCCTTCACTCAACAGGGTAACGCGATAGGCTTCGGCCAAGGCGGGTCTCTGTGGCAGGATCCACCTGCTTCGGCAGGTTCAAAACTACGCAGCACACGGCATGGTGGGGTCTTTTTTTCCCCCTCAATCGAATTACCTGGTATCCTGTGCATTTGGTCATATCCTTTGCGTTAACCATCACAGGTTTGCCTCCTTAGAAAATCTATTTGATTAATCAAGTGCCTGCAATCCAAATGGAGCAGCAGGGTCCTTGCAGAATTCGTGGATGTCCATTAAAAATCAGGGATTCCAGTTTATTCGTTGACATTCTTTCTCACAATTGCTAAACTAATAGAATAACAAGGAGGAGCATATGGTAAATTTTCGTTTGATTCTTCAGAGCGGAAGCGGTGCGGGAACAGAATACCCGCTTGAGAAAACCGAAATATTCCTTGGACGGGATCTGAGCAATGATGTAGTGATCAATGATCCTGAGGTATCACGCCGGCATGCCCGACTGGTGCTTACCGGAAATACCTATGCCATGGAGGACCTGGGTTCCACAAATGGTACATTCCTGCGCGGGCAGCGTTTGAGCGCGCCGGTTCTGCTGAATCCCGGTGAATTCATTACGATTGGCGAAAAAGTTTTTTTGAAGTTTGAGGCCGCGTCTATTGACCCAAATGCGACGGTGGCAGCATTCAGACGACCGGCGGCAGAACCTCCCACGTCTGTTGCGCCCGGGTCGCAACCGTTCATTCCGCCACAACCAGCCGCACCCCGCTATGTACCTCCGCAACCGGCGGTCCCCCAGTATTCTCCTCAACAACCCGCTGCTCCACAATTCATACCGCAACAAGCCGCAGCGCCTCAATATGTGCAGCCGCAGCCGGTACAACCGGTTTATACACCCCCGACCCCGGCAGCTCCGGTCTACCAGGCACCTCCTGCCAGGAAGAAATCCGGCTGGTTGGTCGCGCTGCTTGTGGTGGTGGGAATCCTGCTCATCTTCTGCATCATTCCATGGATTCTCATTGAAGTAACCGACAGTTACTGCGCGCTCTTCCCGGGAATCTTTAATTCGATTCAACCAGGCGCGTGTCCATAAGAAATAGATGAATAAATCTGAAACTGGCTGTAACAAGCCAGTTTCGTTTTTTAACCACTATCACTTATAATTAGCTTAATGACTCTTCAAGAGAAACCTTCGTCGCCAAGCTGGTCAACCACTACGAAACTGGTGGTGGGTTTGGCATTGGCCGGCATCATCATCCTGCTGCTGATCCGTTTCCAGAATATTCTTGCACCTCTGCTTACCTCGGTGCTTCTGGCCTACTTGTTTCACCCGGTGGCAACCTTTTTTAATAAGAAATTAAAGATCCCGTGGCGCCTCATTACAACCGTCATTTTCTTGCTCTTGTTCGCAATTATCATTGGTCTATTGACATGGGGCGGCATCTCGATCGTTGAACAGGTGCAAAACCTGATCAAATTGATCCAGGGTCTGATCACCGATCTACCCGGCTTTTTTGAGGAAATTTCCAGTAAACCTCTAGCAGTTGGACCATTTGAATTCGATCTGTCAAAGCTTGAACTGGAGACCCTCTGGTCGCAGGTTGCAGGGATCGTGCAGCCGATCCTTTCACAGTTAGGCAGTCTTATTGGTTCACTGGCATCAGGCATCGGTTCAACCCTTACCTGGCTGGTTTTTATCCTGCTTATCTCATACTTCATCCTGGCTGAAAGCAACAGGGCAAGCCTGATACGGATCGCGATACCCAGTTATGAGATGGATATTCGCAAACTGGGCAGTCAGCTGGGGCACATCTGGAACGCTTTTCTGCGCGGACAGCTTCTCATTTTTGGAATAACGGTCGCGTATTATTCTATTCTGCTCAGCATACTAGGCGTCCGGTACTTCTTCCTGCTAGCGCTGCTGGCCGGGCTGGCGCGTTTTGTGCCTTATGTTGGCCCGTTCGTCGCTTGGACGACCTATGGGTTGGTGGCGCTCTTTCAGACCCATCACATGGGGATGCAGGCGTTCCCGTATGCCCTGCTGGTTGTGGGCTGCGCCTGGTTGTCGGATTTTCTACTTGATAATTTTGTTGTACCGCGGGTAATGTCTGATGCACTGGCCATCCATCCGGCTGCGGTACTGGTAATGGTCATTATTTCAGCCAGCCTGTTTGGGTTCCTGGGCATTCTGCTGGCTGCGCCGGTGCTGGCTTCAGTAAAACTTATACTGACTTACCTGGTGCGAAAGCTCTCAGACCAGGACCCTTGGGTGGACCTTAAGGTTATTAGGGCACCGGACCCGCTGCCGGTAATATTCAAACGCAATTGGAAGCGCGTGAAAAAATCGATGAAACGCATCCAGCAGTTCTTCACCAACCTGAGGGATCGAATCCGATCAAATCGACCAGTAGAACCTGGTAAAACTAAAGGAGATAAAAATGACTGACAATTACGAACCAAAAGTAACGACTATCGCAGAGACCGAAAGCTACGCGGTCTGGTCTGCAGCAGAACCGGACGGTGAAACCACCTATAACCTGGAACTGAATAATGTAACGATTCATTTGTTTGAAGAAGAATACCGCGAGTTCCTGGAACTGGTGAAAAAACTCAAATAGGTAAGGTGATCAGAGCAGTGACCCTGCTCTGGTGTTTTTGTTCATCAAAATTCGCGCGAAAAATCATTTTCATCGAGGATGATACATGGATTTAAATAACCACCAGCAATTCGCCATGGTAGACCATGAAGATATGCTGGGGCACATTTCGAGTCTGCCCTCCCAGTTGGAAGAGGCATGGCGGCACGGGCAAAACCTGCTATTACCTGATATTAAACCTTTTCAGTACATCGTGCTGGCAGGGATGGGAGGATCAGCCATTGGCGGTGACCTTCTGGCAGCGTATACTGCTGACAGGTTAAAAGTGCCTTTGGTCGTGCATCGGGATTACGGTTTGCCGGCTTTTGCCGCTGGACCGGGAACACTGGTAATCGCCTCTTCGCACTCCGGCAATACCGAGGAAGTCCTTTCTGCGTTCGAGATGGGGTTGAAAAACGGCTGTCAGCTTCTCGCCATCTGTACAGGTGGCAAGCTTGAAGCAACGGCGAAAATAAACCAGGTGCCGGTGTGGAAATTTGATCATCACGGACAACCGCGGACAGCGGTGGGATTTTCTTTCGGGCTGCTGCTGGCGTTGTTGACCAGGTTGGGTTTGCTGCCTGACGCTGATCAGGAAGTCAAAGGCGCTGTAGATGGGATGAGAGCTTTACAGGAAAACATTGCAGCCCAGGTTCCTGTTTTACGGAATCCTGCCAAAAGACTCGCCGGGCAATTGATCGGGCGTCATATCTCTGTATATGCCAGTGGTTTCATGTCACCAGTTGCGCGCCGATGGAAGACCCAGATAAACGAGGTGGCAAAGGCGTTTGCTTCATTTGAGTACATTCCGGAGGCTGATCACAATTCGTTGACCGGCATATGGAATCCATCAGAAAATGAAAAACGGGAATATTGCCTGTTTATCCAGGCTGACGCGGAGCACCCGCGCAACATTTTGCGCATAGAAAAAACCCGGCAGATCTTGATGCTGGAGGGGATCGGGACGGATATCATCAACGCCAGGGGAGAAACCCACCTGGCGCAATTGTGGAACGCGCTGTTCTTTGGTGATTACCTGGCCTACTATCTGGCCATGGCGTACGACACTGATCCCACGCCCATCCCGCCGATCACCGCGCTGAAAGACGAAATGAGTGGATAAAGTAATTTATTTGATATCAACTGTCGGTGAATGACCGGCAGTTTTTTCAGCTTGACAATTAGAACAAAAGTGCTACACTAATGAAAAGTATGAAAACAAGCAGAAATCGTAAGATCCTTCATCTCGATCTGGACGCGTTTTTCTGCGCGGTTGAGGAGCTTAAGGACCCTTCGCTCGCAGGCAAGGCATTTGCTGTTGGGGGCAAGGTCGGGCAGCGCGGGGTGATATGTTCCTGTTCCTACCCGGCACGAAAAAAAGGAGTTCACTCTGCCATGCCCACCGGGCAGGCATTGCGCTTATGCCCGGATATGATCCTGATCTCAAACAACTTCTCTGACTATGCGGGCAAATCGCAGCAGGTCATGGAGATCCTGCACCAGTTGAGCGGGTTGGTCGAGCAGGTTTCAGTGGACGAAGCCTTCATTGACGTGACCGATCTGCCTGAGCCGGTAGAGGAGATAGCGCAACAGCTGCAAGCGAGGGTAAAAAAAGAGACAGGTTTGCCTTGTTCCATCGGTGCAGCCGGCAATAAACTGGTGGCAAAGATCGCCACAGATACAGGCAAGGCGCGTAGTTTATCGACGGGATACCCCCAGGCAATCCTCAGTGTACCCGCGGGTTCTGAACTTGGTTTTTTGGCACCACTGCCGGTGAAGGCTATGTGGGGAGTTGGGCCAAAGATGGAAGCCAGCCTGGCAGAAATGGGGTTGCATACGATCGGGGATATAGCGAATTGCCCGGCGGATGTACTGGAAAGGCGATTTGGAAAATACGCTACTGACCTGCACCTGCACGCGCAGGGGATCGATAACCGTCTGGTGACCGTAGCGTACGAGGCAAAATCGATCAGCCAGGAGGTCACCTTCGAACGCGATACCACGGACCTGGCTTTTCTACGCAGGACGCTTCACGACCTGGCAGCCAAGGTGGGCTACCGTATGCGTTGCGATGGAGTATGTGCTCGTGTCATCCGCATAAAACTGCGTTGGTCTGATTTCACCACACACACCCGTCAGATTGCCTTGTCTGCTCCTACTGATCAGGATGGCGTTATCGCGTTAGAAGCTGAATCACTGCTCATGAAATTGTGGCAGCCTGACCGTCCAGTGCGCCTGGTTGGAGTGGGTGGTGCAAACCTGGTGGAACAGGTACATCAGTTGACTTTATGGGAGACCGGCACAGAGAAGGAACGCAGGTTATTGACCGCACTGGATGAATTACGTGAGAAGTACGGAAAAGGAGCCGTAAAACGAGCAGATCACATTCACCGGCGCAATGAAGGAGAATAGCCCGGGTTATGAAGTAACTGCGCACAATGCGAGGTGTTTATTAAGGCATGAATGGATTTATCAACGAATCTGTAAGCAAGATCCTGGACGGCATCGGCGGCGCGTTGCAGTTGCTGCTGATCCTGGCGGTCACCTCTCTGATCTTCCTGCCAGCGGCTCGGTCTCTGAATACACTTGGCGAGATCCTTTACCTGGCGGTTCTCATATCGGGAGGGGTTTACTTTCTTTATAAATCCCTTACCCCGCACCAGACGGAAGCACGCAGCGCTTCATTCGGGATGCTCTCCGGGCTGCTGCTTTGGCAGACCATCAACTACTCGGGGTTGAGCGGCAGGCTGGGTCTCTACGACAGGAACGGATGGCTTCTTTGGGCTGCTGCAGCCTTGGTGGTGGTTTTTCTTTGGATCAAAGTTTTTCCACTGAGTTTACGTTTTTTCACCCTGCTGATGCTGCTGAACTGGCTGGGAAAACTCTATGTCACCAATCTTGAACTGAGCGGCAGCTGGCCGGTGCTGTTGGAGACGATATTCAGTGCTTTCCGCTACCTCGGGATCGCGGGGATCGCCGTTTCAGTCTGGTTCATTTTATTCCGCAGCCGCAGCGTTCTGGAACGTAAATACGGCGCTGCTGCGCTGTACTTCTTTGTGCTGCTCTCATTCCTGCTTTTCTAGGTCCATCTTATTTGCTTGCCTCAGTTCCTTGAGTGCATTATAATTCCCGCGTTTGAAGCAAGCCACCGTAGCTCAGCTGGCAGAGCAGGCGTTTCGTAAACGTCAGGTCAAGGGTTCGAATCCCTTCGGTGGCTCAATTTTTTTAAGACGATTATTGGGTGAGGGTTTTAGAAAGTACCATACTTTTTTCCCTTACCCCTTTTCTTATTCCCAGTTACTCAAGCACTTGAACAAGGGGATGGTGAGATCGATCTATAAAATGCTGTTGTCTCCATTCCGATCATCATAAAAAACCACCCGCTTCGATAGGGTACAATGGAATAATGAGTACAGGTTCAAAGAAAAGAAACTCAACCTGCAGCTGCGGGTTGATCTTACTTGTATTACTTGTTCTATTGATTCTCAGCGCACCATTGATTTTGCGCGGGATTGGTGCGTTCCTGATCTATGCTGATCCGCTTGAAGACGCAGACAGCGCAGTGGCGCTAAGTGGGGATACCGGCGACCGCGTTTCAGAAGCCGCCTGGTTGTATGAAAATCAATTCGTTGATTATCTATTCATCACGTATACCGATGAACCGGCGCGTGATGCACTTTTATGGGCGGCGCAGTTGGAGGGATTCCCCGGTGAGCGGGTGATCGTGACGGAGATGCAGGTTGCCAACACCGTCGATGAAGCACGGGCGATCAGAGCACTGGCAGAGGAACGCGCGCAGGATTCACTGATCATCATCACCGATCCCTTCCACACGCTGCGCACCCGCATCATTTTCCGCAATGAACTGCTCGGCAGCGGGATTTCTATTCAGGTGCGGCCGGTCGTGGGGCACTGGTACCGCTCCACCACCTGGTGGCGCACACCGGAAGGTCGGCGTTTGACGCTGGAGGAGTATTTAAAGATCCTCCTTTACTTTTTTGGTAAGTATTGACAATTTTCACCGTTCATACTGATTTCCTGCGGCTATCATATATAATAAACTTATGTCCAAACATAAAACCCCTCTTGTGATCGGCATTGCTGGCGGTTCGGGTTCAGGCAAAACCACAGCCGCGGACATCATTTTGAAAAAGGTGGGAGCCCAGCGGATTGCTTACCTGCAGCATGATTCGTACTACCGGGAGTTGACCAACCTGCCGATAAATCAGCGCCGGGAAGTCAACTTTGACCACCCGGATTCTCTCGAGTCAGATCTCATGAGGGAGCACATCCTGACGCTGAAGGAGTGGAAGCCGATCGAGGTGCCGGTGTACGATTTCACCACCCATAGCCGCACCAGCGAGACGCTGCACGTTGAGCCCAGGCGCGTGATCCTTGTGGAAGGAATCCTCATCTTCGCAGAACCCGCGCTGCGCTCGCTTTTCGACGTAAGGATCTTTGTGGATACTGACGCGGATATCCGCTTCATCCGGCGGTTAACGCGCGATATTGAAGAACGCGGACGCACCACTGAAATGGTCGTGAAGCAGTATCTTACTACCGTGAGGCCGATGCATCTGGATTTTGTTGAACCTTCAAAACGTTACGCCGACGTGATCATCCCGGAAGGCGGATTAAACGAAGTGGCCATGGATATGGTCATTGCCCGAATTGAATCAATGCTGCGCGAAGATAGCATTTCATGAAGAAACTGAGCGGTTGGCGTTTAACTGTGGTCAGGATCCTGGTGCTCCTGGCCGTTATCGCGTTAACCGTTTTCCTGGTACTCAATCGTGACAGGGTGAAGGATCTAGAGGCGCTGGGTTACCCGGGGATATTCCTGGTATCACTTCTCTCCAACGCCACCCTGATCCTGCCGGTTCCCGGTGTTCTCTTCACCTCGGCAATGGGGGCGGTGTTTAACCCGTACTGGGTGGCGCTTGCGGCTGGCACAGGGGCGACGTTGGGTGAACTTTCAGGTTACGCTGCCGGTTTCAGCGGACAGGGTATTATCGAAAACAAGCAGTGGTACACCAGGGTGACCGAGTGGATGAAAAAATACGGCGGTCTCACTGTTCTGGTACTGGCCTTTGTGCCCAACCCGGTATTTGATATCGCCGGCATGGTCGCCGGCGCGCTGCGCATGCCCTTGTGGAAGTACCTAATTTTCAGCTGGATCGGCAAAACAGCCAAGATGCTGCTTTTCGCGTTGGGCGGGGCAGAGGTGCTGGGTCTGTTCGACTAGCACTTCCTTTCCTTGCCTTAGAGAATAGCTTCTCAACAGAAATCTCAAGTTTCATTTGTGCAAAATTAAGAACCTGTATAAAATTAAACTATTCAGTGGCATAAAACAATACAACAGCCTGGAGGAGTTCATGATCAAGAAAAGCATTATGGTAAATGGAATTCCGCGTATCATTATCGCTGACCCCGAAGCATCTCTTGCTGAGGTTCTCCGTGTGCAATTGGGTCTGATAGGCACAAAGGTCGGCTGTAATGAAGGTCATTGCGGTTCATGTTCAGTCATAATGGATGGCAAACTTACCCGCTCCTGCATCGTCAAGATGAAAAAAGTTCCGGATTGGGCCTGTATAACCACTGTCGAAGGGGTTGGCACACCCAAGGACATGCATCCTATCCAGAAAGCGCTGGTTTTTCATGGCGCGGCTCAATGTGGTTTTTGTATGCCCGGTTTTGTAGTCTCCTCCAAGGCATTACTGGACTCAAATCCGGCACCAACACGCGAAGATATTCGCACCTGGTTCCAGAAAAACCTCAATGCCTGCCGGTGCACAGGGTACAAGCCCATTGTTGATGCCGTGATGGATGCCGCCGCTGTAATGCGGGGTGATCGACCGGTAGAAAGCCTTGAATTCAAGATGCCGGAGGATGGTCGAATTTGGGGTAAAGCTTATCCACGTCCATCAGCTGTTGCCAAGGTGACCGGTACAGCGGACTACGGTGCGGACCTCGGCTTGAAATTGCCATCAAATACCCTTCACTTAGCCCTGGTGCAGGCGAATGTCAGCCACGCCAATATTCTTGGTATTGATATTACCGAAGCAGAAAAAATGCCCGGTGTGTTCAAAGTGGTAACTCACAAAGATATAAAGGGAAAGAACAGGATCAACGGCCTGGTCACCTGGGAAACCAACAAATGCGACGGTTGGGATCGTCCAATCCTTTGTGATCAAAAGGTCTTTCAATACGGTGATGCAATTGCCATTGTCTGTGCTGACACAAAAGAACAAGCCCTGGCCGCCGTGGAGAAGGTAAAAGTCGACCTCGAGGAATTGCCCGCTTACATGAGCGCGCCGGAAGCGATGGCTGATGATGCCATTGAGATTCACCCTGGGACACCGAATGTTTATTTCACCCAGGGTGTGGTTAAGGGCGAAGACACGAAACCGCTGATGGAATCCGCTGTTTACAAGGCAGAAGGTTCGTATTACACACAACGCCAACCGCACCTCACGATCGAACCTGATATGGGTTTTGCCTATTATGACGAAGAGGGAAAACTGACCATTCATTCCAAGAGCATTGCGCTGTACCTGCATGCGCTGATGATCGCAGATGGGTTGGGTCTGGAGGCTGAACAGATCCGCATGGTTCAAAACACCGCCGGCGGGACATTCGGGTACAAATTCTGCCCGACCATTGAAGCACTGGTAGGAGCCGCTTGCATCGCCACGCAACACCCGGTGTATCTTGAATATGATTATGAGCAATTTATCACCTATACTGGCAAGCGGTCACCCTTCTTTACCTGGCTCAAACTGGGTGCCGGCAAAGATGGCAAACTCATCGCGATGGAAACCGATTGGATCGTGGACCACGGCGCGTATTCAGAGTTTGGTGATTTGTTGACGCACAAAGGAGCACAGTTTATCGGCGCCGGTTACGACATCAAGAACATCCGGGGAAGGGGACGGACTGTTTGCACCAACCATGCATGGGGTGCGCCTTTCAGGGGCTATGGGGCGCCTGAAACCGAGTTTGCCTCAGAATCGTTAATGGACGAACTGGCTGAGAAGATCGGCATGGATCCGCTGGAATTCAGGTATCTCAACGTGTACCGCCCCGGAGCCACAACTCCAACCGGACAGGTGCCGGAGGTATTTACACTGCCTGATTTGATCGATGTTATTCGTCCCAAATACCTCGAAGCCAAGAAACGGGCGGAGGCTGGATCAACGCCGGAAAAGAAAAAGGGTGTTGGTGTGTCTATCGGTATTTATGGAGCTGGAGGAGACGGTCCGGATACGGCTGAAGCCTGGATCGAACGGACGCCTTACGGAGCATTACTCTCAACCACGTGGAGTGACCATGGCCAGGGAGCTGACGCAGGTGCGCTGGGCACGGCGCATGAAGCACTGCGTCCGTTGGGGCTGCGACCTGACCAGATCAGGCTAGAACTGAACGACACAGGCAAAGCACCGGATGGGGGAGCAGCAGGAGGGAGCCGCAGCCAGGTTGTAACGGGAAACGCGATCAAGGTTTGCTGTGAGAACTTCCTCAATGCCATACGCAAACCGGATGGTACCTACCTCACCTATGATGAGATGAAGGAAGACGACATGCCCATGCGCTATTCCGGGGTTTGGACATCTCCAACAGAAATTGGTGATCCTGATACCGGGCAGGGTAACCCGATCGCAAATTACATGTATGGTGTTTTCCTGGCTGAGGTAGCAGTAGATACAAAGACAGGCAAAGTAACAGTCGATAAAATGACCCTGGCTGCAGATATTGGCAAGATCAACAACAAAGCGGTGGTTGATGGTCAATTGTACGGCGGTCTTGCACAGGGTATAGGTTTCGCGCTCAGTGAGGATTTTGAGGACATTCACAAGCACACGAACATGGTGAAATGCGGAATCCCCTTTGCAAAAGATGTACCGGATGACATCGAGTTGATCTTTATTGAAACCCCGCGGCCAACCGGTCCGTTTGGTGCGTCAGGGGTAGGAGAACTTCCCAACACAGCGCCGCACGCGGCCATCATTAACGCCATCTACGCAGCCTGTGGGGTCCGCATCCGTGAGCTGCCCGCATATCCCTCAAAAGTGCTGGCTGGCTTGCAGGCAAACAAGTAGGAGATCGTATACAAGAGGTATAGCCGAAGTGTTGCTCGAACTATACCTCTTGTGATTTAATCAGGCATCACGAACATCGTGGTCACAAATGGATCAAACCCGGCTACACCAACTCGAAGAGCAGTGCATCCAGGATTGTGACCCTCCATGCACCGCTCATTGCCCGGCACATGTTAACGTGCGGGACATGTTGAGATTCATTACGACCGGTGATTTCTCAAGCGCTTACAACACCTTAAGAAAGACCATTCCATTTCCTGAAATTATTTCGCGCACCTGCGACCAGCCCTGTCAACAGGGATGCAACCGGGAAACGCTTGGAGGCGTCATCAATGTCGCCGCGCTTGAACTGGCGTGTTGTTTATATAATGAGCAGTTAACGCAAAAACTGACGCCTATGCCAAAAAAAAGCGGGACTGTGGCAGTTGTGGGCGGTGGTGTTAGTGGAATGACAGCTGCGTATGACCTGGCAAAAAAAGGGTATCAAGTAACCCTGTTCGAAGAAAAATCCGAATTAGGCGGAGCGTTGTGGGATTTGCCTGAGGAGCAGTTGCCGCGTGAAGTGATCAGGAGGGAGAGTGCCCTGCTTGAACACGTGAATGTAGAAGTTCACTGTGGTCAGCGAATTGACCTTAGCGCCTTCCCGTTCGCTGAGTACGGAGCGGTTTACCTGGCACTGGGCTCAGAGGGAAGAGAAGTCACGGCATTCGAAGCTGACGCGCACGGGAGGATAATTGTTGACTTCTTGACCTATCAGACAAGCCGGCCAAGTGTATTCGCTGGCGGGAGTATGTTGCATCCTTCCTCCTCAATTTTTTCTCTCTCAGATGGCAGAAGGGCAGCGGTGAGCATTGACCGCTTCTTGCAGCGGGTGTCGATGACCGCTTCACGTAATAATGAAGGCGCGTCTGAAACCCGCCTTTACACCAACCTGGAGGGAATCGCGGTTGTTCCAACAGTTATCCCGGCTGAAGCGGGGCGGGGTTACAGCAGCAGGGAAGCACAGTTAGAAGCCCAGCGCTGCCTGCTGTGCGAATGCATGGAATGTGTTAAGGTTTGTGAATATCTTGATGCCTATGGAAGCTATCCGCGAAAATATGTACGCGATATTTACAACAACCTTTCCATTATCATGCGCCAGAGAAGAGGGAATAAATTCATTAATTCCTGCACTCTATGTGGTCTGTGCGCTGAGGTATGTCCGACCGACCTGGACATGGGTGAGGTGATCAGCGAGACCCGTGGGACAATGGTATCCACTGGCAAAATGCCCATCTCCGCGCATGATTTCGCGCTGCGGGATATGGCATTCAGCAACAGTCAGCGCTTTGCGTTCACCCACCCCGAACCGGGCAGCCGCATATGCGAGTATTTGTTCTTTCCAGGCTGCCAGCTCGCAGCCTCGAACCCGGAATACATTTCGCAGATCTATGAAGATCTGCTGCCCGTGTTGGGTGATGTGGGTTTGATGTTGCGCTGTTGTGGGGCCCCGGCGGATTGGTCAGGTGAGGAAGCACTGTTTATGGAAAGCGGCGACGTGATGCGCCGAGAATGGGAGCAATTGGGGAAGCCAAAGTTCATCCTCGCCTGTTCCAGCTGCAACCAGATGCTAAAAAAACTGATCCCTGATGTTGAGACCGTTCCCCTGTGGGAAGTGCTTTTAATAAATGACAGGATCGCCGCATCCAGAAATGCGTTGACGCAACGATTTAAGGTTCATGATCCCTGTACGAGTCGTTATGAAGTAGGTTGGCAGGATTCTGCGAGGGGGGTGATAAAGCGATTGGGAGTGGACTACTCAGAACTGCGCATGTCGCGCTCGCTGACTGAGTGCTGCGGTTACGGGGGTGTTGTCTGGCTGGCCAACCCGGAAATGGTTCACAGGATTAACCAGCGTCGCATACATGAAGATGAATCAGAATACATCACTTACTGCGTGATGTGCCGTGATCTCTTCGCTGCTGAAGGAAAGCCAACTTTGCACCTGCTGGACCTGGTCTACGGTCGGGATCCCGCCACGCTCGCCGTGCGCAGACCTCCCGATTACTCGCAGCGGCATGAGAACCGCGTCCGGGTGAAACAGAGGATGGAGAGGCTTCTATTGGGAAAGGAAAGCGGACGAATGGAAAGTTATGAAAAGATCAAATTGCAATTGAGCAGCGAACTGCGCGATGTTCTTGAAGCGAGGTTGATCCTCGTAGAAGACCTGCAAAAGGTTATCGAACACGCAGACGAGAGTGGTGAATATTTTGTAAACAAGGTGAGCGGGCATCTGGTTTCCAGTTATAAACCCAACCTGATCACCTATTGGGTCGAATTTGTGAAGCAAGATGATTCCTTTGTTGTGTTCGATGCGTACAGCCATCGCATGGTGGTGGGAGGAGATACAAGCGTATGACAGCGCCAGAGACGGGTGACACCCAATCAGAATGGGTATGCGGAAAATGCGGAGAACCATTGCGACTTCGCAAGGTCAATGTAAGCTACCTGGGATCGGGGTATCCAGTGGAGCTGCTCGTGTGCGTGAGCTGCAACCGCGCGCTGGTACCGGTAGACATGGCTCTGGGAAAAATGCTCGAGGTGGAAAGACTGTTGGAAGATAAATGATGACCGATTGTGCGAGTTGCACGTTGTTCTCCGTGCAGCAGGATTCCAGCCAGTGTGTTCACACCAACCGGCCTGGTGGGTTAACGATTACGAAACGGGCATTTGACATTTGCGGTTTTCCTGCACACGCACGGATTCTTGACGTAGCGTGCGGAACTGGCGCTACTGTGAATTTTCTGGCAAACATACCTGGTTTGACGGCTGTGGGATTGGATAGATCTGGAAAAGCGCTTTCGAAAGCGCGCTCTGATCTAAGCAGGCTGAATCTTCTAAGAGCGGAGGTGCTCGAGATCCCGTTGGCGAAAGGGCTTTTTGATGGGGTTTTTATCGAATGTGCAGTTTCCATTGTCGGGGATTTTGTGAGTAGCCTGCTGGAAATCAGGAGAGTATTGAGACCTGGTGGAAAAGCCATCTTAACGGATATCTACCTTCGCAACCCGGTAGATGGTGACAGCAGACTTATTCTGAATGGAAGCACATGTCTGGCGGGTGTTTCGACAAGTGAAGAGCTCGAAAAGCATATTTTCACAGCAGGCTTCAAAACACTCATTTGGGAAGATCAAACCCCTTTATTGAAACAGTGGATGGTTGAACAGATTTTTCGTTTTGGATCGCGATCGGAATTCCTGTATCAACTTTCAGGCGGCAGGTCTCACACTGAAGGGTTTAAAGAAGCCTGGAGCCGTATCCGCCTGGGTTATTATCTCGCGATTCTGCAAAAGCCCCTGGCGCATGAGATCCTGGAGGTTGATGATGGATAATTTACCGGAAATCTTGAAATACGGTCAGCAGGGATTTTTCTGCAGCCAGGTGTTGTTATTGATGGGGCTGGACTTGCAAGGCAAGAGCAATCCTGAGCTCGTGCGCAGTATGCAAGCCCTGGCTGGTGGAATCGGTTTTAGCGGGCATAACTGCGGTGCGCTCACCGGAGGTGCCTGCCTGCTTGGATATTATGCCGGGAGAGATGCTGGCAACGATGAGGATGATGACCGTCTCTCACTGATGTTGATTGATCTGGTGGATTGGTTTACGAGAGAAATAGGCGGGAAATACGGCGGGATCGACTGCGATAATATCCTGTCTGGTCGTAAAGAGGAATACGCGGTACGCTGCCCGGTTATTGTGCAGGCTGTTTTTCAAAAATGCAAGGAGTTACTGGTGGATTATGGCTTTGACCTCTATGGCAACTGATGCGTTCGACAAAGGCCGCGAGGTATTTCGCACTCGCAGTGTTTGCCCCGTTTGCCTGAAAGGCATCCCTGCCAGACGGGTGCAGTATGGCGATAATGTCTACCTGGAAAAGAATTGCCCGCAACACGGTTTTTACCGCACCATTTTGTGGCGGGGCAGCCCTGTTTATACCGACTGGAAAAGGGAGAAGATTCCCAACCACCCGGAGAAACCATTCACCAGCGTGGAAGCGGGCTGCCCATATGATTGCGGCCTCTGCCCGGAACACCGACAGCAACCCTGCTGTGTGCTGCTGGAGGTGACCAGCCGTTGCGACCTGGGATGCCCGGTGTGTTTTGCCTCCTCAGGTGAAGAAGCCTCGGCGGATGTGTCATTATCGACGATTTCAATGTGGTATGACCGCATGCTGGAAGCGGGGGGACCCTACAACATCCAGATCACGGGGGGTGAACCCTGCGTGCGTGATGATCTACCGCAGATAATCCGTATGGGACGAGAGGCGGGATTTACCTATTTCCAGTTGAACACCAATGGGTTGCGCATAGCTAATGACCGGGACTATCTAACTAAACTCAAGGACGCCGGTTTGAACGTTGTATACCTGCAATTCGACGGCACAAACGATGCGATCTACAGGGCGATCCGGGGGAAGCCTCTCATTGATCTCAAAAGAAAGGTGATAGAGAAGTGCCGCGAGATTGAATTGGGTGTGGTGCTTGTTCCCACGATAGTACCGGGTGTTAATGACGATGACCTCGGAAATATTGTCCGTTTTGCGTTGAATGGTTACCCGGTTATCCGCAGCATTCACCTGCAACCGATCAGTTATTTTGGGCGCTATCCAACCGCGCCAAAAGACGAAAACAGGATCACAATTCCGGAGATCCTGCACAGCATGGAAGAACAAACCCATGGTTTAGTGAAAGTTGCCGATTTCCAACCAAAAGGCAGTGAAAATTCTTATTGTTCGTTCCACTGTACTTACGTTATTATGCCTGATGGGTCACTTCAACCGGTTAAACATCAGCAGGATAGCGGTAGCTGTTGTAAAAAACCAGAAGATGCCAAACACGCCCTTGCCAGATCCAAGGCATTCGTTGCCAGAACCTGGCCTTTTCCAGCGCAGTCAGACTCAACCCCTTGTATAGAGCCTGTTTCAATGGGGGGTTGGGATCTGTTTATTGAACGTGCCAGAACACATCTGTTTTCGATTTCCGGGATGGCCTTTCAAGACGCCTGGACCATGGACCTCGACCTGCTGCAGGATTGCTGCATTACCGTAGCTGATCCCGAGGGAAAGCTCATCCCGTTTTGCGCTTATAATCTCACCAACATGGCCGGAGAATACATCTACCGATCTCGTAACCAGATAAGTGCATGAATATTACGCCCCTTCACCAATGGATAGCCAACCGGATCCAGGTTTCAGGTGGTAAATACACACGGCATTCACTGCAGAATTGGCAGCTGGAACGCCTTCAGAAGATGATCGCTTATACCAGCATTAACAGCCCTTTTTACTGCGGGCTGTTTGCCGGTTTACCGAATATCAGGTCTCTGGATGATCTCGCCAGTTACCCATTTACTAATGCGGATGACTTAAGCGATAATCCAGCCGCCTTCGTGTGTGTCTCTCAGGAGGAAGTCCATCGGATCGTCACTCTGCCCACTTCCGGTACAACCCGCAACCCCAAGCGGTTGTATTTCTCGCAGGAGGATCAGGAGTTGACGGTGGATTTCTTCAGGGTGGGGATGTCTACACTTGCGCGAACTGCTGACAGGGTGTTGATCCTGCTGCCGGGTGAACGCCCGGGGAGTGTAGGGGATCTGCTGCATACAGGATTGACCAGGTTGGGATGTAGTCCTTATAAGTATGGTCCGGTGGATGATGAAGACCGGGTTTTGCAGTTGATCCGTGAAGAAGGCATCAATGTGATGGTCGGTGCGCCGGTTCATCTCTACCGCCTGGCCTGTTGCGATGAATTGCACAGGATACTGCCCAAAGGGCAGGTTCGGACTTTGCTGGTTTCAACGGATGTGCTCCCCAGGGTCATAGCTACCAGGCTTACTGATATTTGGGGCTGCGAAGTATTTGATCATTACGGAATGACTGAGACCGGGCTGGGTGGTGGTGTGGAATGTAGCGCGCATAACGGATATCACATGCGCGAAGCTGACCTTTATTTAGAGGTGATCGACCCCGAAACGGGTGAGGTCTTGTGTGACGGGGAGGAAGGCGAGGTGGTCATTTCAACACTCACCCGCAACGCAATGCCCCTCATTCGTTACCGCACCGGAGACATCAGCTGTGTCATACCCGGTATATGTGGTTGCGGTTCTTTCATCAAGCGGCTGGCTCCCATAAAGCGGCGCTGGGGGAGTGGAATTCAAATTGGCAACGCCGTGCTTTACCAGGATGAACTGGATGAAGCCCTGTTTCAGGTCAGAGGAGTGTGTGATTTTAAGACCTTCTTAAGGTCGAACAAACACGGTACACCGATTTTGACCATAGCTCTTCGAATGATGGGCGAGTGTCTGCGCGATGTACAGTCGAACGTGCAGGGGGCTGTGTCATGCATTCCTGGAATTGATCTGTTGATTCAAAACGGAGAATTACTCGTCGAGATAACACAAATGGACACCGCGACCGCGAGCCAGGCAACCGCATTTGCGAAGAGGAAAATTGTGGATCAACGAACTGACGGCAGAGACGGGGCACAGGCCAGCCGATAAGCCGCATTCTGTGACCGGGAAAGGTATGCGCGTTGCACGGTTTCCTGGCCGATGGTCATCTCTCTTGGCCGGATGTCGCCACCCGGCTCTTGCAGCCTACCCGGGACTCGTGAGAAAACGGGCAATTTCCCGCCGCCGAGGCGGACATGGTCCCTGCTTGGCCTTGCTCCGGTTAGGGGTTACCTGGCCGCTGCATTACGGCAGCGCCGGTGGTCCCTTACACCACCTTTTCACCCTTGCCCTTGCGGGCGGTATGTTTCTGTGGCCCTGTCCGGTGGGTTCTCCCGAAGGATCCCCGCCCCGGGTGTTACCCGGTAACCTGCCCTGTGGAGTGCGGACTTTCCTCGACGCTGATCGCTCAACGCCGCGACCATCTGGCTGGCCTGATATTTCCATCATACCTTTTACGAACCGGTTCGTCAATCTTAAATTAACTGCAGACAGGCTCAAAAAAGGTAATATAATCAGGTAAATATCCTGTCAGACCAAGCGAATTATTGCTTTAACACGAAACGAGGAGAATATGCGAAAACCTTTTGTTGCGGGTAATTGGAAGATGAACAAAACAGTTGAACAGGCGAGTGTGCTGGTGCAGCAGCTTCTGCCGGGTTTACAACAGGTTCCCGAGGTGGAGCGTGTACTTTGCCCGCCTGCTACATCGCTGATGATCCTTTCTGCCCAGTTGAGCGGGACCGGGGTTGGCATAGGCGCGCAGAACATGCATTGGGCTGAATCGGGTGCTTATACCGGTGAAGTATCACCGCAAATGGTACGCGAATTCTGTGATTATGTCATTATCGGGCATTCCGAAAGGCGGGCGTACTTTGGTGAAACCGATAAGACTGTGAACAGTAAACTGAAATCCGCCCTGGCGTTGGGGCTGATCCCGATTGTTTGTATTGGTGAAACTCTCGAGGAATATGAATCCGGCGTGACCGGTGAAGTGATCACCCGCCAAGTGCTGCAAGGATTCATGGATATTGAACCCACGCTGGCTTCGATGATCGTGGTGGCTTATGAACCGGTGTGGGCAATAGGCACCGGTAAGGCTGCCACCGCCGAAGGGGCGAACGCGGTACTAAAAGATTACATCCGGCCCTCTCTGGCCAAACTGTTCGGCTCAGGTTTAGCGCAAAATCTGCGCATTCTGTACGGCGGGTCGGTGAATGCCGCCAACGCGGCTGAGTTTTTCCATCAGCCTGAGATCGACGGCGCACTCGTAGGCGGCGCAAGCCTTAAGGTGGAGGAGTTCGTGAAGATCGTGGAAGCCGCCAGACCTTAATACTGGTCAATCCAACAAGAGACCCGGTAATTAACCGGGTCTCTGTTAATTCAGGCGGTTCCAAATTCCCTGTCGCCGGCGTCACCCAGACCCGGCAGAATATACCCGATGTTATTCAGGCGTTCATCTACCGCTGCGAGGTGGATGGGAACCTCCGGGTGGGCTTTGGTCATGGCCGAAATGCCCTCCGGCGCGCCGATGATACCCACAAACTTGATCTTTTTCACACCCCAGCGTTTTAATACGTCAACGGTCGCTGTTGCCGAGCCGCCGGTCGCCAGCATGGGGTCCAGGATAAGGCATACAGAAACGGTTGGCTCAGTCGGGAGCTTATTGTAGTATTCCACCGGTTTGAGCGTGTTTTCATCGCGGTAAATGCCAATATGCCAGACTTCCGCGCCTGGCATTAATTCCCAAAAGCCTTCCACCATGCCAAGACCGGCGCGTAGAATCGGGACAAGACCGATCTTTTCTTTTAAGGTTTTTCCCTGAGCAACCGCGAGCGGGGTGGTTACCTCGATATCCTCTGTCATCAGGTCAGCAGTAGCCTCATAGGCCAGCAACCCGGCGATCTCACGCACCAGTTCGCGGAACTTTTTAGGCTCGGTACGCGTATCGCGTAATTTAGCCAATTTGTGAGCAACCAGAGGGTGGGGGGAAACGTAAACGTTTGACATGAACGCTCCTATAAGATTTACATCATTATAGCGCCAATTAAAAACCAGCGTGCTGATTAATTGGCGCGATGCTGCCACTCTCGAGGTTGTAGAGTGTATAATGGGATTTATGGCAGCTGACGAACGCATCACCAATCCTAAACCGCGAGTAGATGACCGCCTTGACACTGTGTTACGTCCTTCGAAACTGAAGGAATTGATCGGCCAGGATCAGGTAAGGCAAAACCTGGAGATATTGATC
>Ga0116142_10000031_pt1 | contig 190000 bp, 151 predicted proteins | sample AD_UKC033_MetaG_FD_89785 | JGI IMG/M metagenome (GOLD analysis project Ga0116142, IMG submission 89785) | Active sludge microbial communities of municipal wastewater-treating anaerobic digesters from USA - AD_UKC033_MetaG | ecosystem: Engineered > Bioreactor > Anaerobic > Digestate | place... | reverse complement strand
GAGAATGCACGACTTTGCCCTCTGTTGGACGCTCTTCGGCCCGGCTGCCCGGAATCGACCATGACTTGTGTAGAACAGCGAGGGTTACCACCCTGGGCTAACCACTTCGACGCCTCCGGGGTCAAAACAGCGGCTTCGTCAGCCGATGCTGACGAGGATTCCGACTTTTCAGAGCAGAAATCAGCATGTAGAAAAGCACACCGCCGTTGCTTTCTGCATTCTGACTTCTTCATTCTGCATTCGGCTACTGCCTTGCCCCGTCGTTCAGCGCAGCCTGCGGCGCATGATCGGGCGCGTCGGCGAGCGGCGCAGCACCTCGTGGAAGCCGGCTGCCGCGAAGGCCGCGGGAAGGCCGGTGTACGCGAACACGTCCGGCATAGTCCCCTTGCGGGGCGCGACGGGGTAGCCCTCGATGAGGCGAGCGCCTTGCGTGCGGGCGTACCTGCACGCAGCCTTGAGCAGGGCGACCGTGAGCCCGCGGCGCCGAAACGGGCGGGCGATGTAGAAGCACACCACGGCCCACACCGGCTGCTCATCGACCGGCTTGAGCACGCGTGAACGTTGCAGGCGCGGGTAGCCTTCGCGGGGGCCCACGGCGCACCAGCCGACGGGTGTACCATCGAGGTACGCGAGCAGGCCCGGTGCGGTTCCCGCCCGCACGAGCCGGTGCAAAGCGGCTTTGTTGCGGGCGCCCTTCTGCCGCTGGAACTGCGCCTGCGTCAGCCGCCACCACATGCACCAGCAGCCCCCGCACGCCCCCCGCGGGCCGAAGAGCTTCTCCAGGTCGTCCCAACGCTCGGCGGTGAGAGGCCGCACCACAACTTTCGGTTTGCATGCACGTTTCGTGGCCATGGAGTGCATCATACAGGCAACACCGGCGTAGGGGGCGTTCGGCGTGAGCCGGGCCGGGCAAAGCCGAAGGCACCGACATGCGGTCGCCGAGGGGAGCGTCGGGCACGCGCAAAAGCATGGCAGCGTTGCGCTTGGCCATGCCACCCCGTTGGGGCGGACTACGTCGTCCGACGCTCCGCGGGAGTTTCGCGTCCGCCGGGCGCCGTTCGGTTGCTGACACGAGCGGGCCCGCCGGGTGACGTTCACCCCTGCGGATGCCCGATCGGCAGCAGGTACAGCACGCGCAGGTTGGCGGGCAATCTGAGTTTGGCCGCCACCGCGTCGTCATCGTAGGCGCCTACGGGCACGCCCGCCAGGTCCGACGCGGTCGCCTGGAGCAGGACGTTCTGGCCGATGTGTCCGGCCTCGATGAAGCAGTAGCGTTCGGCGCGGTCGCCGTACTTGCTCGCGGTGCGCTGAACGTCGGCGGCCACGACGAAACACGCGGGCGCCTGCCGGATGCACTCCTGGGAATAAGCTGCCTGCTGCAACGCGGGTCGCAGGTCACCGGGCAGATGGCGTTCGAACGCGTGACTGGCCGGAACATAGTGATCCACGCCTTCGGCGGAGACGACGTACAGCTCCATCGGGTACTTCGCGCCGGCGGAGGGCGCGGTGCGCAAGCCGCGCTGCGGTTCGGTGATGCCCTGGGCCGCCCAGCAGAGTTGCGCGATCTGCTCCAGCGTCAGCGGTTTGTCCGCGAAGAGGCGAACCGACCGCCGCGCCGCGAGAGTCTCCTCCAGCGACATTCGGCCTTTCGGTGCGGGGGCGGGTAGCATGCGACGCTCCGGGGATGTCGGCGTGACCGCGGGCGGTGACGCCGGGTTCGTGTCCGTGTGATCCGTGGTGGCGGCGACCTGAGCGCCCGGTGGTTCCGGTGGGCGACCCGGGGCCGGTTCATGCCGCGCGGCCGACAGCAGCCCGGGCGCCAATAGCGCCGTCAGCAACAGCAAGACGCCCCGCAACAGCAGGTGGTGGTGTCCGGTCACGTTCGTCAAGGTCGGTTTCTCCTTGCCATGCCCGCCCGCGACGGCCGGGGGCAAGAACGGGGCCCGTTGGAAACAGCGCCACACCTCAGGGAAACCGACAACGAGGCCGGGGTGGCATGGTCAAGCCCAGGGCCGCCATGCCTTTCCTTCGACAGGCCGCATGCTGCAACAGCATGCCGGCGTCTTCGGCTCGGGCATGCCACCCAGGCTTGGGCATGCCACCCTCCGGGTTTCCCGTGTGCGTGGTCCGATTCAGGGCGAGCATTATCACTCGGGCGGGGACACCTGTCACGGGCGCCGACCCGCGCGCGGAGCCGTCGCCGCCCGGCGGAAGGGCGGCTACAATTGCAGGCAAGTCCGCCGGACAGGCTCGATGGCCGGGCAACCGTGCGACCACCAGGGCCTCCGAAGACCGCGTGGACTGAGTACGTGTCTAGCGTGGGTGCCATGCCCTCACCCGCCGCAGGCGGGGGTGGGCATGTGCTGCGGCGTGCAAAGGCATGCTTACCCGCGACGGCGGTCGCGGGAAAGCATGGCACCCACAGAGCCGAAGACCCTGAACAGCCACGGGCGAGACGCCCGTGCCACGTGGTGGGCCGGAGACCGGCCGCAGGGGGAGCAGAACGTATGAACCGTGCACAGGCCTGGAGCATTCTCAGCGAGTACACGAAAAACCCCGCGTTGATCCGGCATGCGCTGACGGTCGAGGCCGCCATGCGGTACTACGCCCGACACTACGGTCAGGACGAGGAACGCTGGGGCGTGGTGGGGTTGCTGCACGACTTCGATTACGAGCGCTGGCCCGACCCGGCCGACCATACGAAGGAGGGCGCCCGCATCCTGCGCGAGGCCGGCTGCGACGAGGAGATCGTGCTGGCCATGCTGTCGCACGTGCCCTGGAACACCGATCAGTATCCGCGGGACACGCCGCTGCGCCAGGCGCTGTTCGCCGTGGATGAGTTGTGCGGGTTCCTGCATGCCGCGGCCCTGGTCCGCCCCCAACGGCTGGAGGGGATGACCGCGTCCAGCATCAAGAAGAAAATGAAGCAGAAGGCCTTTGCGGCCGCGGTGTCCCGCGAGGACATCGTGGCCGGGGCCGAACTGCTGGGCATCCCGCTCGAAGAGCACATCGACAACTGCATCCGCGCGCTGCTGCCGATCGCGAAGGAACTGGGCCTCGAACCCCAGCCGGAGGCGGCTCCAGAATAGCGAATGCAGAAGGCAAGAGGCAGGAGGAGGGTGCAGGGCGGGCTCTGCCCGCCGCGGAATAGCGAAGTGCGAAGGCAAGCGCGCGGTTCCTCTCAAACGGGAACCATGCCCACCAGCCGCTCGGCGTGTTCCGCCAGCCAGGCCGTCTTGCGGCGCACCATCTGCAGTACGCGAAAGCCCGCCCACTTGCCGACCGTACCCGTCTGGGTGATCGGCGGGACGCATTCGGTGATGAGCGCTTCCACCATCAGCGACGGGACACAGGCCGCCTCCTGCGGCTCCAGAGGCAGGCAGGAACAGTACCCATTAAGAAACGCCACGAAGCGCTGCTCGTCCACCTGGTCGGGCCACAGCAGGGGATCCTGCCCGGCCAGCAGCGAGAACTGGAGAGCACCATTGGCCACGTCGATCACGCGCCGGGCGAGACGCACGGAGTCATAGTCGAACACGGCCACCACTTTGTCGCGCCGAAACAGCAGATTGCCGGGGTGGAAGTCGGAATGAATGAGCCGTAGCGGCCAGGCAGCGTACGCCGTCCGGTTCACGGCGTCGGCCGCCCGATCATACGTGGTCAGCAGGTCCTGGATCAGCGCCGCCAGCGCCGCTTCGTCACCGGTAAAGCTGTCGTGCGAGTTCAACGTGGAGCCGATGGCACACAGGCCGGTCCGAATGGCCGTGGCGTCGTGGTAGTCACCGCGTTGGGCGAAATCCACACCCGGGAACGCGGCCGTAAGCTGGTGGAACTTCGCCAGCGCTAAGCCGGCCTCCCGGGTCTGCGCCGGGCTGCGCCGGTACCGCTCCCCGGCAATGAACTTGAACAACTCGTACACGTGCCCCTTGAGTTCGAGGAGCGTGTCACCGCCGGAGCGCGTCGGCACCAGTTGCGGCGCGGGGTAGCCGACCGCCGCCAACGTCTGTTGCACCAGGTGGCCGAAGCGTGCCCGCTCGGCATCGGCGCGGTGCTCCGCGCGCCGCTTGAGCAGATACTTGCCGTGCTCCGCGACGATGCCGGCCTTGGGGCTGCGCCGCGACCCGCGCGGAAAGCCCGTGATCGACTGGACCACGCCCAGGTCGTAGTGGCTCAGGACAATCGCCAGCTCGGCCGCGGTGAACGTTGCTGAGGCGGGGCAGTCCACGAGCAGCTCCCGACGGCAGGAGACCGACGAACCAGCGTCATGCCCCGATCCGAGCGACCGGGGCTGCCACGATGGTAACGCCGGAGCGGGAGGCGTCAAACACAACCGGGCGGCGAGCCATTCTCCGCGGCCGCGCCCATCGGGGCGGGTGGCCCAGGTCCTTTGGACCTGGGGCTGATGAAGGCCGGACGTGCGCCAGACTCCGCAGAGCATGCTGTCCCGCGACCGCGGGTAAGCATGGGACCCTCGGTCCTGGACACGCTGAGCACGTACCGGGCGCCGGCCGGCTCCCCGCGGCCCCGTTCACCGCGGTCGGATCACAACAGCATCGCGGCCGTCTCGGCGATCGTCTCGGACAACGTGGGATGCGGGTGGATCGTCCACGCCAGATCATACGCCACGGCGCCCATCTCCAGGGCCAACACGCCTTCGGCGATCATCTCCCCGGCGTGCAGCCCGCAGATGCCGATGCCCAGCAGGCGCTGCGTCTGCTTCTCAACGATGAGCTTGGTCACGCCGTCCGTGCGCCCCAGCGACATCGCCCGTCCCGACGCGGACCAGGGGAGCTTCTTGATGGTGATGTCGAGGCCGGCCTGCTTCGCCTCGGCTTCGGTGTAGCCAGCCCAGGCGATCTCGGGATCGGTGAACACCACAGCCGGGATGGCCCGCGGCTCGCAGGTGACGTCCTTGCCGGCCAGCAACTCGGCCACCACGTGCCCCTCGTGCGACGCCTTGTGGGCAAGCATGGGGTTGCCGATGACGTCGCCGATGGCGTAGATGCGCGGGGCCGTCGTCTTCAGTTGGGAATCGACCTTGATGAACCCGCGTTCGTCCGTCTGCACGCCGGCCTTCTCCAGCCCCAGCCCCGCGGAGTTCGGCACCCGCCCGACGGCCACTAGCACCTTCTCGAACACGTCGCCGCGTGGGGGATGCTTGCCCTCGAAGGCCAGCTCGATGCCCCCCTCGACCTCCTTCATCCGCACGACCTTGGTTTCCAGGCAGACCTCAGCGAAGAGTCCCTGCACGCGCTTCTCCAGCGGCCGCACCAGGTCGCGGTCCGCGCCGGGGATGATGCCGTCGAGCATCTCCACGACGGTGACCTTCGACCCGAAGCCGGCGTACACCATGCCGAGTTCCAGGCCGATGTAACCTGCCCCGATGACCAGCAGCGTTTGGGGAACGTCGGGCAACTCCAGGGCGGTGCGTGAGGTGAGCACGCGCGGGGATTCGATCTGAATCCCCTTCAACTGGATGGAGCGCGAGCCGGTGGCGATGATTGCCCGGCGGAACTTGATATGCTGCACGTCGCCGCCCTCGATCGCCACCGTCCGGGCGTCCTCGAAGCGGGCGGTGCCCTTGACGCGCTCGACCTTGTACTTCTTACACTGCGAGTCGAGTCCGGCGGCCAGCTTGGACACGACCTGCTGCTTCCAGCCGCGCATGGCGTTGACATCGAGCCGGGGTTCGCCCAGTTCAATGCCCATCTGACGGCAGTGCTGTGCCTGGTGGAGCGTCTCGGCCATGGACAGGTACGTCTTGGAAGGGATGCAGCCGCGGTGCAGACAGACGCCGCCCAAGTGGTCCATGCTCTCGATGAGCGTGGTCTGGATGCCGTGGGCGCCCGCGCGAAAGGCCGCGCTGTAACCCCCCGGCCCGCCGCCGATGACCAACAAGTCCGTCTCGTTTGTGAACTCACCGACTACCATGAAGGCCTCTTTCTAACGTTCCCCGGGGCCGAACCCGGCACCCGTCCGAAGCTGGTCGAACCGCCGCCGCCTTCCCCCTCACCCTACCCTCTCCCCAAAAGGGAGAGGGGTTGTGTTGGACGAGCTAATACAACAGGAACTTCGCCGGCGTCTGCAGGTAACTGATGATTTCGTTCGTGAACCGGGCGGCCGTCGCGCCGTCCGTGGCGCGATGGTCGAAGGACAGGCTGATGGGCAGCAGCTTGGCCGCCTGCACCTGCCCGTCGCGGAGCACCGGCATGTCGCGCAAGCGCCCCAGCCCGAGAATCGCCACCTCGGGGTGGTTGATAATCGGGGTGGCGAACACGCCCCCGATGGCGCCATAATTCGTAATCGTAAACGTGCCGCCGCGCAGGTCTTCAATGGCAAACTGGTTGGTACGGATGCGGTCGGCTATGGAGCGCAGGGCCGCAGCGATGGCGGCCACGTTAAGCTGGTCCGCGTTGCGGATGACGGGCACGATCAGCCCGCGTTCCGCATCGACGGCAATGCCAATATTGTAATAGTGCTTGTAGATGATCTGCGCCGCCTCCTCGTCGAAACTGGCGTTCATGACGGGGAACTTCTTGAGCGCCAGGCAGACGGCCTTGATGACCAGGGCCAGCAGCGTCAGCTTGATCTCCCCGCCGCCTTCCTCGTTGAGCTGGCGGCGCAGGCGCTCCAGTTGCGTCACGTCGGCGTCATCACAGTGGGAGACGTGCGGAACGGTCCGGGTGGAGCGGGCCATCTGCTGGGCGATGGTCTTGCGGATCTGGTTGAGCGGGACGGTGACGCTCGGGCCCCATTTGTCACTGGTCGCGTGCGCTCCGGGCAATTCCAGCAGATTGCGCGGCGGCGGGACGGTAGCGACCGGCGCAGTCGCGGGCGCAGCCGGTGACGCCGGCGTGGCCGACGGACCCACCGCTCCCATCGTCCCGGCGGCGGCCGGGACCCTGCCGCCGGCTCGCTGGGCTTCCACGTCCTCCCGAGTAACGCGCCCGCCGGGCCCGGTGCCGCGCACACTGTCTATATCCACACCGAGTTCGCGGGCGAGCTTACGCACCGCAGGGGCGGCCGCGGCTTTGCTGGGCTGCACGGCCGGTGCTGCGGGCGTGGTAGGCACCCGCGCGGGCGGCGAGGCCGGTGATGCTACGGCCCGTGGTGCGGTCGCCGCGGGCGGTGGCGCGGGGGCCGGGGGCGGGGTCACGCGCGCGCGGGCTGCCTCAGCCGCGCGGGCTGCGGGAGCGCTCGCCGCCGGCGGAGGCGCGGCCGCCCCGCCCGCATCGGCGAACGTCACGATGACGGCCCCCACGTTGACGGTCTGGCCCGCCTGCACGTGGACCGCCTGAATGGCCCCGGCGAACGGCGACGGGATTTCGACGGCCGCCTTGTCCGTCTCCACCTCCATCAAGCCCTGGTCCTCAGTCACCACGTCACCCGCCTGCACGAGCACCCGCGTGACTTGCGCCTCGGCAATGCCCTCGCCAAGATCAGGCAGCACGAACTCTCTGGGCATCGAACTGCTCCTTACAGAGTCAGAACGTACTCATCACGGTGCCTTGCCGCACCCGCAGTCCATGAGAGTATGGTCGACTTCGCCCGCTCATACCGACAGGGAGCCGACTTCACACAGCACGGTTCAAGAGGAAGAGTGCAGAAAGCCCACCAGCGTACTCTGCCATCTGCAATCTCCTGTCCTGAATTCGAGATCCCCAATCGGAGATTCCTAGCCCGAATCCTCGAATCTCAAATCTGAAATCTCAAATCTGAAATCTCAAATCTGAAATCTCAAATCTGAAATCTCAAATCTGAAATCTCAAATCTGAAATCTCAAATCTGAAATCTCAAATCTGAAATCTGAAATCTGAAATCGCCATTCTCGCGCTGGACCGTGCAACTCTGCATGACTCCCCAACCGTCACTCCTGCCCATCCGCTCCCTCTTGCCTTGTGCTTCTTCCGGCTTGCCTTCCGCCTTCGCTATTCTGCCAGCACCGTCCGCGCGGCATGCACGACGCGGGCCGCCGAGGGCAGGAACGCCCGCTCCCGCGCGAAATACGGAAAGTGCACGTCGTACCCCGTCACCCGCGCCACCGGCGCCTCCAGGTTCCAGAATGCCTTCTCCACCAGCCGGGCCACCACCTCCGCGCCGATGCCGCAGTTGCGCGCCCCCTCGTGCACGAGCACCGCCCGGCCCGTCTTGGCCACGGACTGCACCACCGTCTCGGTATCCAGCGGGAAGACGCTGAGCAGGTCCACCACCTCCGCCGAGATGCCGTGCTCTTCCGCCAGGTCGTCCGCCGCCTCCAGCGCCGCCCGCATCATGGCGCCATACGAGATCAGCGTGACGTCGGTGCCCGCCCGTGTCACCTGGGCCTTGCCAAGTGGGAGGTACTCCGCCTCCTCGGGAACCTCCTCCTTGAACAACCGGTACAGCGAGGTGGGTTCGAAGAAGATCACCGGATCCGGACAGCGGATCGACTCCAGGAGCAGGGCTCGGGCGCAACGCGGCCCCGAGGGGATCACGACCTTCAGGCCCGGGCAGTGCGTGAAGAACGCCTCCCGGCTCTCGCTGTGATGTTCGACGGCCCGGATGCCCCCGCCGTACGGCATGCGCACCACGATCTGCATGCCGAAGCGCCCCCGCGTCCGATTGCGAAAGCGGCTCAGGTGCTGCTCGACCTGGTGAAACGCCTGATAGAAGAAGCCGGAGAACTGGATTTCCGCGACCGGCACCAGCCCGTAAAGGGCCATGCCGATCGCCGCCCCCACGATGCCGGCCTCCGCCAACGGCGTGTCCACCACCCGCCGATCGCCATAGCTCGCCAGCAGACCGGCCGTCACGCGGAAGACGCCTTCATCCTTGCCGATGTCCTGCCCCAGCAGGACCACACGGTCGTCGGTACCCAGGGCTTCGTCCAGCGCCCGGTTCAACGCGGAAACCATGTTCATCTGAGCCATCGTGCGTCTCACCTGCATTCCCGGCCGTTTGCCGAACCAGTCGCGTCCCTCCCCTGCTGCATCCCCACGGGCACGCGGGCCACCAAAGTACCCTAATCGCTGCGCCGGCGAGGCGGCGCTCCCGGAGCAACCCCGCGTCTGGGGCCTGGGCTGCTTTCCCCTCGCCTCCCCACGTTCCCCGCGCATGCCTTGGTGGATTCGCCGTTCCGCACCCGATCGGCGTCCCTCTCCGCCGTACTATAGCGTCCCGGAGCGCGCATGCCGAGCGAACCACCGCGCGCGGCGCGCGGCGCATTGCCACCCACCCTGTCGCCCTGAACGCATTTTCGACAGTGCGGCTTGTGGACTTTGCCCCAACGCCGTTATTCCGCTGCCACACCCTTCACGGCCGCGGAAGTGCTCGTATCGGGTTCTCGCCGGCGGCGGTGCAGGGAGACGCCGTGGTAGGGACGCCCACTCCACGGCCCAGGCCGCTGGGGGCTTCCTCGCGGCGGAAGTGCCCGGCCGGTATGCTTCGGCCGCGGGCGGTGCGCCGCGCTTGGCCCGGCCGCCCTTTCGAGTGGGTGGATTCAGGTGCGAATCGGCATTGCCACGGACGACGGCACGATCGTGGCGGCCCACACCGGGCGCTGCGCGGGAGTGGTGGTCTTCGACATCAGCGCGGCCACGGCCAGCCGGCGGGAGCTGCGGCCCAACGATTTGGCACCGTATCTGCGGGGGCGGTGCGTGGCCGAGCCGGACGGCGAGGCTTCGCCGGGGAAGGAGCCGCACAGCCGCTTCGCCCGTTTGCTCGCTGACTGCCAGGTGCTCATCACCCGGGGCATCGGTCCGCGTCTGCGCGAAGACCTGAATCGTGCGGGAATCGAGGTCCACGTAGTCTCGGAGGCCTCCGTCGACCGGGCGGCCCGGTTGTATGCGGCGGGGCGATGGGGCCCGACGTCCGGCGTGTGAGGAACGAGGAGCGTGCGCGCCTCCCGAAACCACCCGCGGGGCAGGCGGGCTGGATAGCGTTTGGAGGCCAAAGGGACCGGTCCAACCCACCGCTCGCCACCCACGGTGTGGGGAGTCGAGGCCCGCAGCGTGCGCTTGAGACCGCGTGCCCCAGTCTCTATACTCTCTCCCCCGGTGCCGTCCGCAGGGCCGGGTGCCCGGGTGGGCCCGCCGGCGAGAGGAGGTATTCCACATGACCGTATCGTACACTGAACCCCACGATGAGTTGCCGCCGGCGGTGCGTGAGGTCCATCGCGCGATTACCAGCCTGGTGGAGGAGTTGGAAGCCATCGACTGGTACAACCAGCGCGCCGCGATCGCGACGGAGGAGTCCCTGCGACAGGTCCTGGCCCACAACCGCGACGAGGAGATCGAGCACGCGGTCATGCTCCTGGAGTGGCTGCGCCGCGAGCTGCCGATGCTGGATGCACAGTTGCGTGAGCGTCTGTTTCACGCCGGTCCGGTGGTCGAGGCAGGCCACGGAGAGCCGGTGGCGTCGGGCGGCGCACCTGCCGCCGGGGCAGCCGATCTGGGAATTGGCAGGTTCAAGAAAGGAAGCTGACGATGCTCGATTTGCTGAAGCGTTCACTCGCACCGATTACGGCGGAAGCGTGGCAGGCCATTGACGCGACGGCCAGCCGGGTCATCAAGAGCCAGCTTACCGCCCGGACCATTGTCGATTTCGACGGGCCGCACGGCTGGCAGCTCGGCGCGGTCAACACCGGCCGCCTTGACATCCCCAAGAAGAAATCCGACGTACCCTGGGGCGCTCGCCAGATGCTCCCGCTGGTCGAGACGCGCATGCCGTTTCTGCTCAACCAGATGGAGATCGACGGCGCTACCCGCGGGTGCGAGGATGTCGACCTTAGCACGCTGGAGCAGGCGGCCAAGCAGGTAGCACGCTTCGAGGAGAGTGCCATTTACCTGGGTTTCGCGGACGGCGGCCTCGGGGGCATCATCCCGTCCACCGCGCATAAGCCGATCACCCTGCCCCCCCAGGTGCGCCAGTACCCGGAGGCGGTGGGGGCGGCGCTGGAAGTGCTCGGCCGCGCGGGCATCGGCGGTCCCTATGCGCTCGTGCTGGGCAGCAAGGCATACTACCCACTCATGCAGTGCGTCGAGAACGGGTATCCCCCGCGGCGCATCGTGCGTGACCTGCTCCAGGGCGACATTCTCTGGAGCCCGGTGTTGGACGGCGGCGTGCTGCTCTCCACCCGCGGTGGCGATTTCCAGCTCACCGTCGGAGTGGACTTCGCCATCGGCTACGCCGGCCACACCCGTGAGCAGGTCGAGCTCTACCTGACGGAGTCCTTTGCGTTCCGCGTGCTGGAACCGGCGGCGGCCGTGACGCTGAAGTTGCCCGCTTGACGGACGCAGGCGGTTTCGCCGGTCCTGCGCCGCGCGCCCGACGGGATGTGGTATGCCCTTCCTCCGGCAGCCGCGGGGAGCTGCCGGAAGGCACGTGTCCGGCGCGCGCGCGATGCCCTCACTCGCCGCCGGCAGGCGTGCGCCTGCCGGTCGGGGTACGGGCATGCCTGCCCGTCATCGGCGTCGCGGAGAAGCGCGGCATCGGCCGCGCCGAGAGCGAGGGCTCGGCGGGCGCTCTTCCCTTCGGATCACTCTTCCCGGCGGTGTGACGGAGCGAAGCGGCCGCTGGTGTCTGCTGGAGACGCTGTGGCGCGGCCGACGTGCCCCACGGAGGTTTGGGGAGTGCGAACCCGTCCAGCGGCGCGGGCGACGAAACGAAGGACAATGACTGGACGTCGGGGTGACCCATGAACACACAGGCGAAACATATCGTCCTCATCGATGACGATCCCGACATGCGCGAGGCCATCCGGATGGTGCTGGAGCCGCTGGGCTACCGCCTGACGTGCTGCGCCACGGGGGCACAGGGGCTGAGCGTCCTGCGACAGGACGGAGCGGACCTGCTGCTGCTGGATATCATGCTGTCCACCCCCACCGAAGGCATCGATCTGTGCCAGTCAATGAAGGGCGACCCCAAGCTGCGCGCCCTGCCGATCATCATGATCTCCGCGGTGGGGCAGACGACCGGCATGGACATCGCGCTGGAGGCCGGTGGCGGCGTGCTGCCCGCCGAGCTGTTCCTCGAGAAACCGCTGGAGGCCCAGGTGCTGCGTGACGCCGTCCAGCGTTTTCTCAGCAACAAGGAGTAACCGCGGCGTGGTCGACGGCCCCGGTCCCTCAGCGGTAGCCGCCACGTCCCCGCTGTCCGATGGGCAGGAGCCTTATCGCACCGGGGCGCTGCTCTCCTTGCTCCGCCTGCATTGGTTCATCCGCCTGCGCTGGGCCCTGCTCTTCACCGCCATGGCGGTGTTGATGGTCGAGCGCTTCATTTGGCCGACCTCCGTTCGTCCCGGCGCCCTGCTGGCGGTGCTTCTGGTTCTGGCGGCCGTCAACCTCTGGTGGCTTTCGATCTCCAACGAGTTGTGGAAGCGGACCCGGGCCGTCGAGGTCGTCGAGCCGCACCTGATCCGCAAGGCCCTGGCCTTCGCCAACGCCCAGGTGGCCGTTGATCTGCTCGCGCTGACTGCCATCCTGCGTTACACGGGCGGCGTGGAAAACCCGATGGCGATCTTCTATCTCTTCCACGTCGCCATCGGCGCGCTGGTGCTGACGCGCTGGCAGGCGATCATCCAGGCCGCTTGGGCTGTCCTGCTCTACACGGGCATGGGAGTGGCGGTGCTGCGCGGCTGGTTGAAGCCATTGTTCGCTTTCCTGCCCGCCCTGCCGCCCCTGGGGCTCCAGGAGCGGCCCGAGTACGTGCTGGCGGCCATCGGCGTGCTGGCGTGCGGCGTGTTCGGCACGTTGTACTTCACGCTCAAGATCGCCGAGCGCTTTGACGAGCATGAACACCTCTTGCGGGCGGCCAACGAAGCGCTGCTGAACTCCGAGATGGCGATTCGGGAGCTGCAACGGCGGCGCTCGCGCTTCATGCAGACGGCCGCCCATCAGTTGAAGAGCCCCCTGGCCGGCATTCAAACGCTGGCGGGTCTGATCCGAGATGGGATCGTGCCGGAGGCGGGGGTCCGCCCCACCTGCGAGAGAATCATCCGCCGCTGTGCCGACGGGATTACGCAAGTGGCCGAGTTGCTTACCCTGGCCCGGATTCAGGAGGCGGACCCGCGTCGCAACCGCACGGCGTCGGTCGATGTCGTGGAGGTCATTCGAGACGTCTGCGAGCGCAACCGCCCACAGGCCAAGGCCAAGCAGATCACGCTGGCTGCCCAGGTGGGGGAGGGCTCTGATGAGGCGACCGGCGAGCCGGCTACCGAGGCTGAAGGACATGGGTTGCGCGTCTGGCTGGATCGTGCCGACCTGGTCGACTGCCTGGGGAACCTCATCGAGAACGCCATCAAGTACACGCCGGGCCCCGGCAAGGTCACGGTGACCGCCACCCGATGTCCCACGCCGCAGGTGCCCCCCGCCAGGTTCCGCGCTCCGGGACGCTCACTCGACACGCCCGAGCCTCCGTATTACGTACAGATCAGCGTGGCGGATACCGGCATGGGCATCGAGCCGGACGCCTTGGCGGGGGATGAGGAGCCGACGGGCCCCGGCACGATCTTTGAGGCATTCCGACGCGGGAACCAAGCGTTGGCGGCCGGCATTCCCGGCACGGGGTTGGGGTTGTCTATCGTTCGCGAGGTGGTTGAGCAGGCCGGCGGGCGGCTTCGCGTTCAATCCAAGCCGCAGGAGGGAAGCACGTTCACGGTGTGGTTCCCGGCCGATGTGCGTACTGGCGCCAGGCGGGCCACGCTATCGTCGGCCGGCCCCGCAGCCGGGTTCCATACCCAGGTGCCGTTCGAGCCTCCCCCCTCCCGTGGGTAGGACACCGGCCACAGTGTCCCAGTTCTGCGGTTGCACCAGACGCACGGTCCGCGACCGGCGGAAACAGCAGGACCCGCCGGTGGCGGGTCCGATTAACGCTGCTGCTCTGATCGAGGCCGACGGGATTCGAACCCGCAACCACCGGATCGACAGTCCGGTACTCTAACCAATTGAGCTACGGCCCCTTGGCTGCTGCTCCGGGACTTCGGGCAGGCCCTGAGTCGGTCAGCGCTTGCCAAGCGAAGTCCCTCATTCATACCCTACTGCTCCGCGGTCGTCAAGATGGCGGGCGTCAGCGGGAAGCAGGGTAGACCAGGACGGGTGTTGCGCCCGGGAACCAACGGGCGGAGGCTGATTCCGGGGCCAACGCCTGCCCCCGCGGCGAGCTACCAACGACTTGCCGGTGCCCGGGTCCGGGTTCGCACCGGGGCCTTGGCCGAGCCGGCCGTCGCCAGCCCCTCTCACCCCAGTGGGAGCGTGCCATACGTGGTTCGGCTTGAGCCATCTCGAAGCGAGCGGTTCCGTCCGCGGGAACGGTTGCGGCGGCAGGCCGACTTCGCGCGCGTTCTGGAACTGCGGTGCAGCGCTGCGGACAACGTGCTGATGGTGTTGGTTGCACCGAACGGGCGGGCTTGGTCCCGGCTGGGAATCCGGACAAGCCGCAGGCTCGGGCAGGCCGTCCGCCGCAGCTACATCCGCCGGCGCATCCGGGAGGCGTTCCGACGCTCCAAGGATCAGATACCGGTCGGACTGGATATCCTGTGCCTTGCCCGCCGGGGTGCCGCCGACCGAGAGGTCGATGTGGTCGTGTCCTTCTACCGTCTGGTCCGCCGGGCGGAGCGTGCTCTGAGGCGCCACACGCAAGACGGCGCCTGAGCAAGTCCGGCTCATGCCGCACGTGGGGCTCTACCCGGTGCCTCCCGGGCGTCCCCGCCACGTTCCCGGCGCTGCAAACCGGCGCGCGGCGTTCCGCATGCTCAGGGCACGGGCAGCAGTTGCGCCACCAGCGGCACAGTCTCCCCGAGAACAGAGCGGCGCAACATCAAAGAAGCCGGCGCACTGGCCGAACAGAGGAGCTTCTCGTCGCCCCAGACTTCGACATCGACCCTGAAGGGCTGCGCGACGTCGGTAAGAATGTCATCGAGTACCGCAGGTGCAACCAACAGGTAGCTGAACGTGGGCTCGGCTTGGACTTGATCCGGGGGGTTCAGCCACCATCTCCACACGGGCTTGCCCATCGAGTCCACCAGAGAGACCTGGATCGCCGCTGGAGCGATGTCCGACCCATGGATTGCGCCCCGCACCGCGAACGCATCGCCAGCCCGCAACTGGGCCTGATCTGCAGGGTGTGTAACCTCCAAAACGGCGCCCCCCCCGGGTGGCGGGTCCGGAGGCGGCGGAGGAGGACCCGGCGGGGGAGAAGGCGGGAGTTCCTCGGCTTCAGAGGCGGGAAGCGTATCGTCCGCTGCCCGTTGTTCCCCGATGCGGAGTAGACCGGGTGCGGCGGCCAACACCACTACCTGCCCGTCAGTCAGCGCGCCCACGACGCGGTACACGCCTGCCGCGACACCAGCGGGCACCCCCAGCAGAATCCGGTCGCCCGGCCCGTCCTCGTCCTCGCTTATGCCCGCCACGAGCAGGATTTCGTCGCCATCCAGTTCGCTCAGCTCAAGGTCCGTATCCAGAAGCAACGAGAGACGGGCGTTATCGTTGACATCCGAGTCCGTCCAGCTCACCAGGAACGATCCGCCGGACTGAACGTCGGTGTCTGCCGTCGGGTCCAGCAGCGTCAGCGTGGGTGGATCGTTGTCCGGTTCAGCCAGGATGTGCACAGCTCCCACCACCCGATCGGAGCCAACCAATTGCCCGTCGTCGATGGTGCCAATCAGATCGTACAGGCCCGGCAGGACTCCTTCCAAAGTCAAGCGGGCGGCATCCGCCAGAGGACCATCGGGGTCCTCGGCGACCGGTGGGCTGATAACGAAACTCCCCCCGAGGGCACCGCGCAGCTCCGTCGGCTCCACAGAGAACACGATGGTAGCGTTATCATCCGGGTCTGCGTCCATCCAGGCTACGTACAATACTGCGTCACTGGACAACTCCACCGGCTGCGCGGGAGCCACGATCGTGAGCTGGGGGGCCACGTTCTCGGCAGTTTGCTGGATCTCGACGTGCCCCGGTGCGGCGGACGAGACCGCGGTCAAGCCGTCGTCGATGCGGGCGACGACTTCATAGAACCCGGGCGGCACACCCTGCACCACGGCCAGAAACCGATCGTTCAGGCCGTCCAACGCCGCACCTACGGCCGGCCCCAGCAGCAACAGCTCCGTCGTCTCCCCTCTGTCCAGGCTGCGCAAACCCAGCCACACCACGGTGCTGGCGAGCGGGCTGCTGTCTTGCCAACGGACGGTGAAGGTTTCGCCCGCGACCAGCGTCAAGTCGGCCGCTGGTTCCCAGACCGTGACCGCGGGAGGAACGTAGGTCGGGGGCACGACCAAGGGAGGCTCGATGACGGGCACGTCTTCCGAAGGCGAGGCAGTGTCCGTAGGTGGGTCGCCCGGCTGAGTCTCGGTGGCGGGAATCGTGTACAGGGCCGGGGCAGCGTCGTCGAAGTCCACGCCGTACACCAGGGACACGCCGGCCAAGGCGAGTCCCCGCTCGTCGACGCCGGAGAGGCGAACCGTATCCGCCGGCTTCGCGCTCGAAACGCTGGTCTCCGTGCCGGGCAGAACGTGCACGAAGGCCAGGTAGACAACGGTCTCGTCCTCGACGAACCGAATGGTCACGTCGGCCGGGTACGCACTCTCGTTGCGAACCTTGGCAATCGCTCCGGTCGCCGGCAGATCGTGCCCGCTCGACTCGTCCGGCAGGGCATCGGCGGCGGTCACGTCACCCACCGAAGTAGCCGTCTGTGGTCCACCGCCTCCGTCAACCGACCCACTCGTATCGGCACCCGGCAAGGCCCCTCCCACGTCGCAGCCGGTCAAGGCAACCCAGGCGAGCACACCCACGGCGGTCCCAGCGATCAGCTTGGCTCTCATGCTGCGTCACCCTTCACGGCGGTTCCGCGACGGGAACCACACCCGGCGACGACCCGAACCACGGCGCGCGCTCCGTCTGCGCAGACGGCCAGCGCCTTCCATCCCCCCGATAAACCCTCAACACTTGAGGATAGCCAAGCCGGGACCGCGAATCAATGTTAAACCGTTGATTTAAGGGCGGTTTCGAGGGTCTCGACGCCCCCGAGCGGATCCTGCGCGGCAGGGCGGCGGCCCGCCGCAGGGACGTGCAGCCTGTCCCGTGGATCGTCATGGTCGGCTACCCGCAGGAACGGTACGCCGTTACGATGGTGAAGGGGGGGATGGCATCCCGAAACTGGCTTTGAGGCAGACCAACAATGGAATACATGCAGTGGGCCAAGACCCATCGCCGAGTGATATACGAACTGACGGGGAGCGGGGTTCCGGCCCTGCCCATCGCGGAACTTGGCGCGACGCTTGACGACGTGTGTCTGGATTCGCACGCGGACTACTACGGCCGCACGGACCTGACGGCCGCCGTGGCGGAGCGGTACGGCTTACCGCCGCGGCAGGTGCTTCCCGTGGCGGGCACCAGCCTGGCGAACTTCCTGGTTCTGGCACTGGCGGCCGAGCTCGGCCCAGCGGTTGCCCTCGAGCGCCCCCTTTACGAACCGCTGGAGCGGGCCGCCGGCGTGCTGAAGTTGGAGCTGGTGCGGCTGGATCGGCCCGCCGAACGTGGTTTCGCCGTGGATACCGAGGCCGTCGAGCAGGCCGCTCGCAACGGCGCAAAGGCGGTCTTTCTGACCAACCTCCACAACCCCTCCGGCCAATACCTTTCGCCGGACGCGCTCCGCGAGTTGGCCGGCTGCTGTCGGCGTCTGGAAGCGCTGTTGATCGTGGACGAGGTGTATCTCGATGGCGCCCACCTGACGGTCGGTGCGCCGTTGTGGACGGCGGCGGGGCTGGCCGAGAACGTCATCGTGACCAGTTCGCTGACCAAGGTGTACGGGCTGGGTGGACTGCGGGTCGGGTGGGTGCTGGCCCAGCCACAGTGGATCGAGCGGCTCAAGCTGCTTCTCGATGCCGTCAACCCGTGCAACTCGGCGGTCTCCGAGGCGCTGGGCGTGCGTGCCTTCGCCCGCCTCGCGCATCTCGAGGAACGCTACCGGCGCTACCACGCTGAGGGTCAGCGCGTGTACCGCGCCTGGCTGCGGGACGAGACGACGCTCAACGGATACCCGAATCACGGGGCGGTTTTTGAATGCGTCCGGTTGCCGGTCGGGGTGTTGGGCGTGCGGCTCAATGAGCTGCTGATGAGCCGGTTCGATACCCAGGTGGTGCCGGGCAGCTTCTTCGGTCTGGACGACCACGTCCGCATCTGCACGGCCGTCGAGTCCGAACCGCTTCAAGAAGGGCTGGCACGCGTCAGCCAGGCCCTGCGGCAACTGACCGCGTAAGCGGCAGCAGTCTGCGCAATCCGAGCCCAAGCGGTAGCGAGGGGTCTTGCGGCGCCCTACGTTTCCCGCGCCTGGAACACGCGATAGGTGCCCTCATTCTGTCGCTGGACGCGCAGCGGGCGACGCAGGCGGAGCGGAGACATGGGCCAGACGTGCCCGATCTGATCCGTCACGAGCACCGGCAGGTTCGATCCGCGGGGAAGGTGATACGGCAGCAGGGCGAGCACGGCATCCCGCAAGTTCTCATAACCGCGGTGGAAATCACCCAGCAGCAGACCGCCACCCTGCGCCCAGAATCCCGCGAGCGTCAGTGCGGCCAACATGCGATCGATGCGTTCCGGCTTCTCGTTGAGATCCTCGAGCACCAACCAGCATCCTGTCGGCGCGGCGCGCCGCGCCGGCAGGGGGTGCTCGTGTTGCGTGGGTGTCGCCCCCACCTGGAGCCGGTCCATCTCCCACCCCGCCCGTACGGTGGGCACCGCCCACCGCGACCCCAACAGGGTCTGCATGACAGTGAGGTTCCCGCCCACAAACTCAGCCTCGAAACGCTCGGGCAGCGTCCCCTGGACCAGTCGGGCGTCCAGAGGCGGATCGGGCTCCTTGCCGTCCAGCACGTCGACCATGACCCGAGCGGAGTACGCCAGTTGCTCGCGCAGGCAGGCCTGCCGGGATGCTCCCGACTTAGTCTCTCCACCCCCATCCTCCGCCGCGCGCTCCGGCACCCGTGCCTGTCGGCGAAGAGCATACAGGAGCAACGCCGGGCCCAGGTAGTGGACCCCCTCGTTCGGAGGACTCGCGGCCACCAGATTCACCAGCGTCGTCAGCTCGCTGAAGCCAAACACGGTGATCGGGCGACCCCGCCGGGCAAGCACGGTCAGGTCGAGTTGCGGCAGCAGACGCGTGAACCACGCGCCGCCGCGGATCGTCACGATGGCGGTTACGTCGTCGTCCGCGAGCGCCCCCATCAGGTCGCCCGCCCGCGCGTCGTCGTCCCGGCGCCCGCCGTGGTGATCGTCCTCCGGGGCGTCGAGCAAGGCGGCGTCGCCCCTCACGCGGAAACGCGGTCCGAACATCTCCTGCATCAACTCGACAAACGCAGGCGCGGAGCCCACGCCCAGGTGCTCGAAGAAGGCCGAGCAAGGGGCAGCCGGCGCAGCCAAATGGATGATGGGAAGGTTCGCAGGGCTCATGGCGCACTACGCTCGCCCGGCCGCCCGCACGAATGCCCGCGCGCGGCTGGAATCAATCGGGGCGGCCAGATCGCCCCCCGCCTTCAGGGCCGTCCCGACGATCACGCCGTGGCACATCGGCAGCAGAATACCGATGGTTTCGACGGTGGCCCCGCTGCCGACGTAGACGCGCCGATCGGGGACCGCCTCGCACACCAGCCGGACATCTTGCGGATCGACGGGCGCGCCCGTCGCGGGTCCGCTGACCACTAAGGCATCCGCAAGCCCACGATACGCGGTTTCCCGCGCTGCCTGGGCTAGGTCCGGCGTGCTGATGGGCGTGGCGTGCTTAACGTGCACATCGGCGAAGATGGCCACACGGGCGCCGAGCAGCTTGCGATAGCGCAGCGTCCGATCCGCCCGCCCGGTGAGCAGGCCCTGGTCGGTGGCGCTGACGCCGGTGTGCACGTTGACGCGGATGAAGCTCGCCCCCGCGGCGGCCGCGATACCCAGGGCCGACCGGGCGTCATTCCGCAATACGTTGATGCCGATGGGCCGCCCGGTGGCGACGCGAATCCGGTCCGCCACCACGGTCATGGCCGCGAGCGTTGCGGGCTCCACGTTCTCAGCGTGGAAGGGCCGATCGCCGTAGTTCTCGATCAACAGCGCGTCGAAGCCTGCTTCCGTCAGCAGGCGGGCGTCCGTCACGGCATGCTCGATGATGTCCGGCATGGACAGCAGGTGCAGCGGACTGCCGGGCAGGGCGGGCAGGTGCACCATGCCGATGAGCGCCGGAGTGGGAAGGTCAATCATCGGTATGCTCGGGTTGATCGTCTACGTTCGTGGATCGCCTCGCGGGCACCAGACTCACTCGGGTCGGCGGAACACCGCCACGACGTCCTCCACGGGCACCACGTACAGGCAGTTGCCTGCCTCGAACTCGACCGGAATCGCATTCTTGGGGTTGAACAGCACGCGGTCGTACTGGCGGATGGGGTAGTCATCGTCGTGCTCGATCTGGGCGGAGATGGTGACGATCCGCCCGGTGATGGTCGGAATCTCGAGCGAGTCGGGCAGCTCGATGCCGCCCTTCGTAACCTTGCGGTCCTCGTCCTTGCGGATGAGGACGCGCTTGCCCAGCGGCTCGACGGTGTCGGGCTGGTCCTTCCTGGTTTTGGGCTTCTCCGCCATGCCGTTACTCCCCGTATCCGAACGCCTGCACGCCCGCCCATTGCAACCCAGCGGGGACGTCTGCCGACCGGCGACACCCAGCTCGGCATGCACGGGCCAACCCATTGTACGGGGTGGCCGGCGCGGACGCCACGCTGAGGCGGGGCAGGGGCAGCGGCCACGGGTGTCAACCCGGGGCATCGGGGTTCCTTTTGTCTTCTGTGAGCACCAGCGGGGCGAAAGGCACGCATACTGCTCCCACCGCGTGCGAGGACATTTCACCGACACCGTTCCACACCGTGAGCGCCAAGAGTCCCCACGACCGCGATGAAATCCGCTCGCCCTCCGGGCGGAAGAAGAAGAGAGTAAGGAACATGACCTCGCCCCAGGGACTGCAAGTCCCTGGCAACGCTCGTTGGCCCTCCGGGCCGCACACAACGCTCGCGCCTCGGCTAAGACCAGGCGCATCCCTTACCCGTGACAGGCTCATCCCTCCCCCGGTAGGGCACGCGATCGCTGGCAGGAGCTTCGTGCCACCCTACATGCCGCTTCTCGCTAGCGCTCGGGCTCGGAAGGTTGTTCGAGGACGCGGCGGACGGTTTCTTCGACGACCGCTTCGATGCGGACGGTTTTGAGCGGCTGGGTGTGGCCGGCCACCACTTCGATGGAGCGGCGGGGGACTTTGAGAAGCTTGGCGAGGTAGGCGGTGAGGGCGGCGTTGGCTTTGCCGTGCTCGGGGGCGGCGGCTACGGCGATCCGCGCCCGGCCGGACCATTCGCCCAGTAGCCGCGTGCGGGAGGCACCGGGGACCACCTTCACCGGCAGCAGCACGGCCCCGTCCACGATCTTCAGTTCGAGCATACCGACATCCTAAGTTGGACGGCGCAAGTGGGAAACCAGGAAGGCGGCATGCCCAAGCCAAAGGCGCCTGCCTGCCAGCAGGCCGGCCGGCACGCGTGATGGCAAGCGGGCTTCGTCCGGCCGAGCGCATGGCGGCGCTGCGCTTGGCCATGCCACCCTCACACGCCCACGCAACGCTCACTTGGCCATGCCGCCCTCGCGCGGCCGTCGGTCTCCCCCTTCGTGTGGAGCTGTTTGGCAGTACGGCGGGTGAACCGTCGGGGCGCACTGCCCCGGCGGCCATGCCTCAGCGGTGCTCACGCCCGGCTCATCAACCACGGCCGGTCCGCACGGCGTTGCGACAGGCGGGCCGCCGGCCGGCTTGCAACCCTAACAGAATTAGAATATGCTGCCCGGCACGGTGCCGTGGGGCCGTACGCTCGATGAAGGACAGGCTGGTGAGGGCCGGCGTCGATGAAGCTGCGCGTGGTGGACAATCCGCCGAACCCGTACCTGTCGCAGCACGCGGAGTGGCTGGTGCCGCCGCCGCCGGCGAAGCTGGAGGTGTACGAGGAGCGGGCCCGGTCCATCCTGTCGCGCAACGACAGCCCGGACTTGCCTTATACGTGGTCGGTCAACCCGTACCGCGGCTGCCAGCACGCCTGCGCCTACTGCTACGCCCGCTGCACGCATGAGTACCTGGGCTTCGGGGCGGGCACGGACTTCGACACCAAGCTGGTGGCCAAAGTGAACGCTCCCGAGCTGCTGCGGCGGGTGTTCGCTCGCCCCCGCTGGGATCGTCAGCACGTGCATTTCTCCGGCGTGACCGACTGCTATCAGCCGCTGGAAGCGAATTACGAGCTGACGCGCCGCTGCCTGGAGGTGTGCCTGGAGTTCCGCAACCCCGCGTGCGTGGTGACAAAGGGTGCGCTGGTGATGCGAGACGCGGAGTTGCTGGCGGAGCTGAACCAGCGGGCGGGCTCGGCCGTGCAGATCAGCATCCCCTTTGCCGATGCCGAGCCGGCGGGGTTGATCGAGCCGCAGGCACCGCCGCCCGCTCGCCGGTTCGAGGCGGTGCGCCGCCTGCGCGAGGCCGGGGTGCCGGTGGGCATCCTGGTGTCGCCGATCATCCCGGGGTTGACGGACCAGCAGGTGCCGCGGATTCTGGAACTGGCGGCCGAAGCCGGCGCGGAATCGGCCACCTATACGGCCCTGCGTCTGCCGGGCAGCGTCGTCGAGGTGTTCACGCGGCGTTTGCAGGAAGCGCTGCCGTTGCGGGCTCAGCGTGTGCTGGCGCGGCTCCGTGACATCCGCGGCGGGCGGCTCAGCGACTCGCGCTTCGGAGCGCGGATGCGTGGCGAGGGGCCCTACTGGGAGAGCATCGCCCGGCTGTTCGAGTTGCAGCGTCGGCGCGTGGGTCTGGATTGCGGTTGCCTGTCGGATGACGCGCCGGGCCGGTTGTGCGGGGCTGTCCCGAAGGATGCTGCCGCGTCCGCACCGCGCGAGGCAGAGCAACTGAGCTTCGACTTCGCGTGCTGAGGGGATGCGAAAGCCGGTGAGCATTGTGCCGGGTGCAGAGGAGCGCCGGGCCTTGGGCAATGCGGAGGATGCAACATGCACGGGCCGGGTGGGGTGATCGTCGGGCGCGGATTCGTGCAGCCGAGGCGACCGACGGGAAAGGTGGTGAGGTTCACCATGATGCTGGTGCTGCTGACAACCGCGTGCCGCGAGGCCAAGGCACCGGTTAAGGAAATGCAGGTTCCCCCAAATCCCGCGACGCAGCCGCCCGCGTCGGCGGACGCAGCGCCGCCGGGGCCGTCGGCCGAGGCGCCGCCGGAGGTTGCGGCGACGCCGACCGCACCGGCCGCGGAGCCTGCGCTGGGGCGTTTGCCGCGCTCGGCCGAGCGCAACACGGAGCGTCTGCGGATGGTCGAGCAACAGATCGCCGCGCGCGGCGTCCGCGACGAGCGCGTGTTGCAGGCAATGCGGGACGTGCCGCGGCACTGGTTCGTCCCCGCGGGGCAGGCACACCTGGCCTACCAGGACAGCGCGCTGCCCATCGGGTATGAACAGACGATCTCGCAGCCGTACATCGTGGCGCTTATGACGGCCGCGCTGGAGCTGGAACCCGGGCAGAAGGTGCTGGAAATCGGCACGGGTTCGGGTTATCAGGCGGCCGTGCTGGCGGAGCTTACCAACAAGGTGTACACGATCGAGATCGTCGAGCCGCTGGCCAGGGAAACCGCGGCCCTGCTGAAGGAGAAGAGCTACGACGGCATTCGGGTACGGATCGGCGACGGGTACCTGGGCTGGCCCGAGGAGGCGCCGTTTGATGCCATTATCGTGACGTGCGCGCCGGAGTCGCCGCCGGCCGCGTTGGTCGCGCAATTGGCCGTCGGCGGGCGGATGTGCATCCCCGTCGGGGCCGAGTGGAGCGGGCAGGAGCTGGTCCTGCTGCGCAAGCAGCCCGACGGCACGCTCGAACGCAAGGTGATCGAATGGGTGCGCTTCGTGCCGATGACGGGCAAGGCACGGGGAAATGAATAGCGAATGGAGAGAAGCGGAAGGCAAGAGGAAGGCGTAGGGCGGGCTCTGCCCGCCGCCGGAATAGCGGAAGCGGAAGGCAAGCGGGAGAGGACGCGGGACGGGCGATCCGAACCGCGACCGCGAGGAAACGGACGAAGGAGACGGCAACCGTGGCGGAACTGATGTTTCATGGCGCGGTGGAGGAGGTGACCGGCTCGCTGCACCTGGTGCGCGTGGACGACCGCTGGGTGGCGCTGGATTGCGGCATGTTCCACGGACGCCGGGCCGAGATGGAGGAGAAGAACCGGGCGTGGCCGGTGCCGCCTGCGAAGCTCAGCGCGGTGGTCTTATCTCACGCCCACATCGACCATTCTGGGCGCCTGCCGCGCCTGGTGCGGGACGGCTTCGACGGGCCCATCTACTGCACGCCGGCCACGCGCGACCTGTGTGCCATCATGCTGGCTGACTCGGCCCACATCCAGGAGGAAGATGTTTACTACGTCAACAAGCGCCGGCGGCGCAAGGGGCTCGAGCCGATCGAGCCGCTGTACGAAGGTGACGACGCGCTGGCGGCCGTCGGCATGATGCAGACGGTGTCGTATGACCGGTGGTTTTCGGTCGTCCCCGGGCTGTTGGCGTCGTTCGTGGATGCCGGGCACATGCTGGGGTCGGCCGGCATCTACCTGGAGTTTGCCAAGCGTAACGGGCACACGCCCTCGCTGTTCTTCTCGGGTGACACGGGGCGCCCCAACAAGCCCATCATCCGCGACCCGCACCCGTTCCCCAAGTGCGGCACGATCATCTGCGAGAGCACCTACGGCAACCGGGACAACGAGCCGGTCGAGCAGGCCCGGGCCCAGCTTGTCGAGGTCGTGCAGCGCACCTACGCCCGCGGCGGGAAGCTCATCATTCCGGCGTTCTCCGTGGGGCGCACGCAGACGATCGCGTATTACCTGCAGGAGGAACTGAGCGCGGGGCGGATTCCTCCCTATCCCATCTACGTGGACAGCCCGCTGGCGGTGGATGCCACCGAAGTGTTCCTGACGCACCCGGAATGCTATGACCAGGACGCCCGCGCGCTGCACGCCCGCACGGGGAGCCTGTTGGGACCTTCCTGCTGCACCTACATTCGCGACGTCGAGGAGAGTAAGCGTCTGCACGCCCGCAAGGAACCCTGCACGATCCTCTCCGCCAGCGGCATGTGCGAGGCCGGACGCATCCGACACCACATCAAGAACAACGTCGAGAACCCCAACAACACCATCCTGATCGCCGGCTATCAGGCCGCCAATACGTTGGGGCGCCGCTTGGCCGATGGCGCTAACGAGATCAACCTGTTCAACGAGACCTACGCGGTGCGGGCGGCAGTCGTGCAGATTCATGGTTTCAGCGCCCACGCCGATCGCACCGAGCTGTTGCGCCTGCTGACGCCGCTGAAGGACGAGAGCGAGCGCATCTGCCTGGTGCACGGCGAGCCGGACCAGCGCCAGGCGCTCGCCGCGACCCTCCGGGAGATGGGTTTCCCCCACGTGGAACTGCCCGGCCCCGGTCATCGGCTGACGCTCTGAACCCACCGGGTGCGGTCTCCTGAACCCACCACCGGCTGAGGACCGCCGGGGCCCTGCCGGGCCCCAAGCGGTGTTTGCGTCCGTCCCGTATGGCGTTCCGGTCAGCGCCGGCGTAGAACACGCGGCACGGCGTCGCCCGCGACGACGGCCGCGCCCTAAGCGGCCGGCGGGAGAGCATCGGCAGCCGGTGGCTCTGGATCACCATGCACGAGAAGCAGCTAACCCGGGCGGCCCCGCCGCGCACGTTCCTCGAACGGCTCGATGCGCGCGTGAAACTGCTGGCCGCCCTGGTGTGGGCCGTGTGTGTGGTGACGGTCCCGACGGGACGTGGCGACTTCCAGATCATTTGCGCGGTCACGCTGCTGCTGCTGCTGGGGTGGAACCACCCCAATCTGAAGAGGTTCGCACGGCGTTTCGGAACGGCGTTGCCTTTCATCCTCGTGCTGGGCGTGCTGTTGCCGTTCTTCCGGGTGGGGGAGCCGCTGTGGCAATGGGGGTGGTTGCAGGTGACGCGCGAGGGTTTGGCGACGGCCTGGCACGTGATCAGCTCAGCGGGTTTGTGTGTGGCCGCCCTCTGCCTGGTCTGGGCAACGACGTCGGAGCGGGACTTGCAGGCCGGTCTGCGTGGTCTCGGCGTGCCGGCCGTGCTGGTCGGCATCCTGGGTTTCATGGTACGCTACCTGCACGTGCTGCGCCCGGAGCTGCACCGGCTTTGGGATGCCCAGGCCGCCCGGACGCTCAGCCGGCGGCGTGGTGCCGCCCTGCGTGCGGGAGCCCACTTATTGGGGGCGTTCTTCCTGCGTGCGCATGACCGCGCCCAACGCGTGGCGGATGCCATGTACGCCCGGGGATACACCGGCACGGGGGCCGTCGTAGCCCGGGCGCCCCTGCGCGGGGCCGACGTGGCCGCGGGGATGATGTTCCTGACCGGCCTGCTGCTGGCACGCTGGGGACCCTGGAGTTAGTCGTGGTGCGACAGGCGGCCGGTTCCGTCGCGGTTCGTCCGAGCGTTCGCGTCGAGGGGCTGCATCACTGTTACCCCGATGGCGTGCTGGCGTTGCGCGGCGTGGAGCTGGAGGTGGCCGCCGGTGAGCGCGTCGGCATCGTCGGGCCCAACGGCGCGGGCAAGACCACGCTGCTGCGTCATCTGAACGGCCTGTTGCACCCGACGCGCGGCGAAGTGTGGATCGCCGGCCTGCGGGTGACGCCGGCCGCGTGTCCCGAAGTACGCCGGCAGGTCGGCTACGTCTTCCAGGATGCGGACGACCAGCTTTTCTGCCCGACGGTGTACGACGACGTGGCGTTCGGCCCGTCGCACCTGGGGCTGCCGGCCGCGGAGGTCGATGCCCGGGTGCGGCAGGCCTTGGCGGTCGTCGGGCTGACGGGCTTTGAGGAGCGGGTGCCGCAGAAGCTCTCGGCGGGTCAGAAGCGTCTGGTGGCCCTTGCCGGCGTGCTCAGCTACGATCCGAGCATCCTGGTTCTTGATGAGCCCAGCGCCGCCCTCGATCCGCGGCACCGTCGGCGACTCATCAACCTGCTGAAGGGACTGGATCGCACCTTGATCGTGGCCACGCATGACCTGGACTTCGTCTGGGACGTCTGCACCCGCACCGTGCTGCTGGACGCGGGGCACGTGCACGCGGACGGTCCCACGCGTACGATACTGGGTGATCGAGCCCTGTTGGAAACCAACGGACTGGAATTGCCTCTGCGTTTGCAGGGAGGCGGGCAACCCGACGCCTGAGCCGCCTGCACCGCGGGTGAGGCTGCACGCAACTGAACTCTGTAGAGGAGACTGACCGTGAACAGACACCAGGCACGGAACGCGGGCGGGCGGCGGTGGTCATCGGCACCGCAGGGACACAAGGGTCGCCGATGGCAACGGTGCGCGAGCGCTGCAGGGCTGCTGCTCATTCTGCTCTGCCTGCCGGCCGGCTGTGCGCGCGAGGGCGGAGGCTGGCTGGGCGGCTGGCGCCACGCACCCAAGGGCGAGGTCGCCGCGCCGTCCGCTGAGCTTGCCGCCCGCACCCTGTACCTGCAGACTCTCGACCTGTCCTTCTGCGATCAGCAGTGGGGATCGGCCCAGGCGGGCTGTTCGGTAGAGAAGAACCCCCTGACGTTACAGGGCAAGGTACACGAGCACGGCGTGGGCACCCACGCGTACAGCGCCCTGATTGTCGATCTGAAGGGCGCTGCCGAGCGTTTCCAGGCGGTGGTCGGCGTGGACGATGAATCCGCCGACAAGGGGTCGGTGGTGTTCGCGGTGGTTGTGGATGGGGAGGAGGTCGTCCGTACCGACGTGCTCCGCGGTGGCGGCGAACCACAGGAGATCAACGTCGATCTGGCCGGCGCCCGGCAGTTGATCCTGACGGTCGAAGACGGCGGCGACGGCATCGACCACGACCACGCCGATTGGGCGAACGCCCGGTTGGTCCTGGTCCCCGGCGCCGTGGAGCGCCCGCTCGCGACCCGGCTGGCCGCCGAGCGCATGCCGCTCATCGCCAGCGGCACGCCGCGCGCACCGGCCCTCCACGCCCCGCGCGTCACCGGTGCCACGCCCGGCCGTCCCTTCCTGTTCCGCATCCCCGCCACCGGCGAGGCCCCGCTGCGCTTCGAGGCCGCCAACCTGCCGCCCGACCTGACGCTCGACTCCGATACGGGGATCATCACCGGCACGTTGGCGGCCGAGGGGACGACGGCCGTGCCGATCACCGTCACTTCGCCGTGCGGCACGGCCGGCTCGACTCTTACAATCGTGGGTGGTCACCGGGCCCTTGCCCAGACGCCGCCGATGGGGTGGAACTCGTGGAACGTCTGGGGCACGGCCGTCGATGACGCCAAGGTGCGCGCCGCGGCGGACTACATGGTCAGCAGCGGCCTGGCCAGTCATGGATATCAGTACATCAACATCGACGATGCCTGGGAGGGCCAGCGCGACGCCGAGGGGCGCATTCAAACGAACGAGAAGTTCCCCGACATGAAGGCGCTCGCTGACTATGTACACAGTAAGGGACTTAAGCTCGGTATCTACTCCTCGCCGGGTCCCAAGACCTGCGCCGACTACGAGGCCTCCTATCAGCATGAGCAGCTTGACGCCAACACGTATGCCGAGTGGGGCATCGACCTGCTCAAGTATGACTGGTGCTCCTACGAGAAGATCGCGGCCGATCACAGCCTGGAGGAGTTGCGGAAACCGTACCTCGTGATGCGCGAAGCGCTGGACAATTGCGGGCGCGACATCGTCTACAGTTTGTGCCAGTACGGCATGGGCAACGTGTGGGAGTGGGGCGCCACGGTCGGCGGCAACTACTGGCGCACCACGGGGGACATCTGGGACTCCTGGTCCAGCATGGCCGGGATCGGGTTCGGCCAGAACGGCCACGAAGTGCATGCCGGTCCAGGACACTGGAACGACCCCGACATGCTCGTCGTCGGCCAGGTCGGCTGGGGCCCTGAGCTGCATGCCACGCGCCTGACACCCGATGAGCAGATCACCCACATCACCCTCTGGTCGCTGCTGGCCGCGCCGCTGCTGATCGGTTGCGACCTCAGTCAGCTTGATGACTTCACCCTGGCTGTGCTGACCAATACCGAAGTGCTGGAGGTCAATCAGGACCCGCTGGGCAAGGCGGCAGGCCGGGTGGCGGGCAACGGGCGGACGGAAGTATGGGCGCGGCCGCTGGCGGACGGGGCGCTGGCCGTGGGCCTCTTCAACCGCGGCGTCCAGGAGACGACCGTCACGGCCGAGTGGGAGGACCTGGGTATCAAGGGCTGCCAGGCCGTCAGGGATCTGTGGCGCCGGCGTGACATCGGGCACTACGACAACGCCTACACCGCCCACGTGCCGCCGCATGGAGCGATGTTGCTTACGCTGCGCGCGGCAAGCACCCAGCCGGGCTCGGCGGAGACGACCACACCGTAGCGGCTTGTTACGCCTGGAGCGTCGGCCCCCCGCGGCCGACGTGGGAGGTCGGGGCACTTGCGCGTCCCACGTCGCCCGCCGGGGGGCGACGCTACGCTCCCCCAGCAGGAGGAAGTCCGTTGACGCTTTCGCCTTTTGACCTGCTCACGTTCATCGTGTTCATCGCGGCCGTAGTCGGCATCTCCCTCTATGTATCCCGCAAGGAGAAGACCGAGGAAGACTACTTCCTTGCCGGCCGGCGGCTGACGTGGGCGCTGATCGGCTTCTCGCTCATCGCCTCGAACATTTCGACGGAGCATTTCGTGGGCATGGCCGGGCGGGCGTTTACCAGGGTCGGCCTCGCCATCGCCAGCTATGAGTGGATGAGCGCCATCACGCTCGTCATCGTCGCCTGGTGGCTGCTGCCCAAGTTCCTGCGCGTCGGCATCTACACCATGCCGGAGTACCTCGAATACCGCTACGACCGTGCCACCCGCACGATCATGGCCACGTACCTCATGGTAGGGTACATCGTCGCTCTGCTGGCGACCGTACTCTATAGCGGTGCTCGCGGTCTCGATGGGGTGTTCGGTTTCTCTGACCATCTCCGGGAGCGTTTCGGGCTGGAGTCGGCGGCGGCCGGACGCTGGGCGACAATCGGCGGTATCTGGTTCATCGGCATTGTCGCGGCCATCTACACCATCTACGGCGGCCTCAAGGCGGTCGTCTGGTCGGACCTGATCCAGGGAGCGGCCCTGCTGCTCGGCGGCGCCCTGTGTCTGTTTCTGGGTCTGAAGCTGCTCGGCGGCGGTGAACTGCTTGAAGAAGGCGGCGTCGCCGGCGGCAGCTTGCTGACCGGCTGGCAAGCGCTGCGCGAGCGCGCGCTCATTGTTGATGCCCAAACCGGTGAGATCATCAATCGCCTCAGCGTCCTTCGCCCATGGAATGACCCGGAGGTTCCGTGGCTGGCGGTGTTCGTTGGCGGCCTGTGGATCCCCAACCTGTTCTACTGGGGGCTCAACCAGTTCATCACGCAGCGCGCATTGGGCGCCAAGAGCCTGGCCGAGGGCCAGCGCGGCATCTTCCTCTGCTGCATCTTCAAACTGATGATTCCGTTCATCATCGTCATCCCCGGTATCATTGCGTTCGAGGTGTTCGGCGACGCCATCCTGCAAAGAGCTGGCGGCGACGTGAGCAAGGCCGGCGAGCAGGCCTACCCGTATCTCATCACGCACATCGTGCCGCCGTTCCTGCGCGGTGTGATGCTGGCCGCCCTGGCGGGCGCAGTGATGAGCACGTTCAATTCCGGCGTGAACTCCGCCTCGACCATCTTCACCATTGACATCTACAAACGCTACGTCAACCCGCACGCCACGCCGAAACGGCAGGTCTCGATCGGCCGGATCGCCACGGCCGTCATTGCCGTGTTCGCTTGCCTGATCGCGCCGTTGCCCGGCAGGTTCGAGGGTGTCTTCAACTACATCCAGGAAATCTGGGGCTTCATTTCGCCGGGCATCGTGGCCGCGTTCCTGGTCGGCCTGGTGGTGAAGCGCGCGCCGGCCGTCGCCGGCCGGACGGCCTTGATTCTGGGCCCCATTCTGTATGCCTGTTCGCGCGTCCCGAAGTGGATCATGGAAGGCGTCTACCAGTTCAAGCTGGAGAGCGGCGACGGAACAACGGGCGTCGTTCGCACGCTCCAGGACGGTACGACCCAGGCGGTTGAGGGTTTCGCCGCTCTGTATTATCGCTTTTGCGCGCTGGCGTTCCTGCACCACATGGCCATCGTGTTCATCATCCTCGTCATCGTCATGGTGGTGCTCACCGCCTGGCGGCCCCGCCGCGAGCCGATTACGTATCCCACCTCCAGGCTGGATACACACGTGCCCCGCAGCACCTATGTGCTGGGCGTACTGATCTGTCTGTTGACGGTGGCGCTGTACATCATCTTCCGCTGACGGGAGCCAGCCGACGGCGTCCAGCCCCAGGCAGCCCGGCATCACGTGGCTGCGGCGCACCGCCCAACCGGGAAACGGCAGGGCGGCGCTGCGCTTGGCCATGCCACCCGCGGCGAGAAGTCTCTACGTTACCGGAAGCGATTCCGCGTTAGCGGCGGGACGAAGCAGCGCCACGACGATGGACGTCGACTGCCCACGGGGACGGGGCAATGTGTCAACCGGCGGCCAAGGACTACTGACCGGCCTGTGCCGCCGGGGCTTCCTGGGACTGTGTCGTCGCGTCCGTGGCCGCCTCCTGCAGCGTCGCCGCCAGGACCGGCCGCACGGGACGCGGCATCGGTGGCGTCAGGGGGTTTGCCGCGCGCTCCGCCTCGGGTCCGCCGCCGGCGGCGAACGTGCCGTGCTCCGCATCCGCCAGACCCCGCGCGCAGATGTCATCCGCCAGTTCACCTACCCACGCGATGAGAACGGCCCACTGCGCCTCCTCGGCCTGCCAGGGTACTACCTCGTGCCAGGTGCGGGGGAACACCCACGGCTCGGGCACCGGCGTGCCAGGCACCGGCACAGCCGCGAAGGCCTCTTGGTTCAGCGCTTGAGAGACCGACGGGGCGACCGCCTCGTGCTGTGTCAGCTCCAGGCAGAGCATTTCCGTTTGCATGGTCAACGCCAGGGTCGCCAAGTCCTGCCACTGGGGCTCATCCGGTTGGACTGTGTGCACGTAGTGCTGATCTGATGTTCCCTGCGCCTGCTGGGGTGCGGGCACCGGCGCCGGTCCAGGGTCCGCCTCCTGCCGCCCGGTGACCGTCTGCTGCTCTGGGGCAGGCTCCGGTTGCCATGTGGTGCTGATCGAAGAGGAGGGGTCCCACGCCGTCGAATTCGAAGCCTGCGCTCCGGTGAACCAGTCCAACTCCGCCGGCGATTCCATCACCGCCGAGCCCGCCTCTATGCTTTCCTCGGCCGGGGAAGCCGGCATGCCGCCCGTGAAGGCGTGGACATCCGCGACCGGCTCCGGTGTCACCGCCGGAACCACCGTGCTTTGCAGGACGACGGACGTCCCCGCCGGGTCTCCGCCCGCGTGCAGCGCGCTGAGTTGCTCGAGCTGCGTCCGGGCGGCCGTGAACGCCGGATTGAGGCTCAGCACGTGGCGAAACGTCTGGACCGCCTCCGAATAGTGCTGCTGCCCGCGCTGGAGCAGCCCGAGGTTGTAGTAAGCGTCCGCTTCCGGCAACACGCTACGGAACGTCAGCAGCCCTTCCGCGAACCGCTGCTGCCGGCACAACACCATCCCCAGGTTGACGGCCGCCCGGGGGAAGTCCGGCTTCAGCACCAACGCCTGACGCAACTCGGCTTCGGCCGCGGTGAACCTCTCCAGCAACGCCAACTCGAAGCCCAGGTCGTTACGCAGGTAGGGGTCGTTGGGTCGCAGGTCGAGGGCCCGCTGAAGCATCTCCACGGCCTCCTCGTGCCTTCCCAACTTGCTGGTGACGACCGCCAGGCGCTGGTACGCCTCCGCGTACTTATGGTTGGCCGCCACCGCCAGCCGGTACTGCACCGCCGCCTGCGGCAGGGCGCTTTGCTGTTCCAGGAGCCGACCCGCAGCGAAGTAGGTTTCGGGGAGGATCTTCGGCGGTGGTTCCATGCCCGCCTGGGCCACGGCCGCCTCCTGCACCACCGGCTGGTTCGGCAGTCGCGTTTCCGTCAGCCGGGCATGCTCGCGGGTGCACGCACCCACGACCACGCTCACCACACAACCCAGTAGCATCAGTCGTCTCGCCATGACATGTCCCTCAACGAACCAGGCGCTACTCCCCCCTGCAAGTCACCGACCCCTGTGCCCTGAGCCGGGCAACCGCCCGGAGCGTGCGGGCATCCGTCCGCGCCGGACGAGTCCCGCACCTACTGCCCCGGAGGGCCTCCCATGGGCGACATGGCCATACCCGGTGCAGCCCCGCCGGCCGGGTTGGCCGTGCCCCGTTCCATGATTTCGATTGCCTCTTCGGCGCTCATCCCGCGCCCGCCGGACAGCGCCGCCTCCACCTTGACCTGCTCCATGTCGCAACCCGCGCCGGCCAGGTAGTCGCGGACGTGGGTGAGCCGCTGGGCGACGAGGGCATCGTCGTCCGCGAAGGTCTCGTAACGCAGCGTGCCGCCGTAGACCTTCAGCAGCGCGCTGAGACGGTTGAGCCGGGCAATCCCGACCCCGCTCAGCTCACTCGTGTGAGGCACGAAGTGGAAGTCAGCCACCGACAGGTCATGCATGGCGGCATTGTCGGTCATGTACTTGAAGCTGGGGCTCAGCTTGCCGCGCGCCTCGTCCGCGGACTGGAAGTACAGACCCTCCGGGCTCCGCGTCTTCCGACAGGCGACCAAAGTCAATGCGAAGCCCGCTGCCAGACCCAGGCACAGAAACCTTCTGCACATGTTGTTGCTCCCTGTTGCGTCCAAGCCGGCCAAGCTCGCCGTGTGCCACGCCGAGGCGGTCGCCACGGCCACGGAACCTGGGCGCATGCCTCTCGACCGCGACCGCACCGCCCGGCCACCGAGCCGACTTACCGGGTAGTTATCGAGCATCCGCCTGCCTGGACTTCGCAAATTATCGGTCGCGTAGGATGAGTGGGAAACCTGGGGGTTTCAGGTGAACAGCGGGCCGCGGTGTCCGACACCCCGGCGTTGGTCGATAGTCCGATAATCCGAGCACTGCCAATCCTGACGGCCGAGATGCGCCGGTCCTTCGGAGTGCCCCGTCCCCGGTTGGTGCGGAGTGCCGGTGGCGGACGGTGGAGACGGCGGCGGGTACGATGCCGCCGGGCGGTGTCCGACGCGTCCCCAGCGGTGGTTGGCAGGGTGGGGGCCCGCCGGCGGGGCCCGGGCAACGCGGGCATGCGGGAGAAGCATGGAATATGGTTGAGACTCCCGGAGTTGGGGACCGCCGGGCCGATGCCGACCGAGGAGCAGGTGGCGACGGATCGCCACGCGCTTCGAAACCGCGGCCGAGTCCCGGCGCCGCGGCTTGGCACCCGCGGGCCGTTGAACTGCACCGTCGGACGGTCGTCGTGGACACCCACTGCGACACACTCCGCCACCTTGCCGACCCTGGGTGGGATTTCACCCAATGCCACGCCCGGGGCCACGTGGACGGGCCGCGGCTGCACGCGGGCGGCATCACCGGCGTGTTCTTCGCCGTCTGGGTACCGCAGACGCAAGCGGAGGGGCGGTTTGCTGAAGCCGCCCGGGCGCAGATCGCCGGGTTCCAGGCGGCCATGCGGCGCTACGAGCCCTACGTTGCGCCCGCCCGGACGGCCGCGGACGTGCGCGCCGCCCAGGCTCCGGGTCGCCTGGCCGCCCTGCTCGCCCTCGAAGGCGGACACCTGATCGAGAACTCGCTCGACGTCCTCCGCGAGTTCCATCGTCATGGTGCCACGTACCTGACACTCACGCATGGGGTCCACACCGACTGGGCCGATTCGGCGGGCATTCGGGAGCCGCTGGAACCGCGGCACGGTGGGCTGACCGCGTTCGGCCGGCAGGTCGTGCGCGAACTGAACGACCTGGGCATGATGGTGGACGTCTCGCACGTCAGTGACGCCACGGTTCGTGACGTGGTGGAGGTGTCCCGCGCGCCGATCATCGCCAGCCACTCGGCGTGCCGGGCCGTCGCCCCGCACTGCCGGAACCTCTCCGACGAACTGCTGCGCGCCATCGCCGGCACCGGCGGCGTCGTGCAGATCAACTTCAGCGCCAGCTTCGTGGATGCCGACCCCCCGCCGGTGGACCCCGCGGACGCCGAGAACTGGTGGGACGATCCGGAGGCGGCGGCGCGCATACAACGCGGTTCCACGGCGACCCTGGCCCAGCTTGCCGACCACTTTGAACATGCGATACAACTGCTCGGGCCGCGGCACGTTGGGATCGGCAGCGACTTCGACGGCGTACCGGCCCTGCCGGTAGGATTGGAGGATTGCTCCAGGCTGCCCGCCCTGACCGCGGAGCTGCTCCGCCGAGGCTACAGCGAGGCGGATTTGCGGCTGATCCTGGGTGAGAACGCGCTGCGCGTGATGGAAGCCTGCGCCCGCGCGGCCGGAACCTGAGGCGCGGTCGGGCGGCAGATGTCGTTCATGGAACCAGGAAACACCACGGACCAACGGCCCTCGGGGTTGCCGCGCGGCTCTCCGCCGCCCGGCGGGTTGCGACGCCTGGCCGCACACCCGGCCGTCCGCGCGGGCGTCGCGCTCGCGCTGCTGGTGCTGATCGTCTACGTGCCGACCATCGGGTGGGGCCTGCCGGCCACCGCCTCCTGGAGCCAGGACAGCATCGCCGGCGTGCGGACGTTGGGGGCGGTAGAGGAGTGGCCGCGGCAGTGGCATGGCCGGTATCCGCCGCTGCACTACTTCATCTTGCACACGGTGTACAAGCCCGTTCTGCGCTATTGGGACAGCACGGGTGCTCGTCAGGTCGATCCTCAAACCGGAACGGTGCAACTGCGTCCGCCGCACGCTCCGCGAATCGGGCTGCTCCTCCTCATAGCGCGCTGGGTCAGTGTGCTGATGGCCTGGGCGGCGGGGATGGCCGTCTGGGCCACCACGCGCCGGCTGGTGCAGCATGACACGGCAGCCCTCGTGGCCGCGGCGGCCCTGCTGAGCGCCCCCGGCTTCGCGTACTTCGGCCAGCTTGGCAACGTTGACGTTCCGTCCATCTGTTGGTTCGCCTGGAGCATGTACTTCTACGTGCGTTCGGTGCGCACCCGTGCGCTCGCGGACGCAGTGGGGCTGGGTCTGTTGGGCTCCCTGGCGGTCAGCACCAAGGATGCAGTGGCCGGCATGTTCCCTGGCATGGCGCTCGCCCTGCTGATCTGGGATTTTCGCCACCACCACGCCGACCAGCGGTGGAGCCGCGCTCTCGTCCGCGCGGTCGCTCAGTGGCGCTGGGCGGCCGGCGCGGCCGCGTTCGTGCTGCCCTATCTGTTCCTCAACGGCGTCTTCTTCGACGCCGGGCCGTATGTGACCCGCATGGAGTACTGGCTGGGCGTCACGCCGGACACCCAGCACGCGCGGCAGTACCGCTGGCCCAACCAGGGGTGGCTCCTGCTGGCGACGGGGTGGCACGGTGCGGCCGCCGTGGGCTGGCCGCTGCTGGCGGCCATGCTGGCAGCGTGCGTGTACGCGTTCCGGCGCTACCGGGCGCTCACCTGGACGCTGCTGCTGCCCGCGGTGAGTTACTATGCCATCGTCATTGCCCCGCTGCACTTCGTTTACGAGCGCTTCCTGTTCCCCGTCTTCGTACCCGGGTCGATCCTGCTGGGGATCGCGGCCGTGGAGTGGTGGCGCGGCCGGTGGCCAACGTGGGTGCGTACCGCCCTGGTGAGCGTGGCGCTGTTGTCCTTGGGCTACACGGTGAGTCTGAAACTGGAGATGCTGACGGACTCACGCTACGCCGCGGAACGCTGGTTCCAACGCAACGTGGAGCCCACCGCGAGCGTTGGGGCATCCTCGAAGCCGGAGTACCTGCCCCGGCTGCCGGAACTGGGGTACGCCACGTACCTGCTGCACCTGGAGCAGGCCACCTTCGGCGTTCCGCAGCCGGAGTGCCTTGTGCTGACGAGCTACGACTATGAGGATTATGATCCGGTGCAACGGGCGTGCATGGACGAGCTCATCAAGGGGCGCCTGGGGTATGAGGTGGTGGCGACGTTCCGCGGGCGGTTCCTGGGGACCGGCTCGTTCTGGCTGAGCGTCGCCGGCTGGGGAACGCCCAGCCTCGGCAAGGTGAGCCCCACCTTGATCGTGCTGCGCCGGGGGGAAGAGCCGGGCGGCTGAATACGATTAGGCGATGGGGAAACCGGGAGGGTGGCATGCCCGCGCCGAAGGCGCCGGCATGCTGCGACGGAGGTCAGGCCTCGCCCGGGCGAGCGCACGGCGGCGCTGCGCTTGGCCATGCCACCCCGGTCGGTCGCTTGGTTCACCCATTCGCTCTGGCTGTTTAGGTGTTGAGGGCCCGCGTCCACTCGGTTGCGCACGGCTCGCCTCCGCTCGGGTGTGGAAGAACCGCTTACGTACGCGGCGTGACGGGTGCGAACGCAGGCCGACAAGGTGCAGGGATGGCTGTACGGAGGTCAGGTGGGGTTGGGCAACCGAGGCCGGGCACCGGGCGGCTCATTCTGGCCTCGGCCAGCCCGCGGCGGGCAGAACTGCTGCGCGCGCAACGTTACTCATTTGAGATCATCCCGGCATGCCACGCCGAGCCGGACGACCTGCATACCAGGCTGAATCCCGCCCAGGTGGCCGAGGCGCTCAGCTACTTCAAGGCGCGCAGCGCGGCGGAGATGGTGGCAGCACCGGCCCTCGTGCTGGCCGGTGACACCGTCGTGGCCTGCGGCGCCGAGTTGTTCGGCAAAGCAGCGGACCGCGCCGACGCCCGGCGCATCATCAGCGCCCTGGCCGGCACCACGCATCACGTCATCACCGGCGTCACGCTGCTCGACCTCGACTTGAACCGGCGCCGGATCGGGCATGACACGACGGCCGTCACCATGCGCACGCTGGCTCCCGTCGAGGTCGAGGCCTATCTGGACACCGGTGCCTGGGAAGGCAAGGCCGGCGCCTACGGTATCCAGGATGAAGCCGACGCCTTCGTCACCCGGCTGGCCGGCAGCTTCAGCAACGTCGTGGGATTCCCCATGGAGTTGATCGAACGCTGGTTGACCGCGTGGGGAATACCACCCGCGCCCGTGCCTTCGCCGGGGCTCAGAGGCCCCGCTCCGCCGGCTCGTCCTGATCACGAGCGCAAGGACTCGTAGGCGGCCGCCACCTCGCTTTCGGTGACGTCGGCGCAGACGACCGGTTGCCCCAGGCCCCGCAGCAGCACGAACCGCACGCTGCCTGCCCGACTCTTCTTGTCCCTCCGCACGATGTCGAGGACCGTCGCGGTGGGCAACGGGGCAGCCAGACGCGTCGGCAGCCCCAAGCGTGCCAGCAGTTCCGTGACGCGTTGTGTGACGGCGCTGTCCAGCAGACCACGCTGCTGGGAAAGTCGGCACGTCGCGACGAGTCCCAGCGCCACACACTCCCCGTGCCGCCGCTCGAACGCGCACGCCTCCTCGATCGCGTGACCAACGGTATGCCCGAGGTTCAGCAGCATCCGCGTTCCCGCCAGCTCGTACGGGTCACGTGTGACCATGTCGGCCTTGAGGCGTACGTTGCGCTGGATCAGCTCCGTCAGGATGTCCATCTCGACGGCGAGGATCGCCTCGACGTGGTGCTCGTGCCAGGCGAGGAAGTCCTCACCCTCAAGCAACGCATGCTTGACGGACTCGGCCAACCCGGCACGGACATCGCGCTCGGGCAACGTCGTCAGGCACAGCGGGTCAATGAGCACCAGCTTCGGTTGATGAAACACGCCGACCAGGTTCTTCGCCCCCGGTACGTTGACGGCCGTCTTGCCGCCGATGGCCGCATCGACGTCCGCCTCCAGCGTCGTCGGGCAGATCGCGAACGCCACGCCGCGCATCCACGTCCCGGCCACAAAGCCCCCCAGGTCGCTCACCACCCCCCCGCCCAGCGCGAGCACGAGCCCGTCCCGTCCCACCTCGTCCTCGCCTAGGCGTGCATAGATCTCAGCCGCCGCGGCCAGGCTCTTGGCCGTCTCCCCCACCTCGACGGTGTGCTGGGATGCTGGCAGCCCGGCCCCCGCCAGCGACGCCTGTACGCGCGGCCCGTGCAGTTCCGCCACCCGGCGGTCCGTCAGCAGCAGCGTCCGGTGCGGCTGAACGCACCGTCGGATCAGTTCGCCGGCGTTGTCCAGCAGCCCTGCCCCGACCGCGATCCGCGTCTCCTCCGGGCGCCATGGAATGGCAAGTCGCAGTTCGAACATGGCGCGGCAATCATAGCGAGCCGCCCGCGACCAGGCACCGACCCCCCCCAGCAGCTAGCAGTACCGGACCCCCGCGGCCGATGTAGAGGACCTCGAATGCACCGGTTCTGGGGCCTCGCCTGCGGTCCGACCCGTTCAACGGCTGCAAGCCACGCTGCCGGCATCGTCGCGGCCGCTGGGGCCGACAAAACCCAGACGGCACCCCAGCTCTCGGAAGCCATCCCCCGGAACCACGGTGCGGGCTCAGCCGACCGCAGGTTCGGCTTCCCGGGGGGCGATAACGCTGCTGCCGGGTGCACAAATCCTTACGCACCCGGAGGTTGGCTCGTCCGTATAATGGCTATGCGGGAGAGCCCGGCTCGGTCGGGAAACTGGGAAATATCGTCGTAACTACATACAGGGTAAGTACTTAAGCAATAGGATACGAGAAGAGGCCAGATTTCCGACTGTAGCGGATTTGTCGTCTGTACTTTATTGACGAACTGGTGCAGGGACATTAGAATCACCCTATGACACGCGCTGCCATCGAGAGGCCAAAACCAGTGCAAAAGGTGGGACATGGTTCCACCCCTATTCGCACTTTTCGATCCTCAGTTAACTACCTTGACTCGCTAGTTAACTACGAGCGGATGGTGCGCGCCTCATACAACGAGTCCAACTTCAGCTTGGCACGAATGAAACGGCTGCTGACGGCCCTGGGTGACCCGCACCGGCGGTTCAAGTCGGTGCATATCGCGGGCACCAAGGGGAAGGGGAGCACGGCCACCATGCTCGCCGAGATGGTGCGGGCCTGCGGCGTAAAAGTGGGACTGTACATGTCGCCGCACGTGGTGGACATTCGGGAACGAATCACTGTCAGCGGGCAGATGATTTCGGAGCGGGACTTCGGGCGGGCAATTGCGGCGGTGGCGGCCATCGCCGCCAAGGCTCGCGTGCCGGAGCCGACGTACTTTGAGGTGCTGACGGCTGCGGCGTTCCATCACTTCGCGTTGGCGGGAGTGGAGCTGGCGGTCGTGGAGACCGGGCTGGGGGGGCGGCTGGACTCGACGAACGTGATCCAGCCGGAGGTGGTGGGCATCACCAGCATCAGCTACGACCACATGCAGCAGTTGGGCAACACCCTGCCGCAGATCGCGCGGGAGAAGGCGGGTGTGATGAAGGCGCAGGTGCCGGCGGTGAGCGCCTTCCAGGTGGCGAGCGTGAAGGAAACGCTGCGCGCCGCGGCCGCGGAAGCGGGAGCGCCCCTGCGCTTCGCGGATGAGGATTTCGAGTTCACGTACCGCTTCGAGCACTCGCGGGCGTTGGGGCGGCATGCCCGCATCTGCCTGACGACGCCGAACTGCCGGTTCGAGCACCTGCACGTGCCGCTGCTGGGCGAACATCAGGCAATGAACTGCGGGCTGGCGCTGACGTTGCTGGACGTGCTGAAGACCCGCGGTTTCCCGATCAACGAGCACAAGGCGATGGAGGGCCTGGCCCAGGTCCGCCTGCCGGGGCGGATGGAGATCATCTGCGAGCAGCCGCGGGTGCTGGTGGACGGCGCCCATAATGCCGCGAGCGTGGCCGCGCTGATGCGCGCCGTCGGGCAGAACATCCCCTACGATTCGATGATCGTCATCTTCGGCTGCAACCGGGACAAGGACGTGGCGGGGATGATCCAGCAGGTGCAGCTTGGGGCGGACAAGATCATCTTCTGTTCGACGGGCTCACCGCGTTCGGCGGACCCGGCGGAACTGGCGGCCGAGTACATCGAACGCTGCGGGAAGATGGCCCAGGTGGCCCAGAACCTCGAACACGCCCTGCAGATCGCTCTCGGCGCGGTGACGCGCGAGGACCTCATCTGCATCACGGGGTCCTTCTACCTGGTGGGCGAAGCCAAGCGGCGTTTCGCGGCCAAGCCCGAGCTCCGCGCCGAGGTCGGCACGCCGGTTTAATCAACGTCGCACAATCGGGGAGGTACCCGTCGGAAGGGGTGACGTGCATACGCCCAGCGGGTGCAGTGTGTAGTCCCAGCAGGTGGCATGCCTGCGCCCGGCGGGTGGCATGCCCAAGCCCGCCACGGGCGGGCGCCGGCATGCGGCGCGCCCAGGCAGCGTTGCGTGTACCCGGGCCTGGCGGCGCTGCGCTTGGCCATGCCACCCAAGTCCGTCGTCGAAACAGGGTCTGCGCCATGACAGCGCCCGCTTGCTACCGCGCTCAGGCTCGGCGTTGCCTGCTCGCTGCCGCTGGGGCTCCGTGCCGCCCGCTCGCTCCCGCTCGGGCTCGGAACTTGCCCAGCGCGTCCGGTGCGGGTGACGGTCCTACCATGCCTCGAAGAAGCGTGCGCGGGTGCCGCCGGAGCCGACACGAAAGCGCACCGGGCGCTGACAACGCGGGCAGCGGCCGACGTAAGCGGTGCCCTCCAGGTTGCGGTATACGCGAGTGTAGAGCCCGCAGCAGTCGAAATGCACGCCGAGCCAGGGTCGGCCGAACAGCCAGGTGCGGTCGCGCTCGGCAGATTCATCTCCCGACTCGCGGAGGCCGGCGATGTCCAGATGATAAGCGGGGCCTTCGTCCATCGGCGACGCTCTCGACCGCTCCAAGCGCGCCACGGTCCCGGGCGTGTTGAGCACCGTGGCTACCATGCTTCTCTTCAACGTGCGCGTCCTGGTCTCCGCTACCCTCACCCCTGCCCCTCTCCCTTAAAGGGAGAGGGGTTGAATGACGCGCGTGTTCCCAGCGTCGTTTCTATCGGTCGGGTGGGGCGGACTGCTGCAATCGCGCGGCCACCGCCCTCTCGACAGCCTCGCGGTGGGCAGCGGCGTGGGCGATGGTGCGATCCACGTCGGCACGCAGGCGCTCGCGATCGTGGTCGTCCGCAAGTTGCGGCAGGTTGATATCGACGCAGCAGCGGGCGACCCGGGCGGCCGCTTCCGCCAGCATGGCGGCCGCGGCCAGGTCACTGAGCAGGTGGACGTTGCCCACGTCTTTCAACTCGTTCATCGCGTCGAGCGCACCGGCGGCGACGGCCGCCACCTCAAGCGGCACACTGATGGCCGCCATGACTGCCTGCTGATACGCGGGTTGCGCCGCGGCATCCGCCTTGGCGCAACGAGCGGTCGCGGTCATGTGTTCGTAAGCGCATGCGTCGGCCGTCGCGAGCGGACGAAGCAGAGCGTCGGCCCGTTGCAGGCGCAGGGCGATCTGCTCGATCTGCGCGCGTTGCGTCGCGGGCGTCTTACTCCCCAGCGAGTAAGCCGCCACCATGCGCGCCAGGTCGCAGGCCAGCGCCGCCGTCACGGCCGCCACCGCTCCGCCGCCGGGCGTGGGGGTGCGTGCGGCCAGACGATCCAGGAACTCGTCGATCGGAAGCTTGGTCAAGTCGTCCATGTGCTACCCCCGCGGCCGCCGCCAATCGATGCGGTCAATGACGCCAGCGTCATTGTACGCGGTCTCCGGTGCCCGGGAAACTCGATGACCGTGCGGCGGCTGCCCGCGCCGCGCAGACCTGCCGGCGAGCGGAGTCGTGGTAGGGGACGGTCGAAGAGTGTCTCGCCGCCACCGGGTGGGCGCGGTACAAGTTGCCGCGGTCTCGGGGTGAGCCGGCGAAGCGCCGCTCGCGACCTGTGGTCAGCAGGCGCGCGAGCGTCCGGGCAGGCCAGCGTGCCGACGCGCGGAGCGTCGGACGCGGTGTTCGTCAATACAGTCCAGGAGTACGCTGCATGTCCATCGGCAGTGCGAGCACAAGGAATCTTCGGGTCGTGCCTGGTGTGCCGAGCAGCCTGTTGAAGGACCCCAGTTCAGCACCGGGCCCCTCAGCACCCCGTGCGCTAGCGGCGTTCTCCGTCGGCCGCGGGGGGCCGACGCTACTTCTTCCACGGGCTGCGTTTCTGGCCGCCCTGTTGGTCGCGGGCAGCGGGTGGGCAACGTTGCCGCCGTCCGCGGTGGAGGGGGCCGAAGGTCCCCGGCAGACGGTGGACCTGCGGCCCGTGTTTGCGAACTGGGGGCTCGACGTGCGCTCGCAGGGAGCGCGGAACACGTGCTCCGTCTTCGTGGTGGCGGACGCGCTGGAGTACGCCGTGGCGACGCAGCGGCGGTCGGCGGTGGAGTTGAGCGTCGAGTTTCTCAACTGGGCGGCCAACCAGGTGACGGGCGAGGCCGTGGACGGTAGCTACTTCTCCGATGCCTGGAAGGGTTTTGCGGCCTACGGGCTCTGTCCTGAAGAGGATATGCCGTATGTGCCGGTCTTTGCTGCACAGCGGCAGCCCGGTGCGGACGCCCTTCAACATGCCCGCGCGTTGCGCGAGGCGGGACTGCGCTTGCACTGGATCAAACCCTGGGACGTGACCACGGGGCTTACCGACGTGCACCTTCGAGAGATCAAGCACACGCTCCGTCAGCAGTGGCCGGTCTGCGCCGGCCTCCGCTGGCCCAAGAAGGAGGAATGGCAGGACGACGTGCTCCAGATGGCCCCGCCGGAGGGCGTGCGCGACGGGCACAGCGTGTTGCTCGTCGGCTTCCGGGACGATCCGCAGCAGCCCGGCGGCGGAGCCTTCATCTTCCGTAATACGAGCAAGACCGCGCGCGACGGCTACATGACGTATGAGTACGCCGCGGCGTATATGAATGATGCCGCGTGGATCGACTTTGATCTCCGCAGCGCAACGGGCGCTGCCGCGACCGATCCCCCGGCGACGGCCGTGCGCGATCTGCTGAATCCTCTCAGCCCCGCGCCACCCGGTCGCAATCGCCGCGTCTCCAGCAATCAGCAACCCGACTGGCACTCTGAGAATCTCGACATGACCTGGGTGCTGCCGGGGCACTCGATTGAGATACCGCCGCTGATCGGCCCCGGGGTGATCACGCATATGTGGTTCACCAGTCACGCGGGGTGGGTGAGCGAGTTGAATGCGTGGAGTCTGCGCATCTACTGGGACGGACGGCAGGAACCGGGCGTCGAGGTGCCGTTGGGCGACTTCTTCGCCGTGGGGCAGGGGAAACCGGCTGTCGTCAACAGTATTCCGGTGCAGGTCTCTGGGACCGGTGCGCTGTCGTGCTACTGGCGGATGCCGTTCGAGCAGTCGGCACACATGGTCATCACGAATGACAATCCGGACCGCTCCACGGGTTTGTATTGGCAGATTGACTGGACGCAGTTGGATGGACTGCCGCCCGGGACGCCGTACTTTCACGCCCGCTATCGGCAGGAGTACCCGGCAGCGCCGGGACGCGATTACACATTTGCGCAACTGGAAGGCCGCGGGTTCTACGTCGGCACGGTTTTGTCGGTAACGCTCGCCCAGGACGGCTGGTTCGGCGAGGGTGACGACTTCTTCTACCTTGACGGCGAGGAAGTGCCCAGCTTGCAGGGAACGGGCAGCGAGGACTACTTCAACGACGCCTGGGGATTTCGGCCGCGCACGAGTCACTGGTTCGGCACGCCGCGCTGGCAGGGGGACAGGGCCGGCGACGGCGGCGTGTGCTACCGCTGGCATCTGCCGGACCCCATCTACTTTGGCAAGTCGCTGACGGCCGCCATCGAACACAAGGGCAACCACGAGGATGATACCGAGGGTTTCTACCTGGAACGGCCGGACTTCTTCAGCAGTGTGGCGTTCTGGTATCAGGAAGGGGAGCCCAAGCCGTTCTGTCAATTGCCGCCGTGGCCGCAACGGCGAATGCCCTGGGAGCAGCGGCACTGCGTCCGCGCGTTCCGGCAGGCGCAGGGCACGGGCGACGCGAAGGTCAGGGTGGATACGTCCGGGCTGTTCGGCGCCCGGCCGGTGCTGCTGTGGCCGAACCGTGCCGCGGATGCCGTGCTCACGCTGCCGTTTGCCGTGACGGCAGAGGGGCGCTACGCCGTGCGGCTGACGGCGGCCGGTGGGCCCGATTATGGCCGCTATGATATTGAAATCGACGGACGGAAGGTGCTCGACGCCGACTTCCGTTCGTCGGAGCCGGCGGAGTTGGACCTGCTGCTCGGTACGCACGTGCTCGCCACGGGCGAGCATGAGGTGTCCTTCCGCGCTGCGCCGGCAGCGCCGGATCGGGCGGGCCCGCTGGCGGTTGAGATGTTGCGGCTGTTGAAGCTGCCCCCGGAGGCCAAGCGCGAAGTGCGCACGCATCACGAGGCGCACTTCATCCGGCTGGGCATCGGCCGGGCCGTGTATGCGTACCGACTGGCGTACGACCGGCTCCCCGACTCGCTGCAAGAGCTGGTCGAGTCAGGGATCATGGCGGCGCGTTATCTGAGCGACGAAAACAACGTGCCGCTGCGCTCGCGCCGCGAAGGCGAGTTCTTCATTGTGGAGAGCGCCGCATCGGGCGGCTGGACGCACCGCTGGCAGGGGCTCGACGCCCGCCGGTGAGTGCGCGGGACGTCCCCGACCGCCCTCAACCCTTCCCGCCGGGCGCGGCCGCTTCACGCCCGAGCCGGAACAGGGCGGCAATGGATTCGGCGGTCAGTGCCTGGTTCCACAGCGTGAAGCGCTCCACGCGTCCGGCAAAGTGGTGCCCGTTGCCCCACGGTGGCGGCGGTCCCAGCTTCACCACGCCCGCCGCCGGCGCCAGCGTGATGGCCTCCGCACGGAGCAGTTCACCGTTCTTGAAGACGCGCACGCTCTGCCCGTCAAAGCCGGCGGTAATCATCTGCCATTGCCCCACGTCGAAGGCCACCCCGGTGGGCACGTCGACGCCCGAGCCCCAGAAGTGGATGCCCTGCTTGAACTTGCACAGGTACCTCTGCGTGCCCCGTTGGTCTTCGCAGGAACCGAACCCGGCGAGGACGCTGAGGTCCTCGGGTTGGCGGTCCATCCATACCCAGAAGTTGATGGTCCAGGTCGTCGCCGGAGCCAGGGGGGCGTCCGCCGGCAGCGGCTGCTCGGCACCGCCGGCTCCGCGTCCATCGGACGTCGCGGCCGCTACCGCCAGCACCGGGCGGGCCCAGGCAACGGGCACCGTGTCGGGCTCCGTCCGTGCGTTGCCCGCCCGCGCCCGGTCGCGCACGCCCCGCACCGTCACGCTGGGGCTTTCCTCCGACTGCGGCGCGGGATCCAGGGCAAGGGTAACGCCCTGCCCATCGGGGGCGAGCTTGGCCGCCTTGACCCGCGCGCCGCCGGAAACTGTGTAGTTGGCCGCGCGCTCGGCGGAAGCCGCCTCCACCGGCTCCGAGAAACGCACCACCAGTTCGGGACACGCGCTGATGCCCGCGGCGGCCACGGCGCGCGGCGACGTCGTGTCGTTGATCTGGAAGCGCGCCTCGCTGAGCGGACCCGCTGCCCCGTCCGCGGCAAACGTTCCCACGCGGACCACGGTGTCTTCGGCGAGCAGCAACGACGCAGCATACTGTGGCGACCGCGGCGTCGGCGTACTGCCGTCCAGAGTGTAGTGGACGGTGCGCTCGGCGCCGTAGAGCGGTGGCGCGATGGTCACCGCCACCACGTCGCTGAAACGCCCGCCCGGCGGCTGTATGCCGGCCGCGAAGCCGTGCGCGCGCTGCAGCTCGTCGTAGAGCGGCTGGGCGGGGCGGGTGCCGGGCGCCGGCTCAGCAGTGGCGGTGGCAGCCAGAACGAGAACGCTCTCATCCGTCGGCAGCGTGAACGTCCTGGCTCCGGCGGGTACGTCGAAGGTGTAGGCATAGAGATAGCAATACTCGTAGAGGGCGTTCCGCCCTTCGGCCGTGTGATGGTGCGAGCAGAACCACGCCACGGGGTCGTTGCGTACATAGGCCGGCTGCAATCCTACGAACTCATACGGCCAGGCGAAGGCGACCTCGGGGATATCGCCCTTCCACACGCGGTTGTCCCATTGGCCGATGTAACCGCGCCAATTCTGCACCGTGCGCTCGATCCGTTGATCGCCCACGTGGAAGCTAACCTTATGGTCGTCGGCGGCCGAGGCGGCGAGCAGGTACACGCGGTGCCAGGGGGCGTCCGGCAGCGGCAGCACCTGTCCGTTGCACACCACCGCGTTGGGCGCCTCGTGGTCCACGGGTCCGAGGTGGAAGGGAACATCGCCATACATCACTTCGCGCGGCAGCATCTCGGCCGGCAGGCAACGATGCTGCCCATCGAATCCGGCGGCGCGTGACTGGCCGTCGCGGGTGGTGACGCAGCGGTCGTACGGAAGCTCAAGTGGCCGACTCCGCGCGCGGCCGACCTGAGCCGGTGCGGCGGCCAGTCTCACGGCGAACGTGCGGAGCTGATAACCCGTGAAATCGGCCGCCAGTTGCGCGTCGACGACGTTCGCCGCACCGACGGGTTGCTCCTGCCCATTGACTTCGCGGGCGGCCGTCACCGGCGCGGCAAAGGTGACCTGCACGCCCCCAGCCTCCCTGCCATCGAGCTCGACCAGGCGAACGATGAGTTCGTCGCTCTCCTCCGCCTTCTTCAGGGCGAGGACCCCGACGCGCGGGTTGCTGACGCTGAGGAGGGAGAGGGTCTTGCCCAGCGGACCCGGATGCGCGGGCGTCTGGAACGCCAGGAGCGGCTGGCTCAGCCGCAACGCATGCCCGTCCGTCCGGCCGGTGCGCCAGTCACCACGGTGAGCGGCCAGGCCATACAGAATCTCATGTTGTCCCCAGTCCTGCACGGCCTGGTCCTGGTACTCACTGTGTACTCCGGGGGTGTACAGGAGGGTCAGCCGTAGCGTGTGGTCGTCGGGCTTGTCCGATCCATACTTGCAGTCGGAGAGCACGGTGACACCGTAATCACCCTTGGCTTCCGTCAGGTCAAACCACTGGTGGGACGGCACCTCGTACTTCTTAGGATCATTGTTGCCGCGTTCGAGGGTCCCCACTTCCCAGTTGTACGTGGCCTGGGGGTTCCCGACGCTCAAGGGGAACGTCGCCTTGAGGCTGCATTCGCGACTGCGCCACCAGATGGTGTCGGCAAACTCGATGCGGTTGCCGGCATCGCCGGCGGCCAGGCGAAGGCGCTGCAGGAAGCGCGAGCCTTCCGCCTCGCGCTCGATCTCCAGAGTGACCCGCACGGGCCCGCTCTCCACTACGTGCACCTTCGCCGGTCCGCCGAGGTAGGCCCGGGGAGGCTGCTGGCGATCGGACCAGTCCATGTTCCAGGCGGGCCAGTGCCGCGGCTTCTCCTGCTGGAACGCCAGGCGGAGCGGCGCGGAGAGAACCTCGCGCCCGGCGGCTTTGTCCAGAATGCCGGCTACGTCTCCCTGCGCATCGAGCATCACCCGATAACGCTCGTTTTCGAGTGCCGACTCGGTGATCTTCAGACCGGTCGCCGCCGGCGCGGCCGCCTCGGCCGGACGGACGTCATATACAGTGAAACTCACCGACGGCACGTCCGCCAGGAACAGGATGTGCAGCGTCTCGTCCTGCCCGCGCAGGACCTGGGAGGGAACGTCCTTACCGTCGGGCCCGACCACGCGCACCGCCGGCGGCACCGCTCCGGGGAACCTGACCGCCGCCTCGACCACGTCCTGCCGCGAAACGGCCAGCGGATTGTATACCACGATGGGGACGCCTCGGGCTTCCGTGTCGAGGCCGGCCGCGATGGCCGCGAGCGCGCTCTCCAGTACGCCCGCGAATTGATTCAGCGCCAGCAGTTCGTCGTTCCAGGAGTATTCATAAGCCTTCGGAATGGACGTGCCCGGCAGGATGTCATGAAACTGTCCGCCCAGCACGAGCGTCCAGGCGTCGTTGAGCCGCTGCCGCGGATACTCCGGCCCCCCCAGCCACTCCGCCAGCACGGACGCCCGTTCCGCCGCGTCGGCCAGCAGTTCGTTCTTGCGGTTCCAGCGCTTCATGTACGCGGCCGACGTGATCGAGCCGGCCGAGTGTTCGGTCAGCAGCAGGTCGCCGCGGTAGCGCGGCAGGTTGGCATGCGGCCGGGTCGCGACCTCCAGGAACATCTGGTCCGCATTGACCGATAGCACTCGTAGCGGCCCCTCGCCCTTGAGGCTCTGCTCGATCCAGCGCACGGACTCGTCTGTCGGCGCCCCGCCCTCATCGCCCACGCCGTAGTAGCGGAAATCGGCGTACAGGCCGTGGCGCTCGCCGTTCTCCCGCACCCGGGCGAGCCACTTGTCGCTCTGGCTCAGGTCCTCGCCGATCTTGGCGGTATAGTCGCCGGCATTGAGGGCCGCGAAGAGCTCGGCGCCGTTCAGGCCCTCCCAGACGCCGACGTTGAAGGGAATCCCCATGGCCGAGCCCCAGCTCAGCTTCTGGGTCGAGAAACCGCGCAACCCGCAATGGGCCAGCAGGCTCGGCAGCGACGCCGGGAAGCCGAAGCAGTCCGGCAGCATGAACTCGGCGCTCGCCTTGCCCAGCTCGCGACGGAAGAACTGGTTCCCATAGAGCACCTGCCGGATGATGGACTCGGCGCTGGGAACGTTGACGTCGCATTCCTCCATCGACGAGCCGCAGGGGAACCAGCGCCCCGCGGCCACGTACTGCCTGACTTTCTCATACTCGGCCGGGTAATACTCCTTCATCATGCGGTACCGGTTGGCCCCGCTGAAGTTGAATATGTAATTGGGGTACTTCTCGAACAGCACGAAGTTCTCGCGCATGGTCTTGGGGATGTACTCGCGGATCACGCGCGGGTAAGCCCAGCGCCACTGCGTGCCCAGGTGCGAATAACCGACCGTATACAGAGTTGGCGTCTGGGCCGGGTCGGGCGTGCCCGCCGGTTCGGCACCCCGGGCCCCCACCGGGGCAAGCAGCACCACGGCCGCCAACGTGAGCAGATACTTGCGCTCCATAAGCTGAGCCTCCAGAAGACAAGTCAAGGCGACGACGGGGCGCCGCCCGGGTTCAGTTCCCGCGTCAGGTAGTCTATCATTTCGGCGGCGTCCCGTGCCGCCAGCAGGTGCGCGCGAAAATCCTCGTGCATCAGCCGGCGGGCCAGTTGCGCCAGGACGCGCAGGTGGATGTCCTGCGGGTCGGACTCCCGTACGGCCAGCAGCAGCACCATCCGCACCGGCTGTCCATCGACCGATCCCCACGCCAGCGGCTCGCGCAGGCGTGCCACGCCGACGGCAGGGGCCGCCATCGCGTCGGTCTTGCAGTGCGGAATGGCAAAGCCGTGCCCCAACCCGGTGGTATACACCTCCTCACGCGCCCAGACGGCGTCCTCCACCGCCTGCGGGTCATCGGTGCGGCCGGCGACATGGAATGCATCGATGATGTCGCGGATCGCCTCCGTCTTGTCACCGCTGTCGACATCCAGCAGGACGAAGGACTCCTCCAGCAGCGGCTGCCCGGCCGCCTGCCGGTAGAAGTTGTCCAGCAGCGTCTCAACCTCGGCCGCGGTCGCGCAGGCCGCGGCCGCCTCGAACAACCGCCGACACTCCGCCGCGTCGAGCTGCCCCACGGCCGCCTTCAGCCCCGGCACGTCGGCGGCGGCCACGCTGATCTCATCAAGGCCCAGCCCGACGAGCAACGGCAGGCTCCGCCGGTCCCGCCCCATCTCCCCACAGAGCCCCACCCAGCGCCCACTGTCATGAATCCCCCGGACAACCATGTCCAGCAACTTCAGCAGCGCCGGATGCCGGGCCCGGTAGAGATCGGCGACGTTCTCATTGCCGCGATCGACGGCCAGGAAATACTGCGTCAGGTCGTTGGTTCCGATGCTGAAGAAGTCCACCTCTCGGCACAGCGGTTCCAGGATGAACGCGATGGATGGCACCTCCAGCATGATGCCCATGGGCATCTTGCGGTTGAAGGCGACGCCGCGCGCCGCCAAGTCCGCCTGCACTTCGGCGAGCCGTGCTTTGACCCAGCGCACCTCGTCCAGCGTCGCGATCATCGGCACCATCACCCACAAGGGACCGAACGCCGACGCCCGCAGGATGGCCCGCGTCTGCTCGTTGAACAGCCGCGCCTGCTCGGGATACAGCCGAACGCCGCGCTGGCCCAGGAACGGATTCGCCTCCGGGCGCAGGTTCAGATACGCTGCCGGCTTGTCACCGCCGATGTCGAGCGTGCGAATGATGACGGGCCTGCCCGCGGCCGTCTTCGCCGCCTGCACGTAAACGCCGAATTGCTCCTCCTCCGACGGGGGTCGGTCGCGGTCCAGAAACAACATCTCGGTGCGGAACAGGCCGACGCCTTCCGCTCCGCCCGCGAACGCCGGGGCCAACTCCTCGATCGTCGCCACGTTGGCGGCAATCTGAAGCCGCCGACCGTCGCGCGTCAGCGCGGGGACCTGGGTAAACCGGGCGAGCTGCTCTGCCCGGGCGCGACGCGTGCGCTCTTCGCGTGCATAGAACCGCCGCGCGGCGGGCGTCACTTCCGCCACCACTATGCCGTGGTGGGCATCCACGATGATCTCGTTCCCCACGGTGAGGCGCCGCGCCGCGTCCGCGACGCCAACCAGCGTGGGCACGTCGAACGACCGCGCCAGCACGACGGTGTGCGACGTCGTCCCCGCGTACCCCAGCACCAGTCCCCGCAGCAGCCGTCGGTCGAGTGCCAGCAGTTGGTGCGGTGAAAGGTTCTCGGCGACGACCACGGACGGTTGTGTCAGCGTGGGCCCGCCGTCGCGCGCCCCGGTGCCGTACAGCTCGTGCAGGAGTTGCAGGCATACGTCCTGCACGTCGGCGGCCCGTTCCCGCACCAGCGCGCTCTCCGCTTGGCCGAGCCGATCGGCGAAGAACCGCCCGGCCTCCACGACGGCCGCCCCGGCGGAGCGACCCGCGGCGACGAACTCGTCGAGCTTCTCCTGCAGCGCCACGTCGGCGACCATCGCCAGGTGGGCGTGCAGGATCCCCGCCTCAACCATACCGAGGCCCGGGGTGAGTCGCCGCTCCAGGGCCGTCCTCGCGCTGGTCAGCGCTGCGGTTAGCTTTCGCTGCTCCTCTTGCGGCGAGCCGGTCGGCGCGCTAACCAGCGCTTCCGGCAGGCGGAGACCGCCGATGACTACCACGATGCCCTGCCCGATGCCGCCGCTGACCGGCGTGCCCGCCAACCAGGAAGTCCCCGCCGTGCGCAACGCCCGGGGCAGGCGGGGCTCGCCGGGTCCGGTCCTGGCCACGGGCAGCGGCTCATCACCCTCCGGCAGCATGCGCTCCACGAAGTCCCGCAGCGCCGCCAGCGCTGCTGCTTCATCCGCGCCGGCCGCCCGGATGACGCAGGCGTCCGCGAACCGAATGTGCGCGCTGACGATCGCCAGGATGCTCTTGGCGTTGGCGACGGTGCCGGTGCGCTCGTTGTTCAGTTGCAGTTCGCAGGCGAAGCGGCCCGCCACGGCCGCCAACTGACTCGCCGGCCGGGCGTGCAGCCCGTTGGGCAGCGGACATTGAAATGTGTACTCAACCGCCATGCCGCGCCACCACCCACCTTGCAGTTCGCGGGCCGGGTTTCCCCCGCCGCCCCCACGGCTCCGTGCCGTCGCGCAGGTGCCCTGCCCTCACCCGCTCGGGGGTGCCCCAAGTCCTCTGGACCTGGGGGACGGGTGGCCTAGGTCCTCCGGACCTGGGGGACTGATGATGGACGGGCACGTGCCACGCCCACCAAAGCATGGCACCCTACGCCGTGATCTTCCCGAGCACTGCCTTGGGGTTGCGGATTGCCTCCTGCACGGCCACCTGCACGATCCTCTTGGCGCTGAACCGTTCCCGTTTCTCCACGTCGATGTCCACCGCGAAGATCACCACCTCTGCTTCGCGGATATCCGCCGCCGACAGCTCGTTCTCGATGCCCATCGCCCCCTGGGTTTCCACGCGGATCTGGTGACCCAGTACCTTGGCCGTCTTCTCAAGCTGCTCCGCCGCCATGTACGTATGCGCAATGCCGGTCGGGCAGGCCGTCACCGCCACGATCTTCATGCTGCACCCTCCGCCGTCTGCGGATTACGCTTCCCGGTCCACTTCTTGCACGCGTTGACAACGACCGCCGTCACCACCGTGCCGACGATGATGGCGATCACGTAAGCAAGGCGGTTGTCCACCACGGGCAGGACAATCGGCCCGCCGTGCGGGGCATGATCGCCCACGCCGCCCAGCATGGCCGCGACGGCCGCCACCATCGAGCCGAACATGATGCACGGGATCACGCGCAGCGGATCGGCCGCCGCAAACGGGATCGCGCCTTCGGTGATGCCGATCATCCCCATCGCCAAAGCGGCGATGCCCGCCTCCTTGTCCTCGGGGCCCCACAGCTTGCGGCCCAGAATGGTCGCCAGGCCCAACCCCAGCGGCGGCGTGCAGATGGCGGCGGCGCAGGCGCCCATCACCGCGTAGTTCTGCTCCTGGATCATGGCCGCCCCGAAGAAGAACGCCGCTTTGTTGACCGGCCCGCCCATGTCGAACGCGATCATCGCCCCCAGGATCATCGCCAGCACCACGGCATTGCCCGTGCTCATGGTCTTCAACCACGCGCCCAGCCCGGCCATGAGATCGGCGATCGGCACGCCCAGCACCTTGAACATCAGCACGCCGACGAGGCCCGACGCCACGATCGGGATGATCAGAATCGGCATGATCGGCTTGATGTACCTCGGCACGGGCACCTTCTTGATGAGGCTCACGATCCACCCGGCCAACAGCCCGATGACGATCGCGCCCAGGAACCCGGCCATGATCTGGCTGTCCGGCTTCAGGCCGCGGGCCTCCAATTGCGCCGCGTCAAACAACAGCCGGGCGTCGAAGCCGGCGGCCAGGTAGCCGCCGATCAGCCCCGGTACCAGCCCCGGTTTGCCCGCGATCGCATGGGCGATGAACCCCGCGAGGATCGGCAGCGCCAGCTTGAACGCCGCCACGCCGAGTTGCAGAACCAGGCTCAGCACCGGCGAAGTGGAGAAGTCAGGCCCGGCCGCCGTCATCGGCGCGAAGGCGATCGCCGTCGCAATCAGGATGCCTCCACACGCGATACAGGGGATTACATACGAGACACCGGTGAGCAAGTACTGTCGCAGGGTCTTGAGCGACTCGATCATGCGGGCATCCTCCCTTGCAGGAGAAGAACCAGCTTGAGGTAGGGAACCGCGCCAGCTTCCCGGGAACCGGACCTTCGCACTGCCTGTTGTACCGGTGTGCCGTTTCCCCGGCAAGGCGCGCCTTGCAGCCCACCCGCAAGCGTGCTGCCCGCACCCCCGTGGGACTCCCCGCGCGGCTCAGATGTTCTCGCCGGCGAAGAAGGCGGCCCCCATCCGGTCGGCCATAGCCTGGTTGGAGAAGATTAGCGGCAGCAGGAACTGGATGTCGGTGTTGGGCGGGCGCAGGTAGTCCGCCATCGTGGTCCGCCAGCGCTGCTCGAACGTCATCAGCGTGTCCTGCGATTGCTCGCTGTCGAGGGCACGATGGATCACTTCGGCCGCCAGTTGCGCGGACCACATGGCCGGGTAAATGCCTTCATTGCTGCCGGCGGCGACGAACCCCCCCGCCTGTCCGACCAGCAGCGTGTGCTTGCCGACGTGCGAATCCAAATCCAGGGCCAGCCCGGCCGGGCTCGCGGTCAGCGGAACCTGGGCGGCCCCGGTCGCCACATCGACCGGAACCAGCCGCCGCTGATACAGCCGGCGACACAAAGCAATGAACTCCGGCCGGGCACGCTCGGGCTCGCCGGCCCAGTTGATGACCACGGCCGTCCGCTCCGGCTGGAGCAAGCACAAGCCGAAGCTGCCTTCGCGATCCAACCCCAGGATGAGCAGGAGCCGGGGGCCGCTCCCCCCGCTGCCCGCCGGCGCGGCCGCCTCCACCTGCCCCGTGACCAACCCCGCGCCGGCCGTGCGCAAAAACCCCGCCGCCTGCGGCAACTCCGCGTCGTTTCCCGATGCCAGCAACAACAAGCGGGCAAGGTAGCTGCGCCCGTCCGCCAGTTGCAGCTTCACCGAATGTTCGAGCAGACGAATCTGCCTGACCAACGCGGCCTCGAGTAGGGTCGTGCCGGCCCGCACCGCGGCCTGCACCATCTCGTTGTTCAAGGTTCCCCGGTTGATCAGGTACGCCGGCGGTGACGCGAAGTGGGGCGTGCTCGTTTTGGAGAAGTCGGCGGCGTGAAACGAAACCTCGTTGACCGGCTGGGCCAGCAGGGCTCCGTTGGCTAAGCGAAGCTGTTTGACGATCGGAAGGGCCAGCGCGTTCAGCCACCCCAGGTCGCCGGCAGGCCGGGGGAAAGTCGCCCGGTCCAGCAAGAGCACCCGCCGCTCGCGCCGCGCCAAGCACGTGGCGGCCGTAGCCCCTGCGGCACCGGCGCCGATGATAGCGACATCGTGGGTTACTTCAGTCATGTACAGTTCATTCGGAGGCAGACGATCATGGCCGTGCCGCGATCGGTCGTGACGCCGCAGGGCGGCACCTGGTCTTGATCACTTGCTCGTTGCGTCGGTTCCAGCGGCCTGGACGTACGCCCGCCACCGGTCAGCCGCCGCCCGGCGACTCTCGACCGGCGCGGCGTAGTGATAGCCCATGTCGGTGCCCGTTTGCCGGCTCAATGCCTGAATCGCGTAGTAACGCACCGCGATGTTGTCGTCGTCCAGCCAATCCACCATCTCGGAAGTGAGCGACGACTTCCCGGTCTGCGCCGCCTGGAAGGCAGCCGCCAGCCGCTGGCTCTCGTCACGTTGCTTCGGTCGCCACCACCCGCCCGCGGCACCCGTGCCGCAACCGCCGGCGCTGACGGCCACCATCACCAACGCCGCTGCCACGCGCTGGATGCACCCCCACGCCACGATCCTGAACCTGCCGCAAGCCTCTCCAAGCCGGCAATGGCACATGCCAACGGCCGCGCCAGCCGTCCGGGCAGTATAGACCCTGCACCAGCGAAAGGAAACCGGCGCGTCCCCGCGGCGGGAGAGACCCGCCGCCGGCGAGACCCTCGTCGAATGAACAGGCAGGTTAACCGCGCCCGCGTACCGCCCAAGGCGGCGCCGACTGCCCCACACTGAGGCCAGATGCCGCCTGAGAACCAACGTCGCTCCGCCTTGGCGCGACAGCGGTTCGGCGCGGCACACGCTCCCCAAATCAAATCCCTACGGACCGAAGTTCTCGGCCGGCCATCGCGGGCTCCACGCGACGCAGCCCTGCGTTCCGAACGCCGGCGCCAGACGCACCTGCTCACGCGTGCGCAGGGTCCACACGCACGGGGAACGCAGGACACTTCGAGTCGCGGAGTACCGCCGAAGGCCAGCGAGGACGTAGCCTTACAGGTTATCGGACTGCGCCGCGCGGCTGCCTCGATTCGGTCGGCGGAAGCCGATCCATGGTCCGCAAAACGGCACTTTTTTCTCGTGTCTCGTTTTTAATGCGCGCTTTTCTGGGCGTGGCGCGTCGTAACTCCTTGCGGCGCAAGCCGTTACGGCAGGTTCCCTACGGGTTTCTATCTACGCAAGTACTTGAACTTCCCATGACGCCTCGGTTACAATGGTCGGCAAGCTTGGCTCACGACGTAGTCTCGGCATCTGGCAACGAGAGACGCAGGAGGTGCGCCGGAGGAGGCGCGTTGAGACAGGAAGAGGAGGTAGGAAGTGTTCTCGAAGCACTGGCTGGTCGGATGGGTGGCGACGTTGGCGGTCGTGATGCCCGCGATGGCTGACGTGATCGGGGCGGACTGCTGGGCTGATGGCGATGGCGCCGTGACGATGGGTCCGTGGACCTGGTATTGGGACGACGGGACACAGACCGCGAACATGAATGTGCCGGAATGCCAGCACTGGGCGCCGGCGCATATCTTCACGGAGTTCATCACGGATACTCCGGAAGATCCGTTCGCGTGGATTCTCAAGGAGGTTGAGAACGACACGACGTTCGACTGGACGGATTACCACATCAACATCTCGGCGCCGCAGACATTCGGGATCGTCCTCGCGCTGGAGCCGACGGGTTGGCTCAGTCCCGTCATTACGCCACCCACGTTACAGGGCAGTGAGTGGGTAGGCGCCGTAGATTACTACTACGGCGGACCGGGCACCGAGATCCTCATGGGCGGCACCGGTGAGTTCGGGGTACGGCTGCAGTTTACCGGCAGTGTGACGTTCTGCATCGAGCAGATCCCGACGCCGGAGCCGTCTTCCCTGGCGCTGCTGGCCCTGGGAGCGGTCGCCCTGCTGCGGCGCCGCTAGGACCCCGGTTTGCTCGCTTTGTCAGCGATGGGCATCCTCCGTAGCGGGGGATGCCTTTTCTTTTGCCGGCGCTGGTGCGTGGCTGTGGTTCGTGGTGCCAACCCCGTGTGCCGGGCGGCGGTTCAGTACGGATCAGGGTGAGGGCCGCGCCGCCACTCGGCAAACAGCTCCTGGCACTCAGCACGCATGACTGCGGGATGTACCATTACGGAGCTGCCGCCTTGGGCATAGAGGGTACGCACCGGTAGCGCCAATTCGCGGAAGCCGGCTTTGCCCGCGTCGTCAATACCGGCCCCGAAACACACCGCGTCCAAGTTCGCCCAGTGAATGGCGGCCGCACACATCGGGCACGGTTCACACGTGCTGACGATGACGTGACCGGACAGGTCGATCGTACCCAGCAGGCGGCAGGCGGCGCGGATGGCATTGATCTCCGCGTGAGCAGTTGGGTCGCCGGTGGACCGAACGGTATTGTGCGTCGCGCAGACGACCGCCCCCGCCTGCGAGGCAATCACCGCGCCAAAGGGACTCTCCCCGACCGCGATACCCCTGCGGCAGACCGCCAGCGCCGCGCGCATCCACTCCATTTCCTGAGCTTCGCTCATCACTGCTGCCCAACGTATCATGCTGAGCGCCGCGGCGTCTGCTCGCAAGGCCCGCCGCGCCGGAGCACGACCACTGCGGGTACGATCAGGGCCGTGTGCGCAGGTGTCAAGCGGGCTTGGGCGGGCGGGGCTTGTGGGACTCGCGGTGAAGGGACGATCGCGCGAAGGCGCCGCGGTTGGGGTGTGGCAACGCGGCAGGGAGTCAACCATGCGGATTCGTTTAGCGCAGACGCCGGAGGAGCGGGCCGCGTGCGTGGCGCTGCTCAGACAGATGTACCACGAACTTCCCGAGGCGGAGTTTCACGCGCGGGCGGTGGCGCAGGAACAGGTGCGTGGATACCAGATTGCCTACGTAGAAACGGACGGGCAGCCGCTGGCGATGGCGGGTTTCCGCGTCCTGGAACTGCTGGTCTCCGGCCGGCAGCTCTACGTGGACGACCTGCTAACGGACGCGGCCTGGCGCGGTCAGGGTCTGGGCGGCCGGCTGTTTGCCTGGCTGCTGGACCGGGCAAGGGAGACCGGGTGCCGCGAGCTGCGCCTCGACTGCGACGTGCCTCGCGCCCGGGCCCACCGCTTCTACTTCCGGCAGGGGCTGCACATAGCGTCCTTCCACTTTCGACTGAGGAACCTGAACCAGTGCCCGGCGACCCCGAAGGCGTGCGGGGTGGGCGGGGTGGGCGGGCTGCCCAGTGAGGCCCGAATCGGGCCTGTGCGGTCGACCGAGGACGTGTCGCGGTGTTACCCAGTGATGGCTCAGTTGCGCCCGCAATTGAGTCACGCCGAGTTCTGCGCCCAGGTAGCGCGGCAGCAGGCGGATGGCGGCTACGAGCTGGCGATGCTGGAGCTGGGGGGCGTGCCGGTGGCGGTGGCGGGTTACCGGCACCTGTACGCGGTACCGTACCACCGGTTCCTCTACGTTGACGACCTGGTCACGGCTGCGGAGTGGCGCGGACGCGGCTGGGGGGCGACCCTTTTCGACCACCTGGTAGAGTATGCCCGACAGGCCGGATGCCTGGAGGTGCAGCTTGACTCCGGTTTGTGGCGGTCGGATGCCCACCGGTTCTACTTCCGGCAGGGCATGCACATCGCAGCTTTTCATTTCCGGTTGGAGGTACAGGCACCGGCAGGTGGATAGCTGCCGGCGGGGCGGGTGCTCCCGGCGACCGTCGCGTCCGTTGCCTCGGGGGAGGGAAACCGGTAGCCTTTGTGTCCGAACAACCCCTGGGCCCCCTCCTCCGGCACGCGCATTGCAACTAACGGGTGAATGACCGCGTCGGCCAGCGGAGGCGGGTGGGGTATGCTCATCACGCCAAGGTGGTATCCCCGCGGATGAGTCACACAGAATGAGGAGAACTGCTCGATGGCAAGCATGCAGGCGGTGGTCAAGACAAAGCCCGAATACGGAGCGGAGCCCCAGGAGAAGCCGATCCCGAAGCCCAGGCCCGACTGGGTGCTCGTCAAGGTCCGAGCGACCAGCATTTGCGGCACGGACGTGCACATTTACAAGTGGGACCCGTGGTCGGCCCAGCGGATCGGGGCGAAGGCCCTGCCGCAGATCCTCGGACACGAGGTGGCCGGCGAGGTGGTGGAGGTCGGCCCCCATTGCAAGCGCATCAAGGTGGGCGACTACATCTCCGCCGAGACCCACATCTACGACCCCGGCGACCTGACGAGCATGCTGGGGGCCCTGCACGTCGGGCGCAACATGAAGATTCTCGGGGTGGATTACGACGGCTGCTTCGCGGAGTACTTCGCCCTGCCGGAGTCGATCTGCTGGCCGAATGACCCGGCCATCCCGCCGGAGATCGCCACCATCCAGGAACCGCTGGGCAACGCCTGCTACGCCGTGCTGGGCGAGGACGCCGACGTGGCCGGCAAGACCATGGTCATCACCGGCGACGGGCCCATCAGCCTGTTCGCCATCGGTGTCGCCCGGTCGGTGGGCGTGGCCAAGATCATCCACTTCGGCAAGTACGATGCGAACATGGAGATTGCCCGCCGGATGGGGGCGGACCTCCAGATGCACACCAACCAGACGACCGGCAAGGAGCGGCTCCAGTTCGTGCTCGACCACACCGGCGGCAACGGCGTGGACATCGCCCTGGAGATGGTGGGGTCGCCGGACTCGATCCAGGACTGTTTCTCGATGGTGCGCAAGGCCGGGCGGGTGACCGCCTTCGGCATCGCGGCCGAGTCGCCCCTGCCCGTGGACTACAACAACGGCATCGTGTTCAAGGGGTGCCAGATTCATGGCATCAACGGGCGGAAGATCTTCGACACCTGGTATCGCAACCGGAACCTGCTGGCCAACGGCCGGCTCGACCCGACGCCCGTCATTACGGACATGTTCCTGCTGAGCGACTACGCCAAGGGATTCGAGAAGATGACGGAGCGGCCGCGGAAGAGCGCCAAGGTGGTGCTCTTCCCCGCCAAGGAGGAGTTCGAGGCGGCCAAGAAGCGGCTGGCGGCGAGGAAGAAGTAAGGACGCGTGCTCGATGGGCTTGCGATTCGAATGGAATGCGGAGAAGGCGAAGCGGAACTTCAAGAAGCACGGCATACTCTTCGAAGAGGCGGCTACGGTGTTCGGTGACCCGCGTTCGCTGACCATCGACGACCCGCTTCATTCGACGGCCGAAGAACGGTGGGTTACGATGGGGATGACCTACCGGCACCGGTTGGTCGTCGTCGTGCACACGAGCCGTGGGAATGCCATCCGTGTGATCAGCGCTCGCAAGGCGACACGACGGGAGAGGAAGACCTATGAAGAAGGCTAGGGCACACGCCGGCGCAGAGATGCTGCCTGAGTATGACTTCAGCCGGGCCCGGCGCGGCAAGTATGCTCGCCGGTACGCCAAGGGCACCAACCTGGTAGCCCTCGCCCCGGATGTGGCCAGGGGATTCCCTGACTCCGAATCGGTGAACGAGGCCCTGCGGACGTTGGTCCGCATCGGCCGCCGCATCGCCAAGAAGGCCTCGGCGTAAGCCGCGCGCAGAGGTCCATCGGCCGTCGGTCTTGGTCTACCCGAGCCGGCGGTCGGTATCCCCGCCGGGTGGGGCCGTCTGGACCCACACGGCGGCAACGGCAGGCCACGGCGAAGGAGGGCATGGCAGTGAGAAGGACACTGCGACTCATGTTCCTGGCCGTCGAAGTCAACCTGATTCTCTGGATCATGGCATGGGCGCTGAGCACCCCCAAGGATGAGTCGTTCGTATCAGCCAGCACGATGGCTTTGGTCGGTCTCGGCTTTGCGGCCATCGTCCAGCACTGGGCCTACTACGCTGTCTACAAGAAGGCGAAGCAGATGTAGCGGTCCGGCGGGCCGGTGTCCTGCGGGGACGGAGCCGCCGGCAAGCGTTGGCGTAGCACGTAACGAGCAGAAGGACCACAGGGTTCATTTAACGATCGGAGCGGAGAATATGTTTGGCAAGATGAAGGCGGATTTGCAGAAGGAGCTGGCCTCGATTCGGGAGGCCGGGCTGTACAAGGAAGAGCGCTACATCCTGACGCCCCAGGCGGCGGATGTGACGGTGGAATACCCGGAGGGCGCCCCGAAGAAGGAGGTCATCAACTTCTGTGCGAACAACTACCTGGGACTCTCCTCGCATCCGCGCGTGATCGAGGCTGCCCACGAGGCGCTCAAGACGCACGGCTACGGCATGAGCAGCGTGCGGTTCATCTGCGGCACGCAGGACATTCACAAGCAGCTCGAAAAGCGGATCTCGCAGTTCTTCCACACCGAGGACACGATCCTCTACTCATCCTGCTTCGATGCCAACGGCGGCGTGTTCGAGCCCCTGCTGGGCAAGGATGACGCGATCATCACCGACTCGCTGAACCACGCCTCGATCATCGACGGCATCCGGCTGTGCAAGGCGACGCGGTACATCTACCAGAACAACGACATGGCCGACCTGGAGGGGAAGCTGAAAGAGACCAAGGCCGCCCGGTACCGCGTCATCGCCACGGACGGGGCGTTCTCCATGGACGGCTCAGTCGCCCAGCTCGACAAGATCGTGAAGCTGGCCGAGAAGTACGACGCCCTGGTGATGGTAGACGACGCCCACTGCACGGGCGTGATCGGCAAGACCGGCCGCGGCGCCACCGAGTACTGCGGCGTTCTGGGCCAGGTGGACATCGTGACCGGCACACTGGGCAAGGCCCTGGGCGGGGCGTCCGGCGGGTTCACGACGGGCCGCAAGGAGATCATCGAGATGCTCCGGCAGCGCTCGCGCCCGTACCTGTTCAGCAACACCGTCTCTTCGATCGTGGTGAAGGCGTCCATCGCGGTGTTCGATATGATCACCGAGTCGACGGCCCTGCGCGACAAGGTCGAGGCGAACACCAAGCGTTTCCGCAAAGGGATGAAGGACGCCGGCTTCGACATCAAGCCGGGCGATCACCCCATCGTACCGATCATGCTGTATAACGCCAAGCTCAGTCAGGACATCGCCCGCGACATGTACAAGGAAGGCGTGTTCGTGATCGGCTTCTTCCACCCGGTGGTGGGCAAGGGTCTGGCCCGCATCCGCTGCCAGATGTCGGCGGGGCACGAGTTCCACCACATCGACAAGGCCATCGCGGCGTTCACCAAGATCGGGAAGAAGTACGACATCCTGCACAAGACCAAGGAGCAGATCATCGCCAAGTACGGCGAGTAGCCGGGGATTGGGGATTGGCGATTCGCGATTGCCGGCTGGTGACCGCAGGTAGCCCACCGCGTGCGGCTGGTCGGGTGGTTGAGCCGCCGGTCGGGTCGGGAATCGCGACCGACACTCTGAGGCTGCCGGTGGGTGGCCGTCGGAAGGCAACTGCGGGGCGCGGGCGGGTTGACCGTCCGCGCCCCTGGCATTGCGCGGCCGGCCGCGGCTTGCGGGCCCATGCCTCATACCGGCGGGCTCCGCGGCGGACCGCCGGTCTGTCCGACCGCGTGCGCGAGTATCAGGAGGAGCGTCAGCGCCCGCGCGACGGGGGACGCAGGGCGTCCGGCTCCTTGGCGAAGCGGCGGGCGGTGTCCAGCGTGATGCGGCCCACGTCCACCAGTTGCTGGAGGCTTTCGTCGAGAGGCAGCATCCCGTCGCGCTTGCCCGTCTGGATAGCCGACTCGATCGAGTCGATCTTGCCGAAACGAATGCCGCTGCGGACAGGGTGATTCACGTGCATCACCTCCAGGGCGAGCACGCGTTTCTCGCCCTCGGTGGCCGAGGGCAACAGGTGCTGGCACACCACGGAGCGCAGACTCAACGAAAGCTGCGTGCGGATGTCGTCCTGGGCGTCGTGGGGGAACAAGTCCACGCAGCGCGTGACGGCACCCTTGGCGTCCTTGGTGTGCATGGTGGAGAGAATGAGGTGCCCGGTCTCGGCGGCCGTCAGGGCCATGGCGGCCGTGTCACGGTCGCGGATCTCGCCGATGAGGATGACGTTCGGGTCCTGCCGCAGGCCGCTGCGCAGACCGTCGAAGAAGGAGTCCACGTCGCGCCCCACCTCGCGCTGGGTGATGATCGTGGAGCTGATGCGCGGATGCACGTACTCGATGGGCTCCTCGACGGTGATGATGCGGCAGTCGCCGCGCTGGTTGAGCAGGTTGACCAGGGCGGCCAGGGTCGTCGTCTTGCCGGAGCCCGTGACACCGGTGACGATGACCAGTCCGTGGGCGTGGTTGACCAGGCGCTCGGCCAGGCCCCCAGGGAAGTTCATCCAGTCAAACGAGGGAATGTCGTTGGGTACGTGCCGGAAGCAGGCGCACAGCGAGCCCTGGGCCCAGAACAGGTTGGCCCGGAAGCGGCACGGCTGGTCCCGGTGGGTCAGGGCCACCGAGCAGTCAATGCTCTTGCTGTCGTGCAGGCGGGCGAGGACGGCCTCGGGCAGCACCGATTCGACGAGCCGGCGGACCTGGTCGGGTTCGAGTGCCTCGTTGTTCACCGGCTCCAACCGCCCGTGGACCCGATAAGCCGCCGGGTAGCCGGGGACCAGGTGCACATCAGAAGCATCACGGTCCGCGGCCGCGTGCAGCAGCTCGCGCATGGCCGTGTGCCAGCGATCGTCGGGAACATCACCTTCCGTGCGCATCGTCTTCATTATACCCGCAGCCCGCTTGGAGGTTGCACCCCAGCCGAAACGCAACTGCCCGGCCCCACACCAACAGGAGACCCACGCTCGGATGCGGGTGGCATGGCCAAGCGCAGCGCCGCCATGTTCTCGGAAAGGGGCGTGCGGGGGTCACGGCAGCATGCCGACGCCTGCCTGCGGCGGGCTTAGGCATGCCTGGTCTCCGCTTTGCGTGGTCCTGTTCAGGGCGACGTCCTCGGAGCCCGAGCGGCGGCAAGCGGGCAACGTGCAGCGCCACGTTCCAGAAGAAGCGCCGAGCCCGAGCGAGAGCGAGTGGGCTGTCAGGCGACGCGCCCCCTCGCTACCGCTCGGGCTCGGTTGTTCGTTCGCGCCGATGCCCCTCGCTTCCGCCTGGGCCCGGATGCGCGGTGGTCCTCTTCACTCCACGATCATCTCGCCCGGGGAAACCATCTTGTATTCGCCGATGGTTTCCTCGTCGCGGGCCGGTTGCGTCTGCTCGGCCCGCGGGGGTTCCTGACTGTACTCGTACGTGCTGACGGAACGGTGGCTGGACTTGGCGCAGCCGATGCTCAGGGTGAGCAAGCCGACGGCCGGCAACGCCGTCAGCATCAGCCATGTCTTGCGTATCGTCATAGGTGTCATTCCTTCCTCGATGTCCTGGTCCGGTCCGGCTCGTTGTCGTTCGCGCGGCCGGGGCCGGGATCGGTTGTAAGAGTCCGCCCGCTTCGCGGCGGTAGCCCCCTTGCGGCACTTCGCCGTTATCGTGCCGGGATCCTGGTCATTCGTCGCCCTCATCCTGCCCTCTCCCCCCCGTTGAGGGGAGAGGGGGAGAAGGCACCTGCCGGAAGTTGCCGGCTATCCCTGTCGCCTGGCGATCTGCATCTGCTGGTTGAGCACGCTCCACAGATCGGCCGCGGCGATCGTCGCCTTCACGCGGGCGGTACCCTCAGCGTAGATCGGCGGACTGAAGGTCGCCCCGGCGATGACGGCGTTCACCTGCGTCGAGATTTCGTCATACTGGGTGACGAAGTCGCGCACGAGCGTACTGGAACTGATCTGGAGTCCCTGGATCTGCTCGGCCAGCTTGCGCAGGGCGTCGAGTTCGGCCGCCCGGCGAGCCCGCAGCTTGCCCTGGGCCGTGTCAATTTCCGGGTCCGTGGCTTCACCGTCAGCCGAGATCTGCTGCACGACCCAGTCGGGCATCTGGTAGCCGGCGGCCACCGCCTGCTTCACGAACTCCGGCCCCGGCACGCCGCAACCCGTGGCCTCAAAGACGTCCCGCTGAAGCGTCTTCTTGATGTTGGTGATGTCCGTCGTGGTGACGGTGTTGCCGCGATAATGCTGGCTGTGCAACTCCTGAATCTTGGTAAGCACGCGCTCGACCGGGATTTCCATGGTCACTTCGGCAATCAGCTCGTCACTGTGGAGGTAGCGATTCGTCTCCGTGGCACCGATGACGATGCCTTCCGCGCGGGTGGAAATCTCGTCCGACTCGGTAATGAAGTCACGTACCAGGGTGGTGGACGTGAGGCGCAGGCCCTGAATGCGCTCCAGCAGCTTGCGCTGGGCATCACGGCGGGCGGCCTGCATGGCCATCAGGCGGGCCTGCGGCGATACCGTCTTCCAGATGCCCGGGACGCTCATGGCCGATGGGGCATACCCGGCGGGCAAAGGCGTGATGATATCCGCGACCCCCTGGGGCAGGTCAGGCGGCAGCTCCGGTCGCGGGGCGCCCGCGCCGGTCACGCGGATCACGTCCTTCTTCAAGGTCTGCTGGATCTGCTCGAAGTCCACAGTGGTCACCGTGTTGCCCTTGTAGTGGGCGGCGTGAACCTCTTTCAGCTTGGTGACGAGCTGGGCGACCGTCACCTCGGCATCGACCTCACAAACGCCGTCTTCGTAGTAGCGCGGCTGGCCCAGCCGGACGCCCTTCACGAACGCGTCCACCCCCGCGCGGATTTCATCGCTCTCGGTGATGAAGTCACGGACGTAGGTCGAGGAGTTGATCTGCACACCGTAGACGGCCTCGGCGAGCTTGCGGTAGCAGTCGGCCTCGGCCGCCCGCCGGGCGAGCAGCTTGTTCTGGGCATCGGCCGCGGGATTCTGGGCCAGCGCGGTCAGTGCCGGAATCAGCAGCCCCGCCACCGCCGTCAGCCCCATCAGACGAAACACACGAGTCATCGTTCTTCTCCTTCGTGATGTAACTGCTTGATGCGCGATTCGTTCCACGCGCCATTCCTGTGCATACGCGGTCGGCATACCCTCTCCGTCGTCGCGAGGATGCCCGGCGCGGGCTCCGCCCCCCCGGCGGCCGGCCCGTGGTCTCCGGCCAATACGACACGTCCGGCACGCAAAGGTTGGGGCGTGCCCCGCGGGTTCCCCCCGTCCGGGGGACTGCCTCCATGCCCTCACCCTGCCTCCTCCCCGTGGGGGAGACGGGGGACGAGCCGGTCTCCTAACAGCCCGTTGAAGAAGTAGCGTCGGCCCCCCGCGACCGACGCAGAACGCCCCTGGCACACGGGTCACTGAGGGTCCCGGCGCTAGGCGGGGGTTCTTCAACAGGCTGCTAACCTCGCGCCCGAGCCCGGGAGCCGAAGGCCTTGACCCGGTCGCGAGCCTGGGCGTACTCGGGGTCATCCTTACCGGCACAAGCCTGCCGGTAGTATCTCATGGCCTCGTCGAACCTCCCCGACGCCTCGCACGCAAGCCCCGCCCCATAGGCGGCGTGGTGGTCGTTGGGGTTCTCGCTCAGCGCCAGCCGGAACGACGCCAGCGCTTCGTCCCATAGTTCCGCCCGCAGCAGCCGCACGCCCTGGACGCAGTTCTTGTTCGCGCTGGACTCGACCTCGGCCGTGACCTGTATGCCGCACTTCATCAGACGGGCGATGAACTCCCGCGCCCCCTGTTCCACGAGCGCCCCGGTAATCCGGTCGACGGGCGTCAAGGCCGCCTCCGTCTGCGCCGAGCCGAAGAAGAAGTTGGCCTTCGTCGACTCCGTCCCGGAGTAGGTCGCGGGCATGTAGTGTTCCCACACCCGACCGTTCGCGGTGTCCACCAGCTTGAACTCCGTCTGCACGGTGACGTTGCGGGTCACGGTCTCCACTTCGCGCGTCTGCACGGCCGTGCGTCCGCCACCCCACCCGTGCCCCCCGAAGCCGGAGAGATCGAGCCCCGAGATGGCCGTCTGCTTGCCGGCGTGCTTCTCGACCTTCACGTTGATGTTGGCCAGGATCATCCCATCGGCGGCCAGCAGTTGACCGCCCTGCCCGCCCGTGCGCGTACTCATGCCCGCCGCGGCCAGGTCCGCCTCGTCGAAGGTCGCCTGGGTGTCCCGACGTTCGGTTACCGCGATGTCCGTCCCGAATCGGGTGCGGGATTCGTTCACCAGATTGAGCAGAATGGCCGAGCTCATGTCCGACCACTTGGGGTCGGTCGTGGGCCCGACTTTGGCCGGCACGACGGCGATGGTCTTCATGCCGGGCGGCAGGCCCCGCTCCGGCTCGACGACGTAGCTGAAGCCCACCACGGCACGCTCACCACCGGCGCACCCGACCACCAGCGCGACCCCAAGCGCCCCACCCACCAACCTGACGATGCCTCGTCTTACCGCCATGCCTGGACCTCCTTCCCGGTTGACATGCCGACCGGCGCAACGCGGAAGTTACGATGATTCGCGTGTTTCGCCCAGAGCGGCGGGAGACCGCCGCCCCCCGCTCTGCCCGACCTCGCGGGACGCATAGCAAACCATGCGGGGGACCTTCCGTCAAGCCGGCCACCCACGGTTTGACGCCTCGGCGCGCCGCGCCCTAGAATCCGCCGGTAACTTCGCCGTTGGAGGCCCCTTTGCTCCCATGTTCCCCCGTCGCCCAACCCGTCAGGTGTGGGTGGGATCTGTTCCCATCGGCGGTGGCGCCCCGATCAGCATCCAGAGCATGACCAACACGCACACGCACGACGTGGACGCGACGGCGGCCCAGGTTCGGCAGTTGGCCGCGGCGGGCGCCGAGCTGGTCCGGGTGGCGGTGCCCGACGCTCGGGACACGGCCGCCCTGCCGGCCATTCTGGGACAGGTCTCCGTCCCCCTGATTGCGGACGTGCACTACCGCTACGAACGAGCCCTGGAGGCCGTCGAGGCCGGCGTCCACAAGATTCGCCTCAACCCGGGCAACCTCAAGCAGCACAAGCAGGTCGAACGCGTCCTGGCCGCCTGCCGGGAACGCCGCGTCCCCATCCGCGTGGGCGTCAACGAAGGCAGCCTGGTGGAACGGGCGGATCCGGCGCTTCGGGCCGCCCAGCAGAGTCGCCTCGCCGCCGACCGCCGCCGCGAGCTGGTCCGCCTCATGGTGGAGACGCTGGAGGAGTACCTGCGCGTGTTCGAGAAGCACGACTTCCACGACGTTGTGCTGTCGGCCAAGACGCCCGATGCCGCGCTGGCCATCGACGCCTGCCGAGCGATCAGCGCCCGCTTCGATTATCCGTTGCACGTCGGCGTGACCCATGCCGGGCCGCTGCAAACCGGGCGGATTCGGTCGGTGGCGGCCCTGGGGGCGCTGCTGGCCGAGGGTATCGGCGACACGGTCCGCATCTCCTATGCCGACGACCCGGTGCACGAGGTCGAAGATGCCAAAGAACTGCTCTGCGCGCTGGGGCTGCGGGCCCGGGTGGAACCGGAGTTGATTGCCTGTCCGACCTGTGGCCGGATCGAGGTAGACCTGGTGGCCCTGACCGAGCAGGTCCGTGCCCGCCTGAGTGGGATCAAGGTGCCGCTCAAGGTGGCCGTCATGGGCTGCGTGGTCAACGGACCCGGCGAGGCGGAGGGCGCGGACGTGGCCCTGTGCGCCGGCAAGGGCAAGGGCATTATCTACGTGCGCGGCGAGCAGAAGCGGATCGTCAGCGAGACGGAGATGCTGGAGGCACTCTGCGACGAAGTGCAGGCCGTGGCCCAGCAGATCGAACGCGGGCAAGCCGGCGTCCGGAATGCAGAATGAAGAATTCAGAATGCAGAAAGGGGAGCCGCACGCCGGTCTGCATTCTGCCTACTTCATTCTGCATTCGGATCCCGACGAGTCGGTGATTCATGAGTGACGTACACGAGATGCCCTCACCGTCACCCGGCGCCGAGGCGGCGCCGTGCCGGCACTGCGGCTACGACCTGCGCGCGTCGCTGGCGGCCCCCTGCTGCCCGGAATGCGGCACGCCAGTGGCGTTCGCGCTGGGCAGCCATGCACCCTTCGTACGCCCGCCGGATCAGGACCACGCGATCGATGTTCATCTGTTTTGCGTCCGCTGCGGGGCAGACCTCTTCGGCCGGCGTGCGCTGGAACTGTGTGCGACCTGTCAGAACCCGGTGTGGTTCTCGCTGTACGGCGACTGGTTGCGCGCCAGTGATCCACGCTGGCTGGCGGGTTTGCGCCGCGGCGTCCTGCTGTGGTTCTGGGTGTTAATCGGGAGCTCGGGGCTGAATGTTCTATACACCGGGGTAGTCACCGCCATCGCCTGCGCGAGTTCCCCCGAAACGTTCGACTACAAACGCTGGTTGGACGTGGGTCTGGCCGTAATCGGCGTGTTCACGATCTGGCTATACCTGCCCGTTATTTGGCTAATCACCGCGGACGAGCCGGCCGGGCGACAATGCCCGCGGGGCCGGACACTCGAGCACCTCCTGCGTCTGGGCGGGGTGCTTAACTGGGGTTTGGTCCTGACCGCTCTGCTGCTGCGGATACCCACCGCACCATCATGGTTGATGAGGGCCTCCTTGCTTCTCACCGCGGCATGGCTGATCGTCTACATGGGCATGATGGCGCGCATGCAGCGGCTGGCGGTGCGCGTGCCGGCGCCCAGGCTGGCGCACAAGACCGGAGTGGTAATGTGGGGATATGCCGGGGCACAGGTCGTGCTGGAGCTATGGGGTCTGGCGGCCACGCAGAGCATGGATCCCGCCCGCACATCCGGGCGCGGGACGTTGTTCAGTCTCCCCTCTTCCGCGGTGTGCCTGCTCAGCGTGGCCAGCGTGGCCTCCATCGTCTTTCTGATCTGGCTCCTGGTGTTGCTGTGGCAGTATCAACGGGTCTTCAAGACCGCGTTGGTTGAGCTGGCTAAGGACACGGCCGGCGCGGGCACCGGCATGCTGACGCCCCCGACTCATCCATGAGCTACCCCAGCGAGCAAAGCCTGATCGCCCTGCCCGAAGACGCGTTGCGTTGTGTCCGGTGCGGGTACAACCTGTGGGCCCGGCGGATCGGCGAGTGTTGTCCCGAATGCGGGACACCAGTGCTCTTCTCGTACCCCGGTGGGGGGTGGCACGTACCGCGGCGCCGGGTTCCGGACCTGCCCGTGGCAACCAACGCCAAGTGTCCGCGCTGCGGGACGGCCCTCGGGGGGCTCTCGGCCCGAGACGCCTGCCCCGGATGTGGGGCGCCTGTGTGGTACTGCGGCTACATCGGTTGGCTGCGAGCGGCCGACCTCCGCTGGCTGCGTCGCGTGGCGAGCGGGGCGACCTGCTGGCTGCTGAGCTTGGGCGGCCACGGTGCCGTGCTGGGCGTCGGGGCGGTGTATGCGATGTTGTTGGGGGGGAGCCTTGGCTCCCGCCTCGGTGGTTGGGCAGAGGGAGCGACCTGGGTCCTGGCGGTCCTGCTTGACGTGCTGTTCGTGGTGGCCGCCTGGCGGATTACCGCGGCCGAACCCATTCCGTTCCGGCGTGGCCGGTGGCTTGGCTGGGCACCGGTGGTTCGCGCGGGCGCGCTGGCGGTCTGGGCGGCAGGGGTGCTCGCGGCCGGCGTGCGGTACGCGCACTTGGGCGTGTGGGCACAGATGGCGGTCCGGGTGCTTCCCCTGGGGGGCTGGCTCGCCGTGGTAGGGCTGCTGATGTGCCTGCGCGAGTTGGCGCGGCGTCTTCCGGACCACCGCCTCGCACGGTGGACTACGGGGGTGCTGTGGGCGTATGGCTCTGCCGCGCTCACGATGCACCTGTGGAACGTCGGCGAAGGCGTCGCCCGGTGGCTGCTGGCGGCCGCCGGCAACGCGGCGTTCGCGGCCGACCTCTACCACGCCATGGCCGTGTTCCTGCGGGTGGTTTTGTTGCTGTCTCTGCTGGCGCTGGTTGCCCTGCTGGTGAGTTACTGGACCGCCCTGGGCATCGCGTGCGACCGGTCTGAGCGCGAGGCGGCGGCGTTCAGGGCGCCCCGGGGTGATGGCGTGGCCACCTCTGAGGCAAGGTAACTCCCCGGCCGACGGATTGGGATTTCCACGATCCGCGCTACAATATCGCAACACGCCCGCGGACCCATCCGGGTAGGGCGCGGGCCCCCCGCGGTCCAGGGGTGTAAGCGGCGTGCGCAAACGACCTTTCGACGCCGGCTGCCACTTGGCGAGCGACTCGCTACGTGGGAGCTGGGTGGCGGGGTCTGGTCGGGTCTGCCAGGTGCACCGCCGAGCGACGGCGGGCCGAGGCGTACCGCCGGTCGCGGCGTCCGGCAGAGTCGGACGGCAGGTCGAGATGCGAGGTTGAAGTCAGGGTGAGCGAGTGACGCATGAAGCTGGTAGTTCCCAAGGAGATCGTGGCGGGTGAGCGGCGGGTCGCGGTCGTTCCCGAGTCCGTGAAGAAGCTCACGAAGGCCGGCGTGCAAGTGTTCGTCCAGGAGGACGCGGGCCTGGCGGCGGGCGTGCGCGATGTGGACTATGCCGACGCGGGCGCCGAGATCATCCCCGACGCAAAGGACCTGTACGCCCGCGGGGAGTTGATCTTGAAGGTCGAGCCGCCGACGCAGAATGAGGCCGTCGGCGCACACGAGGTCGAGTTGATGCCTCCGGGTGCCATCCTGGTGGCCACGTTGCAGTCGCTGCGGAATCTCGACACAGTGCGCCGCCTGACGGCGCGGAAGGTGACGGCCTTTTCGATGAACATGATCCCGCGGACCACGCGGGCCCAGACGATGGACGTACTCTCCTCGCAGGCGACGGCGGCGGGATACAAGGCCGTACTGCTGGGGGCCGCAGCGAGCGGCAAGTTCTTCCCGATGCTGACGACGGCGGCCGGAACGATTCGTCCGGCACGGGTGTTCGTGATCGGCGCCGGAGTGGCCGGCTTGCAGGCGATTGCCACGGCGCGACGGCTGGGGGCCGTCGTGGAGGCCTTTGACGTGCGCCGGGCAGTCAAGGAGCAGGTCCAGAGCCTCGGCGCCACCTTCGTCGAGATCGACATCGACGAGGACGCGGAGACCGCGGGCGGCTACGCGAAGGAAGTCTCCGCCGAATACCTGGCCAAGGAGGAGAAGCTGCTGCACGAGCGCTGCCGGGCGAGCGACGTGGTCATCACCACTGCGCAGGTGTTCGGCAAGAGTGCCCCGCGGCTCATCAGCGAGGACATGGTGCGGCACATGTCGCCCGGGTCGGTCATCGTGGACTTGGCGGCCGAGGGCGGTGGCAACTGCGCCCTCACTGAGCCGGGCAAGACCGTGGGGAAACACGGGGTGACCATCATCGGCGAACTGAACCTGCCGGCCACCATGCCCATCCACGCCAGCCAGATGTACTCCCGCAACGTCACCGCGTTCCTGCTGGAGTTCTTCAAGGACGGCAAGTTCAACCTGCGTCTTGAGGATGACATCATCAAGGCGGCGCTGATCACCCACGAGGGCCAGGTGGTCAACGAGATGGTGCGGAAGGCCCTGTCGGCCGGCTAAGAGCGCCGCACAGAACCCCTCTCCCTGGAAGGGATAAGGGTGCGTTAAGGGCTCCAGGTGATCGGGCGGGGTGGGGGTTTGGCCGCTCGCTCATGGTCACGGTTCGGATCGGCGGCGCGGGATCGCGCCGGGTGGCAGGGAAACTCTGAGGTGCATTCGTAATGGAAACTCAAGCGGTTAACGCGTTCCCGGACGCCCTGGTCCAGATGCAGCAGGCGTTCTACTTCCAGGAATTGGTGGGCAACATCGTCGTCTTCGTGCTGGCGGTGTTCGTCGGGTTCGAGGTGATCACCAAAGTCCCGCCCACGCTACACACGCCGCTCATGTCCGGGTCCAACGCCATCTCGGGCATCACCATCGTGGGGGCGCTGGTCTGTGCCGGGCGCGGGCAGGTGACGCTGGCGACGATCCTCGGCCTGCTGGCGGTGATCGCGGCGATGATCAACGTGGTCGGCGGCTTCCTGGTCACGGACCGCATGTTGGGCATGTTCAAGAAGAGCTAACGGGGGTGCAGCTTACCCATGATCGAGCACGTGATTGACTTACTGTACCTGATCGCGGCGATCCTGTTCATCTTCGGGCTCAAGAAGCTCAGTTCACCGACGACCGCCCGGCGGGGCAACCTGCTCGCCGCCATCGGCATGCTCATCGCCATCCTGGTCACGCTGCTGGACAAGCAGATCGTCAGCCCGGCCTGGATCGTGGCGGGAATGGTGATCGGGGCAGGCATCGGGCTGTGGTGGGCGCGCGCGGTGCCCATGACGGCCATGCCCCAGCTCGTGGCGGCTTTCAACGGCTTCGGCGGGGTAGCGTCGGCGCTGGTGGCTATCAGCGAACACTACCGCCCCGACGGCGGCGCTGCCCATATCGACGTCCTGGTCACCATCGCCCTGAGCGTGCTGATCGGCATGGTCACGTTCACGGGCAGCTTCATCGCCTACGCCAAGCTGCAAGGAGTCATGACCGGGGCACCGATCCTCTACAAGGGCCAGCACCTGGTGAACATCCTGCTGGGCCTCGCGGTGGTGGTCTTCGGCGTCCTGTTTGTGATGGACCCCGCGGCACTGGGGTGGTCACTGTGGCTCGTGTTGCTGGTGGGCGGCGCGCTGGGCGTGTTGCTGACGATCCCTATCGGCGGGGCGGACATGCCCGTGGTCATCTCGCTGCTCAACTCCTACTCGGGAGTGGCGGCCGCCATGACCGGGTTCGTGCTGCGCAATGAGGCCCTCATCATCAGCGGCTCGCTGGTGGGCTCCTCGGGGCTGATCCTGACGAACATCATGTGCAAGGCCATGAACCGGTCGCTGGCCAACGTGCTGTTCGGCGGGGTGGGCACGGCCGACCTGGCGGCGGGGGCGGGAGTGAAGGCCACGGCCGGCACGGCCAGGCAGATGAGCGCGGAGGACGCGGCCGTCGTCATGGAGAACGCCCGCCTGATCATTGTCGTGCCGGGTTACGGGATGGCCGTCGCCCAGGCGCAGCACGTCGTGCGCGAGATGGCCGACCAACTGGAACGGCGCGGCGTCACCGTCAAGTACGCCATCCACCCGGTGGCCGGTCGTATGCCGGGACACATGAACGTCCTGCTGGCCGAGGCCAACGTGCCGTATCCGCAGTTGTACGACCTCGACGACATCAACCCCGAGTTTCCGAATTGCGACGTGGCGCTGGTGATCGGGGCCAATGACGTGACGAACCCGGCCGCCCGCCATGACAAGGCGAGTCCGATCTACGGCATGCCCATCCTCGACGTGGACAAGGCCCGCACCGTCATGGTCATCAAGCGCAGCCTCAACCCCGGCTTCGCCGGCGTGGACAACGAACTGTACTACCTGCCCAATACGTACATGCTCTTCGGCGACGCCAAGAAGATGATCACCGAGGTGCTCAGCGCCCTGAAGGGTGGGTAGGAAGGCAAGAGGCAAGTGGCAAGCGGCAAGAGGGGTAGCGTGCAGGGTGGGTACCGCCCACCGACTGACGACTCGGGCATGCGGCGCGCAAGTGCTGCCGGGGACGAACGTTGCAGCGGTGTCGCCCATTCCACCGGTGCTCCGCGTTGGATTTATCGGTGCGGCAGGTCCAGTCCCGCTTGAGCCACTACGGCAGAGAAGAACTTAAGTACTGGATTGTTCCGCGTACCGGCCGTGGTGTATGATATACGCATAAGGAAGTGGCCGGCCCTTGATGGCGGTCACTGGGAGAGGCAGTCGTACTGTCGCCCTCGGCGGTCCACGAACCGCCGAGGCCTTTTTATGGGCAGAGCGTGCGGCCGGGACGGCGCGGCGGCCACTGATCCGAATCCGGCCGCCACCGCTACTGCCACGCACGGTACCAGACGACGCCTCCGCCGTCGCCACTCACCGTGGTGATGATGTCGAGTCGGCCGTCGGCGTCGAGGTCCACCACGGGAACCAGATCGAGCGCCCCACCCGGCCGAGCGAGCGGCAGCGTCAACCAGCCGCCCGTGGGATCGTTCAATGGGCGCAGCACGGCCAGTTGCCCGTTGCGATACGTGCCGACGACAACCTCCACGCGTCCGTCGCCGTCGAGATCGGCGATCGTGACACCCGCGCCGTGCGTACCGGAGAGGCGGGCGGCCGCAAAGCCGGTCCAGGCCGTGCGCACGTCGTCGGGTTGACGGAACCAACCGAAACTTGCCTCCCGCCACGAGCTGACGGCCAAGTCGATGCGACCATCGCCGTCGATGTCACCAAGGTCGAGCCAGAACGCATCCGGCCACTGGCCGATGCCGTGCTTTGTCCAGGCCTGTGTGCGCCAGGCCTCGGCGCCGGGATTCTCATACCAGGCAATGCTGTTCTGCTCCTCCTCGCGAGCAACGGAGACGATATCGGCATTGCCGTCGCCGTCGAGGTCGATGAGCCGCACGCAGCTTGCTTTGCGGCGCGTGGTGGTGTCCACGTCGAAGCGGAGAAACGAACTGCCCGCGGTCGGCGGTTCGAGGGTGTAGAAGATGCTCACCCAGCCGCCGCCCTTGCAGGCGGCCACGATCTCCAGCCGGCCGTCACCGTCCACGTCGCCCACCTCCACGTCGATCCAACTGCTACAGCCAACGTTGTGTGACACGTCGATGACATCAGGATACCAGGTGAGGGCATCCTCCCCCTGGCGAATCCAGGTAACGCGCCCACTCTCGCAGGCGGCCACCACGTCGAGCCGCCCGTCCAGGTCGAGATCACCGACCGCTACGTCCTCGACCCCGGCGACGGCCGCGGAGTCAGCGATGGTCAGATTGCCCCACGTGTGATCCGCTTGCTGGAGGTGCAGGCGGACGCGACCGCTGCCTTCCCAGGCGCTGACGGCATCGAGATCACCGTCGGCGTCGATGTCCGCGATGACGACGCCGTCGGCACCCGAGCCGCCGGCCGTGTCGATCCAGACGGGCAGATACAGTGATGATGCTGGGGAGCCCGGCGTGCAACCGGCGTTGAGGTGCGCGCCGATGAGCGCGGCTGCGCCGGTCACAAGTAGAAACGAGATCGTGCGGGCTGAGCGACACCACGCAACGGGGGAACCGGCAGTTGGGACAGGGTGGCATGGCCAAACGCAGCGCCGCCATACTCTCCCCCGGGGAAGCAGGTGGGTGCCCGCACAGCATGCCGGCGCCTTCGGCTTGGGCATGCCACCCTGCTGGTTTCCCATTTGCGTGGTCCTCTGTAGGGGGCTCATGGTTGAGGTTCCGCCGCCGGCAGCGTCAGCATGCCGTACAAGGCCAGCATGACGGGGCCAACGCCGTGATCGTCATTGCGTCGCGGGCCGCGATTGAGGTAGTCCTTCTCCGATTTCTGGGTCGGCGTGCCGGGGCAGATGTTGGTCAGATCACCCTTGAGAGAGATCATCGCCGACAGGCCGAGGTACCCGCGCTGGAGCGCCTCGCGGTACGTCTCATCCAGCCAGCCGCGTTGCAGACCGCGACTCAGCGCGTAGATGAACATGGCCGTACAGGAGGTCTCCGCGTAGCTGTCCTGCCGATTGAGCAGTTGGTGCCACATGCCCGTCGGCCCCTGATGGGCAACAACGGCCGCCATGAAGTCCTGATAGAGCGCCAGCAGGTCGTCGTAGCCGGGGTAATCCGCCGGGATGGTGTCGAGGACTTCGACGAGCGCCAGGGCAACCCAGCCGTTGGCCCGACCCCAGTAGCCCGGCGAGGCACCTGAGCCGTACCAGTTCCAGCCCTGGTGGTAGAGGCCCACGTCCGCGTCGCGCAGCCTGGCGGTGAAGCCGGCAAACTGGCTGAGCACGTCATCATAGTACGTCCCATCCTCGAGGTGCGCCCCGGCCTTGGCCATCAGCGGGGTGACCATGAAGAGGGCGTCGGCCCAGATGCGGCCACGCTGCGGGTTGCTGTGATACGCGATCAGCCCCTCCGGCGTGCGGGCGACGTCTTCGTGGAAGAAGCGGGCGGCCTCCAGAGCGATGTCGAGGAAGCGCAAATCGCCGGTGCGCTGCGAGTACTCGAAGGCCGCGAGCGCGACGGCGCCGATGTAGTCGATCGGTTCGCTGCCGCCGTGCACCTTGAGCTGACCACGCCGGTTGTAGTATTCGAGGGCGGTGCGCACCTGGGCCGTGCAGGCGGGCCGGTCGAGCCCCTCATCGAGCAGCAGCATGCCCCACAGCGCCACGCCCTGGGTGTACTTCATGCTGTACACGGGATACAGGTCATCGAGGGTGCCGTCGATCGCATGCTCGTAGCCGCCGTCCAGGTAGCGTGTCGTCACGAGCAACGCCTGCACGGCGGGTTCGGCCGGTGCCGGCACAAGGTCGAAGGAAACATCGCAGCCGGCGAGCAGAACCGTCGGCAGCGTCCCACCCGCCACACCCAGAACGGAAACCGCGGCTCCGTCTCCCCGAAAACATGGATGTCGTCGCAGTAACCGCATGGCTGACCCTTCTGCAATGCACCACAACCGCGGCCGGACCGGCCGCCCCGTGATTCTAGCACGCCGGGAGCACCCGCCAACTTGTCGTGACGCCTGCACAGGACCACGCCAGAGGGACACTTGGCCGGCATGCCCAAGCCGGCGTTTGGGTGGCATGTCCAAGCCCGCTACGGGCGGGCGCCGGCATGCTGCGGGGACGTGCGCATGCGGCGTCCTGACGGCATGGCGGCGCTGCGCTTGGCCATGCCACCCGCATCGAAGCCCTGGTTTCCTACTCGTAGGGAGCGATTTGGAGTACTTGGTTCAGCGTGTGCGATTCGGCACCGGCGGTCCGAACCGTCCCGACACAGGTCGGATTCAGAGAGCGCCCGAGGTCCAACGCCGGTGGCGCGTGGTCGCGCCCACGTGGTTCGACCCTCGACTCCACGGCAGGGGTCCCGCCGGCGTCAGCCGCGCGTCAGGAGTTCCGCGGCGGGTTCGCACGGCGCGCCGACCGGAGGTTCGACTCCCGTCAACGCCAGCATTTGCGGCAGGCGGACGTCCCAGGTGTGATCGCGCCGGAAGCGGGCGTAGGCGGCCTCGGCCAGACTGCGGCGCCGCGCGTCGTCGCCCAAAAGCTCCTCGATGACGCGGCGGGCTTGGCCGGGCGTCTCGAAGAGCTCGACCTCTCGACCCGGCTCGAAGTAGTCGCTCAGGCCGGGGCGGTCGATGTGCACCAGCGCGACGCCGGCGGCCGCGATCTGGAAGGGCTTGTGGCTGGCGCCTTGCTCCTCGTTGTGTTGCGAGATGTTGATGGCGATCCGGCCGCGGGCGTAAAGGGCGCCCTGCTGCTCGTAGTCAACCCAGCCGCCGCCGGGAATGCCGCAGGTGGACCAGTCCCGTCCGAAGACCGCGACGCGGAAGTACCGCGCCAGGTACCGCAGGATGAACGTGCGCTGCCAGTCGAGGAACGCCCAGGTAATCTCGGCCGCGTCGAAGTACGTGCGCGGATGCTGTCGCAACCAGCGCGTCGCGGCCGGGTGCGCGTCGCAGAGCGCCAGGAACTGATGGAACGTCGGCGTGCGGTGGTCGCGACGGCGCTGCTCGATCCACTCCTGACCGAGCGCGCGAAGCGTCGGCTGCACGGCCGCGGGGGCGTCCTTCTGCCACAACGCCGCGAGGCGTTCCGTCGCCTGCCGGGCGACGATGGTCTGGATGGCCTCGACGTCCGGGGCGGCCTGTTCCAGAAACGGCTCCAGCTCAGGCAGCGGCTTGGGCAGCGCGCCGGTGATGGCCACCACGTCGAACTCCGGCGTCACCGCCGGCGCCGGGCGGACCAGTTCCGGGTCCTCGGCGACCGGCAGGCCGAAGCAGCGTTCCCAGCCCAGCAGATGCTGCAATTCCTCGGCGTGCGCCTGACTCTTCAGCACGTGGCGTTTGCGTCCGCCGCGCAGCAGCGGCTGTAACTCATGGCGCAGGGCGGCTTTCTCGCCCGCCCATTGGGGATGGTCCGTCCACCACAGGACGTGGTCGATGCCGAGCCGGTCGAACACCGACTGCAGCGAGCCGTCCGGGGCCTGGGTACAGACGAACTCGGTGGTGCCATTCAGGCCGTAGCCGAGCACGCGGCGGACGTTGTCCCGGCGCAGCAGGTCCTCAAGCTGAGTCGTCAGTGTTTCCCGGCTGCCGCTGGGACGTTGCCAGATGTCACCAAGTTCGAGTACGCGCGTGCGGATGCCCAGGCGTCGGGCGGCCCGCTCCATGCCCATCAGGTAAAAACGCGACACGCGCCCCGGGTTTTGCAGAATCAGTAGTGTCTCATCCGCCGCACTCGGCACCGGCATGACGGCCTGGCGGGACAAAACGGCCGCGGCCCGCGCCGGCGGGACGCGCCGCGCGGTCGTGGCCTCGCGCTGCGCGCGGTCGGCCCCCCAATGGGGCGCGTCGGCCGGGACGCTCGCGGACAGCGGATGTTGCCGGGTGTCGGGCAGGGCCTGCTCGGGCATCGTGGCCCGCCCGGCCCCCGCCACCTGCGCCAGCGCCTCGAGCAGCGTCTGGGCCGCCTGGTCCGCCTCGTCTTCGGTCAGAAACGGGCAGAGCGGCAGCGACAGCAATCCGTGGCAACAGGCTTCGGTGTGCTCCAGCGGACCGACGAGGCGGCACCGGCCGCGCAACGCCTCCTGCCGGTGGATCGGTATGGGATAGTGAAGGCCCGCGCCGATGCCCCGCTCTTGCAGCTTCTTGAGGACCGTGTCGCGCTCGCGGCAGCGAATGACAAACAGGTGGTAAACGTGCTCGACGCCCTCCGCCTCGTGCGGCACGACAACGTCGGCATCGGCCAGGCGCTCGCAGTAGCGGGTGGCCAGCAAGCGGCGCCGGGTGTTCCACTCGTCGAGGTGACGCAGCTTGACGCGCAGGGCCGCCGCCTGGAGGTTGTCCAGCCGGCTGTTGAAGCCGGGCACGGCGTGCACGTACTTGACGTGCGAGCCGTAGTTGCGGGCCCCGCGCAGCCAGTGGGCAAGCTGGTCATCGTTGGTAACAATCGCGCCGCCGTCGCCCAGCGCGCCGAGGTTCTTGCCGGGGTAGAAGCTGAACCCGGCCGCCCGACCCAGGGCGCCGCACCGCCGGCCGCGGTAGCGGGCGCCGTGCGCCTGGGCAGCGTCTTCGATGACCAGCAGGGCGTGCTTCTGCGCAAACGCCAGGATCGCATCCATGTCCGCCGGTTGGCCGTACAGGTGCACGGGCATGATGGCGCGGGTGTGGGGCGTGCACGCTTCCGCGAGGCGTTGCGGGTCCAGGTTGTAGGTGAGCGGGTCGTGATCGACGAGTACCGGCGTTGCTCCGGCATGCGCGACGGCCAGGGCGGTGGCGATGAACGTGTTGGCGGGGATGATGACCTCGGCTCCCGGCCCGATGCCCAGGCCGCGGAGAGTCAGGGCGAGCGCGTCCAGCCCGCTGCCCACGCCGATGCAGTGCTTCACTCCGCAGAAGGCGGCGAACTCCTGTTCGAAGGCGTTCAACTCCGAGCCGAGGATGAAGTCGCCCCGGGCAATGGCCTGCTGAAGGGCGGGGACAAGCTCGGGTTCGAGTGCCTGATGCTGCCGCTGCAAGTTGACCAACGGGATGCCCATGCTCGCGCCGCCTCATTGCGGAGACAACCCTCGCCGGCGGCCGTCCGTCCATGACGCGGGGATGGTCTCCTCGATTCAGGGTTATCGGTCGTGACGCGGGCGGGCCTGTAGCGGACGTCGAGGAAGTAGCGACGACCTCCGCGGCCGGTGCGGAGCCCACGCCGCTCCTCGGTCGGTTAGCCCTCCTCAGCGGACCAGCGGTTCTCCACCACGCCGCCCCCGGCGGGTTTCAGGGATGTGAGGGCTTCCGGGTGATCGGCGCCGCGGGCGCCTGTGGCGAGAGTGGATGGCGCAGGGTAGGTCGTGAGCGATCCCAGTCTGCGGACTCCGCCCGCGTCTTGTGCCTCCGGGCGCAGTTCGCCATGTCTTCCGCCGGTCCGCTCAGACCTTCCGCGCCGGGGACCGCGACGGTGACCTTCGGGCGTTGCACGATGGACATGTCCGGGTGGCAGGTTTCGTAAATGGCCCCGGAACCGAGCAGATGAACAGTTGGGCAGGTGACCGCAGGTGCGCAGGTTTCGACCGGCGAGCCCTGGTCGAGGCGCAGCGTGCTCCGTCGCTCCTGTTCTCCTGCTCTGATGCTCCTTTGCTCCAGGCTGCGTTCGGCGAGCTCGGGGCGACTGACCTGCTGCGGCGACAGCGGTGGGTCGGTTCCTGGCCGCCGTTGTGGCGGATTCGGGGTCATAGCCAGCCGATTCCTGGGTCAGGCCGGCCCAGGTGTGCCGGTGCCGTAAGCTCCCGCGTCGCTTGTCTCGTTTCCGGGAGCACCCGCTCTCGACATGCTCGCGCTCGAGCGGTTACGATTCCGGGATGGGACTCGTTGTTCTTCTGCGGGGCGTCAATGTCGGCGGGCACCGGACGTTTCGCCCCAGCATCCTCGCCAGAGAACTGAGCGATTACGACGTAAAGAACGTGGGGGCTGCGGGTACGTTTGTGGTTCGCAAGCCCGGACCTCGAGCAAGGTTCCGCGCAGAATTGCTCCGCAAGTTGCCGTTCGAGACGCAAGTTGTCTTCTGCGAGGGTCGCCACCTCATCCCGCTGGAGCGGGAGAATCCCTTTGCAGCCGACGCGACGCGTTCCGACGTTGTCCGCTTTGTGAGCATCCTGGCGAAGACCTGCCGGGTCCGGCCCCCTCTGCCCTTTACACTTCCGCACGACGGCCAGTGGCTTCTCCGGGTCATCGCCGCGCAAGGCCGACTCGTCTTCGGAGAGTACCGCCGTCACCTGAAGGTGATCGGCTATCTCGGACAGATCGATAAACTGTTCGGTGTGCCGGCCACGACGCGTAACTGGAACACCATCCTGGCGGTCGTGCGCATCCTGAAAGGTCAGGGCCGCAGAGATCTCCGCGGCGCTTCAAACTAGCTGCAAACACAGTATGGTGATGACTCCGGAACCGAGCTTCCTGGCCCGCGTCCGGCGGGCAGGAAGGAGTCATCACCATGTTGCAGGGCGTACCCGAGGAAGGCGTCGGGCGGAAGGTGGGGACGAACGTATCGCCGGCCCGGCGGTGCCGGCAGGCCGTGAGGGACGCGGTGGCTGGCGCGGACGAGAGCTTGTCGGGCTACTGCCGGCCGGCGGCTCCGGCCATGTTGCCCGCGGCGTTGGAACAGGAGGCGGGCCGGGCGTTGATCCGCGCGGCGCTGGTGGACGCGGCGAAACGCCGGTACGGGACCAGGATCGCGCCCGGTGATCTGCGCATCCTGCGTCCCCTCCCGGCAGAGGTTGCCCCGCTGAAGGCGACCGGACAGGAATGCACAGTTGGAGTCACGCCAGACCCGAGTTTACAGACGAATTGGAGCGCCACCAGCACAGCGCGTATACCTGAACTCGATCAGCGACGCCGGGCGATCGCGCATTGCGCTTGTCGAGCCCGTTGATGAGGCCGGACAGCATGCGGGCAATCTCCTCGAGGTCCGCCTTGAGTTGCTCATGCCGGTCCGGCCCCGGCAAGCCCTGACGCGCGGCAACTTCCAGCAGCGGCACACACTCCTGAACGCTGCCGCGGGCAATGCCGAAGAAGTGCTTTCGGTCGGGTTGGGTGAAGCGCCCGTTACCTTCGGGTAGGTTCGTCGCGATGGACACGGCTGCCCGGTTCAGTTGGTCGGCCAGAAAGAAGTAGCCTCGTGGGAAGCCCTTGACCAGCGAGCAGGCAGCGTCGGCGAAGGTGACGGCTTTCTGATAGACGTTCGGCTTCTCGAACGCGAACGACATGGGCAGAGCCACCCGGCCAGAGAGGAGAACGTAGAAAGGAGACCGCAGGAGAGCGACCCGGCGGCCCTCTGCTCCTTTCTCCGCTCTCCTGCTCGATTGCCGCTTCGCGGCAATCGAAGTGCCTGGACACGGTTAGAACTTCTTGCCGGTGGGGTCCGCAAATGGCCGGCGCGGATCCGCGACGCGCTCGCGGCGGCGTAACCAACTTCCGGCGCCGGGCGGTGGCCACCGATCGCCACCGATCTGAGGGGCTTTTAGCCGGCGAAAGCCCCGCTACCCATCGAAGATTCGCTGGAACTCCGCGAAGTCGTCCAGGTCCACGTCGCCGTCGCAGTCCGAGTCAGCCCGATCGAAATCCAGCGGGTCGCATCCCGGAGGTGGCGTGCTTACGCCTGGACCGGCTATGCACCCCGAGAAGATCAGCCAGTCGTCTGTGTCGATATCGCCGTCGAGATCGAAGTCCGCCGCCATCGCGGCTGCTTCGAAGTCGTCCAAGATCGTCTTGGCAAGATCTGACAGTGCCACTGTGCTGACGTCTGCGTTCGCAAGAATGCACACCGCGCGGTTAGCCTCCGGGCGAAGCACGAAAGCGGATGCGTAACCGGCCCGGCTGCCGCCATGCCCGACCTGGTTGACCGGTTCACCAGGCAGTGTGTCGGTGAAGAACCCGATTCCGTAGTAACGCTCGTACGGGCAGCTCGGGTAGCAGCCCAGATCAACCTGCGCCTCCCAGAGTTCCCGAATGCCGATGGGGGAGATCAGACCGCCGGCGCCGTGGTAGCTGGCCAGAAGCGCCTCCGCGAAGTGCGCCATGTCGATGACCGAGGCGATCACGCCGCCGGCCGGATCGCGTGGCTCGGCCGCCGCCTCGTCGAGGTGATAGAGTTGCCAGGTGTACGGATCACCGTACAGATCTTCGCTGCTGTAGAAGTTGTCCTCGCACAGCTCGTCGGTTGGGCTTATCAGATTGATGTAAGGGCCGACATGCATGACGGCGCCTTGAGACACGGCTGCACCCTCACCGATTGGCGAATTCGTGGCCCGGTGGCCGTCGAGCATGGCCGTGCACATACCTGCGCCGTCGAAAACCCCGTCCTGGAGCAGCTCCTGGAATGGGACGCCGGTCCGGTTCACGAGATAGGCGCCGGCCAGAGAGTAATTAAACGCGGAGTACTCGAAACCGCCGCCGAGGTTGCCAAATACCGCGCTGTCATAGTGCGGCGAGACCATATCATCAGGTTCCGGCCAGAACGCCGTCAGACCGTAGGGATAGCAGAACAAGTAGGCCCCCGCATCCTGCTTGAAAGCGCCCTGGTGACTGAGCAGTTGGCGCAACGTTCGTTCGCCGTCGACGAGCTTCTGCGTCGCGTCCTCATCGTCCACGAAGTCGTCCAAAGAGAGCGCCCCCGCTTCCTCAAGGGCCTTGGCGGCTACCGACGTTACGGCTTTGCTGGTTGAGCCCACGCGATACAGCCGGTTTACGCCAGCCGGGTTGTGGACATAATTCCCTTGCCCAATGTAGGAAAAAGCGTCTGCGAAGTGAAGTTCGCCATCTTCGACGACCGCGAACGCAATTTCGGTAACGAACCTGCCGCTGTTGAGCAGCATGTCGGCCACCCGCTCGCGTGCCTTGCACTCGGCTTGGCAGTCGTTGTCGGGGTACTCGTCCATGGGCGGGCAATCGCCCCAGTCAAATTGAGGCGTGTAGATGGAGAGTGGGCAGGTGTCCTCTGTGTCAGGGATGCCGTCCTGGTCCGAATCGCTACGGACGTTCATGTTGGCGGGTTGGTCCCCGGCGTCTGCGCGGAGCGAAGTTGGCTGAACGGCAGGAGCGTGCGCGGACCTCCATTGCGAATGCGCGGGCTCGGCAATAAGCGGCCGGCCCAACAGCGGCGTCACAGCGATGAGCGGCCAGAGTCGACGGTTCCGGAAGCGCATCATGGTGGAACTCCAGTCAGGCACGTGCTACTTTCCGGCTCCCATTATACTGGCTTGGGAAGCCCGCTCAAATGGCGTTTCTGACCCGCTCCAGCGCACAACTCACGGTAATTCGAACAATGAGGCCACGCGAACCCGGACGCTGTGGGACAAATGTACGCCGCGGGCTGAAATCTCGCCCGCGCCACTGCCGCTATACGGGGGGGATCGTCGAATCGGGGCGACTGGATTTGAACCAGCGACCTCTGCGTCCCGAACGCAGCGCTCTAAACCAGGCTGAGCTACGCCCCGTCGTTTGGCAATCCTCCAGGTTCGGGAGGACCGCGCGTCTTGGATACGTGCCGGGCGTGCCCCTGGTCGGGGCCTCAGACCCCCACGGGGGTCCACGTCGACCGGGCCGGCCCGTCGCTCACGCTCCGGGGTTCGGCTCCGGCGTGGGACGACCGCCCAACACGTGCCGGACACGGAAGCCTAGCAAGCCGCGGGCGGGGCGTCAAATACGAGAGGGTGGGCGGCGCTTCTCGCGGCGGCGGCAGCCCTTTTTCCGGGACGTGGGCGCTTGCCGCCCCTGGGGACCCCGCCGGAACCAGCAAGTGCATCCGCCTCCGAGGTCGGCACCGACTTCCCGCTGCTTGGCGGGCCTGTCCCCCGTTGTCCCAGACGCTTCTGCGGGGCGAAGAGGCGGGCGCCTCATGTCATACTCACGCACCGCGAGAGCACGGCACCTGCCACCTACGCGCGGGCTCAGGGGGTCGGCGTCTTGGCCTCGTCCTCGGCGCCGGGCTTCTTGTCGGCGAAGTCCACCTTCGGCGCGGTCTGGGCCCCCTCGGCCGCCTTGAAATGAGCGGCCGGTTCCACCCCGGCCAGCGAGGCGCAGAACCGCCCCCACGGGCCGCGGACGTACGTGTTGAGCGCCTGCACCGCCTCCGTGTACCGGTCACGCTCGACGCTGATACGGTTCTCCGACCCCTCCAGCGAGTCCATCAGCTTGAGGAAGGCCTCGTTGGATTTCAGTTGCGGGTAGTTCTCGATGGTCGCGCGAAGGTTTACGAGCGCGGACTCGAACGCCCCGGCCGCCTGGACCTTCTCCCGCACGGTGGCGGCCGCCGCGTAGGCGCTCCGCGCCTGGGCCACGCCCAGGAAGACAGCCTTCTCCTGCTCGGCCAGCCCCTTCGTCGTTTCCACGAGGTTGTCGATCAGGTCGAACCGCCGCTGCAGCTTGCTCTCCACCTTCGCCCACGCGCCGCTGACGCCCTCGTCGAGGGCGACGGCGTGGGTGTAACCGCGGTAGACGCCGCAGCTTACCAGGACAATGCTCAGCACGAGTGCCACAAAGACAGCCAGCAACAACTTCGCCAGGGTTTTCATCGCAGGCCCTCCGCAATTCGGTTAAACGATCGCGCTGGATCGTCACCCCTTCGTCCGAGCCGCCGGCGCGAGCCGGCGGACATGTCCACGATCGGCGTCGTTCCACTTGGGGACCGGCAGCTCGCGCTGCCGGCTCTGACACGCCACCGGGCTGCGCCGCCGGCCGGCGGTCACCAGCTTGCCCCGCCGCCACCGCCGCCGAAGTGGCCACCGCCGCTGAAACCTCCACCGCCAAACCCGCCGCCGCCGCCGAAGCCCCCTCCGAATCCTCCGCCGCCCAACCCGCCGCCCCAGTGCGAGCGCCGCGACCCGCGCATGGAGTTCGACAGCATGGCCGTCCAGAACAACGCCGGCCAGAAGCCGCCGCCCGCCCACCGCCCGCGATACCGCGCCCGGCGGCCAATCGAGCTGACGATGATGAAGATCACCAGCAACGGGAACAGCATCGGGCACAAGGCCCCCGCGCAGGCCACGCCCCCGGGTGTGTCTCGGCCGCCGCGAACGCCGCGGTACTGCCGGGCCGCCACCGGCATCCCACTGAGCACCACCTGCTTCTCCTCCGCGATCCGGGCCGCCACCTGGGCCGCCAGGGCCTGGAGACCCTCGCCGTAACGCCCCCCGCGGAAGTACGCGTCCACGACCTGACGCGACACCGATCCACACCACGAATCCGGCAGCATCCCCTCCAGTCCGTAGCCGGTGTGGATGCGCACCTGCTTCTTGCGCGCGGGAGTATCGAGCGCGAGGGCAATCAACGCGCCGTTGTCCTCGCCCTTCTGCCCCAGCCGCCACAACTCCGCGTGACGTTGCACGAAATCGAAGAAGTCCTCGTCGCCCGTGGTCGGCACGGTGAGCACCTTGACGGCCGCCCCGGTCTTCTGATGCAGTTCGAGCAGCAGCGCGGCGATGCGCTGTTCAGCGGTCGAGTCGATCAAACCGGCGTTGTCAACGACGATGCGATCATCGAGCGGAATGGTGATGCGGGTTGCGGCCGCCGCCGGCGCGCCAGCCACCACCAACACTAACAATACCACGCCCACCCAGCGAGACCGTCGAACGCCGGGCTCCCCGGCGCCGCCCGCCCTCGAGAAACCGGGTGCCACGCCCAAGCTCGCCGCGTACGCGCTTAGCGTGTCGGTCCGGAGAGGGTGCCATGCTTTCCCGCGACAGCAGTCGCGGGTAAGCATGTTCTTCCGCCCGACCCCATGCCCACCCCCGCCTGCGGCGGGGGTGGGCATGGCACCCACGCGAAACAGGTACCTCGCCGCAGGCGAGCGTCGGCATGCGTCAGTGTTCGCCGGATGGCATGGCCAAGCGCAGCGCCGCCATGCGTCCGTGTCCGGCGCGGCATGGCGGCGCCAAGCTGCGCTTGGCTTGGCCATGGCACCCCGATCGACGGGGTGTCTGTCGGCGCCGGCATGACGGCGCCGACCCGTGCTCAGGCTGACCGTGGCACTCCGATCGGGCGGAGACTGGCGCCGTGGCGTAGAGCTACTGGGTGGGCTACCACGCATCGGCCAGTTCTCCCAGGGTTTCGATGTCCCGGTAGAGCTGATCGAAGTCGTTCCAACCGGGGTGTTCGTGGGTCGCCGGCAGCGTGCCCCGACGCAGACCGGGCAACTTCCGCTGCGTCAGCGTCTCGACGGCCTCCAGCACCGCCGCCGCCGGCAGCGCTTCCCGTGTCCGCCGCAGCCACAGCAGCCCCCGGAGCGTGCGCAGCACGCGCTGGCTGATCTGGGCCGACAACGGGCCGATGAACTGCGGCCGCCCGGCGGCCGCCAGCAGGCCCTGACGCATGCTGATAAGCACCGACTTCAGCTCGCGCTCACACTGGAGGCGGACGTCCGCGTCCTCAAACGCCAGGTCCGCGAAGTAATCGGGCCCCAGCGGCGTCACGTGTTGCGCTTGAATCTCGATGAACTCCAGCGGAAACGTGTCGAGCGACGCGCGGATGTACGCCGGGGTCATGATCAGCGGGGCGACCACCCCGAGCTTACCCATCCGCGGGCCGCACTCCGCCAGCCGCCGCAGCAGCCCCAGGTCCACCCGGTCCAGCACCAGCACGCTCTGCACGCCGTCGCATTCGGCGTCGAAAGGCCCCCCCACGGCCGGGCCAAACACCGTCACCGCCAAGGCGTGATTGCCTGCCACTTCGTGCACCATCCCCAACCAGGCGCGCACCGCCACCCGCGCCGGGGCGGCAATGCCGGAAAGCTCTTCCAGGTTGCCGGTCATGTATTGGGTTCCCTTGAGCGGTCGCCCCCCGCTCGGCACTGCAAGCCCACGGGTTGCCCCCACGCTGCCGCGTTGGGTTCTGCCCCTCGCTTTCGCTCGGGCTCCGGATCGAGCTACCCCTACACCCATGGCGGCCAGAGAGCCGGGACACGCGGTCGCGTCACCGAAAGCTTGACAGTTAGGGTTTACCCCGTGACCTGCCGCCCAGCAAGTAGAGAATCGACCTCGAATTGGAACCGCCGCGGGCGGTGCCGGCCGAGGTCGGGCACGCCGGTGCGCGGCGGACGTACAAGAACCGACAGGATCGCACGGGCTGCCCACCGGGCCCGATTGCGTGCCGGTGCTGCGGAGGCTATAGTCCCGCTCCGGCCTGTGATCGACGGCTCAGGAGGGCGGGATGCGAGCTCCGGGGTCGCGCCCAGAGCGGGGCCGGGCAGTTGCATACATCGGTTTTGGAGTGAGCGCAGCATGATTGTCGGCGTACCCAAAGAGATCAAGACGCACGAGTATCGGGTGAGCATGACGCCGGTGGGAGTGGATGAGTTGGTCCGACGGAAGCACTCCGTGCTGATCGAGACCGGCGCCGGCGTCGGCTCCGGGATCGCGGATGACGAGTACGCCGCGGTGGGTGCCAAGCTGGTGGCCTCCCGCGACGAGATCTTCGCCAAGGCGGACATGATCGTGAAGGTCAAGGAGCCCTTGGCCCCCGAACGCAAGCTGATGCGCTCCGGGCAGGTAATGTTTACCTACTTTCACTTCGCCGCCGACCACGCCCTGACCGAGGAGGTCATCGCCAGTGGCGCCATCGCGGTGGCCTACGAGACCATCACCGACGCGCACGGGCACCTGCCCCTGCTGACCCCGATGAGCGAAGTGGCCGGCAAAATGAGCATCCAGGAGGGCGCCAAGTACCTGGAGAGCCCCATGAACGGGCGCGGCATCCTGCTGGGCGGGGTACCGGGCGTCGAGCCGGCCGAGGTGCTGGTCATCGGCGGCGGCATCGTCGGCACCTGTGCGGCCAAGCTGGCCGCCGGCCTGGGCGCCAAGGTCGTGATCATGGATATCAGCATCGACCGGCTGCGCTACCTCGATGACATCATGCCCGCCAACGTGTACACCATTTACAGTGACCGCCTCGCCATGCAGAAATACCTGCGCTCCGCCGACCTGGTGATTGGGGCGGTGCTGATCCCCGGGGCCCGCTGCCCCGTGCTCATCACGCGCGATATGCTCTCGTCCATGAAGCCCGGCTCGGTCATCGTGGACGTGGGCGTGGACCAGGGCGGCTGCTGCGAAACGATCAAGCCGACGACGCACAGCGACCCGGTCTACACCGTGGACGGCGTCGTTCACTACGGGGTGGCCAATATGCCCGGCGCCGTCGGGCGGACTTCGACGTTCGCGCTGACGAATGCGACCTTGCCCTATGCCCTCAAGCTGGCGGACTTAGGCTACCAAGCCGCCTGCAAGCAGGACCCGCATCTGGCGGCCGGCATCAACGTCGAAAAGGGCAAAGTCACCAACCGACCGGTGGCCGATGCGTTCGGGCTGAAGTGCACACCGTCTTCGGTGGCCTCCTGACGCGCGGTCTCGGACGGGAAGAGCCCCGTGCCGCCGGCGGATCCACGGGGCCGGCGCGGCGGTTCGCTCACCCGTGCCCGCAGGCGCCGGTGTGTTGCGCCTGCAGCCTCCGAACGCCGCTGCCTTCCAGGGAGAGGGGCAGGGGGAAGGGTGGCGCGGACGCCTCCCTCGCGGAGGAACATGCCCGCCCGCGACGCGGGGGACGCCGCACGCGCACGCCGCCGCGGGAAGGCACCGTGCACCCCGGGTGCTGGAGACGCGGCACGCCAACGGGATGCCCGTTGGGTGAGAGGACGGCCGCCGTCGGCCGGACATCCTGGGCACGTACTTGGGCGCGGCGCCCAGGCCGGGGAATCAGCCTATGGCCAAGAACATCGTCATTATCGTGTTACTCATCCTGGCGGTCGCCGGGGGATACTACGCCCTCTCCACCTACCGCCTCGATTTGGGGCAGGGGGGCAAGACCGAGGTCATCCACCGCGGTGACCTGACGCTGCCCATCAACGCCACCGGCGAAGTGCGACCGGCCCATCGGGTCGAGATCAAGGCGGAAGCCAGCGGCGAGGTCATCGAAATCCGCAAGCGCGCGGGCGAGCGCGTGCAGGCCGGCGACCTGATCATGCACCTCAAGAAGACCGAGGAGCAGCGCAGCGTCGACCGCGCCCAGCGCGAGGTGGATCGGTACGCGGCCCTGCTGGAGGCGGCGAAGGTGACGCGCCGCCAGCGCCAAACGACGGACCTGGCGGCCGCGGAGGCGGAAGTCAAGGTGATCGAGTCGATGCTGCCCTACTACGAGTTCCGGGCGAAGGCCTTGGATCTCCCGGACAGTGACAAGAACTTCGCCAATGAGGAGCTCGTGCAGCGAAAGGTAACTTACGAGAACCAGAAGGCCCAGCTTGCTTCCGCCCAGGCCCGCCGGGACGCCGTCAAGCTCGCCATCGAACTCGCCGAACAGGACGTCGCCCAGATGGAGGCGACCTATCAGGCCGCCCTCAGCACCCTCGGCGACGCCAAGGAACGCCTCGAAAAGACCGACATCATCGCCCCCTGCGACGGCATGGTCGGCAACGTCTACGTCCAGGAAGGCGAGGTCATCCAGGGCGGCAAGACGACCTTCACCGGCGGGACCCTGCTGGCCGTCGTGCTCGACGTGGACCGCATCCTCGTGCAGGCCGAGGTGGACGAGGCGGAGATCGGGGCGGTGCGCAAGATCGCCCCCGCCTGGGCACGCCCCAACAACGACGGCTCCGTGACCATGCCGGCGGACCTCGAGGCGGCGGCCGCCCAGATCGAGCATCTGCCCCGCATCGAGGTGGAGGCCTTCCGCGGCGAGGAATTCACCGGCGTCATCGAGCGCATCTACCCCGAACCACGCACCATCAGCGGCGTGACCACGTACCTCGTCGACGTCGTGCTCCTGGGCGAGAACCGCCTGAAGCTCTTTCCCGGCATGCGGGCGGCCGTGGAGTTCACCGCCGAGAAGGTCGAGAACGTCGTCCTCTGCCCCAACGAGGCGCTCCGCGAGGGCCCCGATGGGCGGTTGGGCGTCTACGTCCCCGTCAAGGACCGGGATTCGCAGGGGCAACAGGAAGACAAGAAGTTCGTCCCCTGCAAGATCGGCCTGGACAACGGCGTGTACTCTGAAATCAGGGAGGGACTCGCGGAGGGCGACACCGTGTACACCAAGCTGCCCGTGAACCTGGAGAAAGAACGCGAGCGCCGGAAGAAGTAGCCGCCGGCGTCCGTCCGTCCGTGTGCCTCGGCCTGACCCCTGTAACCCATGTTGAAAGCCGTCCAACTGCGCAAAGACTACCACATGGGCCACACCGTGGTGCATGCCCTGGACGGCGTGGACCTGCACATCCCGGCCGGTGGCTTCGTCGCCATCACCGGTGCCAGCGGCAGCGGCAAGAGCACCCTGATGCACATTCTGGGCTGCCTCGACCGCCCCACGGCCGGCCTGCTTGAGTTCAATGGACAGCGGATCAGCGGCATCGGCGAGAAACAGCTCGCCCGCCTGCGCAACCAGCACATCGGCTTCGTCTTTCAGACCTTCAACCTCATCAGCCGGACCTCCGCCCTGGATAACGTGCTCCTGCCGCTGGTTTACACCCGCCGGGCGTACCGCCGGAAGCACGCCCTGGAGGCCCTGGAACGGGTAGGACTGGCCGCCCGCGCCAAGCATACGCCCAGCGAGATGTCCGGCGGCGAGTGCCAGCGGGTGGCCATCGCCCGCGCGATCGTGAACCGCCCCCGGCTCATCCTGGCCGATGAGCCCACCGGCAACCTCGACACGCGCACCGGCGACCAGATCATGGCCATCTTCGACGAGCTGCATGCCGAGGGCATCACGATCGTGCTGGTCACCCACGAGGTGGACATTGCCGTCCGCGCCCAGCGCATCATCCGCATGCAGGACGGACGGATCGTCGAGGACCATCCGGTAGCCCCTGAGCAACGGCAGGTCGTGCTGGCGTCCCGAGGCCAGGGACTACCCGCCTCCGGCGCGATCCAGCCGATGCAAGAGCCCCCTGCGGAGCGCGGAGCCGTCGCCGGCGTCCTTGGAGTCTCAGCCACTGGAGAGTAACGGGTCGTGTTCCTTCTGCGCCTCATCCTTATCGCCCTTCGCGGCCTGCGGACCAACCTGTTCCGGTCCCTCCTGGCGACCTTGGGCGTCATCATCGGCGTGGGTGCGGTGGTCTCGGCCGTCTCCATCCTCGAAGGCGCCAAGAAGGGCATCCTCGAGCAGGTCGAGTCCCTCGGCGCGGACAAGATCATGGTCTTCAATGGCCAGGCCGAACGCGGCGGGCGGCACATGGCCCTGCCCACCCTGACCATCGACGACGCCGACGTTCTCGCCCGGGAAGGGGGCGAAGCCATCCGTGCGGTGGCGCCGCAATACCAGGCCGGCGGGCAGGTCAAGTATTTCCAGAAGAACGCGGCCGTCACCGTCCTGGGCACCAGCGAAGATTACGCCACCATCAACAACTACGCCGTCCTCGATGGGCGCTTCATCACCCGCGAGGACATCCGCGGCTCCGCCATGGTCGTCGTCCTGGGCAACAAGGTGGCCAGGGACCTCTTCGGCGCCCTGCCCCCCGTGGATAAGACGGTCAAGATCGACGGGCGCGGCTTCACCGTCGTCGGCGTCATGGAGGAACGCGGGGTACTTGGCTTCATGGACGTGGACAACCAGGTGACGGTGCCGATCAGCACCGCCATGGACCGCATGTACGGGGCCAAGTACCTCACCATGCTCGTCGTCCAGAGCGAGGGGGCCAACCGGGTCCAGGATTGCGTCAGCCGCGTGCGCCAGATCCTCCGCGGGCAGCACCGCCTCAAAGCCGGTGACCCGGACGACTTCCAGGTCTTCACCCAGCAGGAGTTCCAGAACAACCTCGGCATTGTCGCCCGCATCTTCGCCGTCGTGCTCTACAGCATCGCCGGCATCTCCCTCGTCGTCGGCGGCATCGGCATCATGAACATCATGATGGTCTCCGTTACCGAGCGCACCCGCGAAATCGGCGTCCGCATCGCCGTCGGTGCCCGCCGCACTGACATCCTCACCCAGTTCCTCATCGAAGCCAGCACGATCAGTCTCTTCGGCGGGGCCATGGGCGTGGTCTGCGGCTGGGCGATCGCCAATCTGCTCAGCAAGGTAACCCAGGTCTTCGAGGTCTACACGCCGCTCATGGCCGTCCTGGTGGCCTTGGGCGTGGCGATCGGCGTCGGGATCGTCAGCGGCATCTACCCGGCCATCCGGGCCGCCCAACTCGACCCAGTCCAGGCGCTCCGCTACGAGTGAGGGGGCCTACCCCGTGGCGTGGGCATCTCGCGTAGCGCAGCTCGGGCATCCTGCCCGAGTTCCTCAGCCCACCCCAGGCGGTGGCTCCGTCCGTCGCCGGACGCCGGCGCTGCTCGATCCGCTACGGACCGGCGCTTTCCTCGCCGCGCCCGCTCGCCGCCTCTCTGCCGCCAACCGACGCGGTCACGCGACAAGCGACCTGCAGGTGGGGAGCTCGCCCCAGCGCGTCCGAGTCCCGCGCGAGACTCCTCTCGATGCGCGACCACGCGCGCCGTGCGGAGGCCGATTCCAGCAACGCCCGCTGCTGCCGCATCGGCAACACGGTCTTGCCCACCAGGTCCAGCACTTCAAAACCGGCCGCGCGCAGGAGCTTTCTCAATTCATCTGGCGACCACGTGAAAATAGGAAAACGCTCCTCCGCGCCACGCGTCAGCCAGTGTGTCCGCCCCGTACGCAGAAACCGCGCTAGTTCGTCCGCCTCACCTTTCTCCACGTAGTAGTCGATGCCGGCAAAACGATTGTCGAACGTGGCGACCAGCACACCGAAAGGTCGCAGCAAACGCCGAATCTGCTTCAACGCCTGCCTCGGCTCCTCCGTACAGCCGATCGGCTCACCCAGGGCAACTGCTGCGGCGAACTCCCCGGCCGGCAGGGTGCTCAGATCGCACAAATCAGCGCGCGTGAATGTCGCCCGCGTACCGGCGCCCATTCTCTCGATCCGCTGCCGGGCTTGGTCCAGCATGGCGGCCGAGATGTCCACGCACGCCACCTGATACCCACTCTTGACGAGCTTGGCCGCCCATTTGCCGGTGCCGCAGCCCAGATCGAGCAACGGTACGCCCTGCTCACGGGGCAGAAACGGCCGCAGGTAGTCCCAGGTCAGGGCGTCATGCCAAAGCCAGAAGGCATCATCGTAGCTGTGGTCGTAGTGCCCGGCCACGCGATCGTGATAGCGTTGCACGGCCGGCCGTCGTGACTTGGTCATCGCGCGATCTCCACCAGACGCCGTGACACGGGCCTCGGTCGCGAGTCTCCGGCGGGGCCCGATAACCGCAGGCACGCCGCTGATCCGCATCTCAACCGTGGTCGAGGCCCGTTTGCGTCGATTGTACCTGCGGCGTCGTGCGTCGGGGCGCTGGCTGGGCGGCCTTCGGCCGGTAGGGTACGCGGTGCACCGCCGGCGCGGCTCTTGACCCGGAGCACCCGGTTTGCCACCATGCTCGATACGGCATAGATGGAGTCGACCACGATGATCAAGGCGGTGGACCTGCGGAAGGGAAAGACAATCCTGCACGAGGGCGAGGTGTGTGTGGTGCACGAGGCACAGCACGTTGCCAAGGGCAACAAACGCAGCTACATGCAAGCGAGAATAAAAAACATTAAAACGGGCACGATTGTCGATGTTCGCTTCAACGTCGACGACCGCGTGGAAGTGCCATTCGTCGAGACGCGCGAGTACGAGTACCTGTATCGCGAGGGCGATCACTTCGTGCTCATGGACATGCAGAGCTTCGATCAGGTCAACATCCGCGCCGACGTGGTGGGGGATGCCGGCCTGTTCCTCAAGCCCAACGAGCGAGTGAGCTGCCAGTTGTACAACGGGCAGCAGATCACGTTCGAGTTGCCGCTTGTCGTGGAGTTGGAAGTGGTGGACACGCCTCCGGTCGTCAAAGGGGCGACCGTGACGAACCAGCCGAAGGAAGCCCGTCTCGAAACCGGCGCTCGGATTCGTGTGCCGGCCTTCATCGCGCCCGGAGAGCGCGTGCGGGTGGACACGCGTACCGGTCAGTACGTGGAGCGGGCCAAGTAGGCGCCGCGTGCGCCGGGTGAGCCGTGCGCCCGCGCGATGTTCGACGGGCGCGGAGGCATCGGAACCGCGCGGTGCGCGACCCGGAAACACCGCCTCTGCGCTCGGCCATTTTCCGGGACACATGCGTTGTCGCCCGCCGTGGCAAGCGCAAAAAGCAAAAATTTTTCAAATTTTTTTTGCCCGTCCCGCTGACCGGCACCGTGACGGCGACGCCGCTCGGCCGAGCACGCCAGAGCGTCTGCGCGCGGCGTGCGTCGGGTCCGCCGCGCCCGCCGCCGACGCCGGGGTAGTAGACTGGGCCTGGTCGTTCGGATGCACCTCCGTGGCACTCGAACCACGGTGAAGCAAACCGGCCGGCGACTCCGCCGGAGCCGCATCTCGCTCCGTTGCGCCGGCGGTGTGCCCGCGGCGTGCCGGTGCTCGGCGGTGTAGAGAACGCCGCGTATTCTCCGAGAAAAACGCGGGTGCAGCAGTTCCATTTCGAAGGCGTTGCCGTGGCCGACGCAGGAGCCTGGCCGCCACGCAGCACCGCGATCGCAGAGCGTTCGACGTCCGCCGGCAATGCCGCGTGTGGGCACCCACCGCGCGTCGGCTCGGGGCGAGCAGCGCGCGTCAGCGGCAGTGCCACGGTGGGGCATGCGCCCGTGCCGGCGCAACGGAACGCGTGTCGCGTGACCGTGTGCGCGGCGGTACGCCTGGTTGGCGCCGCTGCGGCGGAGTGTGCTGGAAAGGGGGTTCGTGCGCGAAAAAAGTTTTGACAGACAGAATCGATGATGTAGGATTCTGTCCAGAAAGGAGGTGATGTCCATGGCGAAGAAACGCAAAGCAGCGAAGAAGGCCAAGAAGACCAAGAAGGCCAAGAAGGCCAAGAAGGCTAAGAAGGCCAAGAAGGTCGGCAAGGCCAAGAAGGCGAAGCGCAAAACGCGCCGCAAGAAGAAAGCGTGTGTTGCTCCTTGCTAGCCGCACCAATTCGCATTGCACGACCGGGCAGCGCAGGGAGATGAGACGAACCTGACCTGAGCCTGTCGCCACGGCGGCCGGTACGGTTCGGACCCCGCGCTGGTACGGTACGGCAGGACATCACGGGATGGGAGGTGCTTCTCGCCACGGCAGCGCCTCCCATCCTGTTGTTTGCGCCGGTACCTGCCCGCAGGGAGCCGGGGGCGACTACGGATCTCGGGGAGCGCAGGTTTTGCAGGGGGTACGGCCGGTCCGCAGGGCTTCCGCACACGTTGCGAAATGGACGCAGTTCTCCGGGCGAATCCTGCGGGCGTGGGGACAATCCGGCCGGTGGAATACTCTGCCCTCCCGGCTGGCGACGAATCCCGCTGCGGGTGCCGCCTCTTCCGCCTTGCCCGGCTCTGCCGGGGGCCCGGCCGCCTCCGCAGGCACTGACCCCGGCGGGGGAGCCTTCGGGGCCGCGCCCGGCTCCACCTCGATCGGACCTGTCGGTGGACTCCCCGCGGTCATCCACGCGGTGAGGATCAGGCGTGCCGCCAGCAAGCTGCCCGCCTCCAGCCGTGCCTCCCACAGCGGTGCGGCCTGGCTCGTGACCCGCTCGTAGTACCGCTCCGCAGCCGCGACGAAGCCGACAGCGTCGGTAATCCCCAGCTCGGTGGTGGCGGCACGGTCCATCGCGAGTAGCGGATCGACCGCCGCGTAGGTCTCGCGCAGCGTGTCGAACACCGCCTGCAATGGCACCGGGCAGGCCACCACGCGCGCCGGCCAGACCCTGACCTCGCTGCTCAACCGGACCCGCAGTTGCTCCAGGCCCACTCCTTGCAGCCGATGGCGCGGGGTGCGATGGGCCGCGGCCGCGGGCAACAACTCGGCAGGCCAGATCAAGCCGTCGCCGCCGGCACCTTCGTAGTCCGCCGTCACGTTGAACGGCATGGCCGCGTCCGTGCAGAAGTGCACCAGCACGCCCGCCTGTCGCACGATGCCGTCCGCGTCCGCGGAGCGGAGCGCTTGGACCAGCGCGTCGTATTCCTCGACGATCGTCCACGGCAGATGCCCGCCCGTGCGAAGGTCGTGTTGCTCGTATAACTCCTGGGCGGCCCGCCGATCGAGGGGAAACGCCGTCACGGCCGCCCATCGTTCCGCCGCATCTCCGTTTCGCGCGACGACATCCAACGCCACCCGGTGGTCGCCGCCCGAGGCCCGCCGGCGGTCTTCGCGTTCCCTTTCCCGGCGGAAGTCCCCCGCCGCCCAGGCAGCCAGCGCGTCCCGCTGAGCGCGCAGCAGCCCACCCAGCGGCTCGGGGACGATCTCCACCACGGTTTCGCCGGCAATCCGATAGGCTGCGGGGTTCTCATCGTCCGCCGTCGCGGTCGATCCGGGCGCACCGGTGCACGGCTTACCCGCCAGCAGCGCGAGGCACATGACCGCCCCGCCCCACCGGCGCACGCTCGTCCGCGGGATCGAGGCAAACCCGGCTGGATCAAGCCGCATCGGGACCATGATCTCATACCCTCGTACAGGTGAGTGGCTCTGAACCGCTCCGACAAGCCGCGCAGCGCTCCTGCTGGGGGAGTCTTCGCCGATGGCTAGGGCGTGGGGTTGCTCAACGGTGCGGTCGAGGCGACTGCCTCGGGCATGCTGATACCCGCACGCTTCAGCGTCTGTCGCAGGAGGTACTCCTCCAACGCGGGATCGCGTCCCCGGTCCACCCAGCGATCATGCCCCTCGGTGATCCGCGCGATACCGGTGGTGGAAGGGGTGTTCTCGGCGAAGAAGCGGTAGGCCGCCCCGCTGCAGTTGAACTGTCGGTCGGGCGAGGACAGCCGCTGCTTGTGGACGACGACGCTCAGCGCCCGCGCCGGCTGCTCCGGATCGTGGCTGACCGTCACCTCCACCCAGCGGCGCACCGGGTTCACCGTTGCCTCGGCGAAGTCGTACCAGGTGGCCACGTCACGTCGCCAGACCTCGAAGGTGTGCTGGGAGGCCTCGGGCAGCGTCGTGATGACGCCCGCTCGCCAGTCCACGCGGTCCAGCGTGAACCGGTGCGCCCGCAGAGTGTCCTGAACGGCCTGCCACAGGGCATCCGTGCAGTCGGCAGCCGGCGCTTCTCCGGGAACCCGGACGACGGAGACGTGCATCTCCGCCTGGGGTTGGTGGCAACCCGCCGCAGTCAACACGATCGGCGCGAGAATGAGCAGCCGTGCCCACATGGAGGCCCGATCATAGACGGGGCCCCCGCGCGGTCAAGAGGATGCGGTCGGGCTGCGCCTTCCCCGGCGCCCGCCCGGGCAACACTACCAGGGAGCGGGGACCGCTCGCCGGCCGCGCGTCCGATGTCTGCCGAAAGCTGATGGGTGGGCATTGCCCCCCCGCAGCCAGCAGCCCGGTGAACAAGTGCAGGCGACCCTGCGTCTGTCGGCAGGCAGGCCCCCCGCGGCCGTACCGGTTCAGCGTGGGTGCCCTGCCCTCACCAGCCGCAGGCGGGGGTGGGCAGGTGCCGCGGCGGCAATGGCATGGTTGCCTGCGACAGCGGTCGCAGGAAGGCGTGGCATCCACAACGCCGAAGACGGCAGATACGATCCTGCGGCCGACGGCGCCGCCGCCCAACGCACCCCTCTACGAGGCGTTCGGTCCGCCTCCGGAGTCCTTCCACCGGCCGCCACGGGCGGACATGGCCCACCACCGCGGACGTCGGGCCGGCACGTCCACGACGGCACTTGCGACCGGCCCCGGTATCGGCGATAATACTGGGTTCCTGGCGTTGCCGCGTCCCGGCATGCGGGTTGCTCTTACTCAACGGAAGATGGAATGGGCCAGATTCTGGATGCGTTGCACCAGTTGCAGGCAATCGAGTTGAAGATCGCCGCCATCCGACGAACGGAAGCAGGCAAGACCCGGCGCGTGCAGACGTACAAGCGGCAGGTAGCAGCCGCAGACACCCAGTTCGCCGAGCACCGCAAGGCGGTCCGGGAGCGCCAGCTGCGTCTCGACCAGCTTAACCTCGAGGTGGCCGCCCGCGACCAGAACATCCAGAAGCAACGCGATGCCCTCGGCCGGGCGAAGACGAACAAGGAGTACGCCGCTATCCTGGCCGCCATCAACACGACCAAAGCCGACAACTCGAAGCTGGAGTCGACCGCCCTGGAGCTGATGGACGATATCCAGAGCCTGAAGAGCGCGACCGTGCACATGGAAGAGGAGAAGACTGCCCTGCTGGCGCGGGTTGCGGACGCGGAGCGCGAGGCGCAGGCTTACCGGGACGAGGTCGCCGCCGAGCTTGCCCGGCTCGAGGGCGAGCGCGAGGAGTGTGCCACCGGCATCGGTCCGGAGCTGCTCCAGACCTTCTCCCGCCTTGCCGAGCACCACGACGGCGAGGCGTTGGCGCCCGTGCAGGAAGCCAACCGCAAGCGTACGGAGTACATCTGCGGTGGATGCAACATGACCATCGCCCTGGAAATCGTCAACGTCCTGAAGTCATCGGAGGAGATTCGGTTCTGCCACGTGTGCGGACGAATTCTCTACCTCGAAGAGCCCGCCTCCCGGCGCTCCTCATAGACGCGGGTAGTCCTCTCCCGCGGCCGCCCGTTGGAGATCAGCAAGCACACCGTCCACCACGCGCTCCAGCCCGGCTGCCGCCAGCCGAGAGTCCAGCGCCGGCGATCGCTGTCGCACGCCGTCCGCGCGGGAACGGCGTTCGGGTTCCGCCAGGGGACCACGTAGACCTCGCGTATTCCATCTCGTGAAGCTCGCGCTCCGGGGGTTGCTGCGCATGTTTCGTCGTCCTATGCTGCCCACCGCGATCGCAACCGGCTTTCTACCTGCGGGTGGTGAATGCGGGCGGCGTTCAGCGCGGTATCATTCCGTCCTTGAGAGCCATCGGCAGACGAGGGCGGTTGCTGCATCAAGTTCCGATATTCACGCCTCGCGGCGGGTGCCGCGGGGGGTGGGCGCACGGACGCGTCGGCGCAGCCACGCCGGTACGCACCGCGGGCCCGGGCGATTTTCGCTCGATTGGGCCCGCCAGCGGGACCGATAACGTAAGCAGGGTGGCTGGACCACGCGACCGCGGGGGTGAGTGCGCACTCCCTCTTTGCAGACTTTGGCGTCGGGAGGACGGGGTATGCGGGCATGGTCTCTGGGGCTGTTGGCGCTGGGGATGGTCGTTCTCGCATGTACTCCCGAGCCCGCCCCGGATCCGATCCGGGTGCGCAACAAAGTCACGCAGAAGCAGACGCCGCGTCCCGCGCCGCCGCGCCCTCAACCGCCCCCTTCGAGGCAGACCCTAGCCGCCCCGGCTCCCGTGCCCGCCCCCGCTCCCTGGGAACGTGCCTGGTATCCGCGGGGATGCCGCATCAGCTCGCGCTGGACGACGATTGTCGTGCATCACAGCGCCACCAGCACGGGCAGTGCGGCCGTGTTCGATCGGTCTCACCGTGCCCGCGGCTGGGATGAGTTGGGCTACCACTTCGTGATCGGCAACGGCACGACGACGCCGGATGGCTTCGTGGAAGTGGGCAATCGCTGGACGAAGCAGAAGCACGGGGCCCACTGCAAAACCCCCAACAACTACTACAACGACCACGGCATCGGCATCTGTCTGGTGGGCGATTTCACCAGCGGGCGGCCCACGCGGGCCCAGATGGAGTCCCTCGCCAAGCTGGTGCGGTTCCTCTGTCGCGAGTGCCGCATTTCACCTTCGCAGGTGGTTGGACACTCCCAGGTGACCCAGCGGACGGCCTGTCCGGGCTGCCTGTCCATTGCCTGGGTGCAGCGCCAGGCGGCCTTGCCGGCGACCGCCAGCGTCGTTCCCTAAGCCGCGTCACGCCACCGACGGAAACCAACGACCGGAAGAAGGGCCGCATGGTCAAGCGCAGCGCCGCCATGCTTCCCGCGGCCTCGCGGAGACTGTCCCCCGCAGCGCAGGCTGCGCGGGCTCGCTGCGCCCCACGCGGATTCACCTCTTGTGTGTTCTTGTCGGAGCGGCCCTGGAGGGGCCCTGGACGGCCGGCTTGCCTGCCGACGCACGGCTTCCGACACCTCAGCGCCGCGGGCCCCGGAAGACGGGACACCGCGCCGCAGTTCCGCCGGCGGGCGGACGCGGAGGCTCTCCCACAGGCTGGCAGACAGGGACGGCAGCGCGGTCGCACGGGCCTGCGTGGCGACCTTGCCCGGCGTCTCGCACCCGAATATCGGATGTTCTCAACCGCAGCCGGGCAGTAGCCGATCGGTACAAGATAGGAGCGTCGGGTAGGCGCTGCCGGGACCGATAAGTTGCCCGGACTGTGGCGCCCGGCTACATTTGGGTACCGATGACTGCGCCCGCCGTCGTCTTGATCGTCGGCGGGAAATAGCGCGGCTTCTTTGCAGGAGCAGACTGATGGGCAAGCACAGCCTTCGTTCCCGATTGGTGCGGATGGGCATGGCCCTCGCGGTGGGTGGCTCATCCTTCGCGCTCAGCGGGTGTGATCCAGCCGTGCGGGAGACCGTTCTGACCGGTCTGGAGACCACGACGACGAGCCTGGCAGGCACGCTGATCTCGGCGTTCTTCCTGAGCCTGCAGGACGACGCGACTTCCGGCAGCCTGACCACGACGTAGCGCAGGCGCGTTGAACTGGAGCGTCGCCGGAGGAGCGGGAAGCACCGTGATCGTGTTCCCAGCGGGCGGGCACGTGCGCCGTCCGCTTTTCTCTTGCGCACGTCGCGTTGAGTGAAACTGCTGCGTTCGCCCTCGATCGGCGAGGCGATGCCTGGGCTGCGGGCTCCGCGGCCGGCCGCCGTCAACAGCCCGGGGCGAGAGCGCCGTCGGTCGGCGCCGGCGACCCGTGCCCCGCGGTCGGAACGAAGAGCATTATGCCTCAGACTGGTCGCGACCTTCGTCCTCTCCGTCGAACAGCCCGGCGGCGTCGCTCGTCCGGGGCGCCCTGCGGAGGTGCTCCGGCACCGGCGGCAGGTCCGCTTCGGACAGCAGCATCCCGCCGCTAACTGCCTTCAGCAGCTCCGTCAGCTCCGGCTGCATCGCCAGCGTGTGCTCGAGGATCCACAGCAGCCGCAGCAGTTCGGCGGTAAACTCCGCCGTCCAGCGCTCGGGGTGAATGTCGTCCAGCGGGCTGGACTTCCTGCCCTTGCGGTGCTTCATGCGATACCCGAGCCAGGACTTGACCACCTGTAAGCCGGAGACTTCGTAATCCCAGACCGCCGGCTCGACCGGCGCGAGCGCGCCGGCGCCGACGCGGAGCGTGCGGGCCTGCTCGAGGTACGCGAACTTCTCGGGGTAGTCGGCGGGCTTGTCGCTGATGGTCTCGATGCAGCGGGCCTTGCCGCTGGGGACGGGCCCGGCATGGCGTCTGCGCCCGTTAAAGCGCTCGCCATAGGTGTGCAGGAACAGCAGGCGCGCGCCGAGCTTGACGGCCTGCTCAAAGAGCTTGCCGTTGAGCGTCAGCGGCACGCGCAACTGGCAGTCCTCCAGCTCATCCCAGAAACGCTCGACGAACGCGGAGTGCCCGAGCAACGCGTATACGTATGCCGCGAGCGTCTCCGGCGTGATCTTGCGCTTCAGCTTCTTGCCCCAGAGATCAAGGAAACCGGGAAGGATGTTAGGCTCCGTCGCGGCGGCGTCGCGGTAGAGCGGCGAAAGGTCCTTGCCGCCCCGTCCGTTGAAGTAATGGCGGTCGGGAATATCGGCTGCCGCGACCAGCGCCGGCCCTCTGCCGAACGGCTCAATGGTCAGGGTGGCAAGATACACCTGCTTCCCGCTGCGCTGCGCTGCCCACAACGAAGGACGGAAGTAATCACCCACGCGGTTGTCGGCCATCACGTACTGGCGATCGAGCGAGCGAAAGGCAATCCGCTGTGTCGGCGGCGCAGGAGTCCCCACCGGCAACTCCGCAATCGGCCTGAGCGCCTTCTCCCCTTGTCGGAACCCCGGGTACGCTGCCGATACCTTTCGGTCCCTCGTTTCCTTAAAGGGCACGGCCCGGTCGATCCCTTCCCATCCCCGAAGCAACGCCTGCCATCTGCGCCGTAGCGTGTCCTCGTCCGGTCCGATCGGCCAGGAACGCTTGAGCTCCTGCCCCGATTGCTGCCACGGCATCAGGTCAGTAAGCCTCGGCCACTTGAAGTACGACCCCGTCTTCTGGGGACGCAGGGGTGCATGCCAGTCCGTCGGGCAGGTCTTCCATTTCAAGTCCTTGAATGACCGGACGGAGGCGAGCCGGGCGTACTTCTCCTCGCGCGTGCCGTGGATGCGCGTGTAGTGCACGGTGGCGGGCGCGTCCTTGTCCTTCTTCCCTTGGCGCAGGGCGATACAGATGGCCACCGGCGTCTGAATATTGAACACGTTGTCGTCCCGGCGCGTGCCGCGGCCCTCGCCGCCCAGGTCGATGACCCAGACCTCGTGGGACAGCCGCCGAAGCATCTCGCGCATGCCCACGAAGGCATCGCCGCGAAGGTACGACGAAGCCGACACGAAGGAGACGACTCCGGCGTTGTCCTGGCTCTTGCCCGAGGTGTGCTCGAAGACTTTCCAGAGGGCCCAGCGCCAGAAGTAGACATAGAGGTTATAGAGGTTCTTGAGGTCGCCGCCGTGCCCGGCCTTCAGGACGGGGTCGATGAAGGCACTCAAAATGGCGCCGTCCGCTTTGCCGGCGTCGCCCCAGCGGACCCAGCCGCCGGTGCGGGCGCGCGACTGACTGTTCAGATCCCCCACGGCCTCGTGACGATCGTAGGGCGGATTGCCCAGACAGACGATAACGGACTTCCTGTCCTTCACGTCCAACGCGCGGCGGTGCTGCTCGGCGATCGGCTCCAGGAACTGCGGGAGCACCGGGGGCTGGGCGAACGGGGATTCGAGCGCGTCGGCCAGCAGGATGCCGAGCCCGTCCCTGGGAAGGGTAGCGCCCCGGTCCTTGAGGGCCCGGGTCACCCGCAACTCGGTGACCGCGTAGGGCCCGGTCAGCAGCTCGAAGCCGTGGAGATTCCCCGCCAGGGTCGTGGCTTTCCCGGCGACGGCGCCGGGGCCTTGGGTGGACGCCACGCCTTCCAGGGCGTGGTCGATGACGCCGAGCAGGTACGTGCCGGTGCCCACCGCCGGGTCGAGCGTGATCACGTCCCGGTGGCTGAAACCGCCGGCCTTATGCAGCCGGTCCCGCAGCAGCTCGTCGATAAGGGCCACCTGGCACTTGACGACCGCGACGGGCGTGTAATACACGCCCGAGTCCTTTCTCAGCTTCGCGTCGTAGACGCCGAGGAAGTGCTCGTAGAAGTAGAGCCAAGGGTCCTCCTCCGCCTCCTCCCTGTCCCGCACGGGTCTCATGGTACCGACCGGAAACGCGTTGATCACGCGCTGGAGCAGAGCGAGGGACGCCTCGATCTCACGCCGCGCGCGGGTGTCGGTGAGCACCTGCAGAGCGCGAGAGAGCAGGGTATGTTCGGCCTCGAGCCCCATCACGGCCTGCGCAAGGTCGGCAGCGTCCGCCCCCTCCGACCGGGCGAGCAGCAGCGCGAAGGTGACCGTCTGGGCATACGCGTCGGCAAAGCGTTCGTCCGACGCTTCAGGAAACAGCAGGGAACGCCAGTCCCCAGCGAGGGCCACAAGCGGTGAGCCGGGGTCGCACAGCGCGTCGGCCACGTCCTCACGCAGGAGGCGACAGAGTGGCGCCAGCAGCGCCGCTTGCTCCCTGGGCTTCCGCGGAACGATGGGGGACCAGGCCAGAAACCGGGTGACAATGGCGTGAAAGTGCTCGGCGTCGGCCTCCGTCACGCCTCTCGCGCCGTACCTCATGATGTCCTTCGTCAACCGCAGCAGCTTCTCGGCCGGCTCGCCGCTCTGATACAGGCACCACTCGTTGCCATCAGTGTAGATGATATTGGGCTGGGACTTGAAGCGCTCCCACTGCTCCTTGTTGCGACCGCGATACCCGGACGTGTCCGCGCCTTCGCCCGGGGCCTTGAGCTCCAGGTAGCCGCACAACGTGCCGTCAGCCAGGACGGCGAAGTCGGGGATGCCCAGGCGTCCCCCAAGCGCTGACTCAGCCTTGACGACGACCTTGCGGTGGATAATGCCCCCGACAGTTTCGAGGAGCGATGAGGCGGGCGCGGATAGTTGAGCCTCTGGCTCCCCTTTTGCCGCGGCCCCCATCTTGGCCTGCACTGAGTCGGCGAAGTCCCTCAGAGCTTTCGCAAGGTCAGTCTCCATCGGAAAACAGGGTATCCGAGAGTTCTCCTGCTCGCCACTCGACGGGCGGAACCGCTGTCTCGATATCCCCGGACCTTCGGGTCTCTGCCCGGTCAGCGCCGTGGGCGCAAGCCCACCGACGGGGCCCACCGCTTGCGTGGCGCGCTCTGCGGCTCACGTCCGGTATCGAGGTCACCGGGCGTCCTCACTCCCCCCGGGTTCCGTTGGCTTGAGGGGGTTGGAGTGCCTGCGTTTCGCGGTTCTCAGCAACCGGGAGCGAGCGTGTGTTCGGCTGGTAGGGGTTCATCCGTCGGGGGCCCGTCGTTTCGGGGCCGCCGCGACCGGAAAATGTCGATCTTCATCCACGCTCGGCTGCGCCAGCGCCACCACAGAAACAGCGCGGTAACGATGATGAGTGTGGCCGACGCCCACCAGGGACCGAGGCTTCCCCACTGCGGCCAAAGCCCCGCCGCCAGGAAGCCCCCGCCGACAATGATGCTCCACTGGCTCCCCACGAAGAACAGCGCCGGCCAGAACGTGTCGCCCGCCCCACGCAGCGCCGCGCTGTAGGTGATGCCGGCCGCGTCGAAAAGCTGGAACACCGCGGCGCACACCATGACGGCCGCCCCGATCCGCACGACCTCGGGGCTATCATTGAACCAGCCGATCAGCGTGCCGCCCCACAGCAGGTACAAAGCCGACAGCGCGCCCATGTAGAGCGTGGTCACGATGAAGGCGATCCGTGCTTCCCGCAGCGCGCGCTCCGGCTGCCCGGCGCCGATGGACTTGCCCACCAGCGCCGTCAGGGCGTGCCCGACGCCGATCGTGGGCAGGAAGGCGATGCGCATGTACTGCTAGGCCGCGTTGGTGGCGATCAGGTGCGTGGTTCCGAACTTCGTCCCCACCAGCACGGTGATGAAGATTGCCCACACCATCACGTCGGAGGTCCACTGCAGGCCCGTCGGCAGGCCGAAACGGAGCATGCGCAACAGCACTCCTCCCGAGGGGCGCCACGCCCGCCGGGTGTGAAAGCGGGCGGCCATGCCGGGTGCCAGCAGCGCGATGGCGAGGCGCAGCATGCGGTACCAGACCGCCACCAGCGTGCCCCAGGCGGCCCCGGCAATGCCCAGCGGCTCCAGCCCGAACGCGCCGAACACCAGCGCCCAGCTCACCACCACGTTGACGACGTTCGCCTCCAGGGCGGACCACATGGTGATCCAGGGTCGGTGGACGCCGATGAAGAACCAGCTCAGACCGGCGGCCGCGACCGTCGGGCCCGCCGTCAGCAAGGCGATCTGGGCGTAGACCGTTTCCGCGCGCTGCACCGCCGGCTCGTGCTGTAACAGGCCGAACAGCCACGGCAACAGCGGTACCAAACCGATCCCGAGCAGGCCCGAGCCCACCGCGATGTAGATCGTCTGCCACGCGTACGCGCCGCAGGCCCGCTCATCACCGCGCCCCAGCGACTGCGAGGTGAACGTGCTGACGATCGAAACCGTGCCCATCCCCAGCACCGTATACGTCCAGTTGATGACCTGGGCCGGCAGAATGGCAGCCTGGGCCGCCGGGTCATGCAGGAAGGTCATCAGTGTGAAATCAACCACGTCCATCACGGCGCGCGCGATCATCGTCACCACGACCGGAATGGACATGGTGATGACCGCACGGACCTCCGCCCGCCGACGAGCGCGGAGGTCCAGTTGCAGCCGCTCGGCCGCCTCTGCCATCGCCGACTTCCTTCCTTCAGCGTGCCGCGGGCACGCCGGCATCGTCATCTCTTCCCCACCGCCTCGTGGCCGTGGGTACGTCCGTCTGCGCCATCCTGCCGTGGCGGGCACCTTCTCGACGAAGTAGCGTCGGCCCCCCGTGGCCGACGTGGAAGCCACACGGCGTACCGTCCACGGAGACTCTCGGTTCGGCTTGGGGGTTCATCAGCACGCCGCTGACCGCAATGAGGCCCGGAAACCCACAAGAAGAAGGCCCCGGACGCCTACCGGCACCCGGAGCCCCGATTATTCGAATCCGTTCCGAATCAGGCGGGTCAGCCGGTGCCACCTCCATGAACCGTCGGCGGACAGACCGGGGCAAACCGCGCATACGTACCCCCGGCTGCACGCTCCACTACCTTTACGGCCGTCTTGACCATATCACACCATCCGGCGGCGACCGCGCCTCCGTCTCCACTCGGTGATCCTTGTCACCCCAACCGCGCACGCAACTACACACCAATGCTACGGAACGGACCGTCCGCGTCAATCCCCGTTGCGGTGTGCACCCGCGTGTCACGCAGTGCGTGGCCGCCCGGTGTCTGCAAGATGGGGCCGTCCGGGAGGTTCGGACGGCCCCTCGCCCAAGCGTTGCTCGCTAAGAAACGCTCGAGTGCCTCGTCGAACGCACTCGCCCGCGGTGCGCGATGGCGAGCCTGTTTCCGCTATCTCGGTCGGCCACGGTCGGCGCCGCTACCCACGAATCTCTAACGGGAGCATTGCCGCAGATGCACCCCAACACGCGGGGGGCGGCACCAAAACACAATCGGCAATCTCTGCCTGCTATCGCGCAAACAGACCTACTCAGGTTAACGCCAAGCCTGCTTGGCGTCAACTGCCACTAGCTAGAAAAACGCGAAACAGCGATTTACCGCCACAATAGACTATTTCACGTGTGTGCTCTCGGTCCCGGCTTCGCGGATATCGGGCCTGTGGCCTGGTTGGGACGCTCGTCGGGGCCGGGCGGCAGCGAAGGTGAGTACTCGAGGGTGGCGATCAGGGCCACCACGCTAACGCACTGAAGGAGGAGCAGGGTCGCGAAGGCCCAGGACAGGCGGGGAAGGATGACGGCCGGCAGGGCGGTGGCGGCCGTAGCCAAGTAGATGGTCAACACCGCCCGACGGGGAGACATCCCCCTTTGCACGAGCCGGTGCGAAAAGTGCCGGCGATCGCCGCGAAACGGGCTGATGCCCAGACGCAGACGCCGTACCACGACACTGGCCACGTCGTACATGGGCACAGCCAGCACGACCGGCGGCACCAGCACGCCGAACGGCGATCGCTGCTGGTCGGGGTCGTAGTAGGTCGTCAGGATCGTCAGCACCGCGAGCAGGTAGCCGATCGGCATGCTCCCGGCATCGCCCATGAAGATGCTGGCCGGCGAGAAATTGAACCAGAGGAACCCCAGCAACGCCCCCACCATCACCCACGCCAGCACGGGTACGAAGATCTGGTTTGCCCCCATTGACGCCACGGCCAGCACCGCCGCGGCCACGGCCGCCACCCCCGCGCTGAGCCCGTCCATGTTGTCCAGGAAGTTGAACGCGTTGGTTATCAGCACGATCCACAGAATCGTCAGTACCGTCGCGAGGGGGGTGGGCAGGAACTCCGCCGCGCGAATGCCCAGCGGCCCCGCGACGACCGCGGCCGCCACGAACTGAGCCAGGAACTTGACGCCGGGGCCCAGCGGGCGCCGGTCGTCGATAAGCCCCACCACATGCAGCAGCAACGCTCCGCCGAACAGCGCCGCCACGCTCGGCCACCGGGAGACCACGCCCGACAGGTGGGTCTGCAAGAGGGCAGGCAGCCACGGTGGCGGTGGATCGCGCGGCAGCAGCGTCAGCGCCAGGAGCCCGCCGAGCACGGGGACGAAGATCGCCAGCATGAGCGCGACGCCGCCGCCCAGAGCGGTGGGGCGGCTATGTTGCTTGTGGCCGGCCGGTCGGTCGACGAAGCCCACTTGTATCGCCACCCTCCGCACGACCCGCGTGGCGAGCAGCGACAGCGACAGCGGCACCAGGATGACACAGGCCACGATCCACACCATGATTCCCGAGTCTACCGCGGGACCGTCACGAGCGGGAGAGCGCGGCAGGCGGCCGTGAGGGCGCGTTGCAGGGGCCGACCCCTGCGGCCCCCGGACGCGGTACCGGACGCCGGAAACTGACTAGCCCCACGCAACGGAGAAGCCGACGGCGAGGCCAGAGCGGCATGCCCAAGCCAAAGGCGCCGGCATGCGGTTGCGCACAGTAGCGTCGCGCACGGGCGAGAACATGGCGGCGCTGCGCTTGGCGATGCCACCCCACTGCGTCGATGGGTTTCCCTGTCCTGGGGAGCTACTCAGCCGCAGCCGCAGGCGCCCCGGCCGTGGGCTTCGAAGTGGGCCCGGCCGCTGCGCGTGAACAGCAGCGGGAAGATGATGTCACTCACGCAGCAGGGGATCATCACGGCCAGCACGACGAACATCATCACCCACCCGATCCGGTCGATCCACTCCACCAGTCCCAACGGACCAACCATGTAGAACACCGAGGCCATCGTCGAGACGAAGACGTGAAGCGAATGGGAGTACAGAGTGCTCGCCCGCACGTGAACCGGAGCCGCGAGTCCGACGACCACGCCGACGAGCGCGAACGGAATCACCAGCATGGGATGCTCGATGATACAGATGTGCCAGGGCGGACGTACGCCGAGGAGCATCACCGAGAAATGCGGCATCACGATGTCACTTACGCCGCAGACGCCGATCGCCCCGATGATCCCGATGATGATCGCCTTCAGCAGCCGGCGTTCATAGCGGAAGAACATGGCCGTGGTGGCCGCCGCGCTGAAGAACATGTGCGCCGGGTGGAACAGGTGGAACAGCAACTGCGGCGGAGTATGGGCATGGGCGTGCTCGTGCCCGTGCTCCTCCGGGAGCGCAGCGACGGGGCCCGCCACATCTTCGGCGTGCTCGTGATCGTGGGCAACCGCGGGGGTTCCGGGCAGATGTGCTGCCGTGCAGCCGTGCGCGTCCGCCCCTGCGCCGCCCAGGAAGCCGAGGCACAACACGCAAATGATGCCCGCCAACACCAGACCGAGCACAACCGACGAGACGGAGAACGGGATGTGCGCGCGCAGCTCCCGCATGAGCGTTGACGACGAGTGCTCGTAATCGCCGTGCGACGCGAAGTGTGTGTCCTGGCCCGGCCCGTGGCTGATCGGGCTGTCGCCGTGCTCGTGGCCGCCGTGGCCCGGCAGCACCTGGTCGTGGTCCGGGGGGTGATGCTCAGCGTGATCGTGACGCGGGGGTGTGTCCGGCATGATTGGCTATGTCTCCAAGTGGTCTGCGGCTCTGGCGCCGTCGGGCACAAACAGCCACAGCGCTTGGTCGCCTGCTTGTTCGTACAGCCCTCTCCCTTCCGTGCCTGTTCAGCGTGCGATGCAGTGGTCGCGGGCGAGCGCGTTCTCGCCACCAGGTGCGCGCTGAACTCCGCAACCCTCGCCCCTGCCCTTCTTCCTGGAAGGGAGAGGGGTTCTGGTCGACAGACCTACGAACGATGTACCTTGCGTCGCCGGTGTTGCGCGCACACGAGGTACGCTTCGTGGCAGTCGCTGCACTCCTCGACCGCGTGGTCCTCGGCGAAAAGGGTCCAGTGCTTCTGCTGTTGCGGCGTCAGGATGCCGGTGCCCCGACACAGGGGGCAGAGGCTGCCCAGCGCGGTCAGCACGGCCGAGCGGATGAACTCGGACCGGTTCGCGATGCCCTTCATCGCCTCCAGCAGCGATTCATCCGCCTTGAACGAGATCATCTCCTGCTTGAGCTTGCCCATGGGTCACCTCGCCGGTGCAGAAGCCGGGCCTCCCTCGCCCCACCCCAGGATTAATACATCGTATTACGCCCGTGTCAAGCGGATTCCAGAGGCCTGGGGAGCCCCGCCTCGTCTTGGGCATCGGGTGTGCCCCTTCTTCCCTCAGGGGAGGGGGCAGGCTGAGGCGGAATGTGCGCCGGTTCGGTCGGCACGTGACGTGTCAGCGCCCGAGCGGAGGTTGCGTCAAACCGGCACGCCCGCTGCTTCATTCACTATTCGCTCTTCGACATTCGCCATTTTGCGCTGCAATCGCCAATCCTCAATCTCCAATCGACAATCACGAGAGTTTCCACGCGCAGCCGCACTCGGGACAGACGGTGGCCCCGTCCGTAGGGTCGACAGGCAGGCCGCGGATGTCGTAGCCGCAGTGCGGGCAGCGCAGGTGCCGGAGCATCACTCTGCCGATGCGCTCATGGCGGACTTTGCGCAAGGCAATCCAGGCGCCAAGCACGGCGACCCAGACGCCCGTATAGGGGACCATGCTCGTCACGGCCCGGCCGAGGCCGATGTCTCCGCTGACCAGCCGCATGATGCACACGGCCACGCCGATGCCGAGGCACAGCAACCCGGCGAGCCCCAGCCAGAGGGCGGTTCGGCTCGCCCGCGTCAGGCCGATGCCGATCTCCTGGGCCATCTCGTGGAGCAGCGGAGGCGGGATGATCCCCGGTCGGCGAGACACGTGCATCATGACCGGGTCAAGCTGAGGCACGGAACGCCCACGGGCATCTTGGATGCATACCCCCTGCGAGCGTCGTGTGTCGTCAGTCATGGTCGTTTCTCGGCATCCCCCACCGCCCGGGACGGTCCCGCGCGGCTCGAGCGGACGACGTCCCGGTAGAGTCCTCTTCATTCGCTATTCGCTCTTCGACATTCGCTATTCCCGGCAATCGCCAATCGACAATCCCATGGGTTTCCACGCGCAGCCGCACTCGGGGCAGACGGTTGCCCCGTCGGTGGGATCGGTGGGCAGGCCGCGGATGTCGTAGCCGCAGTGCGGGCAACGCAGGTGTTTGAGCAGGGCGGCCGCCACGTTGTGAAAGCGTGCCCGCTTGCTGACGTACCAGACGATCCACGGCACGCAGGACGCGAAGATCAAGCTGGAGGACTTGGCCAGCGTGGCATCGCGGATGTCACCGCTGATGAGCCCGTGGGTGAATAGACCGACGATGAGCAGGGCACCGACGATGCCGACGACAAACGCGGCCCGTTCTCTGCCGGCAATCCGCACGCCGTCCGCGTGAGCAACGGTGCGCAGCACATCGGCCGCAATGATGTCGTGGCGGCGCGTGAGCCACAGGGCGATCGGGTCAAGCTGCGTGACCCGCCGGCCGCGGGCGTCGCGGATGCGGCCGGCCCGTCGAGATGCCGAGGTCTCTTGCTCAGGCATTGACGTTGTCTCCCGTTGCCTGCGCGCCGGTGGCCCGCCCGCTGCCCGAGCCCGCTTCGCCCGCGTGGGCGTCACCCGCGCCAGCAACCGGCGTGCTCTCCGTCGGGCCTGCGGTCCCGCACTCCGGGCACACGCCGCTGACGTTGCCGGTGAGGTTGTAGCCGCAACCTTTGCAGTGTCGAGGGGCCACCCGAGACGGTCGGACAAGGCCTCGGGCAGCCAGGAAGGCAAAGGCAACCAAGACCAGCAGCTCAAAGCAGGCCAGGTGGCCCCCAGCGAGGATTCGCGACGCCGGCAAACCCAGGGCCACGGCACTGAAAAGCCACCGCCATTGCATGTTCGAGCGTACGGCGAAGACCGACGCGGCGACGAAGAGCGTGCCCCACGCAACATCCGTGAGAATCTCCCAGGTGGTATGCGAATGGGCGAGGTGCCCGCACATGCAGCAGTGCGTAAACGTACAGAGCACGTAGGGCGGCATGGCGAGCAGCGCGAGGACGGACGAGACGGTGCGTCTGGTGTCGGCTTGTCTGTCTTCAAGGGGCATGCCGTTCATCCTGTCCTCTCGCATTCCGATCAGACACCGCGGAGTTGCGCCCGCCATGATACCGGCGTTCCCCAGCTTGTACCCGCCCCTGAGAGCACCGGTTGCGGTTCCGTTGACGGTCTGAGCGCCGGGCGCAAGCCCGGTAACCCGGTGGGCAATGACGATCACACGTGGTGTCTAAGCCGGTCGTGTCCGCGGGCTGACGCCCGCGGCTGTGATCGTACCTGCCGCTCGGACGGTAACGAGCGGGGGAGTGTGATGGTGGGAATTCAGAAGGCCGAATTCTGAATGCGGAAACGGCTTAGCGGGTCCGCTGCTCTCTGCATTCTGCCTTCTTCATCCTTCATTCAACCGACAATCAGGGCAGCGCCGCAAACGTGATGGTTCCCAGTTCCGTGCCGGCCGTGACCTCCCCGCCGCCGCCGTTAAGCGTCGCCTGCACGCGGTCCCTGCGAATCCGCAAGTTGGTGATCGTGAAGTCCGCCAGGTCCACCACGAGGCTGGCCGCCCCGGAGGACAGGTCGAGGTCCGCGGCGAAGTCGGCCGGGAGGCGTAAGAAGATGTCACCGGCGCGCCCGACGCGGGCGAGCACGTATCCGCCGGCCGGCGGCTCGGCGTCGATCTGGAGGTTGCCGGAGTCGACGACCTCCGCGTCGACGCTGGCACCGGCCGAATCGATGGCGATATCACCGTCGGTCACGCTCACCACGGCGTCGCCCGTCTGCCCGGTCAGCGTGAGGTTGCCGCGGTACACGTTGATGATGGTCAGGGTGTCGCCGCCGGTGAGCCTCACCGCGCCGTCGGCGTTGCCCACCGTCAGGGCGATCCGCGGGGGCAACACGACCTCGACGTCGGCCTCATAGCTCAGCATGCCGCCCGCGGGAATCCGGAACGCCAGAAACGCCTGCGCGGGAAACGACTCCGCCACGACGAGCGTGATCTGAAGATCCGCCAAGCCCTGCTCCGCCCGAGCCTGCGACTCGGCGCGGACCTTCGCGGTGCCGTCGGCCGAGATGTCCGTGGCGTCCGGATCCACGGTGACCGTGATGCTGCCGCGCCGCCAGTCGATCACCAGCGAGCCCACGTCCGCGGCCGGAACGGTCAGGGCGAAGTCCTTCTGTGCCTCGGGAAACACGGGGCCGATGGTGATCTCGCACCCGCCGGCCGCCAGCAGCATCGACAACGCCAGCGCCGCCCACGGGGCGCTCATCCACGTGCGTGACATCGGTAGTCTCCTGCGCGACAGAGGCGGGCGCCGCGACTCCAGCCCGGGCGCATGCCGCGCTCGCGCGGGTATTGTTGGGCGGCCGGAGTGTCCCGGCAAGCGGTCAGCGGTCCGAAAGGAAGACCGGACAGGTTGGGTGGGTCGCCCGAAAACGAACCTGTCCCGCTTTCCGTTTCGGGGTGGCATGGCCAAGCGCAGCGCCGCCATGCTTTCTTCCGGGCGAGCACGTGGCTGCTGCCGCGGCATGCCGGCGCCTTTGGCTTGGGCATGGCACCCTCTCAGTCTCCCATGCGCGTGGTTCTGTTCAGTAGCCGGCCGGCCGGCCGCCCTTGCGCGGATCCGAAGCGCCGATCCAGGTGCCGTCACGGCGGAGGATGAACTGGACGATGCCGGTGCGGCGCTTGTCGGCCAGGTGGTGGCCACGCTGCTGCAAGGCGGCCGCCAGTGACGCCGGCGGGTCATGGTCGAAGCACACCTCATCCGGGCTCCACTGCTGATGTGGGCGACAGCTTGTCATCGCCTCCTCGGGACTCCGCCCGTAGTCGAGCAGGCAGAGCATGACGTGGAAGACCGACGTAATGATACGCGGTCCGCCGGAGGCGCCCACCAGCAGCACGGGTTCATTGTCCTTCAGCACAATGGTCGGGCTCATGCTGGAAAGTGGTCGCTTGCCCGGGGCGACGGCGTTGGCCTCGCCCTGGATGAGGCCGAAGGCGTTGGGCGCACCGGCGACGGCCGTGAAGTCGTCCATCTCATTATTGAGAATCAACCCGTACTCCTCGACGGCCAGCAGTGAGCCGAACTCGGTATTGATCGTCTCCGTGGCAACGACCACGTTGCCGGCCTTGTCGACCACGCAGAAGTGGCTGGTGCCGCCGTCGTCGCCGACCGGCGGGGCAAGCAGCTCGGCGGCGTCGGCGGTGCCGTAGTCGTCCGGCGGTTTCGTCCGGTTCACGTCGATCCGGGCCGCCAGGCGGCGGGCATACGCGGCCGACGTAAGACGCTCGACCGGCACCCGGCCGAAGTCGGGATCGCCGAGCCAGCGGGCCCGATCGGCGAACGCATGCTTGAGCGCCTCGATCTGAACGTGCGTGGTCAGGGCGGGGTCCGTCGTGGCCAGACGCGGGAGATCGAACGTCTCCAGAATCTTCAGTCCTTCAATGATCGCGGTTCCGCCGGACGACGGCGGCGGCACGGTCAGCACCGTGTAGTCCCGATACCGGCAGCGCAGCGGCTCACGCCGGCGCACTTCGTAGCGTTCGAGGTCGTCACGGGTGAGTATCCCCCCGGCCGCCCGCACGGTCGCCTCGATCTGGGCGGCCACCGGGCCGTGGTGGAGGCAGCCCGCCCCATCCTGCGCGATCAGGCGCAGCAGCTTCGCCAGCGCGGGCCGCCGCAGCATGTCGCCCTGGCGCGGCAGCGTGCCCGACCCGAGAAATGTGCGCCACACGTACGCGCAGGATTGCTGCAAGCCCGGATGCTTCTGATACGTCTTCAACGCGTCGGCGGCGTTGTCGAGGTAATGGGCGTCGAGGGCGAACCCGTCCTCGGCGAGCGTGATGGCCGGCGCCAGCAATTCGGGCAGTGGCTTGCTGCCGAACACCCGCAGCGCATACTCCCACCCCGCGAGCGTGCCGGGGACCGCCACGGCCAGCGGGCCGTATCGACTCGGGGGAGGGACCTCGCCGCCCTCGGCTCCCGCGGGCCGGCTGAACATGTCCGGCGTGGCCGCCGCCGGGGCCACCTCGCGGTAGTCCAGCATGCACACGCGGCCGTCCGCCCAGCGCACCAGCATGAACCCGCCGCCGCCGAGCCCGGTGCTTTCCGGGCGGGTAACGCCGAGCGCGAAGGAGACCGCGGCCGCCGCATCAACGGCGTTGCCACCGGCCTGGAGGATACGCAACCCCGCCTGCGACGCCGGCGCGGAGTCGCTGGCCACCATCGCCTGCGTGCCAACGGCCAGCCAGTCGGGGGAAGTGGCGTCTCCCGGTTGGGCGCCGAAGGCGACCAGACAAACCGAGACAAACGGGAGTAATACGGGAGTGAGGATCGAACTCATGGGGCGTGCTCACTTCAACGGTTACGTAGTTGTCGGTGGCTTCGCGCCTCAGGCTGGCGGCCAGTCGGCAGTGGAGGCCGGGGGCAACCGCGGCGCTGGCGTGGCCTTCCGCAGCCGAGCGGGCGTTCGCCGCGCCCTGCCTCTATTCCCGCAACCGCACACAAAAGCGGCCTCGCCGGAGGCAGAACCGGCGAGGCCTGATTGCCTTGAGAGAAGGCAATGACACGCATTCAATGATAGGCACGCCGCGCGCCAGAGGCTATCGTTTCCGCGAGTTACTCGTGCTTCGCCCGATAGAAAATCCCGCGCGCCCGTCGCCGACGCGACCCCTCCGCGGGCGCGGGCCCGGTAACTCGGCGTACCTCTCTTGCACATGTTGTTCCGAGACTCACCGCGCGCTTCCGACTGCTCCTCCCGTGTTGCGACATCGTAGCGCGGCCGCTACGTGCCGTCAGGGTCACGTCGTGGCACGGCACGAGACGCATCATCGAGCGGAGATTGCACCCACCGCCACCCCACCGACAACCGCCGCCTCCTGCCCTATGGTCGGTACCCCCGGGGCCCCAGCCTCCTGGCCCTCCAGGTTGCCCACGCCCCCACCGCGCCACCTTGCCAGTTTCGTGGCCGCGGGTCGCGTCACCTAGCCGCCGGATGGCGGCCGCACCCCCGTCAACCTACCTCGACCACCGAGTTCAGTTCCCCGTACTCGTTCTGCTCGGCATTGGGGTTACGGGCATCGTGCGCCCAACGACCGTCGATTACCAGCCGATAGCGGTAGCGGCCCGTCCCCAGCCGCAACTGGACCTCAAAGTCCCCGTTCTCCAGGCGCTGCATGGGGGTCGTGTGCGGCATCCAGTCATTGAAGTCGCCGGCCAGGTGTACCTCGCCGGCCGTCGGCTCGTGCGCGCGGAAGAACGTCACCTCTCCAACCTGCCGGACGCCGTAAATGACCTGCAGCTTCTGCTCGATGGACTCGTGCGAAGGCTCTGCGGGCGGGGTTGCGGCAGGCTGGGACTCGATCGCGTCCAGTGTGACCGCCGGCCCGGCGTCGGACGTGCCTTCCGTTGCCGCCACGGCCGGCTGGACCTGGCGTCTCCCGATCAACGTCGTAGTGGTGGCCAGCAGACGCTCGGCGTCGGCGGCCAGCCGCTCCACGTGCCGCAGCATCTCCGCGCTGGGTACCGCCTGCGGCTGGGCCGCGAGGATTTCACGGGCCAACTTCTGGAAGTCCCGCCCGCCCATGCTGCCGGGGGCGAACTCGGTAATGGGCTGGCCGTAGCTTGCCCCTTCCTTCAGCTTGGTGTTGAAGTTGACCACCGTCTGGTAGACCGCGGCCCCGAACCGGTTGCGCAGCTCGGCCAGAATCTCGCGGGCAAGCTTGGTCCGGACGTCGTACTGGTTGGGCAGGATCCGCACCGCCGGCTGCCGCCCCTTCTGATGCACGAACTGGTCGATCGTCTCGAGCTGCCGGGTCAGCCCGTGCAGCGAGAAGTACCCCGTGTCCACCGGGATCACGACCTCATCGGCCGCGTACAACGCGTTCCGCATCAGCAGCCCCAGATGCGGCGGACAGTCCACCACGCAGTAGTCGTAGCGGTCGGCGTTGGCCGCCAGCAAGTCGGACAACAGCGTGTCGGCGTCGTTGCGCGTGCCCAGCCGGGGTTCCAGGGTCGCCAGGTCCGCCCGCGCGGGCGCCAGGTCCAGGTTCGGCGTGATCTGCCACGTGATGCGGGAGAGCTCCAGCGGCTCTCCGTCCACCCGGCGGAGCAGGCACTCCAGGATCGACAGGTCGATCTGCTCATCGGGCACCGCCAGACCCAAGGCGCAATGCCCCTGGGGATCGACGTCCATCAGCAGCACGCGTTGCCCCTCGCGCGCCAGCGACGCCGCCAGGTTGATCGCCACCGTGGTCTTGCCGCACCCGCCCTTCTGGTTCGCAATGGTTATGGTACGCACCGGTCAAACCCTCAATGCAGGTTGAGGGAGGCGTGTTCGAATACCTGCACTGGCAGACCGCCTCCTGCTGCCCGCCAGCCGGTGTTGGCCAATGGACGTGCCGGTTCCGCGTCCGCGCCGCCGTAGTGCCTCCGGCACCTGTCCTCGGCGCGAGCGCGGCGAAGCCGGTTTCGGACCTAAGTCCAACCCTGTCCATCGGTTAGCAGCGTTAGGAAACTTGAACTTATTATTGGACCTTCGCTCGCCAGTATTGGCGTGCCCGTTCGGGGCCGACGGGGGCCTCCGCCCCACCTGAATGAGCCGGAAGTCTTCCCAATTGCGCGCCGGCGCCCCTGATACTGAGAAAACATGCTGGTTGGACTGCAACGGCGCATTTTGCCGCTCCAGCCTGCAGCCGCCGTCGCCTGTTTGCACAACCACGCTCCCCGTTCCCAGTCAGGACTACCGCCCGCCATGCATGGGCAAGCCCACCAGGCTTCGGCGCTCCGGGGCTTGACCCGGCCGAAACGGTGGGATACGGTCCGCGCGCGGATTGCCACCCGTGCGGATCGGCTTCGTCAGCGGTCGCCGGGCGGACCGAAGCCCCTGCGGTGCTATGGCGCGGACACCTGTCAACTCGTCGGCTCGGCGCGCGGCGCGGATGCGAAGCGTCAGTGGGTTGAAATCCGCGTTCTGGGCGGGCTTGTTCCTCATTCACACCGTGGGCGTCTGGTCGGCCTGGGTGGCCTTGCAGGGCGGCGTGGACGAGCAGACCCGGGTCGCAGTGGTCGTGCGTCTGATCAGCCTGCTGGCCTCCAACGTCTTCTTCGCCCTCAAGATCGCCGACGTCCGCTGCCTGCGTCTCAAGCCCGGCTGGCAGAGCATGGTCGCCACCACGGTGGCCATCGGTCTGCTGCACGTGGGCGCCATCGGGGAGGCCGCAGATCTGCGGGTTGACTGCAACCCGGCGCCGCTGGGCGTCGTGCTGTTCGTCGGGGCACTGTGCGACACGGACCTCCTGCGGCGGACGCTGCGGGGCTGGGCGGCCGCGCTGGCTCCCGGCTGCCGTCGGGCGACCGGTCTGGATGCCGAGCCCCTTCATCGTACCGGGGCGTGGCTGTGGACCTGGCAGCCCGCACCTCTCAACGTTCCCCCGGCGTATGCCGGACCGCGTGCACCCCCACGACCGTGACACGCCCGCGGTGCATCGTTTCCTGAACCTTCACAGTGGTTGCTGGTGACTTGCCGGCTCTGCGGAGCCGGTGAGCGGTACAGGTGCGTGACCGGGACCGGTTCCGGCCGGCGGGGCATGGGCGCACTGGCCGCCCGACCGCCTGCCCGTAACGCCGTTCCCGGTGGCGGTAAGGCTCAACCCCGCCGGGCGCCGGCCTGCGCGGCATGGATGTGAGGAGACAGCTCTTGAGAAACCATCTGATCATTCGGAAGTCCGCCCTGCTGACAGGGTTGCTGTTAGGGATGGTCTTGACCTCCGTTCCGGTCGAGGCCGTCATCGTGCCGTACACGGAGGACTTCTCCGGGGATGCGGCCAACTGGCATGACGCCGGCGGCGGCAGCCTGCTGACGTACGTGCCTACCGGCGGTCCCGACGGAGGCAGCTACGTGGTAGGGACGTTCAACTTCCTCGGCTCCGGCGTGGGCGACACGGTGCCGCTCTTCCGGGCCCACGACGAGTTCAACTCCAGCCATGGGGCATTCGTGGGCAATTGGGTCGCGGAGGGGGTGGACGGTTACTCCGTGTACGTGCGCCACCACGCGCCGTTCGACCTGACGTTCTTTAACCGGTATGCATCGCCGAACAACTTCCCCGCTGCCAACAGTGTATTTGCCCCGGCCGTGCCGCCGGACACGTGGGTCGCCCTCGGCGTTCCGATTCCGGACCCGGGCTTCGTGTTCGAGGGGCCCTTCACGTACGAGCAGGTCTTCAGCAACATCGGGCATTTGCAGGTGGGCATCGTCGTCGCGCCGGGGCTTGCCGGGCTGAACCAGATCTTCACGTTTGATCTGGACAAGGTGACCGTCACGCCGGAACCGCACACCCTGACCCTGCTGCTGCTCGGGGGTCTGCTGATGCGTCGGACCGCGCGTGGCCGGCGTCCGACCGATCGCCGGCCCGTGCCCACCGCAGGAGAGGCGGTATGAACATGCGACTCCTGATCATCGCCGGCCTGTTGTGGGGCGGCGTCCTGCGCGCCCAGGCCGACGAGTACGTCTTCGATACACCCAGCGATGATCGCTGGCACTACCCTTACAATTTCACCCCCGGCTACCGGGCCATCGCCTCCTGCTTCAGCACGCTTGCTGATCTTACGTACCCGCTCTTTAACAATCGCGACGCGGTGCTCATCGTAGCATGGGACACCACGGAGCTGATTCCGCCCGGCCTGGGGCCGGATGCCTACCACGTCGTGGCCGTCACTGTCACGGTCACCAACCAGCCCGGCGCCCAGTGGCCCATCGACGTGAGCACCGATGCCTGGTACACCTTCGACATCAACCGCGACGGGCACATCAACGCCGACGGCACCCCGCGCGGACAGCCGGGCGACACCGACGGGGAGAGCAGCGACGCCGATCTGGGGCGACCGTTGGAACTCTTCGGCGCCGGCTTCGGCCCCGGTGGGTACACTTACGCAACCTGGACGGAGTACACTCCTTACTTCGGGTCCAGCTACACGCAGTATGGCAACCCTAACAGTGGCACCGCCCGTCCGCGCGACCCGTTTCCCTTTGTCTACCAGGACGAGACGTTCGCCCTGCTGCACGTGGAGGACAGCGTCACGGGGCGCTGGAACGATGCGTTGCCGACTCCTGTGTACTCCTTTACGCCGACGCCGTGGGCCGTCGGTGAGCCGCTCAACTACGTGCCCGGCGCCCAGAACGTACCGTTCGACGTGCGCTTCCGGATTGACCTGGATTTGTCCGACGGCGCTGTGCGCAACTATGTGCAACAGCAGCTTCACGCCGGGCGCCTGGTCTTCATTATTACTTCGTTGCGTGAGACCGTGGTCTTCGGCGGCCAGGATGACTACCCGTCGCTCTATACCAAGGAGGGCCTGGGCCTGCACCCGCAGGCCAAAGCCCCCGCCCTCGGCATCGTCATGGTGGATGGGGACGCCGATGACGACGGCGACACGGATCTGGACGACTACACCCTGCTGGAAGACTGTCTGGCCGGGCCGGCCGTAACGCCGCAGCCGGTACTCACGACAGTAGGGAACTGCCTGGGTTCGTTTGACTTCGATCTGGATGCCGACGTGGATCTGGCCGACGTCGGCGCGTTTGCAGGTGTGTTTACCGACGCCCCGTAATCGGGGGCGCACCGGACAACGTGAGGCACCCATCCGCCGTGGCTCGCCCGCGCCCGTGGTTCTCCGTGCGGGTGCGGGCAGCCCGGCGGCCCGTAAACCACCGCTGAAGCGCGCCGGGTGCGGGCGCTCGATAAGCGAAACGTGCTGACCGGGGTGGGAAGGCCCGAGCGCAGGCCACGCCGCCGCGTGGCCTGGCTCGGAGTTTGTGGTGGTCACACGGCCGAAGCGGGCTGGCACGCCCACGTGCCATCGCCCGACCATTGCCGGGACAGTGCCATGACGTGGCCACCCGGCACGTGTGCCGGAGGTCTGCCATGATGCGTCGCTTTCAGCCCCGCAGGCGGGGCGCGTTCACGCTGGTCGAGTTGCTGGTGGTGATTTCGATCATCGCTTTGCTGGTCTCGATCCTGCTGCCCAGCCTCAGCTATGCCCGCGAGCAGGCGAAGCAGCTCTGCTGCCGCAACAACCTGCGCAACATCTGGAAGGGCGTCCTCCACTACGCCTACGAGAACCGCGACCGCGTGCCGTTTATGGAGGACATCAACCTGACCGACCCGAACGCCGACCCATTCTCCCCCGAGCTTGCCCATCGGACGACGGTCGGGCGCGTGCTGATGCCCTACGTCAACACCGGCAGTTGGCGCTGCCCGGGGGCGATCCGCGGCTACCCGGCCGCCGCCGACCCGTCTGAGTGGAAGATGACGTACTGGTTCCGGTCCGCCGGTGCGCTCGGCGAAGGAGTGCCCTTCGACGCGACTCCGTGGGGCACCGGCAACCCGATGGATCCCATAGTCACCAACTACGTTAACTTCGATGGCCGACCGCTGCGCCTCCTCAGTGGCCGTCGACACACCCCCGGCAATCCGGGGGCGCCGAACCGCGACGAAGTCGGCCCGTGGACGTTCGCGTTTCCCATCATTGCGGACCTGATCGAGGGTGACGAGATGATTGGCGACCCAGTCTATCCGCATTTTGGGAACTTGGAGAAACGCATAGACCTCAAAAAAGCCCGCCCGCTCTTCGAGCGCAACGCGGGCACCGGACGGCGTCGCGGTCGGTTCGAAGTTCACGCGCACGGAGAGAGGGAGTTCGGCATCTACCTGACGCGCAGTCCCTTCCCGCACAAGCCGGGGTACTAAACGGTCAGCCCACCTGCAGGTTGGGCTGCGCTCGGCGGTACGGGGCGGCGGCGCTTGGTTCTTCCGGCTAGGGCCCGACTCCCTGTACTGCGAACGCGCAGTCTCTTCGCCGGCGGCGACGGCTCGGTGGCACCGACGTCTTGCCAGCAGATCACGGGCGGGACTCCCGTGGCACAGTCCTGGGGGCGGGCAAAACCCGCGCCGTGATACTCTCCCTCCTGATCGCGGCGGCCGGGTCGGTCCGGGGGAAACACTCTGCTGGGCGGGACGCGGAACTGCGTCCGAGGGACCGGGTGGCGAGGCGTCGGCGGTGACCTCGGCCCAGCGCGAAAGTGGTGCAGGCGCGCCACCCACCCGACCTGGTGGGCTGGCGAGGGGTCAGACGGATTTTTCCTGCGAGTTTCCAACCGGCGCGGAACGATGATTGTCTACTGTAGCGAAGTACCGTTGCATCACGGGATCCGGGGCCGGCGCCCGCCGCAGGGGCAGTCTTGGGGAACCCCGTGGGCGTGGCATTGACGTTGCAGGCGGTCTGGGTACAATCGTGATCGTTGAATCATGGGCGGGGTAGCGCGGGTCGGCGCGGTCCGGGCTACGCCGGGACTTCCGTTGCACAGATTCAGTGCACGTGAGGGTGGTTAAGGAACAATTAAACTAGCGCACGGAGTGTGGTTCCATGACAAGGAATGTTCTGCTCGTAGCGGTGGTGCTGGCGTTTGGCGTGACGGCGCTGGCGCAGGAGTCGGAGGTAACGCGGGTTACGACGACGACGCAGGTTGTCGGCGGCGAGTATGACCTGATGGCGCCGTGGAACTTCGACGACGCCACGCCGCTGGCTACTCGGCAAGTCGATCTGCGTCTGCGGATCGAGTACGTGACGGAGTCGGCGGACAGCTTTGGCTACCAGTGGTATCGCTTGGGTCGCTGGGGCAAGTGGACCAAGGGGCCCAAGCACGCCTACGCGGGCGACGACGACTTCATCCTGAGCAATTCGTTGCTTTGGGGCTGCTGCCCGAACGTCGAGTTCACGATTGACACCTACCACAACCTCGGCGACGGGGTATGGACCGGGGACGGGTTGGACGGCAACCATGACGTGAAGCTGGGCATGTTGTGGCGGCTCATCGAGGACCAGGAAATGTGGCCGGCGGTGGCCCTGCAGTTCAAGGGCCGCTTCCCCACCGGTTATCATTCCAGCGGCGTGGACGGCGAGGGGCGGTTGATCCTGACCCACCAGTGCACGGACTGGCTGCGGGGGCATTTCAACCTGTTCGGCATCACGGTCAACGGCAACAACGACATTGATGCCCGCGACTTCCAGTGGGGCGCGGTGATCGGCGCCGATGGGCCGCTGGGCAGCAGCAATGCTCTGCGCTGGGTGCTGGACTACATGAACCGCAGCAGTGAGCACTACGGCGTGAGCAACATGAACCTGGCCGAGGCGGGCTGGGAGTGGACCATCAACCCCGAGCACAAGCTGGCCATGGGAGTGTACGCCGGTCTGGATGACAATGAGGATACGCCCAACTTCGGGGCGCGGCTCAACTACGCGTATTCGATCAGATATTAGCCGCCTGGCGGGTGCGTTTGGGGGGGCGGTGCCCACCCGGCATGCCCGGTAACGCGGCTTGAGGTTTGCCGTCAATCGGCCCGGCCCCAGCGGTCGGGCCGATTGCTTTTCCCGACGCCCACGTGGTAGGGTGATCGGCGCGGAGGGCGCGCATGCGGATCGGCATTCTCACCAGCATCGAACGCCGGCACCGGTACTTCGTGGAGGCCCTGCGCGCGCGGTTCGAGGTCGTGGCCGTCGGTTACGAGGAAACGGGTTACTCGCCGGCGGACACGACGCACTACGACCTGACGCCCGAGGAAGAACGCATCGTCCTGGCCCACTTCACGGAACGGGCGCGACAGGAGCAAGCGTTCCTGGGCGACGCGCCGTTGCTGGAGGACACACCCGCCTGTCGCGTCCGGCGGCTGGCCCCTGGCAAGCTGAATACCGACGCCACGCCGGCGTTCCTGCGGGCGGCGGGCGTGGACATGGTGGTGGTTTACGGCACGAACCTCATCAAGCAGCCGCTGCTGGGCGGCTGGCCGGGGCGGATGCTGAACCTGCATCTTGGCCTGTCGCCCTATTACCGGGGCACGGCCACCAACTTCTACCCGTTGCTCAATGATGAGCCTGAGTACGTCGGGGCGACGATCCACCTGATTGACCCGGGGATCGACTCCGGGCCGATCTTCCGCCACGCCCGGCCGGAGATCGTGGCGGACGACCGCCCGCACACGATCGGCTGCAAGGCGATCCTGGCCGGGACAGGGGCAATGATGGACGTGCTCGGCGCGCTATCGGCCGGGCGGATCACGCCCGTGGCCCAGTGGGAGGTACCCAACGCGAAGCTCTACCTGCGCAAACACTATCACCCTCGGCAGGTGGTGCAGCTTGCCTGCATGGTGGACGACGGACTGATCCCGCGTTACGTGGCCCGGGCGCCCCGTGCGGCGCCGCGCGTCAGGCTGGTGCAGTGAGCCCCGGCAAGTGATGCCTTTGAGGTAGCGTCACACCGCTTGCCGGCACAGATCCTCGCGGACTTGAATCGTTGCCCCCCGGGGGCGACGTGGAAAACCCCAACGCGGCAACTCCCACACCACCCCACGGAACCGACGTTGCCGCCATCCTTCCGCCCTGCGCCGCGTCGAGAGCGCCCACGCCGGCCACGGGGGGCGACGCTACACGGCGGCCAGCGCCGGAGGGCCGCGGGCCGCTCACGCGGTCAGGCCAGATTGGGTGAGAATCGCCGCTGCCTGCGCCACGGCCTCGGCAGGATCACGCGCCGCGTGCAACTGCCCCGTCCGCCGATACGGTTCCACCGCCGGGCCGGGATCAAACCCGAGCAGAATCACCGGTTTGCCGTTCTTCAGCGCCAACGCCACCTCCGACAGTGTCCCCGCTCCGCCCGAACAGGCAATCACCACGTCGCTCGACAGCACATTGATGACGTTCCGGGCGTCACCCATCCCGGTCACAATGGCGACGTCCAGGTCCTTGGCGGCGTCGGATGCATCCCAGCCCGGTAGCACGCCGACGACCATTCCGCCGGCCTCACGTGCACCCTGAGCTGAAGCGCCCATCACGCCTTGCGCGCGCCCGCCGTTGAGCAGCACCCATCCCCGTCCGGCGATGAGGCGGCCCAATTCGCGTGCCTCGGCCAAGGTCGCCGCTGACGCGGCCGACCCACCCATCACTCCGATAACCGGCCTGCGCATCGGTTATGCCCCACGTCACGGCAAACGCCAGTGACCTCGGCCCTGGTTCACCGGGCTGGTCAAGATGGCGGAATTTAACCGAAAGCACGTCCCTCAGCAACGCAATTCCTTTCGGAATCCACTTTATGCTGTATGAATTACACCTAAGCAACTCCAATCGACGCAGAGGATCGAAACCGGCATGGCCGCGGTGTACAATGGGGCAAGTCGCGCGTACCGCCTGGGGGATGGTTGCGGGCGGCACGTCGGACGACCGGGCCTTCCGACCCACGAGAGGGGACGCCTTCCGTACCGTCACAATGTCCGCTGCGGGCACAACGTGGGTCGCGGATATCGGATCTGCATCTCCCCATCCGGAGGGGTTTCGTTGATGGGACAGCACAGGTTGGCAAGGGGGCTAGCGCTGGCAACGACGGTCCTGATGTGGGCAGTGGCCGGGAGTGCCGAGGGGAGACCGAAGGACCCGCCGCGCGAGCCCGAGGGACAAGTCCGGGCGCTGCGTCTGCGGCACGGCACGATCACCACGGACGTTCCGGTCGATGTGGCCGGTGTGGTCCGTGGGTCGCGCGAGCGGTCGGCGCGGTTCGTCCTGCAACTGGAGGGGCCCCTGGATCCCCAGCGCCGCGCAGCGCTCGAACAGCTCGGCGTGGAGCTGGGTGACTACCTGCCGCCGGATGCGTTCATCGCTCGTTGGACGGGGACGAACGCGGAGGCATTGGGCGGGCTGGAGTTTGTCCGCTGGGCGTCCGCACTGGAGCCGGCATGGAAGCTCGATCCTCGATTGAGTGAGACGACGCGCCTGCCGGCCGGGCCGGGAGAGGCGCGGGCGCCGCTCAACGTCACCATCACGCTGTTTGCGGCGGAGACCTTCGCGGCGACGCAGGCTGACCTGACGCGCGTGGGGGTCGAGGTGCACGGTGCATCACCGGTGGGGGAGCGGTGGGTGGTTGACGCGACGGTCCCGGTGGCCCGTGTGCAGCAGCTTGCCAACCTCGAGGCCGTGCAGTTCGTGGAGCCGGCACCCGTCGGCAGCTTCCGCAACGACACCAACGCCTGGATCGTGCAGAGCAACGACCTGGGCCACACGCCGGTCTGGGACGCCGGGATTCTCGGGCAGGGGCAACTGGCCGGCATCATCGACGGGACCATCCGGGAGGATCACTGTTCATTTGACGACAGCGTGCCCGTGGGGCCGGACCATCGCAAGATCGTCGCCATGCGCAATGCCGGATCCAGCAGTTCGCACGGCACGCACTGTGCGGGAACGTTGGCGGGGGATGCGGACGTCTGGGGTACGCCCGAGGGATACGACGGCCTGGCGCCAGCGGCCCGACTGAGCTTCTCCGAGTCCTCGCACGTCTGGTACAACCCGTCCACCCTGTACACGCGCTTGCAGGAGGCTCACCTCGACGGCGCCCGCGTCCACAGCAACAGTTGGGGCGACGACGGCACGACGGCCTACACGACCTGGTGTCAGCAGATAGACGAGTTCAGCTACAACTATGAGGACAGCCTGGTGCTGTTCGCCGTGACGAACATGAACTCCCTGAAGACGCCGGAGAACGCCAAGAACGTGCTGGCCGTCGGGGCGTCGCGCGACACGCCACAGCAGGACTACCATTGCAGCGGTGGGGCCGGTCCCACCGCGGACGGTCGGCGCAAGCCGGAAGTATTCGCCCCCGGGTGCAGCACCTGGTCCGCGTCCTCCAGCACGACGTGCGGCTGGACGACGAAGACGGGCACCTCGATGGCGTGTCCGGCGGTGGCGGGCGCGGGTGTGCTGGTTCGCCAGTACTTCACCGACGGCTACTACCCCACCGGCACGGCGAACCCGGCGGACGGCTTCACGCCGTCAGGCGCGCTGCTCAAGGCCGTGCTCGTCAACTCAGCCGTGGACATGACGGGCATCGCCGGCTACCCGACCGTGACCGAGGGTTGGGGCAGGGTTCTGCTGGACGGCACGTTGTACTTCCCTGGTGATCCGGAGCGTCTTGATGTGATCGACGTGCGCAATGCCCAGGGGCTCAGCACCGGTGAGGAGGTCACCGTGCCGGTCGAAGTGACGGCCAGTGGAGTGCCCCTGCGTGTCACGCTGGTGTTCACCGACCCGCCGGCCGCCGTCAACGCGGCCGACCCGGTCATCAATAACCTGGACCTCGAGGTCATCGCTGCCGGCGGCACGAGCTACCGCGGCAACGTGTTGGTGAATGGGCAGTCCGCTCCCGGCGGCAACTTCGATGCCCGCAACAACGTCGAGCAGGTGCTGCTGACGACCCCGGTGACCGGCGGCTACACCGTCGTGGTGCGCGCCGCGGCCGTCAACCAGGGCACGCAAGGCTTCGCGTTGGTCCTCACGGGCGCCACGGCCACGCGGGGCGGTGACTGCGACCGCGATGGCACCACCACGCTGAGCGATTATGAGCGCTTCGAGTCGTGCCTTACCGGGCCGGACGCCACGATCGTACCGGGCTGCTGGTGCAGCGACCTGGACGAGGACGGCGACGCGGACCTGGCCGACTTCGCCGTCCTCCAGAACATCTACACCCATCCCTGACCCACCCCCGGCCCCGTGGTCGACGTGGGCGGGCTTTGCCCGCCGGGATGTTCGCGTGCCCCAGCACTGCAGGCGGTCAACCCCACCCAACTCGTTCCGGCGGGTGGAACCCGCCCTCCGGTCTGCACCATCGTCCATACGTGATGATACGTACGTCTCCCGCGGGGGGGCGACGCTGCGGACATTCCACCCCGACACCGCTGGCCGCACCTGCGCCGTGCTCGTCATGACTCGTCAAACCCGAAGTCCTTGAGCCACTGCCTTCGCTCCTGCGGCGAGACGCCGTCGGGCTTTTCCGGTTGGCCTTGCTGGGCACCGGCGGAACCCGGTGCCGGGGCGGCGGCACTGCTCTCCGGTTTAGGGGCGGGGTGCGTGGGGTTCTCTTCGTCCGGCTTTGCGGGCACCGGCGGGAACAACTCCGCGATGAACTCGGCGTTGGGCATCCAGCCGCAATGGAACCGGCGGGCATTCTTTCGGATAACGCTATCGTCCGTGACGACGCGGGTGTGCTGCGGGTCGGCGGCTTGCTCCAGCAGATCCACAATCACGTCATCCGCGCTGCGCCCTTCGCCGAAGAGCACCCGCACCCGCGCGGAATGAAGCCGCGCCGCGCCCGGCCCGCGCGGCGCCGCACCGTCGAAGACCAACGTCACCGCGTCCGCGTGGGTGTGCGTCCATTGTTCGATGGCGTGCAGCAGTCCGTCGCGCCCGACGCCGCCCGGCGGGCCCAGCGCGCGGACCCCATAGAGCAGGTTGTTGCCGTCAATGAGCAAGACGCTCGGCATCGGACGCAGGCCTCCACCGCAGGTGCATGCTGGGCGTCACGTTCGGTCCTCTGGGGCGTTGGGCGGCGCGACGGGTGCCTCGTCCGGGTCAGCGGTTGCCGAAGGTCCCGCTTCTTCAGAGAGGTCCGCCGCGTCCAGGGGCGCGCCTGCGGCCTCGGATGCCACAGACACGCCGGCCTCCTCCGCGGACACGCCCGCTTCCCGCGCCACCGACTCCGGTGGCAGCCCCTCCGTCCCCGCGGACGCGGGGCGTGCCTCCGGCTGCGGCGGCGCGTCCGTGGCCGGCAGATTCTCGGCGAGCGTGGTCAGTGGCGTCGCGTCGAGCAGGTGGATGAGGATGGTGCCGAAGGGCCGGTCCTGACTCACCCGGATGCGCCGCTGCCGGATCAGCTCCAGCAGCGCCAGGAACAACCCGATCATCTCGGCCTTGTTGCGCCCGGCGAAGATCAGGTGGAACGGCTCGGCGCCCCCCGCGCGCTGGAGTGCATCCAGGATGTCGTCCGCATGCAGGGTCAGCGGTGTGTCATCAGTCTCGACCTGATGAAACGGCTTGGCCCGGCCGATCTGCTCGAGCAGGCGATTGAACGCCTCGAAGAGGTCCCAGATTTCCAGGTTCTCCAGTTCGAGCTCGTCCGGCGCGACGGGCGGCAGGGCCGGCACCCGGGCATGCTTGAGCTGCTGCTCCGCAGCCGCCTCCTCCAGCTCGCGGGCCGCATCTTTGTACTTCTTGTATTCCAGAAGCTGCCGGACCAGCTCCAGCCGCGGGTCACTCAGGTCCTCTTCGCCCTCCTCGACTGGCGGTCGCGGCAGCAGCAGCCGCGACTTGACCTCCATCAGAGTGGCCGCCAGCACCAGAAACTCGCTCACCGTCTCCGGGTCAAGCCGGGCGAGCACCTCCACGTAGGCAAGGTACTGCTCCGTGATCCGGGCGATGGGAATGTCGTAGATGTCGATCTCTTCCCGACGGATGAGGTAGAGCAACAGGTCCAGCGGACCGTTGTAGACGTCGAGCTTGACCTGATACTCTTCCGGCAATGCTCATCAGTTCCTGGCGGTGACGATCCCGCAGGCGGCCCGGGCCTGCTCCATGACCGCGCGGGCGGTTTCCCGCGCCCGGCGCCCGGCGGTCCGCAGCATGTCTTCCACGTAATCGGCGTCCTTAACGAGTTCCGCGCGGCGTTCCCGCGCCGGGCCCAGCAGGCGTTCCACGACGTCTGCGAGCATCTGCTTCGCTTCGCCGTACCCCATGCCGCCGGCGCGGTAACGCTGTTCGAGCGCCTGCGTCTCGGCCGGCGTCGCCAGCAGCTTGTACAAGCCGAACACCGTGCAGCGCTCGGGGTCCTTCGGTGCCTCCAGTGGTGTGGAGTCCGTCTTGATGCTCATGATCCGCTTGCGATTGGTCTTTGCATCGTCGAAGAGCGACACCGCGTTGCCATAGCTCTTCGACATCTTCTGCCCGTCCAGCCCCGGCACGATCAGGGCTTCGTTGAGCTTGGCCTCGGGACGCTTGAACACCTCGCACTTGAACGTCATGTTGAAGTGGGTGGCCATGTCCTGCGCCATCTCGATGTGCTGGACCTGGTCCTTGCCCACCGGCACCACGTCGCTGTGGTAGATCAGGATGTCAGCCGCCATGAGGATCGGGTAGCTGAACAGCCCCATGCTGGCCGCGATGCCGCGGGCGACCTTGTCCTTGTAGCTGGTCGCCCGATCCAGCAACCCCTTGCCCGTGACGACCGAGAGCAGCCAGGTCAGCTCGGTGACCTCCGGCACGTCGCTCTGCCGGAAGAGCAGAGCCTTGGTTGGATCAAACCCCATCGCCAGGTAGTCGAGGGCGACATCGCGGGTGTTGGCGACCAGGGTGGGCGCGTCCTGGATGGTGGTGAGGGCGTGGTAATTGGCAATAAAATAATAGCAGTCGTGCTTCTCTTCGAGCTCGATGTGCTGCTTCATTGCTGCCAGGTAGTTGCCCAAGTGCAGCTTGCCGCTGGGTTGGATTCCCGAAAGCACCCGCATGCAGGAGCCTCCCTTCGGGCGGGAGGGTCGCCCATGCCTGAGGCATTGTCAAGCCGGGCAGGTCACGGTGCGCGGGGGCGGGCTTTGCCCGCCGCGTGGTTGGGGGGGTCCAGCGGGTGGAACCCGCCCTGCGTGCGGTGCGCTCAGCGGTCGTCGAATCGCCAGAGGCCGGCCGCTCGGGCCGACTCGAAGGCGGCTTCCAGCTCGGCGGCCGTGGGCCGGCGGTCCAACTCCTCGTACCGCAGCGCCCCGCTCCCGGTGTCATCATCTGACACTTCCGATCGGCAGCCAACCTGGTAGGCCGGGCGGTACTGACCCATGATGTTGACGAACGTGTCGGGTGAGACCTCGTCGGCCAGGAAGCGGAAGATCGCTTCGCTCTCCGCCGGCAGACCGGGCATGACCAGATGCCGCACCAGCAGGCCTCGACAGGCGATGCCGTCGGGCGTGAAGGACAGGTCGCCGACCTGCCGGTGCATTTCGCGCAGGGCGTCGCGTGCCCGTTCGGGATAATCCGCTGCCTTCGAATAGCGTGCGGCACTGGCGGGGGTCCAGAACTTGAAGTCGGGCATGTAGATGTCTACGAGTCCGTCCATCAGTCTCAGCGAAGACAGCGCGTCGTAGCCGCTGGTGTTGTAGACAACGGGCAGGTGCAGCCCGGCGTCGATCGCTACCACCAGGGCGTCCACGACCTGCGGGACGACGTGCTCCGGCGTGACCAGGTTGATGTTGTGGCAACCCTGCTCCTGCAGTGCGAGCATCAGGTCCGCAAGCTGCGGCGACTGCACGTGCTCGCCGCCGGGCTGCTGCGAGATGTCCCAGTTCTGGCAGAATACGCACCTGAGGTTGCACAGCGAGAAGAAGATGGTGCCGGAGCCGCGCCGCCCCGTGAGGCAGGCTTCCTCGCCGAAGTGGGCGAAGGCGGAGGAGACCTGCGCATGTCGCCCGCTGCGACAAACGCCGCGTTCATCGGCGAGCCGATTGACCCCGCAGTGGCGCGGGCAGGCGTGGCAGTGCTCAAGTTCCTTCCGGGCCGCGGCCACGCGTGCCGGCAGCGTCGCCCGCACCTCGGGACGCAGATACGCCGGTGCGAACGAGTCCAGCAGAAACCGGCCGGCTGAGCGCGGGGACATGCGGTCAGTCTACGCCGCGGCGGCGTTGGCGGCCACGACCCGATCGCCGGCGTGCCCTGGGCGCAGCGGCTTGTGGCGTACACGTTCGGTGTCTTCGGCGCTGTGGATGCCATGCTTACCCGCGACCGCCGTCGCGGGTAAGCATGGCTCGGCAGCCGCGACACATGCCCACCCCGGCCTGCGGCGGGTGAGGGCATGGCACCCACGATGAACAGGTGCGTACGGGCGATGCTACGTTGCGGGGTGACGCTGCGTGCCGGGGGAGGCGCGGGTTTGGGGTCTCAGCGGAGCACGCTCGAACGGGCAAACTCGGGCAGCAGCCAGGGTTGAATGGCCACGGCCGACTCGAAGTCCTTAACGGGCTGGGCTGGCACCCCCACGACGGTCGTCATGGGGGGCACGTCGTGGATGACCACGGCCCCGGCGCCGACGGTGGCCTCATAGCCGATGCGGATGCTCTGAATGATGGTGGCGCCGATGCCGATGAATGCCCCGGATTCCACGGTGACCCGTCCGGCCAGGCGGGCGCCGGGGCAGACGTGGGTGGCGGTGCCGATGAGCGACTCGTGATCGACGATGCAGCCGGTGTTGAGGATGACGGAGTCGCCGATCTGGCAGTGGGCGCTGACCAGGGCACCCGCGGCCACCACGGTGTTAGCGCCGAGGGAGGCGTTGCGGGCGATGTTGGCCGAGGGGTGAATGGCGTTGATGAGTTCGAAGCCGAGTTCGTCGAACCGTTCGGCAAAGTGGCGGCGGGTGCCGTTGTCGCCGATGGCGACGATGAGGCTGTTGACGTTCAGTTCGGCGCGCAGCCGGGGGAGGTCGTCCGGTCGGCCCAGAACGCGGACGCCGTCCACGCGCCGCCCGGTCAAGTCGGGGTTGGAGTCGACGAACCCGACGGCCTCGTGGGCGCCGGCGTTGTGGAGGATGTCGAGGACGACGCGCCCGTGTCCGCCGCAGCCGATCACGATGCAGGGCAGTTTGCGCGCAGCATCAACTCCCGGTTTCGACGCCTTCATAAGGGATATATCGGTTGGGCCCCGACCTGCATCCTGTCCCGAAAACCGGTTATCTGACGAAGGGGCTGCTTGAACCGGCGCCGCGGGCGGGGCGTAACGACCGGTGCAGGGGGCCTGCGTCCGTGGAGGGGCGGCGCCCGTGGCGTTGCGTACGCAGGTCGTGTGGGGGACGGCGTCCGACCATGCGGGGAGACTGCGTCCGGCGCGAGGTAAGCGATGGGGGCAATGGCCGACAGCCCCTGCTCTGACCGCGAGCTGTGGGGGTGGGGTGTATCACAGTGTAGATGCGCTATATAACGTGTGTATGGAAGCGCCGGCGTCAGGTTGAAATTGACGGGTGGAAAGGGGGCGGGTAGCCTCAATTCCTGCGGCGGATGGCACGTGCCGGGCAGGACGCGCAAGTTTCGGGCGAAGTGGATCTTACGTGATGGCGACGCACAATCGAAGCGGGCTGGCGGCCCTGCTGACGCCGCAGTTTCTGGTGGCGGTGCTGTTGCTTGGAGCGGGCGCTGTACTGGCGGGCCCGTTTTCCCGGCACATGGCATTTCGGCGGATCAAGGAGCCTCTACCGCTGCGCGCCCCGCTGACGACTCTGGACGCGAACGCCCTGCAACCGTACCGGGTGATCCAACGTGGGGTCCTGGATCCCGCCGTGGTCGATCAACTGGGGACGGAGGAGTACCTCTCGTGGGTTCTCGAGGACACGAGCGTGCCGGAGAATGACCCTCTCCGGCACGTCACCTTGTTCATCACCTACTACACGGGCGGGCACAACCTGGCCCCGCATAATCCGGATATGTGCTTCCTGGGGGCAGGCTACAGCGTGGCCCAACCACACGAGAACGCGGTCGCCACGGTGGCGACGCTGCCTCCGAGGGACCGAGACGTGCCCATTCGGGTCTGCACGTTCGTCAAGACGGCGGTCTTCGGACGCGAGCAGACCACGGTGATCTACACGTACTACTGCAACGGCGACTTTGTCGCCACGCGGGACGCGGTTCGTCTGCGGGTCAACAACCCGCTGGCCACCCATGCGTACTTCAGCAAGGTGGAAGTGAGCTTCATCAGGGCGGCACGGGAGCGGAGCATCGCGGGGGTCGGGAAGGTGTTCGAGCGTTTGTTGCCGCTGCTGGTGGACCGGCACTGGCCGGACCGGGGGGCAGCGGAAGCGGCGAAGACGAAGAGCCCGGGGGGTGAGCCGCAGGGGACGGGTCGGTAGCAACGGGGACGGGATGTCATGGCAAAGAAACTCAACAAGAACCTGGTGGTGGGGCTATCGCTGGCGGCCTTCGCTCTGATGATCGGGCTGTCGCTGCTGATGATCATGCAGTTGCGGCATCGCGATCCGGAGCATTTCGTGGACATGGCGGAGAAGCAGCGGAGCGGAGGGAACTGGGAGCAGGCGGCCGTATTCTACCACCGGGCCTGGTCGCTGAGCGGTGACGCAGCTTACCTGGTTCACGCGGGACAGATGCTCCTGAACGCCAATCAGGTGCCGCGGGCGGTAGGCGCCTGGCAGGAGGCGGTGTCGGCTGCGCCCGGCTTGCTGGAGGCCCACACCAAGCTGGTGCAATTACTGCTGGACACCGCCCAGTTCTACCAGTCACTGGATGCGTGGCAGGGGTTGCAGACGGCGGCTGAGAAGATGTTGGAGGTGGCCGCCGAGGATGCCTTTGCCCATCGTGCGTTGGGGCTGGCGCTGTTCGCGCTGCAGGGAGAGCAGCCCGACAATGCGGCGCGGGGGCTGGCGGAGCTGGAGAAGGCAGTCGAGTTGGAACCTGGGAAGGCGGACTACGCCATTGACCTGGCGCGGTGCTATGGGGTGCGGGAGATGCAGGCGCGGCGCGACGACCCGGCGACGGCCGCCGAGTGGGACACCAAGCGCCGGCAGCTTCTGGAAGGGCTGTGCGCCCGCCTGTTGGAGCCGTCGGTGGACGCGGCGGCCGCTCGAGGCGCCCTCGCCGAGTATCTGGCGGGCCAAGGGCAGGAGGAGGAAGCCGAGCGGCTGCTTCGGGAAGGCATTGAGTTGGCGGGGGACGACGTAACGGTGCGGGGGCAGGCGCGGCTGCGTTATGCCACGTTTCTGGCCCAGCGATGGGTAGGTGCCCGCAACGACGCGGCCCGCAAGGAGCTTGCGGAGCGGGCGCTGGCCGAGGCGCAACAGTTGCTGCGGCTGACGATTGAGGAAGATCCCGATACGTTCCCGGCGTATCAGCAACTGGCGTCGATCTACATGCTGGCGGGCCAGTATGAGGAGGCGCGCAAGGTCTGCGATGCCCGGATCGGCAGGGGCTTCTCGCGGCTGGGGTTGGCGGCCGCACGGAACCGGAGCGCCACGGTGGGGCTGATGTTGACGGCGTCGCGGGCGTGCGTAGCCCTGGCGAGCAGTACGGAGGACCTGAGGGTCCGGGAGGAGATGGTGCGGGCGGCCCAGACCTACGTGGACGACGCCCGGGCGGAGCATCCGGACCATCCCGCGATCCTCACCCAGGCGGGGAAAGTCAAGTGGATGATGGGGTTGGACCGTGAGGCGCTCGAGCTGCTGCGGCGTGCGGATGACCAGTACCGGTCCCAAGGGCGGATCGACTGGGACCACAAGCTGGCCTTGGCCCGCGCGCACTATCGTCTGAGCGAACCAGGGGAAGCCCTGCGGGTGTTGGAGCCGTTGGCGCGGGACGCGGCGGTGGCGGCGACTGACGTGAACTTCTGGGTCTTGTACGCCGAGGCCCTGTACGAGACGGGCAACACGCAGCGGGCCAGCCAGGCCGTGGATCATGCCCTGGCGCTGCAGCCGGACAACGAGATTGCCCGACGGCTGCGGGGGGTGTTGTATGGCGAGGCGGGGCAGATGCCGCAAGCGCAGGCCGCCGTCGCGGGGCTGCCCGACGCAGAGCGTGTGCTTTCGGGCGTCCAGGCGGTGCAACTGGATGCTCAGCAGGACGCGGACGGCATGGTCCAACTGCTGACGAACGCGTTCCAGAAGGATCCAACGGACACCCGCATCGTCAGCACGCTGGTGCGGTTGCTGCTGAGCCTCGAGCAGCGGGAGCAGGCTCGGGCGGTGGTGGAGCAGGCCCTGACGGCCCGCCCGGGCGACAAGGATCTGGCGAAGCTGGAGGTCGTCACACGTACCGACCAGTCTGCGGACGAGCGGGATCAGGCACTGCTGGGGCTGCTGGACCAGGAGGAGGATGGGTTTCGGCGGGCCTGGGACCGGGCCTTGTTCCACTACAGCAAGGATGATCTGCCGCAGGCGTTGCAGCAGATCAACGAAGCGGAGCGGCACCTGGTGGCACGGGACACGCCGGCGGCGCAGGTGGCGACGCGGGCGGAGTACCGGCAACTGCTGACGCGTAAGCTGCTGATAGCGGCCCGGCTGGACGATGCGGGCGCGTACCGGGAGGTCGTGGAGGCGGCGGCGACGCACGACGTGGACGGGGCGGGCGGCAAGTCGTTCCTGGGGCAGTACCACATGTTCCGAGAGGAGGCGGACCTTGCGGTGCAGGCCCTGTCCGAGGCGATTCGGCGGCAGCCGACGGACGCCCGGACACACACGTATCTGGGGCGCTGCTACGAGAGTCTGAACCGCACGGATGAGGCCCGCGCTGCCTACGAGCGAGCCCTGGACATCAACCCCAGGGAAGGGTTGGCCTGGAAGGGGCTGGCCCTACTGGCGGCCCGGCGTCAGGACGTCCCGGAATTCGAACGCTGCCTGGACAAGGCTCGGCAGTTGCTGCCGAACGACGAGTGGATCCGCAACCAGGTGCTGGCGCAGCAGGACCGGGAGAGCCCCGAGGACGCCGTCACCCGCCGGGAGCGCCAGTTAGCCGCCCAGGAAGCCGAGTGGGCAAAGCTTCAGAGAGACGAGCCCGCCGCCCCGCCAACCACCCCCGGCACCCAGGCGGAACGCTCGGAGCGCTGGAAGCGTGCCCAGGGGGACTTGGTGGAGACGCTGCTGCGCCTGGCCCGCCTCTATGAGCAGGTGCGCGACCTGGAGAAGGCGGATGCCCGCTACGCCCGGCTCCGCGAGTTGCTCCCGAACGACCAGGATCTGGTGATCAGCATCAGCAAGTACTACCTGCGGACCAATCGACCGGAGAAGTCTCTGGAGCTCGTACAGCAGAACGTGGAGTCACGGCGTACACCGGCGGAGCGTGCCAATGCGCACATTATCGTGGCCGCTCACTACGTGGAAACGAAGAACCCGGGCATGGTGGAGGCGACCCTGCTGGCAGCGGCCGACGAGCAGGAGACGTTCGAGGTTACCCGGAGCCTGGCGGATTTCTACCTGCGGCGGAACCAGCCGGCCAAGGCCCTGCTGTGGTTCGACAAGGCGGTGGAACTGGGGCGTAAGGCCGAATCGCCGCGTCTGCTGGAGACGATGTCCGCGCGGATCGGGTGTATCCTGCACCGCAGCCTCAACGACGTGAATCTGGCGCGGCAGCGGGTGGATGAGTATCTGGCCGAGGCGCCGGACGACCCCCGGGGGTTTTTCTGGGAAAGCGAGCTGTACGCCCGGGAGGGGCGCGTCAACCAGGCGGTGAACTCCCTGTCGCGGTTCCTCGAGCGTCGCCCGAACGACGCCAATGGTCTGTTCCAACGGGCCCAGTATTACCTCGCCCTGGGCCAGCCGACGGCGGCTATGGCGGATCTGGAGGCCGTCGTGGCCCACCATCCGGACGCTCTGGACCTGGAGCCGGCGCTGCTGCTGGCCATTGAATACCAGAAGGCCGGACGCATGGACCAGTGCGTGCCGTTCCTGGAGAATCTTGTCAAGGCCCACCCGGAATCAGCCAAGGCGACCACCTTCCTGGCAGACATCTATCGATCGCAGGGTCGCTATGCTGAGGCAGAGAGCCTCGTCACCGCGCAGATCAATCGTGAAGGAGAGCGGGTGCGTCCGAACTGGTACCTGCTCCGCGGGCGGATCGCCTACGAGGAGGGCGACCAGGCGCAGGCGCTGGCGGACACGCAACGGGCGGTGGAGCTAAGCGAGTTTTCCCCACTGTTGGTGGCCAGCCTGCTGCGACTGTATGAGGAGCTGGGCCGACCGGCCGAGGGGGCGGCGTACTACGGGAGCATCGCCACGCGGTTCCGGTCGTCAGCGGAGGTGTTGTCGGCATACGCGGTGTTGCTGGCCCAGGCGGGGCGGAAGGCGGAGGCCGCCGCGGCGTTTCGACAGGCAGCGGTGCTGGGCAACGAGGAATCGGTGACGGTGGTCCGCCTGGTCAATCAGGACATCCAGCGCGTGTTCAGTCCGGAGGAAGGCGTGGCCATTTTCGAAGTATCCGGTCTGGAGGGTCCGGCTCAGCGAGCTAACGATCGCATTCTCGCCCCGCTGTTGTTTGCCGCCGGGCGCCCCGCGGACGCCACGGCACGCATGCGGGCGCTGGTGAGCTCGGCCGGCGGTGATGCCGAGCGCGCGGACTTGCTGGTCGAGCAGGGCATGCTGTGCGAGGGCGGTCGGCTGTTCGACGACGCGCGGGCGGCCTACGAGGAGGCTCTCAGGTATCGTCCCGATGACCTGATCGCGCTGAACAACATGGCTTACATCCTGGCCGAGGAATTGAAGCAGCCGCAGCGGGCGCTGCCCTATGCGCAGCAGGCCGCTGTGGTGGGCGACAACCCCGAAGTGCTCGACACGCTGGGTTGGATTTACGTGGGGCTGGGGCGGCTGCAACCGGCCATCGCCGAGTTGAGCAAGTCGGTGCGACTCGGACCGGACGCGCCGCTGAGCTACTACCACCTGGCGGAGGCGTACCGGCGGGCGGGCCAGTTCCGGGAGGCGCAGGACGTGCTGAACCGCGGTCTGGCATTGGCGCGGGCCGCCGGAGCGGGCGAGCTGGTGGGGCAAATGGAGGAGTGCGCCAAGCGGATTGAAGCCGGCAACTCCGCGGGCTGAGAGCGCGGCGCGAACCCGGCACCGACCGGCTGGGGTCGAGGCGGGATGTCCTGAGGTACATCGTGGGCAAGGCTACCTGCCGGCGGGCACGGCGGCGGCCCGGCGCGATGCGGCTTGGAGCCGCCGTTCCAGGGTACCCGTCGGTTTTCCGTCGCGCCATACGCAAGCGGACCCCGCGCCCATCCCCCTCTTCGATGAGGAGGGGATACGGAAACGTCGCCCCCCCGGCGATGTCTCTGGGCTCCCAAGTCAGCGTGGCTTCCCGGGAGAGGGGCGCCGTCGGGAACGCTTAAGGTCCACCCCTCATGATGATCTGGCTGTTTCTGGCGCTGCTGCTGGTCTGTTCCGGGATGATCTCGGCGTCGGAGACGGCGCTGTTCGCGCTGCCGCGTTCGACACTGGAGCAACTGCGTCGCTCGGAGCGTCCGTTGTGGCGGCAGGCCCATCTGCTCATGCAGCGCCCGCGACGGGTGTTGCTTACCGTATTGCTGGCCAACACGGCGGTCAACGTGGCGATCTTCGCAGGTGCCTTGCTGGCACTGCGTCAGGCAAGTCAGTCGCCGGCGGCGCTGGTCGCGCTGGGCAGCGTGGGGGTGTTGCTGGCGGTGCTGCTGTTCGGGGAGATGGTGCCGAAGGCGCTGGCCTTGAACGAATGCCGCCGCCTGGCGCCGCTGGCGGCCGGGGTCATCACGCTGCTCCAGACCGCTCTGGCGCCGGTTCTGTGGTTGCTCAATACGGTGGTGGTCGAGCCGCTGACGCGGCTGCTGGCGCCCCAGGCGCCGGCGTCGGACGCGGTGACCAGTGAGGAACTGCACCTGCTGGTGGAGCAATCCGCCGCGGAGGGCGTCCTCGACCCGCATGAGCAGGACATGTTGCAGGGCGTGCTGGAACTGGGGGAGACGAAGGTGCGGGAGGTGATGACCCCGCGCGTCGACGTCCAATGGGTCGACACGGAGGCGGCGCCGGCGGCCGTGCACAGCCGGCTGGCCCGAGGTCGCCACCAAGTGGTGCCCATCTGCCGAGGAGACCTGGACCACGTCCACGGTCTGGTGCGCGCCCGCGACGTTTATCTGAATCCTAACCAGCCGCTGCGGAAGCTGATGGAGCCGGCGGCCTTCCTGCCCGAGCAGGCGACGCTCCTGCACGCGCTGGAGTTTCTACGTCGGGCGGGGCGTTCGGCGGTGATCGTGGTGGATGAGTACGGGGGCACGGCCGGGCTGCTGCTGCTGAAGGACCTTCTGCAGCGCATCGTCGGGGGCTTCGTGGAGCATGACGAGCCGGGCGGGCGGCCGGTGCTGGAGAGGCTCGACGAGAACACCTACCTGCTGCCGGGGAACCTGAGCGTGCGGGTCTGGGCGGAGCGGTTCGGGATCGCGGAGATGGAGCGGCACTTCGACACGCTGGGGGGATTGGTGCTGGCGCGGCTGGGGCGGCTGCCACGGGTCGGGGACGTGGTGTCGCTGTGGAACCTGAAGCTGACGGTGACGGCGGTGCGCGGCCGGCGGATCGAGCAAGTTCTGCTGCACCGCAGCGCTCCGGTAGGGGAGCAGCCGGGGGAGCGCCCATGAGTTGGTGTGTAGTGTCGGCGGCGGCGCTCGTGACCCTGTTGCTGTCGGGTTTCTACTCGGGCTCGGAAACGGGTCTGTACTGCCTGAACCGACTGCGGGTCCATCTGGGAACGCAGCAGGGTGACGCCCGGGCCCGCTATCTGGCGCGTCTGCTGGAGGACGAACAAGCGACGTTGTCCACGGCGCTGCTGGGTACGAACCTGATGAACTACCTGCTTACCGCGGTGGCCACCCACGCCCTCGTGCAACTGCTGGGTTTCACGACGCGCGAGGCCGAGGCGTACACGGTGTTGCTGGTGACGCCCGTGGTGTTCGTCTTCGGCGAAGTGGTGCCCAAGAACCTCTATCAGGCGCACGCGGATACGTTGATGGCACGCAGCGGGGCCCTGCTGTGGCTCAGCCGGCGGGTCTTCCAGACCGTGGGCGCCACGGGGTTTCTGAAGCGGTTGGCCTCGGGAATCCTGCGTCTGCTCGGGGAGTCGTCCGGCGTGCGGGAGGCGTTCGGTCCCAAGCGGCGCGTGATCCGGCTGCTGCGGGAGGCCCTCGTGCACGAGAGGCACGGGGCGGACCGGTCGGAGTGGGTCGATCGGGTCATGCGCCTGGGGAACACCCCGCTGCACCAAATCATGGTTCCCTTCAACCGAGTGGTTGGCGTGCCCGCGGGGGCCGACCGTCGCCAGCTTGTGGGGACCGCCCGCCGTAGCGGACACGCTCGTTTGCCGGTGTACGAGCGCAGTCCGCGGCACGTCATCGGGGTCGTCAACGTGGACGCCCTGTTGCGGGACGACGCCTGGGGGACAGTAGGCGAGCGTACCGCGCCGGCGGTGCGGATCAGCCCGCACGATACCGCCCTCACTGCCCTGCGTACGATGCGCCGCCAGGGCCATCCATTAGCGGTCGTCGCCGACCACAGCGGCCGCATGCTCGGCATCGTGACCCTGGCCGATCTGCTGGAGGAGGTAATTGGGGAAGGGCAAACTCGGTAATTGAACCGCCCCGTCCAACTGAGTAGAATGAGCAAATTGGCTACAGTGCGCCCAGGTTGCGCACTGTCATCGTGGGCGGACGGGCGTCCCTGGGGGTGGCGGGACTTGCGTGCCGCCGGTGGGGAGACCGGGGTTTTTGTAGTCGTCCGGGTACGTACTGCGCGGCGAAGACGAGGTGCCGGGGGGCAATACCGCCGCCGGGTCGTCAGGCAAGGGGGACGCTATCCCCGTGCAGGCCGGGGGACGACGCCAGGAACGGAAGGAGACAGGCAGATGTGGCACAGGGGGATTACGTGGGGACAACCAAACCTGAGGATGTTCACCGGGCTGGTCGGTTTGGGGCTACTGCTGGTTCCGCTCAGCACCTACGCCGAGGAGGTTGTCGTCAAGAACGACTCGATTACCAGCTTCGGCCAAGCGGTGATCGTGGGCGACTTCATTGCGGGCGAGCACGCGGGCGTGCGTCTGACTTCGCCCTGCAACGGCACCATCGTGGCCGTGCAGATCCTGTGGCTGGAGGGCACGCCCGGCCACGGGCAAAGCCTGGAACAGGCGATTCACATTTACGACGGACCGAACTTCCCCACGCCCAGCGCCCAACTGGCACTCCTGGAAGGGCCGGTGTTGACACCCGGGTATTGGAATGAGTTCCGCTACCTGGACGAGACCCAGCAGTTTCCGTTGAACGTGCCGGTGACGGCCGGGCAGAACTTCTACGTCACCCTCGAGTTTGCCAATCCAACGGACGTGGGCAACGGCGGCCCAAGCGTGGTGCGCGACACGAACGACTGCCAGTCCGGGCGCAACGTGCTCTACGGCAACCTCGGCATGGGCTGGAACTGGTACAACTTCTGCCTGCTGCTGGCTGGCGATCTGGCCATTCGGGCGGTCATCGATTGCCCAGGTGCCACGGGCGCCTGTTGTCACGCGAATGGCACCTGTGAGAACGAACTCGAGCAGGAGGATTGCGGCGCGTTCGGCGACGTGTGGAGCCAGGGGCTCAACTGCACACAGGTGACCTGCACGGCGCGCGGGGCGTGTTGCCGGGCCGGTGGCTGCCTGCAATTGGTTACCGAGAGTACGTGCGCGGGGGTGGGTGGGAGTTTCGCGGGCGGCGGGACCAACTGCGACAACCAGGTCTGCGTGGCCGGTGCCTGCTGCTTCGTCGATGGCGAGTGCGCCGAGAACTTCGGGTTCCAGTGCACCGGTCTGGGCGGGACCTTCGGCGGACCGGGGACGGACTGCACGCCCAACCCGTGCCCGCAGCCGGAAGGCGCCTGCTGCTTCGACGAGTTCTGCATCGAGGGGCAAACGGAGAGCGCCTGCACGGGGGCCCTGGGCTTGTGGGTCGGTGCGTTTACGGACTGTGGGCCGCCGAACCCCTGCAGCATTCCGCCCGAATGTCACTTCGTCAGCAGCGACCCGGTCGGCGGCTGGATTGACGCCCGGGTGCCTGTGAACCCGAGCCCGCCGAACAACCCGATGGGCTGGGACGCCGTCCAGATTACGTTCAACGCCGAGTGCGACGCCGCAGAGCTTACCCCGGCGGACTTCGTCTTGACGGAAACCTGCGTGCCGGGCGCGTGCGACGGGGTGGCACCGAGCGTGGCCTCGGTCGTCGGCGCGGGGCACCTGGCGACGGTCGGTTTCGATCGACCGATTGACCCGAAGGCCTGGACGACGCTCACCCTGGTGGGCGGCGCGGTGAGCGACAAGGTGGTGCTCGGCTTCCTGCCGGGGGACTCCGACGGCAGCCGCACCGCGAACGCCCAGGATATCGTTCAGGTGATCAACCGGATCAACCAGGCGTTCGCAGGGGGCACGCCGCCGCTATACCAGACGGACATCAATCGCTCCGGCACGATTGCCATTACCGACATGATCACGCTGGTCAACCTGCTGAATGGGGCGAGCCCGTACCCAGAGGCGTACTTCGGCAAGCAGTTGCCGGCGATGCCGTAGAGGAAGCTCTCAACCGTAAGCCGTCAGCGTTCGGGCGCAGGCCGCCGGCTATGGGCAGATGAAGGTCTGCTAAGTAATCGGTTACGAGTGAACGGGGGCAGGGCTCGCGCGGCGGGTCCTGCCCCCCGTGTTTGCGCGAGACGACCCACCGTGCCTCCGGCGGCGGCGGCACGCTTTCTGCGCGAACTGGGTTCGCGTAGGTGTTCAGCGTCTTGGGCATTGTAGGTGCCATGCTCCCCTGCGACGGCGGTCGCGGGTAAGCATGCCTCTGCGTGCCGCAGTACATGCCCACCCCCGCCTGCGGCGGGTGAGGGCATGGCACCCGCGCTAAACATGTGCGGGTGCGCAGCAGGGCGGGCACTGAACACGCTGGGGCCGGCCGGCCGAGGTGGGGCGGGTGGTCCGGTTCGCCTTCTCGGACGCGTCCGTCGGCGCGGCTTCCTCGCCACCTCGCTGTTTCATATGTGATAGTTGAGAGTGTTGAGGTGTGGTGAAGACAGGGTCGGCCGGCGCGGCCCGGCGTCCGATATGGAGTGCGTGCCATGAACAGGCGTTTACTGACGGCGACGGGCGTGCTGGTGTTGTGGCTGCCGGCTCTGCCGGCGGTGGGTGCAATGATTGACCTGCGTATCGACCCTGCCTACGGCTCAACCGAGGACACCGGGGCGACGGCCCGTCTCCAACTGACCTTCACCGAGAGCGAGGCGGATGACCTGCTGAGCATCCTGATCGAAAACACGACACCGCCCGCGCTCGGCTCGTCGCTGACGGCCATCGGGCTTGAGCTGCCGGACTGGCTCGACGGGGAGCCGGTGTTTGCGGTCGGCGGGGCCTCGGCGTACTTCGATGAGCTGATGTTCAACGTGAAGGTGTCGCCGTCCTGGCTCGAGGCGCCCGGGGGCTACGACCTGATGCTCACCAGCGACGGCCGCTTCGAGGGCGGCAAGACCGCCGGGGCACCGCGTGCCGGGCAGGCGCAGACGGTCATGCTGAATCTGGGTGACACGGGTATGTCGCCCTCCGGCCTGGCGGCGGCGTTCCGTGATTTCTACGCGGGGATGACGGACCCGTACGTGATCGGACGTTTCCAGGCAGTCGGCCCGCGGGGCAGCGATTCGGACAAGGTGCTGGGCATGGTTCCGGAGCCGGGCACTCTGCTGCTGATGGCGTTGGGCATGGCACTCGTCCGGCGGCGGTAGCGGCGGCCCCCCGTGGCCAACGCCGCAAGTCAGGTGTCGGAACAACGGGGCGGAAGCCCCATAGCGACCCGGGGCGGCGTCAATCGCCGCGCCAGAAGCGGGGGAAGAACAGCACCGCGATGGCGAAGATCTCGAGACGCCCCAGGGCCATGAGCAGGCACATGACGATCTTGCTGCCCGCGGTGAACCAGCCGTAGTTCTCCACCGCGCCCACCATGCCCAGGCCCGGGCCGATGTTGCACAAGGTGGCGACGCTGGCGCTGATGGCCGTGGCGAAGTCAATGTCCTGCGGCGCCTCGAGGGCGAGCAGGAGCCCTGCCCCCAGCAGGAAGAGGACGAGGATGCCCAACACGTAGGCGAGCGTGGCCAGTTTCAGGTCCGCGTCCACCGGATGGGCCCCGAACTTCACGGGGCGCACGACGTTCGGGCGGAACACGCGTTCGATCTCGGATGCCAGCACCTTCAGGCAGATGAGGATGCGGATGACCTTGATGCCGCCGCCAGTGGAGCCGGCCGAGGCGCCGATGAACATGAGCAGGATCATCACGCCGCGGGCGAGCAACGGCCACTGGTTGAAGTCGGCCGTGCAGAAGCCCGTCGTGGTCTGTACCGAAACCGCCTGAAACGTGCCGTGGAGGGCGGCGCGCGCGGGGGAGCCGTCGTGGAGTCGCCCGTCCGTGGTCTGCAGCGTGTGTCCATGAAGGAAGACCACGACGAACAGGGAGCCGAGCAGCAGGATGGTCAGGTATCCGCGCAGCTCGCCGTCCTGAAGCACCTGGCGCACGCGCCCGCGGATGAGTTGATAGTAGAGGCCGAAGTTCACGCCGGCCGCGACCATGAAGACGATGATGATGATGTCGATGGCGACCGAGTCGTAGCCGCCGATGCTGGTGTCCGACGTGCTGAAGCCGCCGGTGGCGAGGGTGGCAAAGGTGTGGCACACGGCGTCGAACCAGCCCATGCCGGCCAGACGCAGGGCGACCGCCTGCGTGATCGTCAGGCCCAGATAGATGAGCCAGAGGATGCGCGCGGTTTCACGGATGTGGGGGCGGACGCCCTCCTTCTCGGGTCCGGGCGCCTCCATGCGGAAGAGACGTTTGCCCCCGACGCCGAGGGAGGGCAGGACGGCCACGAACAGCACCACGATGCCCAGCCCGCCCAGCCAGTGCGTCAACGCCCGCCACAGGAGCAGGCTGCGGGGCATGCTAGCGATCTTGCTCAGGACGGTGGCCCCCGTGGTGGTGAACCCGCTCATGGCCTCGAAGTAACAGTTGACGAAGGCATCGAAGGGGTGGGGGCGCGGGTCGCCGTCGAGGTGGGCCCACAGGTAAAAGGGTAGGGCGCCCAGCGCCGCGCTGACCAGCCAGCCGAGCGCGACCAGCAGCAGGGCCTCGCGTCTCCCCAGGACGCGCGTGGCGGAGCGCGTCGGCAGATACAGGAGCCCGCCGGCCGTCAACCCAGCACCGGCACTGAGCAGCAGAGCGAGCAAAGCCTGCTTCTCGGCGGGGTCCCCCTGACCCACTCCCAGCGCCGACCAAGCCGCGGTGATCCCCAGGATCAGGCTGAGCACGACGAGCAGCAGGCCGAAGTTGTGGAAGACTTCGCGGAAGTTCACGCCCGTCTATCCCACGGCGAACATCTTCTTCAGCTTCCCGGCCAGGCCGTGCCGACCGATGAGCAGCACCGTGTCCCCTGTTTGCAGCGTGTCCTCGGCGCCGGGAACGCGCACCTGGTCGCCGCGTTGGATGGCGGCCACCACCCAGTCGGGCGTGAGCTTGACCTCGCGGAGCGGTTTGCCGACCACCTTGGCCTTGCGGTTGACCTGCACGGAGTAGACATCGATGACGCCCTCGGCCAGGGAGGACACGCAGCGCAGCGGACTTTCCACGAGGATCTGCTCGATCTCCCGGACGGCCACCACGCGCGGACTGAAGGCGCGGTCGATGCCGACGTGCCGCAAGAGGTGCAGGTAGCTGGGGCGCTGCACGACGGCGATGGCCTGCGGCACGCCCATGCTCTTGGCCCAGGCGCAGCCGAGGATGTTCTGCTCGTCGTCATCGACGAGGGCCACGAAGGCGTCCGCCTCCGCGAGGTGCTCTTCCTCGAAGACGCCCGGGTCGGTCGGGTCTGCCTGGATGACGGTGACCCAATCGAGTTTCTGGGCGAGTTCCTCGGCCCGGGCCCGCTTCATCTCGAACAACCGGAGCGAGAAGTCGCGCTCGCGCAGCGCCCGGCACAGCCATACCGCCATGGACGGCCCACCCATGATGACCACGCGGCGATGCCCGCCGCGGTCGTCCTGGAAGAACCGCCGCGCCTGCGGGAAGCCGGCCGTGTTGCCCACCAGGATCACCACGTCACCGGCGGACACCACGCTCTGCCCGTCGGGGATGAAGACCTCCGGGCCACGGCGGATGGCGGCCAGTCGGCACCCGCCCGGCAGGGCGAGCTCCGCCAGCGGCTTGCCCAGCCCGCCGGCGTCGTCACTGACCGTGAACTCCTCCATTTCGATTTGTCCCCGGGCGAACTGCTCCACGGCGAGGGCCCCGGGGTTGCGCAGGGTCTGGGCGATGGCGACGGCCGTGGAGTATTCCGGACAGATCAGTTGGTCGATGGCGAGATGGGCGCGGTAGTCAAGCCCCTTGCCCTCGAAGTACGCGCTGTGGTGTACGCGGGCGACGACCTTGACCGCTCCCACCCCCTTGGCGATGGAGGCGGTCAGCAGGTTGACCTCGTCGTGGTTGGTGGCCGCCAGGACCAGCTCCGCCCCCCCGGCGCCCGCCTCCAGCAACACGCCGGCAAGGCTGCAATTGCCGCAGAGGGTGCGCACGTCGAGCGTGTCGCGGATCCTCTCGAGGCGCTCGCGGTCGACATCAATGACCGTGATGTTGTGACCGGCGCCGGCGAGCACCTCCGCGGCATGACTGCCGACATGCCCGGCCCCGCAGATGACAATGTCCATGCGCCCTCTCGCGTGCTTGCCGGCGTTCCGAGAGCACCGCCCCCGGGACGATACGGAAGCCGAACGGACGGACGGCCTTGCTCTCCAGTCCCAGCACGGGTGCGCGTCGCTGACCGCTGCCACGACCCGCGCGCCGGTCGTGGGGATGATGATACCCGCGACGCAACCGCTCGCCAAGTTGGTCTGCGGCCGGGCCACCCGGAAGGGTGGTCGCCGGCCGGCGCGCCCAGGCACAGCGCCGGCAAGGCGCGGCGCCGCCCGGCCGTTTCTTATCGGGCGGAGACATGGCGGCGCTGCCCTTGGCCATGCCACCTGGGTCCGTTTGTCAGTTTCTACCCCCGTCGAAGTGTCCACGGGCGCGGGGGCGGGGCCAGGGAGGGGAGAGCCAACGGGCGTCGACGTTCGTGGCGGGTGCGCGCGCGGGGCTTCAGCGCTGGTCCGCGGTGGCCGCGAACCAACCCAACAGGGCGACCAGGATGTCGCATTCGGCGTTGGTCAACGACTCGCCGTACTCGAACCAGAAGTACGGCTCGATGATTTCATACGCTGCCAGCGCGAAGATGGTCGGCTTGATGCTGGTGTCGCCTAAGGCCTCACCCATCAAGGCCCCGGTGGACATGTGCACGACGCTCCAGGTGTCGAGACAGCAGGGTTCCGTGATCTCGCGGGGCCCCTCCGGATTGAACGTGATGATCCCGCAGCCGCCACACGCCAGCAAGCCCGCCAGAGCGCCGAGCAGAACGTTCCGCTTCATGGCAACCATCTCCCGCGGCCGCCCGGCCGCCTACGCATGGGACCGCCCGATGCCACGGGTGTCAAGCCCGCACCGTCTACCGCGCGGACCCCGGCCGGCGGGCTACGCTGCGGGTGTTCGGGCCACGCGGGCGGGGCCGGGGCTTGTGAAGCCATACGGGATCGGCCAGAATCCACCCACTTCATCGCTTTGAGGAGAACACCATGCAGCGACGAGTGCGCCTGGGTTTGCTGATCGTGCTGGGGTTGAGCGGGTTCGCTGCGGTGGGGGCGTGCCGCAGGGAGACGCCGGCCGCGCCGGAGGACACATCCGCCACGCCGTCGCCGTCCCCGGCGTCGCGACCGCTCACCGTCGCCTTCGTGCAGGTCGGCGCGGAGTCCGCGTGGCGCACGGCGGAAACCAGGTCCATTCAGACCGAGGCGGGTAAACGCCCCGGCATCGAGTTGAAGTTCTTCGATGCCCAGCAGAAGCAGGAGAACCAGATTCGCGGCCTCAAGAGCTTCGTGGCCCAGGACGTGGACGTGATTGTGCTGGCGCCGGTGGTGGAGACCGGCTGGGAGCCGGCCCTGCGGGAGGCGAAGGAGGCCGGCATTCCCGTCGTGCTGGTCGATCGCGGCGTCAATGTTACCGACGAGAGTCTGTATACGACGCTGATTGCCAGCGACTTCGTCGAGGAGGGGCGCATAGCCGGCCGGTGGCTGGCGGAGAAGACGGGCGGCAAGTGCAGCATCGTCGAGTTGCAGGGTACGGTGGGCGCCGCCCCGGCCATTGATCGCAAGAAGGGCTTTGAGGAGATCATCGCCCAGCATCCCGAGATGAAGATCATCAAGAGCCAGTCCGGCGACTTCACCCGTGCGGGCGGCAAGCAGGTCATGGAGGCATTCATCAAGGCGGAGGGACGCAACATCCAGGCCGTGTATGCCCACAATGACGACATGGCCATCGGGGCGATCCAGGCACTCAAGGACGCGGGGATGAAACCGGGGCAGGACGTGCTGGTCATCTCCATAGACGCCGTGCGGGCGGCTTTCGAGGCCATGATCGCCGGCGAGCTGAACGCCACCGTCGAGTGCAGCCCGCTGTTCGGTCCGCTTCTCTTCGACACGATTGCGAAGATCGTGGCCGGTGAGCCGGTGCCCAAGAAGATCATCAACCAGGACCGCCTCTTCGAGCCACACGAGGCCGCGGCCCTCATCGACTCCCGCGAGTACTGAACACAACGACGCGAAAGAAGAAGGAAGCAGGGTGGCATGCCCAAGCCGAAGGCGCCGGCACGCGGTGGCCCAAGGCCGCTCCTCGGCGACGGTGAAGCATGGCGGCGCTGCGCTTGGCCATGCCACCCGCCGTGAGCCCGGACACACACCGGTGGGGGTGCGCGTGTGGGCGGCGTGCCTGCCGGCGGGTAGTATTGCGGTCGTGAGTGACCCGCTCCTCCAGATGCGCGGCATCGACAAGTGGTTTCCCGGCGTACACGCCCTCAACCACGTCGATTTCAGCGTGCGCCCCGGCGAAGTACATGCCCTCATCGGCGGCAACGAGGCCGGCAAGTCCACGCTCTTGAAGGTGCTTACCGGCGTGCTCCGCGCGGACGGCGGCAGCATCACGTTCGAGGGCACGCCCCTTGTGTGCGGCTCCCCGGCTGAGGCCGTGCGCTGCGGCATCAGCACGATCTACCAGGAGGTCAACTTAGTCCGCACGCTGTCGGTGGCGGAGAACCTGCTGTTGGGCCGGGCGCCGCGCGCGTGGTACGGACTAAGTTGGCGCCGGATGCGCATGCGGGCGGTCGAACTGCTCGGCGGCCTCGGCATCGATATCGACGTGAGCCGCCCGCTGGGCAGCTACCCGGTGGGCGTGCAGCAGATGGTGTGCGTCGCGCGGGCCGTCGATACCGACGCCCGGTTGATCGTGATGGATGAGCCGACCTCGAGCCTGGACGCCCGGGAGACCCGACGGTTCTTCGCCCTCCTCGAGCAGCTTCGCGCGCGCGGCCTGAGTGTCATCTTCGTGACCCACTTCCTGGACCAGGTCTACCGTATCAGCGATCGCATCACGATCCTGCGCAATGGCCGGCAGGTGGGCGTGTTCGAGGCGGCCGCTCTGCCGCGGACGCACCTGGTGGCCCACATGCTGGGGCGAAGCCCCGCCGAGGTCGAGGCGGCCGCCGGTGCCACAGCAGCAGCCTCCGCGGTGGCACCCGAGCGGCCGGCAGCCGAGCATGCAACTACGTTGGGCGGAGCGACCCCCGTGCTGAGCGTGCACGACCTGGGGCGATGCGGCACGCTGGCGCCGGTGAGTCTGGCGGCCCGGGCTGGTGAGGTGTTGGGCTTCGCGGGTCTGCTGGGATCGGGGCGGACGGAACTCGCCCGGCTGGTTTTCGGAGCGGATCGGGCGGATAGCGGCGTGTTCGAGGTTGACGGGCGACGCGTGAAGATCAAGGGTCCGCGGCGGGCGATTCTGCTCGGCTTGGCCATGGCGCCGGAGGACCGCCAGGCAGACGGTCTGGTGCAGGACCTGTCGGTGCGGGAGAACATCGTGCTGGCGTTGCAGGCGGCCGGGCGGCGCGGCGCCGCCGGTGGCCGGACAGGCAGTGAGAACGCGGGCTGCGGAGACGCCGGTGGCCGAGGCGGCGGGTTCGGCTGGGGGGCACGGGCGCGGCAGCGCAGCCTTGCCCGTCGCTTTGTGGAGCAGTTGGGCATCGTCTGTGCCGACCTCGATCAGCCGGTGCGCAATCTCAGTGGCGGCAATCAACAGAAGGTGATTCTGGCGCGGTGGTTGGCATGCCGGCCGCGTGTGCTCATCCTCGATGAGCCCACCCGCGGCATCGACGTTGGTGCCAAGGCGGAGATCGAGCGCCTGGTGCGCGAGCTGTGCCGCGCGGGCCTGGCCGTGATCTTCATCTCCGCCGAGCTTGACGAGGTCGCACGCCTCAGTGACCGCGTGCTGGTCCTGCGCGACCGCCGCGCGGTGGGTACGCTTGAGCGCAGCCGGATCAGCGAGGAAGCGATCATGGCGGCCATAGCCGGAAAAGGGGGTCAGGAGCCGTTTCAACAGCCATAGCTGCAAGTGGCTGAGAATACGCAAGTAAGGAGAATGGCTCCTGACCCCTGTTCTGAGTACGTCGATGACGAAACAAACACCTCTCGCCCTCTGGCGGCGCCCGACGTTCTGGCCGGTGGCGCTGCTGGCGCTGCTGTGGCTGCTGAACGCCGCGCTCACGCCGAATTTCGCGCGGATCGAAGTGCGGGACGGGCGGCTCTTCGGGTCGCTGATCGATGTGATTCACCGCGGTGCGCCGGTGATGCTGCTGGCCGTCGGCATGACGCTGGTGATTGCCATGCGCGGGATCGACCTCTCGGTCGGTTCGGTGATGGCCATGGCAGGGGCGGTGGCGGCCCAACTGATCGCCGTGCATGACGCTCCACTGGCCGTGGTGGTGGCGGTGCCGCTGGTGGTGGCGGCCGCCGCGGGGCTGTGGAATGGTCTGCTCGTCACGCTGGCCGGCATGCAGCCGATCGTGGCCACGCTGATCCTGCTGGTTGCCGGTCGCGGGGTGGCGCAACTGATTACCGGCGGGCAGATCACGACGTTCGAGCGCCCGGCGTTTCAGTTCCTCGGTACCGGTGCGCTGCTGGGCGTGCCCTTCACTCTCTGGCTGGTGGCGGGTGTGACGCTGCTCGTAGGTGCACTGTTGCGGCTGACACCGCTGGGCTTGTACGTTGAGTCCATCGGTGGCAACGAGCGCGCGGCCCGCTTGGCCGGCGTCCGCGTGCGAGCGATCAAAGTGGCCGGTTACGTGCTCACCGGTCTGTGCGCGGGCCTGGCCGGGCTGATCGCCACCGCCGATATCAAGGCCGCCGACGTCTCCAACTGTGGGCTTTACATCGAGCTGGACGCGATCCTGGCCGTCGTGCTCGGTGGCACCAGCCTGAGCGGCGGTCGGGCCCGCATGGTGGGCGCCCTGGCCGGGGCGCTCATCATGCAAACCCTTACGACGACCATGCTCATGCGCGGCATCGGGCAGGAGTATGCGCTTGTGATCAAGGCGGTCGTGGCCCTGCTGGTGTGCTTGATCTACACACCCCGCTTCCGCGGCGCCCTGCAGCGTCTCGTCGGGCGGGAGGTGCATGCGGCATGAGTCTCCTGCGGCGAAATATTCCCCTGCTGGCCAGCGTGGCGGTCTATGCGGCCCTTTACGTAGGTGCCTCGCTGGCGTATCACCACTTCTGCTCACTCCGCGTCCTGATCAACCTCTTCGAGGAAAACGCCCCGTTGGGACTGACGGCCGTGGGGATGACGTTTGTCATTCTCGCGGGCGGGATTGACCTCTCCGTCGGGTCGGTGATGGCATTGTGCTCGATTGTGATCGCCGTGCTGATCGAGCAGCACGGCTGGCATCCGCTGGCGGCCCTGGCACTGGCTTTGGGCCTCAGCACGTTGCTGGGCACGGGCATGGGCTGCATTATTCATTATCTACAGATTGCCCCGTTCATCGTGACGCTGGCGGGCATGTTCTTTGCCCGCGGGCTGGCTTTGATCATCAGCGTGGAACCGGTGCCGATTCGGGCGGCCGGTCACGCCTGGTTAGGGGGGCTGGGTATCCCGTTAACGGGGCAGCTTGATATTCCGATCACCGCCCTGGTCTTTCTGGGCGCGTTGTTCGTGGCGGCCTATGTGACGGTGTTGACGCCGATCGGGCGTAGCGTCTACGCGCTGGGCGGTGACGAGGAGGCAGCCTTGCTGATGGGGCTCCGCATCGGCCGCACCAAGGTCTTCGTCTACACAGTCAGCGGTTTCTGCTCCGGACTGGCGGGCGTGCTGTTCACGCTGTATCAATCGGCGGGCAATCCCAGTGCCGGCGTGGGCATGGAGCTGGATGCGATTGCCGCGGTCGTGGTGGGCGGCACGCTGCTGACCGGCGGGGTGGGGGGCGTCTGCGGGACGTTGATCGGCGTGCTGATCTTCGGCACGATCCAGACCGCGATCATCTTCGACGGCCGGCTCAGCTCCTGGTGGACACGGGTAGCCATCGGCACTCTGCTGCTGTTGTTCGTCCTCCTGCAGCGGGCACTCACCTCCGCCACCGGCCGGCGGAAGGCTCAACATGTCAGTGGGTGAGCGTGGCAAAGACGTCGGCCTGTTGAAGACGCAGAAGACACGAAAGCACCGCTTGGTGTGGGTCATGCCGTGGGTGGGGCGTCTTTCAATGCGCTACCCGGCGCGGGCATTTCGTCTTGCGAGTCGGTCAGTGCTGGCGAGTCCCGGCAGGGCACGGCCGCGCAGAGACGCGCACCGCCCGACCCCGCGACATTCCATGCACGACGATGCGAAGCCGTAGTGATCAGGACGTGCCCACTCTGTGTGTACGGACCGGCCGACGGCTATGGTGGGTTGGTTCGGGGGTGGGCGGAAACGCCACCCTGAATCAAGGGTCGTTTCGGGCGCGGTTAGGGCCGCCGGTACATGTTTGCCTGACCCGTGGGTGTCGGCGATACTACGGCGCATGCAGGTCCAGCCCGCAGAGGGGCTGCGCGGCTGCGGCGTGATGAATCCAGGCCCTTCGGGGAGGACCGACTGTGAACCGCTTCCTTTCACCGGCAATCGTGGCCGCGCTGGCAATCGGCAGCGCCGCTTATGCCCAACCGGTATCTCTCAACTTGGACCGCGATATTACGCCGGAGGGGCAGACGACCACGGAGAGTTTCCCGGTCAGCGTTGCTCCCGGCCAGGCAGCGCTCTACTACAAGTACGAGGTGACACTTCCCTCTGGCAGGCTGACTCTGCGTCTGCTCGACCCGGCGGGGACCGTCGTGGACCAGCAGTCGGCCGCCGAGGCGTTGACAATGCAGGGGAAAGCGACGACCGGGCAGCCGGGTACCTACAGCCTCGAGGTGGTAACGGAGGGTGCTGTGGGGCACTGGAAAGTGATCATCCAACCGGTATTGGCACCCTCAGCCTTTCGTCCGAACCTGATCTCCGGGCCCGCCATGCTGCTGGTGGCCGTGGGTAGTGTGCTGTGGTGGCGGTGGCGTTCGCACGCGGCGTGGCGTTGGTTCTGGGTGGGAGCGGGTGTGTGGACGGTGGGCGTCGCTCTGAAGTTTGCCGTTGCGCTGCCGCTGAATGGCCCCGTGCTGCGCGGTCTGGAGGATGTCCTGCCGAGATTCTGGTATCTGGTCATCGGTGGCGTGTACATCGGGTTGCTCACCGGGGTTTTTGAGATCGGCGTGACACTGGTTGCCGGTTTGATCTGGCGTCGGTTTGCCCTCGACTCGGCGCGGGCGATCGCGGTCGGCGTGGGCGCGGGAGCGTTTGAGGCGGCCCTATTGGGGCTGCTCAGCCTGATCGGAATGGCAGTTGCAGTCTCGGGGCTGTTGCCGGATGAAGCGGTTGCCGCCGTCAGCGCCGTCATGCTGGTCACGCCCTTGGGGTGGCTTGCGCCCCCCGTGGAGCGCGCTATCGCCATTCTTTGCCACACCTCGTCGCGTGCCCTGACATTCTTGACTGTGGCGACGCGCCGCTCAACGTACTTCTGGGGCGGCTTTCTCATCATGACGGCCATCGACAGCGTTGCCGGCGCGTATCTGATCTCGGGTGCTTTGACCAGCCTCTCCGCCTGGTGGATCGAGCTGGCTATTGCCCCCGCGGCGCTCATCAGCCTGCCCGTGCTGCGCTGGTGTATACGTCACTGGCCGGTCGTGCCGCCGCCTGCGGTGTTGCCGGTGGAGACCGCCCCGGCGGTGGGACCCTCGAGCGCGGCGAACGCTGATTAGACCGCCAGGGGATGAAAGCGTGCAGCGGCACCGAAGGGGCCGCGCATTTAATCCGTAAACAGCGCCGCAAACTGCGCGAAGTCCGCGAGGTCCACGTCTTCGTCATCGTCGAGGTCAAACGAGACCAGGCAGCGCAGCTCCGCCTCACACGTGCCGGCAGCCGGTTGCGGCGGCGTGTCCGGCCCGGCCAGGCAATCCTCGAAAGCGGCGTAGTCGGTCAGGTCCACGTCGCCATCGTCATCGTAGTCACCCGCATCGAAGCTCAGGTCGACGTTCGTGAAACTGAAGGTAAACGGGGCTGACGGCGTGTAGTGTGTGGAGCCGGTGTCCCGCAGGATGAACGTGGCCTGCCAGACACACTGCGTCGGGTCATACAATGGGTCATCGGAGTTGACGTGCCACGTCAGATGGACGTGCAGACTGCTGCCGCCCAGGTACGTGCTTTCTCCCGGCTCATCGAGAATCTGGTAGGCGGCGTCGATCGCCCGGAAGGCCGGGTCACACGCAACGACCTCCAAGCGGATTGCGCAGCCGGCCTGCAACGGATACACGTTGTTCTGCGGCTCCGGCGTCTGGAGCGCGTCGAAGCCCGGATCGTCGTCGGCCCAGCCGTGCAGCAGCCCGCTCACCGGTGGCAACACTCTGTAGTTCTCTTCCGGGACGTATCCCGACGGCGTCAGGGCAAGCTGCCCGCCCGCGGTTCGCCCCACCCAGACGTCGCCCTGATGCTCGGCGCGCGCCGGCGCGGAAACGCCGGCGGCGCTGCCCAACGCGACCACGATCCACAGTACCGAGCTCTTGCCCGCCATGCGGCTTGCATACATGCTCTTCTCCCGTTTCCAGAAGCGGCCGCTTTCGAGCCGACCGCGGTTCCTTAGTTTCGTCTATGCATTCGGGAAGCAGGGGCGGTGCAGGCCGTCCCGCCCGCACCGCCCCGTACTCACCCGGCCTCTACTGCCGGCGCCGCCGCGCGGCCAGAATCACCCCCACGACGGCCAGCGCCAGCGTCCCCGGTTCCGGTGTCGTGAACTGAAGTGTGTATACCTCCGACGGCAGGTAACCCTTCGAGCCCGCATCGAGCAGGCGGAACTGACCCAGCCACACCTCCTGGCTGGGCTCGAACAGCGGGTCCTCGCTGTCGATGTGCCAGTCCAGATGGCTGTGCAGATGCTCGTCCCCGAGCAGCCAACTGTCGCCCGGGTCGTGGAGCACGGCCGCGAAGCCCGGTGCCCATGCCTTGAACGCATCGTCGAACTGCACAACCTCGAAGACGACCTGCACGCCCTCCTGAAGGCAATACAGGTTCTCGTCCGGCTCGTCCTCCTCGAGATGGGCGAAGCCCGGATCATCCGCCGCCCAGCCCTGCAGCAATCCGCTGACCGCCGGCAGCGTGTGCACTTCTTCCCAATCAAAGTGGGCCGCGAGCTGTCCATCGAGCGTGCGACCCACCACAATGTCGTCGTGCTGATGGGGTTGGGCCTCGGCCGGGGCAGCCATGAACGCCGTGGTCGTCGAAGCGGCGAGTACAACCCAAATCGTTCTCAGATTCAGACGCATTACTGGTTTCTCCTCCACTGTTACGGGTGTGTGTTTGTGCAAGTACGACGGCTGGGCGCCGCACGCTCAGTGGGCGATCTCCGGGTCGTACTTGTTGTGTCTCCAGACAATTCGTGGAAACTGGCTGTTTTCATAGTCGATGTCGTAAGTCTCCTTGAAGCTCAGCGGCTCCACGTGGGTATCCACAAATGTATAGTTGGCCTTCTTCAGGTGCCGGCCCAGCGTCATCTCCTCGCGGGCGAGGCGCTCGGGGTCGGGCCACCAGTTCTCGGGATGCACGTGGTCGGAGGCAGCGTAGGTGCCGGTCTCCGCGAGTTCCACCATGTAGATGGTCTGCGCCGGCCGGGGGAACATGCTGAGCTGGTTCCACGGCCCGCGCCCCCCGATCTGCTGGACCGTGTAGTAGGTCACGCCGTAACTGCTGCGGCGCAACTGCTCCGTGTCCGGTACGAAGGTCTCCCAGTGCGGACTCTCGTCCGCGGGGCAGCGGGCGATGAGGGTATTGTTGTAGTCCTTCTTGAGCGTGTTGAGCCAGGTGGCGTGCTCGTTGACGCTCCCCCCGTGCGCCAGCCCGGCGGTGACCAGTCGATCACGATGGTCGTTGGCATACGCGTGTACGGCCAGGGCAAGGCTGCGCAGGTTGCTGGCGCAGACCGTGCGCCGGGCCTGGTGCCGAGCGGCGCTCAACGACGGCAGCAGAATCGAGATCAGCAGCGCGATGATCGCAATGACGACCAGCAGTTCCACCAGCGTAAAGGCATGGCGACGCATGAGGGTGCTCCTGCGCAGGCGTACAAATGTCCAGGCGGTGCCGGAAAGGCTCCGCGTGCGAAAGAGGACGCGCAATTGCCGTGAGATGACGCCGCTGAGCTACGTCGGACCACGCCCAGGGGAAACCCGGGTGGCATGCTCAGGCTTGCCGCAGGCGAGCGCCGGCATGCGGGCCGCGAACTCCAACTCTGCCGGGAGGGCATGGTCCCGGTACGCCGGGACTTGGCCATGCCACCCGCGTCGGAGTGTCGGTTCCCCACCGGTGTGGAGCTGTTCAGGTGTGAACGGGGGGTGCCCGCGCGGTGGGCAGCGCTCGGCAGTCGAGGAGGACCGGGATGCCGCCTCCGCACGGAACGGCGCGAGGCGCCTCCGTCGGTGGGCCGATGGCTGCGCCGGTTTCGGGCGCGCCGGACTTGGTGGCCGTGCTCAACTGGAGGCAGGTGGGGCACCGATCGGCGCTGACGCAGTGGCCGACGGCGGGGTGGCCCACAACACCCGCGATGACGCTCGGCCGGGGCGGGCCGCCGGCGGTCTGCCCGTGCGCGCAGTGAAGGTGGAGCATCCCCGTCAGCCCCGCGGTGGTGCTGGCGTAGGGCAGCAGCGTGAGGATGTACCACAGAGACCGGGGAAGCCGCACCGAACGCTCCAGGTAAGACAAGGTATTACCTGCTCAAATATACGCCGCGACCGGGGAGTTGTCAAGTCGTTTTCCGGCAGTTCACGGCGGTTCGGGTCCGTGAGCGATCCGGCGGCTTCCGGCGGGCGTAGGAATCGCCTGACGGGTAGCGTCGCCCCTGCCTGCCGGCAGGCAGGCCCCCGTGGGCGACGTAGAATGTCGCCACGCTTCGCTCTCCTACGTCGGCCACGGGGGGCCGACGCTACGGCGGGTTGCCCGGCGACTCTGCCGCCCAGGCTGGCTGCCCGGTCGGTGGCGGCGGGTCGAGAGTCGCCTCCCGGCTCGGCTCCGAGAGGTCGCATCCGGCGGCCGCCCGCAGGTCGCTCCACGCCTGCCGCAGCCGGATGCGGGCGGTGGCGAGGGCCGCCTCGGCCTCGGTGTAGTCACGCTGCACTTCGTTCAGCCGGGTCAGCGGCTCCTTCCCGGCGGCGAAGCCCGCCTGGATCAGACGCCGGTTCTCGCCCGCGGTGTGGAGGCTCTGGCGTTGCAGTTGGATGCGCGTCTGGGCGTCCTGCAGGTCGATGATCGCGCGGCGGACCTCGGACTCCACCGCCAGCTTGCGCTGCCGCAGTGTGGCTTGTCCCTCGGTGCGGGCGGCCTCCGCCGCCGCCAGCAGCGCCTGCCGCCGTCCTCCGGTGTACAACTCCCAGCGCACCTCGAAGCCCGCCGCCGACGACTGGTCATCGTCGCGGTAGCGCAGACTGGAGATGCGGTCGAACCCCCAGGACGCACTGGCCTGCACCGTGGGACCGAACAGACTGCGGGTTGCCCGCACGTCCTGGTCCAGCCCGCGCAGCAACTCGTGCAACTGCTGCACATCCGGCCGGTCCGCCAGCGCCCGCCCCAGCCATGCCCCCGGGGCGGGTGTGCTCAACTCCGCTTCCGTCTCCGGCGTCAGGGGCGACAGGTTCATCCCCGGCGGCAGCTCGACTCCGTCCAGGCCCATAAGCTCCGCCAGCACCACTCGCCCGGCAGCGCGCGCGCCCGCGGCGGCCGCCACCTGCGTCTGCGCCGCCAGCATGCGCACCTTGAAGTTGTTTACGTCCGCTGAGGTGGCGCGCCCGGCCTCGTGCAGCTTCTCGGTCAGTTCCAGTTGCTCGCGGCTGAACGTCTCATCCGCTTGCGCGATGCGCCACCGCTCCTGTGCGAGTTGCACCTGGAAGTACGCGGTATCCACGGCGTGCACGATCAACCGCCGCGCGTCGGCCACCGCGTACTGCGAGGCCCGCCGGGCGTAGCGCGACGCCAGCAGGCGCGCGTCCCGCGCGAAGCCGTCATACACCGTCCAGGACAGGGTCAGACCCGTGGCATGCTCGGCGAAGGAATTGGTCTCTCCCTGCGTGTACTTGCTGCCGAACAGCGACCCGCGCACGGCGTTGAGCAGCGTCGTCAAGGCGAACCCGCTGGAATCGGTCACGTCGGCCGGCACCGCCGGCGCCATTTGCAGGGCCGTGCTCAGCCGGTTGCGGCTGGCGGGGGTGTGGAACGTGCGCGTGGAGTTGTGGGAGGCGGCCACCACCGGCAGGTAGTACGAGCGCGCCTGCTCGACCCGCGCGCGGGCGGCCTCCAGGCGCGCCGCGGCCGCGTGCAGATCGGGATTCTCCCGCAACGCGATCCGCCGGGCCGCCTCCTGGGTAAGGATGCCGTCCGCGGGCCACAGCGCCGTTGCCCCGGTGCCGCCAGGCGCGACCTCCGGGTTGCCGGCCGTGACGTTACCGCCTGTCCCGGTCGAGTGAGGCTCGCGTGCCCCGGCGTTCATTCCTGCGGTCTCGGGTGGGGACTTAGCCGCTGTTCCTGCGGGCACCGGGCGTGACCACCAGCCCGGCGGCGCCGACGTGTCACGCGGCGGGCACCCGCCCAGCCAGACACCCAGCACCAGGATCGCCCCGCCTCCCGCTTGCGTCCACGTTGGTGTCATCCGCAGTCTCCGCCGCTCGCCGCCGGTCAGCTTGGAGGGGATGCCTTCGTCGCGGGAAGCGCCACCGCGGCCGCCTCGGCCGCGGCGCGGACACGCTCCCGGTACGCTTCCTCCACCCACTCGGCGTCGGGGAACCGTCCGCCCGCCCACAACCAGCGCGCCCACCGTCGCGCGTCGTTCACCATGAGGTACACGGCCGGCACCAGGAACAGCGTGACCGCCGTGGCAAACGCCAACCCGAAGGACATCGAGATCGCCAGTGGAATCAGCGACTGGGCCTGGCTGCTGCGCGCGCACAGCAAGGGCAGCAGGCCGCCGATGGTTGTTACCGTGGTGAGGACCACCGCGCGGAACCGTGCCTCGCCCGCGGCGTACACCGCCTCCGCCACCGTCCGCCCGTCCCGCACGGACGTATTGATGTAATCCAGCAGCACCAGGGCATCGTTGACCGCCACGCCGCACAACGCCACGATGCCGAAGACGCTCATGATCGTCAGGTCGTACCCCAGCACCAGGTGCCCGACCACCGCCCCGACCATCCCGACCGGAATGGTGAGCATCACCACCACCGGCTGGACATAGGAGCGCAGCATACCGCCCATGATGGCATACATGGCCACCATGGCCACCCAGAAGCCCCGACTGAGGCTGGCCAGCGATTCATTGATGTGGTGTCGCGTGCCCCCGAAGACGTACTTCATGCCCGGGTATTCAGCGACCACCTGGGGAAGGAGCTGGGCCTCCAGCGCCGCGGCGATGCCCTCCGCGTTGGCGCGCTCCTCATCGACGTCGGCCAGCACCCGCACTCGCCGCAACGTCTCCTGGTGCTGAATGGTGGCGTGCCCGCGTGCCCAGCGCACGTCCACCGCCTCCGCGAAGGGAATCTCCGTACCGCGGCTGGTGCGAAAGACCTTCCGCTCCAGCTCGGCCACGGAGTAACGTTCCTGCTCCGGGTAGCGCACCCGGACGACCACCTCCTCCTGGGCCCGGTGCAGCTTGACGGCCTCGCCGCCGAAGAAGCCCTGGCGGAGCTGGACGGCCACGTCCTCCAGCGTCAGCCCCAGCGCCCGGGCCGCCGGCTTGAGGTCCACCTGCAGCTCCCGCTTGCCGGGGACGAGGTCGAGGTTGACGTCGTTGACTCCGGCGAAGCCGCGCAGGTGCTCGGCAATCCGTTCGCCCGCTTCCTCCAACTCCTGCAGGTTGTCGCCCAGGAGACGGATCTCAATGGGGTGCTCATCCTGCGGCGTGAGCTGATGGCGCGCGATGGCGAAGAAGACGGCGTCGTGGATCTCGCCGATGCCCGCCCGCCAACGGCGGATCACCTCCTCCACGTCCACCCGCCGGTGCTGCGCCGGCATAAGCTCCACCTTCACTTCGCACACGTTGTCGCCGCGCACCGGGATGTACTCCATAAACTCGCCCGCGCTGGAGTACACCTGTCGCACCAGCGGTCCCGGCGCCGCCGGGCGCAACTGCGGATCGTCGTTCAACCGCCACGCCGCCCGTTCGATCCGCTCGATCAGGGCATGGGTGGCCGTGGCCGGCGTTCCTTCCGGCAGACGCACCCGCGCCCGCACCACGTCGCAATCCTCTTTCGGCAACAACACAAACGGCAGCCGCCCGCTGAACACCAGCGCCCCGGCCACCAGCACACAGGCCGCCGCCGCGGCGGCCGCCACCCCGCGATAATGCAGCGCCAGCCGATAGACCGGCCGGTACACGCCCGTGATGAACGCCCCAATCCGGGTCTCGATCGCCTCACGTACGCGGCGGGCAGGCCTCGGCGCCGCGGCCGGTGCCAACTCCCGCCGACCGCACAGGTGGGACGGCAGCGTCCCGAACGCCTCCACGCAGGAAGCGATAATGGCCGCAATCACCACCACGGGCAGCGCGAACACGAACTTGCCCATCACGCCGGAGACGAACAGCAGCGGCACAAACGCCACGATGGTCGTTACCGACGAGGCCACCACAGGCAGGGCGACTCGCCGGGTCCCGTCAATCGACGCCAGTTCGGGATGCACTCCTCGACGGCGCAATTGAAAGATGCTCTCCGCGATCACGATCGCGTCGTCCACGATCATCCCCGACGCCAGCAGCAGGCCGAACAGCGTGATCATGTTGAGCGTCTGACCGCAGGCGTGCGTGATGATCAGCGCGCCGCTGAATGCCACGGGGATGCCCCAGGCAACCCAGAAGGCCAGCCGCACCTCCAGGAACAACCACAGCAGCAGGAACACCAGCGCGAACCCCTGGAGACCGTTGACGACGAGCAGGTCCAGGCGCTCCACCACTTCGCGCGACGTATCGCCCCAGATCGCCAGTTCCACCCCGCGCGGCACGCTGGCGCGGCGTTGGTCAACGTACTGCCGCACCGTCTGGGCGATGCGCAGGGTGTCCTGCCCCGGCGACTTGAAGACGCTGAGCACGACGGCCGGGTGACCGTTGAAACGCCCGCGCACCGCCGACTCCGCGAACCCGTCCCGTACCGTGGCGATCTGGCCCAGGCGAATCAGCGCCTCCGGCCGATCGAGGACGACAAGTTCCTCATAGTCGGCCGCCGTCAGGCGCTGGCCCTTCACCCGCAGCGTCAGGTCCTCGCCGGCCGTCTTCAACGTCCCCGCCGGCAGGTCCAGGCTGCTGCGTGATACCGCCGCCATCACCTGCGTAAACGACAGGTTGTACGCGCGCAGCGCCTGCTCCGACACCTCCACGATGATCTCGTCGTCACGCAGGCCGGATAGCGTGATCTGCCCGGCCGACGCCAGCGTCCGCAGGTCGTTCTTGATCTCCAGCGCGAATTGCTTGAGCGTCCGTTCCGGCAGGTCGCCGAACACGGCCAGGCTGAGGACCTCCGACCGGAAGATGCTCTCGTACACGACCGGCGGCTCCATCTGGGCGGGGAACGTCGTCACCAGGCCGATCCGGTCCTTGATCTCCTGCATGATGTCCCTGACGTCACGCCGCCCCGGTCGCACTCCGCACCACACGTTGGCAAACCCCTCGTGCGCCACGCTGGTCAGCTCGTAGATGCCCTCCACGTCCGCGATGGCCTCCTCCAACGGGGCACACACGCTGCGCTCCACGTCCTCGGGGCTGGCGCCGGGGTAGACGGCGTCAATGCCGATGATGTCGAGCGAGAAGTGCGGGTACGTCTCTCGCTGCATGGCGCGCGTGGCCGCATAGCCCCCCACCAACATGCAAACCATCAGCAGGTTGGCCAGCACGGGGCTGCGTACCCCGACAGCGATGATGGAGCGGACCAGTCCCATCCTAGATCACCGTGGCTGCATCCCTTTTTGATCGCTGGTCGTGTGGTTGAAGAGGGTACGATCGGGGAACTGACGCCGCAGGGCACCCCATCCGGCCTGCCCGCTCAGCGCGTCGGCCCCAGCCCCGTCTGGGCGCCCAGGAGAAGTGCAGCGCGCAGCGGCGGGTCCGCGCCGATGACCTCGGGATGAACCCCGTCGCCCCCCAGGCCGGTCGGCAACCCCGGCCACGCCAGGTCGCACGCACCGGGCCCCTGCCTCGGCACGGCCCATGCCGTCAAGACGCCCTGCCTGACCGTCACATCTCCAGGGCGAAGGCGCAGCGGCATCCCGACCACCGGCTTCGTCAGGGGAGACACGATGACCTGCTCGCCGGCCCGCAACTCACAAACCTCATCGCCGGGCCTGCCTGAGTAGTCCACCAGCACGCATCCCGGCAGCGAGCGGAGCACCGGCACCAGGCGGCGACCGAGTCGTCCTGCGCCGGCCTCGCCCGCCCCCTCGTCCGGCTCAAACACGTACACCCACTGGTTCTCATGGACGGCCAGACGCGGCACCAGCAGCGCGCCCGCCAGCGTACGCCCCGGCAATTCCGCCCGGCAGAACATGCCGATCGTCAGCGACGCTCGGGGCTCCTCGGCGCTACCCACCGGATTGCCCGCCAGATCGGCGTGCCTCACCTCCACGACCATCCGGGCGGTGCGCGTGGCCTCATCCACCCGCTCAAAGCGGCTGACGTACCCCCGCCACTCGTAGTCCACGCCCAGCAACGTCGAACGCACCACCACCTGTGCCTCGGACCGGTCCGGCGCCCCGGCCAGCGCGTCCGGATGGGCGTCCTGCGCCAGCCAGCGCAGCTCCCGCGGGTCGATGCCGACGGAAAGGTCAAAAGCCGCGAGGCTCGTCAGCCGAGCGATGGAGAAGAAAGCGGTGACAACCTGCGAAAGGTAAGCCCCGGCCGCTTCCACCCGCGCGTCGAACGGACAATAGATGCGCGTGTGCGAGAGCTCAACGCGAGCCTGTTCCAGACGGGCCTCGGCCACGTCCAGAAGCGCCTGCGTTTCTGCCCGCAGGTGCGGGATCATGTCCCGCCGGCTGCACAACTCCGCCAACACGTCCCGTTGCTGCAGCAACCGCTGCTCGTCGGCGGCCACCTGCTGGGTTGTGTAGAGATTCTCATCCTTGACGCTGAGGGCTCTGGTGGTTTCGTACTCTTCCTCGAGCAGCTTCACCAGCCGCTCGGCATTGGCAATCCGCCTTTCCAGGTGACCTTCGTCCACATCGAAGCGGGCGAGCACGGACTGCAGCCGCCGCCGCTCCGCATCTGCCTGACGGACCTGCGAGGCGTATAGCGTCGAGTCGATTTCGAAGAGCAACTCGCCCTGGGGGATCACCCTGCCCGGCGCCAGGGAGTTGTGCACTTGCACGATCCGGCCGCTGACCTGCGGAATCACGTCGACTTGGTGTTGGGGACTGACGGTGCCGTACCCGACCACCGGAAACGAATGCTCCGCCGGCAGGACCTGTACGGCCGCCACGGCTGGGGGCAACGGGCTGGCCGCGCGACGCTGGGGGGCAGGCCGAGCCACCAGGAGTCCGATGCCCACGCCTGTACCCACCAGCATGCACACGCCCGCCAGCAGCGCATGCAGGCGATGCCTCATCTGCTCGGTGTACGTACTAGTGCTCGGTTGTTCCGCCAATTTCACGACCAGCCGTGTCTGCGCCGAGCCCCGCGCCTCAGTGCCTGGCGCATCGGAGTGCGTCATGCCTTCACGGGCGATCCTCGCCCGAGCCGAAACTTCTCTCCCCTCAGGGCAGCCACGCGGCCTGAGCCGCCAGAGCATAGGGGGAGCCCCTCGTGCTGACTCAGGTACTTCACGCCCCCTGCTTACGGGCTGCCCGCGCCCGTCTCATTGCCCGAAGCGGAGAATTGTGCGGCCTGCGTCAGGACCTGTCAACCGCATACCGCGACCACCTAGCCTGTCGGTCCGCCCATCCCGAGGGGCACTTGGCGCATTGGCGCCACCGCCGCCCATCGGCTCGGTCGCCTGCCCGTGGCCACATCTTTCGGCTCCACAAGCAGTTGAACGATTTTCGGTGACTAGCGCGTTTCCAATGAGCGTTTATAGGATACCTAAATGAATTACTCAACACCTCACTGGGTAAAATGGGCATAATACATCAAGCACGCTAGCGGAGCTGGCCCGTGCCAATACTGGCGGTAGGGTTCGGGTATCCGGTGTCCTGGCAATGCGGGGGCGTGGCGGGTCTTGCGGGTGAGCATGGAGGCGCGGGGCTTGTCAGGTCGGTTTCGGGTCGGTACGAAGCGACGCCATGACCAGGATTCTCTATGCAGCCGCTGGGGAGGGCCTGGGACACGCCACCCGAGCACACAGCGTCGCGCTGGGTTTGATGGCCCGCGGGCACGAGGTTCGGTTTGTTGCCAGTCACCAGTGCTTTGACTACCTGACCGAGGCGTTTCCGGGTCGTGTGGATTCTATCCTGGGGTTGCGGTTCAGTTACGGCCGGCGGGGCATCCGCCCGGTACGGACCGCTTGCGACAACGCCGTCCGGGTTCTGCGCGAGTTCGGGCCGGCCAGCGTACGGATTCGGGAGGTGCTGCGGAGCTTCCGCCCGGCGTGGGTGATCACGGACTTCGAGCCGTTTACCGCCTTCTGGTGCACCCGCGTGGGCATTCCCTTCGTGAGCCTCGACAACCAGCACCTGCTCACGCATGGCGTGCTTGACCTGCCGCCGGGTTTGTGGTTCGACCGCTGCACCGCGTACCTGACGGTCCGCCTCTACCTGGTCGGGGCCCGGCGCTACTTCATCACGACGTTCATCGACGCGCCCGTGCGCTACCAGCCGACGACGCTGCTGCCGCCGATCCTGCGACCGGCGGTGTACGGACACCAGGCCACGGAGGGTGGGTTCGTGCTCGTCTACAAGAGCGGCAGGAACCTCTTGGCGGAAACGGTCGAGGCGATGGAGCGTTTCGACCGCTTGCCGATCGTGGCCTATGGGTTCGAGCGCAGCGGGCAGCAGGGGCACATCACCTACAAGCCGCCGAGCATTGACGGGTTTGTGCGGGACCTGGCCGCCTGCGCCGGCGTGGTGGCGTCCGCGGGCCACAGCCTGCTGTCGGAGTGCTTCCACTTCGGCAAGCCGATGCTGGTCACGCCGATCGCCGGGCAATACGAGCAATTCGTGAACGCGCACTACGTGGAGAAGCTCGGTGCGGGGCGGTCGGTAGCGTGTCCGACGGCGGAGGTTCTGGAGGTGTTTGTAGAGTCGCTGGACGGGCATCGCGCGGCGATGCGGTCGCACCGTCCGCAGGGGCTGGACGTCGTGCTCGACGCCCTGGAGCGGGAGATGCGGTGATGCCCCGTCTGGCGGACGCCGCGCGGCGAGCACCCTGGTACACCGGGGTGGGCGAGTCCACGCCGCCCTCGAGCCGCGGTCTTTGCCCGCGCGGTGCTGCGCCACCCTGAGTGACGCACGGTTGCGGACGGTCGTTTACCGCTCGACAGCAAGCGGGCACCACGTCCGCACGCCAGGTTGCCGATCAGGGCTGGCTGGACCTGACCGTCTGGAGGATGAGTTCGCACTGCCTGCCCGTGAGGCGCGCCGGATTTCGCTTGATCGGACACTGCGGTATTCTCTACGATGGTGTGCTGCTGCCGGTACGCTCTTATCGGCGCCGATCCCCGCTGCGGCAGGGGAGGATCCCGAGCGGAGTGTCCGCGGTTTGTGTCCGAGCGCGGCGGGCACGGTCGGCCCTCGCAGTTACCGGTACCTGCCGGCGGAGCGGGGCGCGGTCCCCGGGGCAGGACGAGCGGCGTTGTGGGCGCGGTCTATCGGGCCACGCGTGCAGCGGATGGTGGAATGGACTTCCGGTCCGCTTCTGCCGACGAAACGAGCAAGAGTTGCCTGTCCAGGTGCGGTTGGTCGAGGTCTGCGGCGTGCGCCTGCGCGCCGGGTGCGGTCTGCAGAGAGCAGACGCGCCGGCCGCCCATCTGGGCAGCAGCCGGATTAAGGAGTCACGGGCGATGAGCAACACGAGTGTGCGTGGGGCGCTGGTGGCGGTGGTGGCTATGACGACGGTGGGACTGGTGGGCGGCTGCGGTAGCGGGGGCGGCTTCGCCAAGACTGCTTCCCTGGAGTTGCTGGATGGGACGATCATCGAGGCGCCGATGAGCGGCGGGGCACCGTCCCTGGCCAACTCCGAGTGGATGTTCTACCGGCGCAACGCGGACGGTACCCCGGGGGCGCCGCTGGTCCGCGTGCCCTTCGGTCCGGATGGGAACCTGATCAGTTTTGAGGACAACACCCTGGCCGTCGACGTCTTCGGCGAGACGATCATCCTCGACGGCGAGCGCCACGACACGAGCACGGACGGCGTCAGCTACGCGGCCGCCACCTACGGCGCGGAGGGTGCGTCCGGGCTGGGCTTCCAGGTGCAGGTCTTCGCCTACTACAGTTCGTTCCAGGTGGCGGAGGGTGAGGCTTCTCTCATTGCCGAGTACGTCGACGCGGACACGTTGGTGGGCACGTTCTACTTCCGCACGGAGGTGAGCGATTTGGCCGCCAACTACGTAGGCACCGGCGCCAACCAGGAGGACGAGTTCGAGGTCATCGCCCTGCGCGTGGGGTGAGTGGGGCACGCGTGACCAGTGGGTGTCGGCGCGGATAAACGCGCCACCCGCCGGGGTCAACACGCCAAGCGCTGACACCGCAGGGGCGACGCTGCGTGCGTAAGCGGGCGGTGGTCGTGCCGCGCCCGAAGAGAACCGCGCAAACGGGATGCCGGCAGGGTGGCATGCCCAAGCCGAAGGCGCCGGCATGCGGTTGCGGAGGGGAGTGTCGGGCACGTGAGAGAGCATGGCGGCGCTGCGCTTGGCCATGCCACCCGCGGGGATTGGCTGATTTCCGCGTCCCGTGGAGCTGTTGGGTCCGCCTTGACCGGCGGGGCGTCGCCTTTATACTGCGCTCATGTCGCGCTTTTCCTGCGGCCATGTTGCCCGTCGGTTCGGCTGTCTGGTGATGGTGGGGGTTGCGGCGGGGGGCTGCGCCGGCAGTAAGTGGTGGCCGTTGTCGGCGTGGGCGCCGAAGCGCGCGCCCGCGACCGAGGCGTCCGCTTCCGACCTGCTCGATCCTACGTTCCTGAAATCAGACCGCGGCTCGTCGGTGCCGCTCGAACTGGTGCAGCTCGAGTTTGACGTACTGCGCGCGGAGTTCCCCCTCGAGGGTGTCCGCCACGCCGCGAAGCTGTGGAACCACGTGGATGAGCTGCGCTACGACACGCAACTCGGGGCGCTGCTGGCCCGGAATGGCCTGCGGATCGGGGCCGCCCCCGCCGGCGCGTGGCCGGCGTTGCGGGCGGTGTTCACGGCCGGCCGGGCCCGCGTGCAACAGACTCAGCAGGTGGTGCAGGCCCCGGCGCCGCTGACCATCGATCTGGCCACCCTGCCGGAACCACAGACGATCTTCACCTTCGACCGCGAGGGGCGCATGGCCGGTAAGACCTACCCCGCAGGGACCAAGCTCGTTCACCTGGGCTACGTGGTGCACCCCGAGTTGGACGGTTGCACTGACGTCAGCATCGCGCTGGAGATCAGGGAACCTGCGGTGCCGGGCGGGTGGCAGCCGGGCGAGGACCTGATGGCGGACCAGCCCCGCGGGCCCAGCCACGTGTTTCCCGCGCTGAACGTGGTGCTGACGTTGCGGCCCGAGGAGTTCCTGCTAATCGGCCCCAGCGCCACGGGTCCGCAGGCCAATGAGTACGTTCTCGGGGAGCGCTTCTTCACGGAGGCTCGCGGCGGCGAACGCTTCGAGACGGTCCTGTGCGTCGCCCCGCGGGTGTTTCGCCCGGCGGCCAACCCGCGGACCGGCAAGGGCGGACGACCATGATGAGCGGCATCCTGGAAGCCGATCTCGACCGCTTCTATCGCCTGCTCTGCGAGCACGCCGGGGTGGCGCTCATCGGCACGAACCCCGAGCTGCGCATCCGCATCTGGAACGTGGCGGCCGCCCGCATGTTCGGTGCCGCGGCGGAGCGGATGCTGGGCACGGCGGCGATCTCCGTGGTGCCGCAGGAGCGGCGCGAACAAGCGCGGCAACTGCTGCAGCGGGCACTGGAGGCCGGGGAGAGCGGGGAGCTGGAGTTCCAATACCGCGATTCCCAGGGTGCCCGGCGGGAACTGTCCGGCACGACCACGCCGATCGTCTCCGAGACGGGCATGCCCATCGGCGTGGCCATTTGTGTCCGCGACATCACCAACCGCATCCGGCTCGCCGACCAGTTGCACGAGAGCGGCAAGATGGCCGCGCTGGGCCAGATGGCCGGCGCCTTCGCGCATCACTTCAACAACATCCTCGGCGGCATCATCACCAGCGTCGATTTCGCGGAGGCCAGCGACAGCCCGCTTACCAAGAGTCGCATCCTCGAGCAGGTCAGCCGCTCGCTGACGCGGGCGACGGGCCTGCTGAGTTCGCTGCTGGCCTTCGCCGAGGGCGATCAGCGCGACGAGGACCTCAGCGACTTCACGGAGATCATCAACGGCCTGGCGGACCAGTTCGACGCGGTGGCGCGCAAGAACGGCATTGACCTGGTGGTGGACCTGCCACGGCTGCCCGTGCTGGCGGTGCCGCGCATTCAGGTGATGACCATCCTGCGCAACGTGGTCCAGAACGCCATCGACGCCATGCCCGACGGCGGAACCCTGCTCATCAGGGTGGTACAGGAGGCCGAGTGGATCGTAACCCGCGTTACCGACACGGGCTGCGGGGTGGCCGAGGCTGACCTGCCGCGCATCTTTGAGCCCTTCTGGAGCCGCAAGACAATCGGCCCGCCGGGCAGCGGCACGCCCGCCCTCGGGCTGGGTCTGGCGGTGGCCCACGGCCTGCTGCAAATGATCGGGGGCACGATCGCCGCCACGTCCGAGGTGGGGCGCGGCTCCTGTTTCGAGATTCGTATTCCCGCGGACGCCGCCAACCGGATCCCCGCCCCGCCAGTGGGTTGAGCCGTTCTCTCTCCTCTCCGAGCGCGCCTCCCAGCGCATCAGGGTCGCCGAGAAGGATCACGCCCTGGGGAAGCCGGCAGGGTATGCCCGCGATGCTTCACCTTGATATTCTGCCGCACCCGATGGGTTTCGCCGGTCGGACGCCGCGACAAACGGGACTACGCGCGAGCTCGGGGCTTGCCAAGGCGATCCTCCCTGGTCATCCTCTTGCGTGCAGACGCGTTCCTTTCCGCCACGGCCGGGCTCTGCGCAAGCGGTCGTCGGCAGACAAGGAACGTTTCCCATTGGGCGGAATCCTTCCATCCCCCAAGTTGTGGAACGGCGTTCGGTGGCACTCCGCCGGGCGCCTGGTTTGCCCGCTGCGTGGGGCAGTCCAGGCACGCAGTTGTAGAGGGGAGGCAAGCGGCGTCGGGCACTGGCAGCCCGGCCCGGAGGGCACCCGGTCTTGACTTGGGGTCGCGGATGAGCACTTCAGGTGAACCAACTCCCCCCCAGAAGGGTCGCAAGGTCCGGGCAGACCTGCGCCGCAACCGGCTGCAGCCCGGTCGCCGACGCGACTGGACGCAGCGTGCCCTAGCCGCCGAAGACCACGAACTGGACACCCGCAGCACCGAGAGCGTGTCGGCCAAGGGAGACCTGTCGCGGCGGCGCACGATCACCGTGCGTGATCGGGCCGCGGCCCTGGCGGCCGGGCTGCACCTCGGGACCGTGGTGGCGATGCGCGGGCTGTACGCGGACGTGGACGACGGAACGGACCACTGGCCCTGCACGATTCGCCGGCTGCTGCGCACGCGCCTGATAGCCGAACGGCAGCCCATCACAGTTGGGGATCGCGTGTACTTCCGGCCGCGAGTCGAGGCGGGCCAGGCGGAAAGCCGCACGGGCGTCATTGAAGATGTCGAGCCGCGTCACAGCCAGCTCTGCCGCCGCACCGATCGGCGCGTGCACGCGATTGTGGCCAACGTGGACCAGGTGCTGATCGTCACCTCGGCCGCCCTGCCTGATCCCAAGCCGCATCTGATCGACCGGTACATCGTGGCCACGCTGGCCGGAGGGATGACGCCCGTCATCTGCCTCAACAAGGTGGACCTGGATGCCGAGGGCGTGACCCGAACGCTGCTGGAGGTGTATCAGCAACTGGAGTATCCGACCTTGTGCACCTCGGTGGTGACCGGCGAGGGCATCGACGCGCTGCGCGGGATTCTGCACGACAAGGCCAGCGTGGTGGCCGGGCAGAGCGGGGTGGGGAAGAGTTCGCTGCTGAACGCCGTGCAGCCCGGCCTGAAGCTGAAGGTCGGCGACATCATCGAGCAGACGCAGAAGGGGCGGCACACGACGGTGACGGCCACGCTGCTGACGCTGGACGGGGGCGGCTACGTGGTGGACACGCCGGGCGTGCGTTCGTTCGATCTGTCGTTGCTGAATCCCCACGAGCTGGAGGTGTACTTCGCCGAGTTTGTGCCCCTGGTGCCCGCCTGCAAGTTCCCCGACTGCAGCCATACCCACGAGATCGGCTGCGCGGTGAAGGACGCCGTGGAGGCCGGCCGGATCAATCCACAACGCTACGAGAGCTACATCGGACTGTTCGCCGAAAGCGGCGGAGCGACCGGGGACTCGTGACGGCGCGCCCGGCACCCTGCGCCCCTGACAAGAACGTACAACGTTCGGCTTGACATGCTACTATGCGCGTAGTACTATGGCCATAGTTAACACTCCGGAAGGTGATGACATGGGCGAGACGCTACCTCATATCACGTCTGCGGAACTGAAGATTTTAAAGATACTATGGAGTGACGGCCCCCAGACGGTCCGTCAGGTCAGGGACGCGCTGGCTAGCGAGGGAGGGGAGCCACCGGCCTACACCACGGTAATGACCCTGATGAAGCAGATGGCGGAGAAGGGGACGCTGCGTGTGGACCGGCAGGCGCCGTCGTACGTGTACACAGCCGCGGTCCACCGCGAGCGCGTGTTGCGGCAGCGGCTGACGCAGTTTCTGCACACGGTGTTTGACGGGCAGGCGGCGGATCTGGTGCTGCACCTCGTCGAGGCCGCCGAGCTGAAGCCCGAGGATCTGCGTCGCATCGAATCCAAGATCGAGCAACAGGAGCGGGTGGAGCGGCGGAAACCAGCGAGCCCGCGGCAACAACGACGGTAGTCCGAAATGAGCCACTTCCTCACGGCGTTTGATCCCGGCGAAGTTGCAGCACGGGTGCTGCTGTGGCTGGCCCAGGGGCTGATCTACGGTTCGATCCTGGGTGGGCTGACCTGGATGGGCATCCGCCTGCTCGGCGCGCGACTGCGGCCGGGCATGGCGGTCGTGTTGTGGACCATCGTGTTGGTCAAGTTCGTCTGGCCCGTGGGGCCTGCGAGTCGGTTTTCGCTGGACAGTTGGCGAACCAGTCTGGCGACCCGGGCCGGCGGCAGCGCCGGCGCGGTCGACCTGGGCGGTTGGTTGGGAGGCTCGTTACTGTCGGACGAGGACGAACTGCCGATGGGCAACACCCACCCCGTACCGCCTGCGGGGGGGTGGCGACCCTGGGCGACCGGCCTGGGCGGAGTGTATGCCCTGGGCGTGGCTGGCATTCTGGCGACGCGGTTGCGGCGCTTCCGTCGCTTCCGGGCGAGGTGCTGGCAGTTACCCGAGGCGCCGCTGGCGTTGTATCCGCTGCTGGGCGCGCTCTGCCAGCGTCTGGGGATTCGCCGCCTGCCGGCCGTGCGGGTGGCGACCGACCTTCCCGCGCCGTTCGTGCTGGGGGTGTTTCGTCCGCTGTTGGTCTTGTCCGCTCGGCAGCTTTCGCGGCCGGCGGAGTTGGAAACGCTGATGGTTCACGAGCTCGCCCATTTCCGGCGGGGCGACCTGCTCGTGCGTTGCCTGCAATGGACGGCCGGAACGCTGTGGTTTTTCTGGCCACCGGTGGCGTGGGTAAACCGACGCCTCGATGCCGCCCGCGAGCTTGCCTGTGACTACTGGGCCCTTCGTCACGGCAGGCTGACCGCCAGCGAGTACGCGCGCTGTCTGCTGGAGGTGGTGCGTTGGGCGGGAGCGCGGCGTCCGGTCTACGCGGTGGCGAGCATGGCCACGGCCTGCACCAACATCGAAAGGAGAATCGACATGGTTTTGACGTTCGCTCCTCTTACTTCTCGTCGACCGGGCCGCATCCTGCTGGCCGGTGCCCTGCTGGTGGCGTGGGGTGCGTTCACCCTGGCCGGCGCGGCGCGTGCGGAGGAGGCCAAGAAGGTAATCAAAGCGAAGGGGGAGGCTTCCGCGACCGTGGAACAGGCGCAGAAGCACGTGCAATTCGTGGTCCAGCGGATGGCCGGCTACGCGGGGATCGACGTGGACAAGGACGGCGACACCTCCCGACCGGAGCGTACCGCGTTCGTGATCGCGGTGGTCCAGAGCATGCCGGAGCGCGCGTTGGCGCAGTACCCGGTGATGGACAAGAACTCCGACGGCAAGCTGGACTTCCACGAGGTGTACGGGTTCGTCCGCGGCTGGTTCCACCTGGACAAGTCCGAGCGGAAGGCGGCCGAGGCGATGCAGAACGCGGAAGCACTGCCCGAGCCCCAGCGCACGGAGGAGATGCAGCTTATCAAGAAGGAGGCGGGGGAAGCGTATTGGGCCAGCATGGCTGAGGTGTTCAGCGCCTACGAGTGGCTGCTGGACGCGATGCCCCAGGAGCCCTCAGCGGAGGATGTGGCTGAGGTAAAAGAGCAAGTTGACCAGTACGAGGTGGAGCTGGTGGCCAAGCTGAAACAGAAGATCGGTGAAGCCGACGCGGCCGGCGACGCCGTGACGGTACGGGCACTGAAGAGCAAGCTCGGGTCGTTGCTGCCGCCCAAGGAGGAGGAACTGAAGAAGGTCAAGGAAAAGAAGGACTAGATCAGACCACGCCAAGGGGAAACCGGGAGGGTGGCATGCCCAAGCCGAAGGCGCCGGCATGTGGTTGTGGAGGGGAGCGTCGGGCACGTGAGCAAGCGTGGCGGCGCTACGCTTGGCCATGCCACCCCAGGCGGTCGCTCGGTTTCCCTGTCCAGTGGAGCTACTTGGAAACCCGTCGGAAACCCTGGTTTCCCGAGGGGAGAGGCGTTGTGTGAAGGTGCCACGCCCTCTACCGCGGGCGAAGGTGGACAGAGGGTTGTGCATCAGCGCCTGCTTGCCCGCGACGATTGTCGCGGGTAAGCAGGCCGCGTTGTACCGGGGGCACGCCGAAGGCGGGCGCGCCAACGGCTACCGGCCTGGGGATTCGGCTGCTGCTTCACGGTTGCGGTTCGGATCGCCGGCGCGGAATCGCGCCCGGTGCTTCACGGGCGTCGGGCGCGGCCGGCTCCAGGAGGGCCAGGTATTCGCGGTTGCCGCCGTGCCCCAGCAGCGGGCTGGGGAGCGTTCCCTGCACCGACCAGCCCAGCGTCTTGACCGCGTGCAGGACGGAGCCGAGAACCTCTTCGGCCGCGTCCGGGGTCAGCACGCCACCTCGTAACCGCTCAGGCGGGGCCTCGTAGTGCGGCTTAATCAGCGTGATGACGTGCCCGCCCGGTTTCAGCAGGGTGGCCACGCGCGGCAGGACCTTCGCTTGCGGGGTCCAGCCCACGTCGATGGTGACCAGGTCCACCGGTTCGGGCAGTTCGACGTGCATGGCGTTGGTGCGTTCGAGGACGACGACGCGGGGGTCCTTGCGGAGCTTCCAGGCGAGCACGCCGTAGGCCGTGTCGACCGAGAAGACGCGCGCGGCGCCGTGTTGCCGGAGACAGTCAACGAAGCCGCCGACGTGGCTGCCCAAGTCGGCGCACACCTTGCCGGTCACGTCCAGCCCGAAGTGCCGCAAGGCCGCGTCGAGCTTCTCGCCGCCCCGGGAGACGAACGGTCTGCCTTCGGGATTGGACATGGGGTGTGGTCCCGCGCGGGCGGAGAGCCTCACGCGGCCGGGAAACCTGACGCGGCCGTCAACCCAGGGCCCCGCCGGCAGACGCCGGAGGCTCCCCTTCTTCCGCTAGGCGTGCCACTCCGCCGGCCGGCGTCATTATCGAGAACGCTGGTGCCGTGACAACGTGGGGGGCGCGAAAGCGGCGGCCGCTGAGCACTGTCCGAATAGGACTACGCGAATGGGAAGCTGGGAGGTGCCATGCTCAAGCCGAAGGCGCCGGCATGCTGGTGCAGACGGTAGCGTTGGGCACGTGGGAGCGCATGGCGGCGCTGCGCTTGGCCATGCCACCCTGGCCTCGCTGTCGATGATCGTGCCGTGTGGAGCTGTTTGGTCTTGGCATGGGGGAGCACGAGGTGGCCTGGGGTTTCCGGAGCGGGGAAGGCGACGTACACTCCAGTCATGGCAACACAGGGCATAGGACGGCTGGTGGGGATCGAAGCGGTTGGGCTCCGGCGGCGACGGGTGTTGGCGGGGGGCTTGTTGCTGGCGTTGGGACTGGCGGGCGGCGTGGGCGGTTGTCAGCGCGATACGCGCTTGGCCGGGCGGAAGCTGCATGGAGCGCAGGTGCGGACGGTAACCCATTACGGCATCACGCTCGACCAACAGGCGTCGCCGCAACAGGTGGCGTTCGTGGCGCTGCGGGCGATTCGGGACGACGTGCTGGCGGAGAATCAGGCGGCGCGCGACGCGGCCCTGGAGCGCCAGTTCGACGTCTGCGCGGGACACCGCATCCTGGAGAGCAACGTGCGCCGGCTGCGGCCGGAGGAGCACCTGTACGACGTGGTGTCGCATTGGGCGCCTACCGTGGCACACTACGCCCGCGGTTTCGAGACGGACTGGGATAAGGCGCAGGTGCGCCTCGTACTGCGTCAGCCGCCGGACCCAGGGAAACCGGAGAGCGCCCGCTGCGCCGTGCTGATGGAGGTGACGGACGCGACGGGCGGGCCGACGGCGTCGGCGGTGCTCGTGGTGCATCTGGCGAAGGACGACGGCTACTGGCGGGTGACACACCTGGGATTCGAGCGTGGTCGGCGGACGATTGCGGCCGCGGCGGCGGGGGCGGCCATTCCGGCACCGGGGCTGCCTGAGCCCGGCGGGACGGTACCCGGTGGGGCGGGAGCGTCGGGGCGCCCCTGATCCGCGCGGGGGCCTTGAACGAGGCGATGCGTTTCACCTCTCACGTCGGCCACGGGGGGGGCGACGTTGCGTTGCGTCGGCTGCGGGGGGCGAGGCTGCTCCTGCGTCGGCCACGGGGTGCCGATGCCACGGGGTGCTGCCCGAAGGACGGGCGCGGGCTTTGCGGGGCGGCTGCGGGCGGGTAGAATGAGCGGTCGCGGTCCCGCGAGAGTGCCTGCCTGCGCAGCTTATGGAACCCCGTACGATCACCATCAAAGGCGCCCGCGAGCACAACCTCAAGGAGGTGGCGCTCACGCTGCCGCGCAACCGGCTGATCTGCTTCACCGGCATCTCGGGCAGCGGCAAGAGCAGCCTGGCGTTCGACACGCTGTTCGCCGAGGGTCAGCGGCGGTACATGGAGTCGCTCAGCTCCTACGCCCGCCAGTTCCTCACTCAGTTGAGCAAACCGGATGTCGATCAGATCACGGGCTTGAGCCCCTCCATCTCGATCCAGCAGAAGACCGCCGGCTGGAACCCGCGCAGCACCGTGGGGACGATCACGCAGGTCTACGACTACCTCCGCGTGCTCTTCGCCCGCGTCGGCAAGCAGCACTGCCCGGAGTGCGGCCAGCTCATTCGGGCCCAGACGCGCGAGCAGATCATCGCCCGGATCAGCGAACTGCCCGAGGGGACGAAGTTCTCCCTCCTGGCTCCGGTGGTGCGCGGCCAGAAGGGCGAGCACCTCGATCTCTTCGATGACCTGCGGCGGGACGGCTATGCCCGGGCGCGCGTCGACGGGCGGCTTATCTCGCTCAACGAGCCGCCGAAGCTGGTGCGGAACCAGCGGCACGATATCGAGGTCGTTGTGGATCGCCTGACGCGCAGCGCCACCGGCCGGGCCCGGCTGGCGGAGGCCGTCGAGCAGGCGCTGCGGCTGGGCAAAGGCACCTTGATCGTGCAGCAAAGTGGAGAGCCGGCAGGCGAGGCACCATCGGGTCCGACGCCGTCTGTGGAGGGGCGCTCGGAGCGGGCCGCGCGACGCCCAAAGGCTGGGGCGGAGATGCGCGATCTGCTGCTGTCCTCGGACTATGCCTGCCCGGATTGCGGCCTGAGCTTCGAGCCGCCCTCCCCGCAGCTTCTGAGCTTCAACTCGCCGGTGGGGATGTGCATTGCCTGTGAAGGACTCGGGGACAATCTGGATTTCGATCCGGACCTATTGGTGCCGGACCCCAGTAAGTCGCTGCTGGAGCTGGCCGTCGCTCCGCTGCACCGGCACATCGGCCGGTGGCGCAAGCACATCTACCAGGGCGTCGCGGATTACGTGGGGTTCGACCTGCGGGCGCCGTGGGGCAAGCTGCCGGCCCGGGCGAAGCGGGCGCTGCTGGATGGCCTGGGCGAGACGAAGGTGCCGTTCAAGTGGCGCAACCGCTGGGGCACGTGGTGCCACGACGAGGAGTTCCCGGGCATCGTCGCGGAACTCAAGGCCCGCTACGGGCGGACGCAGTCGGCCGAGGTGCGGGCGTACTATGAGAAGTTCATGCGGCGGGGTCGTTGCCCGGATTGCGAGGGCACCCGGCTCAACCCGCAGGCGCGGGCGGTGCGCCTGGGCGGGCGGAGCCTGCCTGAAGTGTGCGGCCTGTGTATCTCGGACGCCCGGGCGTTCTTCGAGGAGCTCTCGTTAACGGAAACGGAGCAACAGATTGCCCGGCTGGTGCTCAAGGAGGTTCGTGGCCGGCTGAAGTTCCTCGAAGACGTCGGCCTGCACTACCTGACACTGGACCGGGCGGCGCCGACGCTGGCGGGCGGCGAGGCGCAGCGCATCCGCCTCGCCAGCCAGATCGGGGCGGGGCTGGTCGGCGTGCTGTACATTCTTGATGAGCCGTCGATCGGCCTGCATCCGCGCGACAATCAGCGACTGTTGGATTCACTGTGCCGGTTGCGCGATCAGGGCAATACGGTGATTGTCGTCGAGCACGACGAGCAGACGATGCGAGTAGCGGACCAGATTGTGGATTTCGGTCCCGGTCCGGGCCTCTACGGCGGCGAGGTCGTGGCGCAGGGCACTCTGGAGCAGGTCGCCCGCGCGCGCCGGTCGATCACGGGACGATACCTGCGCGGAGCGGAACGGATCGAAGTGCCGGCCCAGCGTCGCCCGGTGCCGCCGCCGCCCGCGACGGTAGCGGCTCATCGAACGGCGCGTACGCGGCAGACCACCCGCAGAAAGAGCAAACATGGAAACGCCGATTGATCCTGAGACACTCGAGCGAGGTTTGCGCCTGCGAAGAATGACGAGCGAGTTCCTGCGTGGGATGACGCCGCAGGAACGGGACCGCGTGCTGCAGACTCACATGGCCGAGGCGCGCGGCCCGGCGGGCAACGCCCGGGTGCTGTGCGCAATGACGGACTTGCTCATTCGGAGCCGGCGCGCCCTGCGCCAACAGGAGACAGGTCATGGCGGATGAGGAACTGATCGAACTGCTGACGATTGCGACTGACGCCCTGACACACGAAGGGATCGAGTACGCGATCACCGGCTCGTTTGCCAGCGGCCTGTGGGGCGAACCCCATACTTCACACCATGTCGACCTACTGGTACGCATGACACCGGAACAGGCAGCGGCGCTGGCCCGCAAGCTCCCCCCCCGCCTGTATCGCAGCGAAGAGGCATTGGTGCAGGCGGCCCGTGTTCACGCCATGGCCGATCTGATCGACGCTAAGACCACGCTGAAGCTCGACTTGTCAGCCTGGGGGTTCGGTGAGTATCAGGACGAGGTCTTTCGGCGGCGCGTCCCCCTGCGGCTCGGTCCCGACAGTCCAGAGTTTCTTCTCGCCAGTCCCGAGGATGTCATTCTGATGAAGTTGGTCTGGCGAAAGGACACCGGCTCTCGCAAGCAGTGGGCGGATGCCCTGGGTGTGGTTCGCGTGCAGCGGGTGCGCCTTGACTGGAAGTACCTTTTCCAGCAGGCACGGGTGCTCGGTGTCGAGGCCGATTTGACCGCGCTGCGCGACGAAGGCGGTATATAGGAGCAGGAACGCTGATCATGCAGCGCCGCACGGGAAGGAAGTCCAGCGCGTCAGGCCCCCGATGCAGCAGCAACGCCGAGCTGCAGTGGCTCACCGTCGTCGGGGCGGCCCATAACAACCTGCGCGGTATCGACGTGCGCATTCCGCTCGGGCGCTTTGTGGGTGTTACCGGCGTTTCGGGATCAGGTAAGAGTTCGCTGGTCAACGACATTCTGTATCAGGCCCTGGCGCGGGACCTGAACGGAGTGACGGATGCGCAGCCGGGCAAGTACGAGCGCATCGACGGAACCGAGCATCTCGATAAGGTCATCGACATCGACCAGTCGCCCATCGGGCGGACGCCGCGGTCCAACCCGGCCACGTACATCAAGGTGTTCGACCTGATCCGGGCATTGTACGCGAAGTTGCCGGACGCGAAGGTGCGCGGGTACCGGCCGGGGCGGTTCAGCTTCAACGTCAAGACCGGCTCGCCCGGCGGCGGACGTTGCGAGGCGTGCGAGGGCAACGGCGCCAACAAGCTCGACATGGACTTCCTGGCCGACGTGTGGGCGACCTGCCCCGTCTGCGGCGGTGCCCGCTTCAGCCGGGAGACGCTCCAAGTCCGCTACAAGGGCAAGAGCATTGCCGACGTGCTGCGGATGGAAATCGAGGAGGCGCTCAAGCACTTCGGTAACGTGCCGGCGATTGCCGCGATGCTGCACCGGCTGCACGAGGTCGGTCTGGGCTATCTCGAACTGGGACAACCATCGACCACACTCTCCGGCGGCGAGGCCCAGCGCATCAAGCTCGCCCGCGAACTGGTCAAGAAGTCTACCGGCCGCACTCTGTATTTGCTCGATGAGCCGACCACCGGCCTGCACTTCCACGACATCAAGCGGCTGCTCAAGGTATTGCACGGGTTCGTGGACGCCGGCAACACTGTCGTTGTGATCGAACATAATCTCGACGTGGTCAAGACGGCCGACTGGGTAATCGACTTAGGTCCCGAGGGCGGCGCCGGCGGCGGGGGCATCGTGGCCGAGGGCACGCCCGAGCAGATAGCCGCCTGTCCGGGAAGCTATACCGGCGCAGCGCTGCGCGAAGTGCTCTCCAGCTCTACCGCGGTCGCCCGGCTGGCCGCAACCGCGCCGCCCCGGCAGGATGAGGCACCCCCTCCGCCTGCGCGCGTGGCGACCGCCGGTGCGATCGTCTCGTGCGCGCTACCCGAGGAGCCGCCGGCCGCCCTGCGCCGCGGTAATGGCCCCCGCGCTCGCAAGGGCAATGGGCGGCGAGACGAAATCACCGTCGTCGGTGCCCGACAGCACAATCTCAAGAACGTCTCCGTGTCGATCCCGCGCGGCAGGATGACCGTCTGCTCCGGCGTCAGCGGCAGCGGTAAGACGAGCTTTGCGCTGGATACTGTGTATACGGAAGGCCAGCGGCGCTATGTGGAGTCCCTCAGCGCCTATGCCCGGCAGTTCCTCGGGCGTTTGCAGCCGCCGGAAGTGGATCACATCGACGGCCTGGCGCCGGCCATCAGCATCGAGCAGAAGACGGCCGGCGGCTCGCCGCGCTCCACGGTGGGCACAGTAACCGAAGTATACGACTACCTGCGCGTGCTCTGGGCACGCATCGGGCAGGCGTACTGCCCGGTGTGTCAGGTTCCGATCGGTGCCCAATCCAGCGAGGAGATCGTCGAGCGTGTGCTCGGCCTCGGTGAGGGACGACGCGTGCTGCTGCTGGCGCCGCTGGAACGCGCCGCCGGCGAGACCTACGAGCGACTCTTCGCCCGCTATCGCGCGAGTGGCTACGCGCGCGTGCGGGTCGATGGCGTGCTCCATGCGCTCGACAAGCCCATCGACGTCGACCCGCGCCGCGAGCACCGCATCGCCCTGGTGATCGACCGCGTGCTCATCCGGGCCGAGCGCGTCTCGCGTCTCACCGACAGCGTGGAACAGGCCCTGGCCGTCGGGAACGGCGTGCTGCTGGTCGAATCCGCAGAGGAAGCCGACGAGCCGCCCGGCGCGAGCGCCCCGGCTTCATCTGCCGGCAGCGCCGCCTCCCGCGCGGGCCGCGCCCAACCGTTGCGTTTCTCGCAGCACCACTCCTGCGACCGCTGCGGCCGGGGCTATGAGGAACTGACGCCGCACCACTTTTCGTTCAACAGCCGCGTCGGCTGGTGCGACGCGTGCGAAGGGATCGGCATGCAGCTCGGCGCCAATCCCGCGGCCATTATCGTCAATCCCCAACGCTCGATTCTGGACGGCGCCGTGGGCGGCTGGGGCAAGCTGCATGCGGGCTCACTGTTGTACGTGCTGGCGTCGGCCGTCGCCGATCACCTTGGGTTCGACGCCCAGCGGCCGTGGAACTCGATACCGGAGCCGCTACGGCTGCGCTTCCTGCAGGGCGGCGGCGACGAATGGATCAATCTGCCCGCACCGCCGGTGAGCGCGGACCGGCCTGGAGTCCCCAACGCAGCCCGCTTGCCGGCCGGGGAGGGCTCCGCCGCCAGCCGAGTCGCCGTGGCATCCCCCCTCACCCTGCCCTCTCCCCCAGGGGGGAGAGGGGTTGTGAAGCAGCCCTCTGACGGCGCACCGAGTCAATGGCCCACGGGGCTGCGCGTCCGCTGGCGCGGTTTCCTGCCGGCTTTGAATCGGGCGAGCCGGTCAAGCTGGCAGTATCGCAAGCGCCTCGAAGCGCTCGTGACAGACGTACCGTGTGAAGCGTGCGGCGGTAGCCGGCTGCGGGCCGATGCCTCGGCCGTGCGCGTGCAGGGCAAGACGCTGCGCGACGTGTGCAATTGGCCGCTCGGCGAGACGCTACCCTGGTTTGAGTCGTTGCGTCTGGACGCCCGGCAGCGCAAGCTGGCCGGCGAACTGCTCCCCGAGATCATCAGTCGCCTGCGTTTTCTGGTCGAAGTGGGCCTGGATTACGTGACGCTGCATCGCACGGCCGACACGCTCGCCGGCGGGGAGGCGCAGCGTATCCGCCTGGCCGCCCAGTTGGGTACGGGTCTTACCGGCGTGCTCTATGTGCTCGATGAACCAACCATCGGCCTGCACCCGCGTGACAACGCCCGCCTCATCCGCGCGCTGCATCGCCTGCGTGATCTGGGCAATACGCTGCTGGTGGTTGAGCACGACCGCGAGGTGATCGACAGTGCCGATGACGTGCTTGATTTCGGCCCGGGCGCCGGGCGGCTGGGCGGCACCATCACCGCCCAGGCGGCCCCGCGCAAGCTGCGTGGTGAAAGCGCCTCGCTCACCGGGCGGTACCTGGCCGGCAAAGAGGCCATACCCATTCCGGCCCCCCGCCGCGCGCCGGGCGAGCGCTGGCTGACCATCAAGGGTGCCCGCGAGCACAATCTGAAGAGTATCGACGCGGCGTTTCCCCTGGGCCTGTTCACCTGCGTCACCGGCGTGTCCGGCAGTGGGAAAAGTTCGCTGGTCTCTGACATTCTCTATCCTGCCCTGGCCGTCAGGCTGCACCATGCCCGGCTGACCATCGGCGCCCACGACGAGATCGACGGCCGCAAGCACATCGACAAGGTCGTGAACGTCGACCAGAGCCCCCTAGGGTCCACGCCGATGAGCAACCCGGCCACCTACACGGGCATGTTCGACCTCATCCGCAAGCTTCTCGCGCGTCTGCCGTTAAGCATGCAGCGTGGTTATATGCCCGGCCGGTTCAGTTTTCTGCGTGCCGGCGGGCGCTGTGAGGCGTGCAGCGGCATGGGAAAACAGTGCATCGAGATGCACTTCCTGCCCGACGTGTGGGTCACCTGCGAGGAGTGCAAGGGCAGTCGCTACGTACCGGAAACCCTCGAGGTGCGCTATCACGGCAAGTCCATCGCCGACGTCTTGCAGATGACGGTAACGGAGGCGCTCGCGCTGTTTGACAGGGTGCCGCGCATCCGCCGCTGGCTCCAGACGCTCAGCGACGTGGGGTTGGATTACATACAGCTCGGGCAATCTGCGACGACGCTGTCCGGCGGCGAGGCACAACGCGTGAAGCTGGCAGCCGAGCTGGGCCGGCCGTCAACCGGCAGAACTCTGTACATTCTGGATGAGCCGACCACGGGTCTGCACTTCGACGATCTGAAGAAACTGCTGGCCGTGCTGCACCGGCTGGTCGATGCGGGCAACACGTGTATCTGTATTGAGCACAACCTGGACGTGATCAAGACGGCCGACTGGGTGGTTGATCTGGGCCCGGAGGGCGGCGACGCGGGCGGCCAAGTGGTGGTGGCCGGGCCGCCGGAGCTGATCGCGCAGACGGCCGGCTCGCACACCGGCCTGGCGTTGCGGGACGTGCTGGCTGCGGCGCCCGTCGAGGCGCGCAAGAAGCACCATCCCCCGGCGCGGCGCGCGGCCCTGCAGCAGGCCCGCGCCGATCTGGGCCGCATACTGGCGAGGATGCAGGAGGCATGACGCGACTGCTTGCCAACGAAGCGTGTGGCATGGCCAAGGCGAGCGCAGCTCGGCGCCGCCATGCGGCTCGACGCCGGTATGCATGCTGGCGCTCGCCTGGGGCGAGCTTGGGCATGCCACCCAGTGGGTGTTGCGCCGCGGTCCTTGTCCCCCTGCTTCGGGCGGTGAGCGCGCCGAGGATGCAGGAAGCATGACACGCCTGGTGCCCAACCGGTTTCTCTTTGACTTTGAGTTCCCCTTGCGCTACTGCCCCGCGCCGCCGCCGATCGACGGCGACGTGTGCAAGTGGACCGACGAGCAGCGCGTGCCCGCACTCGGCGTGCTCGACGGGCAGCCGGCGTTTGCGGATATCTGGGTCTGCTGGCATGAGTCCGGGCTCTACCTGGCCTGCCGCGTTACGGACAAACGCAAGCGCCTGCGTTGCGAGCCGCGCAGCCCCGCCAGCGGTGACGGCCTGCAAGTCTGCACCGACATGCGCGATGCGCGCAACGTGAAACGGGCGACGCGCCACTGCCAGCAGTTCTACTTTCTCCCGGCCGGTGGTGGCAAAACCGGCAGGGAGCCGCTGGCCGGGACTGTTAAGTTCGCCCTGGCGCGCGAAGATGCCCCGCCTGTAGCCGCCCAGCGCCTGGTCGTGGCCGCCCGCCTGCAAACCGGCGGGTATTCGCTCGAAGCCCACATTCCGGCCGACTGTTTGAACGGCTTTGATCCGCACGAACACCCGCGCATCGGCTTCCACTATATGTTGGCCGACGATGACCACGGCCAGCAATACCTCACGGTGGGCAACGACCTGAACTGGGCGGTCGATCCGTCCACGTGGGCCGCGGCCGTGCTGACCCGGTGACCGGCCGCGGCTCGCGCACTCACTGCACAGGACCAGGAAAAACGCAAGCTCAGGGTGGCATGCCCAAGTCCCGACGCGTCGGGACGCCGGCATGTTGCTCCGCCACTCCCACACGCCGCTTGGAGGGCATGGTCCCGGCGTACCGAGGTGGCGGAGCAACAGGGGAACGCGCCCAGATGGCGCAGGCTTCTCGCCGGTGGGCGCCCTCAGCTTACTCCCTGGAACACCTCCTCCACCCGGCCATCGGCATCAAGCCATATATAGAACACCATGTCCGCGCCGAGGTAGATCAGCACCTTGGCCGTGATGGGACGCTTTCGTCGCCCGTAGCCCTCGATGTAATAGTCCGCCGGGGCACCGTCGCGCTCATACTGCTTGTTCGGTTCCCCCAACAGCTCCACTACGCGAGCCTCTGTGTCGCCGATGTGCACTTGAGCCCAGCGTGCCTTCGTGGGGGCTCGCAAGTTTTGCAGGCTGACCGCCACCACGATGAACATCAGGCACACAACCGCAACGAACGCACCCCATGCGTACCATGCTCGCCGAACTTTTACCATAGCGCCCGTGCCTCGCAACCCAAGTCCCACCGGTCAGGGAACCGCACGTCCCTGGCCCGCAATCGTCAGAACGAGTTCCTCGACCGCAGGCAGCGTGAAGCGAACGTCAAGGTGCCTGCGCCGCAGCCGCGCCGGCACCCCTCCGCACAGGGGCAGCCCCTCGTCGAGAACTGCGCCGGAGAGCACCGTTTGAATCAAGTATGGATAACAGTCGGCAGGCGGCGCCTGCATGTCCCACCACCTGGCATCCGCGCTCGTGGACGGGCCGAAGTACTGCATCGTGAGGCAGCGCGGCTCGGCCGCCACTCGGAACCTGATCTGCGACATGCCGTCCAGTCTCGCCTGGCTGACGACGGCCGCGAGGAGCGCACGCGCCCGCACGGCCGAGGTCCTCGGATCCTGCCCACCCGCGGCCCAACAGATCTCCACCTCGCCCGGTACGTCGATAAGCTCAAGCATTGTCTACGCCCTCGGGTACGCACGGCCATCCGGGCGCCGGCTCTGCTGCCGCGATTGTCAACTCAGACACGCAGCGGGGCAAGATGATCCCGCCAGCCGCCGCGCCCAAGCCCACGTATTTCGGGCGGACCAACGAGAACGTCACTGCTTCCGTCGCTTCGCGCGGCGCCCACGCCGCAGGACCACCGGCTCGTGCCCGTGCCGCGCGGCCTCTAACCCGACGCGACACCACTCGCCAGCCCCCAGCACAAACCAGACTCCCAGGACGATGTCGAAGATGCCTCGTACCACGCCTCCGCCGACCCCGAACATCCTGAGCACACCGCCAATAACATACTGCCAGGCTATCATAACAATGAACATGGCGCACACGGCCACGACGGACCACGACAGTAGCCGAGGCACTCGAGGTACAAACAATGCCCTGCACGCCCGACACCGCCGGGGCCGCCGCAGAATGAGCGTATGGGCCGGCAACTCCCGGTTCCGCGCCCGCCGAACGTTCGCACTGCCGCACTCCGGGCATACCAATGTTCCTTTCCCGGGCGTTACCGCACGCGCTTCTGCGTCGGGCCGCTTTCCCTTTATCCGCATCTCCGGCCGGTCGTCTCCGAAGTACAAGCGGACCTCGGCGTTGTCGGGGAGTATGGCCGTGAGCGCGATCTCACGGGATCGGTGACGCACGTGCAACACACCCTCGCCGGGCGGCTTCGGGCACCCGACTCGGCGACGCAAGTCCGCCAGCACCTGGGCGGCAAAACACCCCGGCGCGGGATACAGCTCAAAATAGTCGAATCCGTCAGAACCCTCGCGACGGCGATATTGTACCAACCGGATGCAATCGTCCTCGGCGTCGTGGAACACATTCATCGCCACGGCCCGGTCGCTGATTACCTGCAGCAGGATCAGTTGCAGAAAGAGGAGCGTCATCTCCGGCGGCGTGGGTACCGGAGGGGCATTGACCTCCAGCTTATCCATAGAGATCCCTGGCTCATCGAGGTCAATGCAGAGGTCCGTTTGGTGGTTGTCAGCCCGTTCGGAGTCGGTCATGAACGTCCTCGCCGTCGCAATGGGCCCAACTCATCCTGTTTCACCCAGGCCGCCGCTCCAACGGGGCGACGCCGGACCAGGTACGCTCGCACCTCAGGTGAGCCCATCTTTTCCGAACCTGCCCTCCCAGCGGATATGGCATCCGGGACAGTCATAGGCGTAGGGATTGGATCCCTCCACGAACACAAGTCTCGCCCCACACCGAGGGCACCGCACCCGCCCACGGCGGGTCGTAACTCACACGATGCACAGCAGGCACGCCATGCCGAGCCAGTTCAGGTAACTGCGCCCTGCGTCAGTGAGCAAACGTATCACAAGGCAGACCAGCGCCACGCCGCCCGCCGAGTAGATGACTACTCCGCGCCATGGTTCCCGCAGTTCCTCACGCCGCGGCTCAGTCGGCGCGGGCTTCTCCTCGTTGTCCATGGTGCACGTCCTCCACCTGACACGAGTCGTCGCGGTGAGAGCAGTGTCGCTCTTTGCTACCTCCGTCGCAAGGGCGGGCGGTCATCCGTGAAGTAAATGACCAGATCGTCCGGCGTATCCTGCACACAGGCCGCCCGGCGCCGGGTGCCCTGGTACACGTAGCGAAACACGCCCCGTTTCGCACCCGGCAACATGCCTGCCAGAGCCCGGATGCCTCTCGTGATCGCCCGATGGACACAGGGCGCGGGCGGCACGAGTTCCGTCCAGCCCGGCCGCCCGCTGCCTTCAGCGTCGAGAACGCGGATCAACACCCGCATGGACTCGTCCTGCCGGTCCCACATGACATGGTACCCCGTCGCGCCGGACTCCAGGGCAAACCTCACATAGGGGGCAAGGAAGGCCAGGAACACCTGCGGCTCGAGCTTCACCGGCCGCGTCTCGTCGACATCCGGATCGTCGGCGGCCGTGTCCCACTCGAACTCCTGCTCCCGCACCCACGCGGCATCCAGGTCCACTTCGCTCTTCCAGAGCCGGAGGTACTCGAGCATGCGTTGCGTCTCCGCCGCGTGCCAATCGCAGGCACCTGCTCCCGCCCGTCCGTGGCCCGAGTATACACCGCGGAGCCACGGAGAGCACAGAGAAGACTGAGTACTGAGCATCCATCCTTCCTCTCCGTGGTCTCAGTGCCTCCGTGGTGCAATAGACCGAACAGCTCCAGCCGCGGCCACTGCCCGACCGCCCCGAACGGCGACACCATCCCTCTCCCCTTGGGAGAGGGCAGGGTGAGGGCGCATCCGGCGGCGACCCCACCCCGCGTGTGAGACGCCGGTCACCGCCCGGCCGTTCGGTGCTACCCCTCGCTCTGGTTGGGCTGCCGTTGCTTCTAGCGCTCGCTCTTTGCAAACGCAGTGCCACACTCCGGGCAGCGCGGACTCGGAAGACCGCGCAGATCATACCCGCAACGTGCGCACTGACCGGGGCCATACACAGGCCAATACCGCACGTGGGCCCACACCACACTACAGAGGATCAGGCCCGAGACTGCAAAGAGGCAAAGCCCGGTCACTGGCGCGGCGGCAAGTGCAACGACCAGGGCAGACCTCACCTGTCCTCGGAAGACGCACACTAGGTTCACACACCCAACTGCGACCCAGGAGGCTGACGCGGTACCTGTTGTACGTATGACGAGCTTGTAGCTACGCAACGGCCATGCGCTGGCGGCGAGACCGGCAAGGTACACCAGGAGAAGCACTGCTGACCAGATCGGCCACGCGCGGCCCAGCCAACGCCATGCGACCGGCGACAGCAGCACTCCGCCAAGGGAAACGACGAACCCCCAGCCGCTGGCCGCTACGCAGCGATGACCAGCAAGAAAAGCAGACACGCCTCGCAGAGCCCGCAGCGCCTTCGGCCCTCCGTCCCCCTCGGCCCCATCGCGGTCGTCCCAGCGCAACTGGCGGCGTTCCGCTTCGCGCTGAATCACCGGAAACACGCCGGCTTCAAGGCTGTCGGCGTTGCGCAGCGCCCGGACAACCTCGGAGTCAGGGGCTGTTCGCCATGCTTGCTCCAGGCGGGCTAGGTCGCCGCGGCTCACTTGTCAGCCTCCGCACCCGGCTTATCGTCACTCGGCGGCGGCAACAGGCGTTCCCAGCGATCCAGTATGAGGTCGAAGCGTCGCGCCTGTTGTTCCCACTTGTCCAGCAGAGCGGCATAGCGCCTGTCGTGCTCCTCCCCTCTCTTGATTGCCTCGTCAGCGGCGTCGAGCTGCCTTTGATATGCCTCATTCTGCTGCTGGATCACCATGAGTTAACGCTCATCCTCGGCGCCTCCAGGTCGTAATGGTACTCCGTCGTGAGCACCTGCCCCTGCCCGTCCGTGGTCGTCTTGACGGTGCGGTTGCCCACCTGGTCGTAGGCGTAGACGTGGTGGTAGTCGGTGAGCATGCCGCCCTGCCGCGTCCGCCACTCGGAAAGCAGCCGCCCGCGGTCGTCATAGCCGAACGCCGTGGTGCCCACCACCCCGCCGGCGTCGGATTCCACCCTCACCCCTACCCCTCTCCCTGCGAGGGAGAGGGGTCACCCACCGCCGCCGGTGTTGCCGTTGTAGCCACCGCCACCCCCATGGGGTTGGTCAAACGCCTACACCGTCTAAACCCCTCGCCCCCTTTGGGGGAGAGGGCAGGGTGAG